>OQVR01001289.1_pt1 | contig 10785 bp, 10 predicted proteins | sample 1691521 | NCBI WGS metagenome assembly OQVR01 (sample SAMN03418256, study PRJEB22391) | human gut metagenome | biome: human-gut; feature: organic feature; material: feces | host: Homo sapiens | place: Tanzania | collected 2013-01
CGGCAGACAGTCAGACCGTCCGCACCTTCTGCGAAAAGCAGCGCGCAGCCCGGAAAGAAAGCGGTATCCACAACTGCGGCACTCAAAGGCAGCGTAAAGGCAGACGGCGATGTAAAACCGTCAAGAAAACAGCGGGGTAAGAAGCATGGATGAGAAAGACAATTCCCGATCTTCCCTTCAAACGGCGGCTGATCTTGGCCGTGCCGCAAAAGCAGCCTACCGGATTGCGCAGGCTGCTGCGGTGTCTGGTGTTCACGGTGCCGCTGCCGCTGCGGTAAAAGAAACCGTTCCGGCCCTGGTAAAGTTTCTCCTTGCCGTTCTGCTCATCATGATCGTGATCCCGATGGTAGTATTTACAGCGCTGCCCAATATTTTTTTCGGCTACGATTCCTCTGATACCGCTTCGGTGATCCATATGACGGAACAAGCCATGCGTATCGGCGGGGCGTATATGAGTCTGGATGATTTCGAGCGAACGCAGATCGACTCCATCATAACCGGTATTGCGGCGGAATATGAGGCGGATGGAACGGCAATTGACCATATTGAAGTCAAAAACACGATGAAAGAGGATGACCTGCTCTGGATCATTGCAATCAATTCCGCCGCCTATGAGCAGGATCTGGACGCCATGAGCGCGGAGCTGATTCAGAATTTCTGCCGATCCACCCTGTCCTATCAGCCATCGCTTTCTCTTCTGGGTGGCAGCACCTCCGCAACGCTGGAGGTAGAGATCAAGCGGATCGATCCGGAAGAGTTGATGGAGCAGATGGGCTTCAATGAGGATGCCAGACAGTGGGCAGGCGCCCTCTTTGAAACGCTGAAGGATAGCGGCGCGCTTGAGAAGTACGGCGGGTACTTCAGCGCCTACCAACCGGATTACAGCGGGGATGGCTCCTATTCCGGCGATATTCAGCATGGTACAAGCTATGATAATGACATTGACATTTCCCGTTTTGTCAGCCCTTCTACGAAAAATAATCTCGACCTTGCCGCCTATGCGGTGCAGGCGTGGGAGAACAACTGGGGCTATGTGTGGGGAACCTACGGCAATATTCTCACAGAGTCCCTCTTTGCCTATAAAAAGCAGCAGTACCCGGACGGAGTCGGCAATTACGCTGATTTTATTGAAGCAAACTGGCTGGGACGGCGCACGGCAGACTGCATCGGCCTGATCAAAGGCTATGCGTGGCTGGATGCTTCCACCATGCGCATCGGTTATGCCGCAAACGGAATGCCGGATTACGGTGCGGATCAGATGTATCAGGCGGCAAAGAATGCCGGCATTCAAGGAACAGACTACGGCACGGTATCCTCCATGCCGGAAATCCCCGGACTGATGTTATGGAAAAGCGGACACGCCGGCGTTTATATTGGCGGCGGTTACGCAATAGAAGCCATGGGAACGCGAAAAGGTGTTGTGAAAACCGAAGTCAGCGGACGCGGCTGGCAGGGGTGGTGTAAGCTGCCCTATATCGACTATCTGGAGGTGGAGTAATTGGCGGAGACAACCTATTTACGCTATATACGGCTGAAATGCGGCATTACGCTGATGGAATTGGAAGAGCACAGCAGCTTCAGCAACCAGTATTTGAGCCTGCTGGAACTGGGCAGGGCAAACTGTACGCCCAGAAATGCGGAAATACTGGATCGTGCCATGCTGAATATCATCCTCTCCCGTGCGGAGGAGCTGATGAAGCTGGCGCGGATTTGCTACGAGCACAAAGGGCATCTGTTAGATACCGCGGAGGTGGATCCGAATGAACTATGAGGTCTATCACATTCCTACCAATTTTACAGATGCAGGCCGCGTTATGGGACTCTTTGAGCTGCGGAATCTGGTGGAGGCTGTCCTCCTGACGCTCCCGGCACTGTATCTTTGCATTGCTTTTCTTCCGCTGGATCTGACTCCGAAAATCATAGTGACGCTGACAATCATTGTGCCGCTGGGCGGCTTTGGGCTGATTGGCATCAGTGATGACAGTATGACACGGTGGCTGGGAAGCTGGTGGAAATGGCGGAGATCCCGCCGGATTATCTTATTTCGAGGGGAGGTCAGAAAATGAATCTCAAGGAACTGATTTTTGGAGGAAGCGTCCATACCGGCGGCAGCGGCGGCGTATACCGTGACAGCGTGCAGGCGTGGCTTCCAATCAAAAATATCATCGGCGGCGTAGTCATCACCAAAGATAACCGCTTTGTGAAGATCATGGAAGTGCTGCCTGTCAACATCTATCTGAAGTCTGCCATTGACCGGCAGAATATTATCTCGTCCTTTGCATCGTATTTGCAGATCGCACCGGATGAGCTGCAGATGATCGCTCGCACGCTGCCCGCGGACACGCAGGCGTATGTAGAGCAGATGCAGCGCTATGCAGAACAGGAGGAAAACGAAGCGTGCCGGGAGATGATCGAGGATAACATTCGGGAGATCGGTCATGGCATCGCCGGCGGCGCCATGCGGCATCGCTTTTTCCTTGTGTTTCAGTATGAACCCTCCATGCGGGCCAAGCGCAACACGGTGCAGGCCATCATCCAGCGGCTCAACGAAGAGGCCGACACCGCAAGGCGGTATCTGGATCTATGTGAACTGGAGGTATTGGAGCCTCAGTATTCCGATAATTTTGTGCTCAAGCTGCTCTATGAGATTTTGAACAAGAAAACCAGCCAGCGTGTGCGTCTGCCGGAGGGCGTTTTCGATATGACAACGGCCGTTCACGGCATTTATGAGGAGTAAGACGATGCAAGTAAAGAAAAAACCGAAAAAAACTGCAAAAGCAGTTCCAGAGAAGTCCAGAAAGAAAAAACAGACTGGGGAGAGTCAGATCAAAAAACAGCCTTTTTTGAAGCGGATGCTCTTTGGCGAAGAAAAGCCGGATCTCAGTGAGCTTGAAGCCGGCTCCACCACCATTCTCGACATTCTCTCTCCCACCACGGTGGATACAAAAAGCCGTGACTACATCATCGTAGACGACGTGTATCATGCTTATCTCTATATCACGGGCTACGGTTACACCACCACGGTTGGCACCTGCTGGCTTGCGCCTTTGGTGGAGGCTGGCGAAGGGATTAACCTGAGTTTTCTCGTCAAGCGTCAGCCCAAGGAAAAGATCCTCTCCAAAATCGCCCAGACCACTATGGTCAACCGCTCCCGGATGCGGGATGTGGGCGATACGCGGCAGGACTACGAGGAACTGGATAGTGCGATCAGTTCCGGCCTTTATCTCAAGGATGTAATGAACCGGCAAGGCGAGAATTTCTATTATATGCATACCTTGATTGAAGTGACGGCATCTGATCCCGAAACGCTGGAACAGCGCGTCACAGAGGTGGAGAAGCTGTGCGTATCCGTGGATATGATCGCACGGCGCTGCGACTATAAAAACGAGCAGGCGTTTCTCTCGGCTCTTCCCATTCTGGCGCTTGATCCGGATATTGAGCGTAAGGCACGCCGCAATGCGCTGACCTCCGGCGTGGCAGCAGCCTTTCCGTTCGTTTCCTATGAGCTGAGTGACCACGATGGGATCTTTCTGGGACTGAACCTCTATAACCGATCTCCGGTATTTCTCAATCCCTATGATGATTATAAGTACACCAGCGGCAACTGGTGGATCGGCGGCTCTACCGGTGCAGGCAAAACGGTGACGCTGCAATGTCTCGGTGGGCGGCTGCGGGAACAGGGCAAGCGGGTCATCATCATCGTTCCCAAGAAAGGGCATGAGTTCCGCCCCCTCTGTGAGCGTCTGGGCGGGCTGTATTTGCGGATGTCGCCATCCTCAAAGGACTGTCCGAATCTGATGGCGATTCGGCGGAAATCGCTGGACTCCTACGCAAAGCTCAAAAATATCGCCGCGCGGGATGACTCTGTGCTGGCAGACAAGATCGCGCAGCTGATCATCTGGTTTTCTCTGAAGAAAAAGGATCTGAACGAAGAGGATAAGAGCCGCCTTGACTCCTCGCTGGTGGAGGTTTATAAGCGCTACGGCATTACCTTCGACAACAGCACCATTGTCGATGAGAACGGAAATTTCCGCACCATGCCCATTCTCTCGGACTGGTATGAGATTCTTTATCAAGAGCAGGACACGCGGCATCTGGCAGTAGTGCTCTCTCGCTATGTCACTGGCTCGGCTGCGGCAATGGCAGGCCGAAACGACATTGAACTTAACAACAAATACATTGTCCTCGATCTCTCCGGTATGCCGGATGATATGATCGCGGACGGCACCTTCTGGGCCACCAGCATCGCCTACGACCTCATTATGAACTGTGAGGACGAACTCTCGGCGCTTCTGGCAGACGAGTTATGGAGTCTTGTGGGTGCTACGGCAAACCCGCAGGCGGCCGGGTTTGTGCTGGAAATGGTAAAGACCATCCGTGGCCTTGGCGGGATCGCAGTTACCAGCACCCAGGGAATGCAGGACCTTTTCAGTCTGGAGGGCGGGAGTTACGGCAAAGGAATCCTCGATTCCAGCCGCATTAAACTGGTTATGCAGATGGAGGAGCAGGAGGCACGGCTCATTCAGGATAAGCTGAACCTTTCCGAAGATGAGGTTCGGCAGATCACCCGCTTTCGGCGCGGCGAGGGACTTCTCTGCATCGGCTACAACCATGTTCCCATTGCGTTCCACACGACACCAAAGGAATATGAAGCCATTACCACTTCACCCACCGATCTGCGCGTAAAGCGAACGGGGCAAATCGATGAATGATCTAAAGCGGGATATGATGCGGATTCAGGAGCTGATCGGCAATGCCTTCCGACAGACCGGCTCTCTGGTTGCCCTGACAGACGGCGGGCAGATGAATCCAAACAAGCTGCAAAAGACATTGGAGCAGACGATGGAACAATTTGAAGCAGCCACTCTGGAACTGCGAAAACTCTGCGAGCGGTACGCACCGGGAAGCGGGGGCTTTGCGAAAAAGCCGATTCTGCCATCCATGGATGTAACGGGCAGCGTGGAGGCCTTTGGCTATGGCTGGCTCCATATCACGATCAATACGCTGCTGCCCCATTGCCGGTATCAAAGCCCAAACTGGCTCAGCGATACCATTCGGCGGCTGCTGGACAGCTATGAGGCGTGTGGAAAGGAATTGCCGTTTTTTGAGCGGGCCATGCTGATCATTGATGAGCATACCGCCATGGAAGGCCGGCATATTTTCGATCAGGACAACAAGGGGTGGAAGGCGGTCAGCAACGCCATCAAAGGAAGACTTATTCCGGATGATGACCAGCATACGCTGGCAGTCGCCCTTCTTTCTACGGCAGTGCAAAGCCAGGAGTGCTGTCATATCACCGTTCTGCCCCTGTCCGATGCTCATGACTTTTTCTCCGCACATTCCAGTGACTATGCCCCCGGAAACTTCTATTTCGGTGGATGGTGCTGATGGGCAAAGCAGGTGAAAAAGCTGCGAAAACACCCAACAGATTGCTGCCTGATTTCAAGCGCCTTGGAGCTGCTTTGCAGCGCGGCTGGCCTGTTGGGTGTCAGCGGGCTTGGAAGGCTTGAAACAACAGCTTTTTTGAGAAGTGTTTTTGGCCGGTTTTCGCATACTGACCTGTCTACTATGTGGGGGCAACAGGCTGCGCCCACATAGCGGCTCGTAAGGACGCCGAAATTGTTCTTGCGCCGTTTTCGGCGCAAGGGCGATTTCGGCGTTCGCAGGAATTGGGAAGGGAGTGGTTCATGTGTGCTTATGAGCGTAAGAGATATGGATGTTCTGAGGCTTCTCTGCTGGTGTCAAAATGTGCGTCCCGATGATTTGAGCAGTATCTCTACAGAAACAGAGCGTGAAAACTTGATAACGCTGGGCTTGATCAAACGCCATCAACGAAGTGACACGCTGCTTCTCACAAACAGCGGTAGAGCCTTTTTGCAGGCAGCCTTAGAGGGTGATGTTCCAAACTTGACGCTCTCGTACCATGATGCGGCGATTGAGCGGCGTGTGCGGCTTTCCTCTCTGATGATGACTGCTTACCATGCGGGGATCAATGTATTCACAATAACAGCGAACAGTCTGGCGGAGCCTTCCACGCTGTTTATTACTGCGATTACAAGAAGCCGCGGACACAATCCATGGGGCAGCGCCCGCGTCGGGGCGATTGCACATCTGGGCAGCACTTACTACGCGGTACATTATATCTATTCTGGAATCGGCCGCATGGCGGTCAATGACGAACTGGCAGCGTTTCATAATCACACCAATTTCGGCAAAGACACGCAGCGTGCCTTTCTTTTTGCCGGAGCTTCCTACGCTGACATCATAGAGGAACTCAAGGTGCGTGATGAAAAGCGGGATACCAAGCTGATCCGATACAGCGAAGCCTATCGAGGACTTCATTATCCCGTTCACCTGCTCTCCTGCGATGAAACAGGCGCGCGGCAGCTTCAGATCATGGCTGTTCCGGACTACCGCGTGAAGCTTGCAAAGCTGATGCTGCGCTCTGCTTACCGCCCTCCGCCGGAGGATGCTCCCGCATGGGATGCCACCTACCAGAATCGTCCCTTCGTCATTGGAGCGGATATGAATCTGCGGCGGATCGACACCGCCATCGCAAGCGCAAAAAAGAGGGGATGCCTGCCGATTTCACTGGCCGCCTTAGACGCTCAGGGTGACGCGGTGCTGTTGCGGCGCTATAAAGATACCGGCTACGCCGTCATCTATAAGGTGACAGAGAGCGTTCTGACGGAGCTGTTTGGCCGTCCGCCATCGCTCTATCTTCCCCCTTGCACACAATATCTGACGAAGAAAGGAGCCGTGGTGGATGCCCCGCTTATCCAAGTTGATCGAAAAGATAGAAGATTGCCTCGCAAGTAAATGGGGTTGCTGGTATGAACGAAATAAGGCCCGCGTACCGCTGTATGCGGTGCTGGGCGGCATCGGCTGGTATCTCTACGGAATGTTCCTCAACTCCCTCAAGCTGGGAAAGGAATCCGTATTCAATACCACCGGTGAAGTGATCGAGAGCATCTGGGTATTCAACCCCTTCAAAAATCTCTTCGCTGTTTTTACGCCCTTTGGCATTGGCGTGACTGCTTTCATTGCCCTTATGGTCTGCCTTATTACGAAAAAAGGTTACAGCTGGTTTTCAGGCTACAAATTTACCCGGGACGCCCGCGGCTTTGATATCCTGCCGGACGGCACTCACGGCACCTCCGGATTTGCGACAAAAAAGGAGCTTGCTGAGCATCTGGAGCTCGGCAGCGCTGAAGAAGTTACCGGAATGCTCCTTGGACGCATTAAGGCGCGGCCGGATGATCCGGAAAAATACGCCACCTACGTGGCGCACCGCATGAAGCCCGGGGAAAACAATAATATCCTCTGCATCGGCGCACCCGGCTCCTATAAGTCCAGAGGCTTTATCATTCCCTTCCTCATGGGCTGCGCGCAGCGAAGCAGCGGCGGACACCATGAATCCGTTGTCGTGACCGACCCCAAAGGCGAACTCTTTGAAAACCTTGCGCCGTATTTTCGGGAGCATGGCTTCTATGTCAAGGCGGTCAATTTCCTCGATATGGCGCACTCTGACGGTTGGAACTGCCTTGCGGGACTGGAAGCAAATCCTGACCTTGTGACCACCGTGGCCAACACCATCATTCAAAACACCTCCGGCCCCAAGGAGGCGGATGACTTCTGGAGCCGTGCGGAATTGAACCTCCTGATGGCACTTATCCACTATGTCTGCAATCTGAAGGATGCCCGCGGCAATCTTCTTCCGTTGGAGCAGCGCAGCCTCGGAGACGTCTATAAGATCCTCGCCTATAAAAGCGTCAACGAGATCAACCGCATCCTTGCGGAGCTGCCGCCGGAGCATCCCGCCAAAGGGCCCCACGGCCTCTTTCTGAAAGCAAGAGAAAACCTCTGGGGCAACATCATCATCGGCCTTGGCAACCGGCTCGCGGTCTTTCAAAATCCGCTGGTGGACAAGATCACCCGCAACCACGATGTAGACCTGCTTCTTCCCGGGCAAAAGCCCTGTGCGTACTTTGTCATCATCTCCGCACAAGATAGCGCCTATCGATTTTTAAGCTCCCTCTTTTTCTCCCTGACCTTCCCGCAGCTATCCAATTACGCCCGTCTCCACGGAGGACGGCTTCCCGTTCTGACAAACTTCTGTTTGGAGGAATATCTCAATATCGGCTATATGGAGGGCATCTCCGATGTTTTCAACTCCATCCGCGGCTTCAATATGTCGGTGCAGGTGGCGGTGCAGTCCCTCTCCCAATGGCAGGAAAAATATCCGGGGAAGGAATGGGAAAATCAGCTCGGCTCCTTTGACATGACCCTCTACATGGGCTGCAACGATATGACGAGCGCGGAATACTTTGCTAAAAAGTGCGGTAAGGTCACGATCTCCGTCACCAACAATCAGTTTCCCTTGGCACCGCTGTTTTCTCCCATCTACAGTACCACCCGCCCCTATTCCCAGACGCGAAGCAACACCCAGCGAGACCTCCTCCAGCCCGATGAATTCCTGCGGCTCAATAAGTTTCTCTGCATTGTGATGTTCAACCACTATAAGCCCGCCCAGCTCTATAAGATCATGCTGGAGGAACTGCCGGAATACAAAAAGCTGAAAAAATGCAGCGTCTTTGACTATGTGCCGGAATGGAAAAAGAGAGAAGAAGAGGGTGCAAAGCGTCGCACGGCAGGAAATCGCACATCGGCCGCTGCAAGGAACACATCGTCCGCTCCGCCCGCACCACAGCCGTCGCCTGCATCGGGGAAACGGCCGGATATGCAGCCCCAGACTTCTCCCACCGAAGAAGCCGCAGCCAGCGGAAGCTCCTGCGGAAATGACAGCATGACGCCGGAGGAGATTGGCCTTGTGGAGATGACCTGCGAAGCTATTCTGGAAGGCGATGACCCGGAACTGGAAGAGATGGACGATCCCACGCGCATTCCACCCGGGCGCGGAATATGAAAAAGAGGTCGAGCAATCGGCCTCTTTTAAAGAAGATATTCCATTGTCAGCGTGCTGTCTGACCGTACTCTCGCTTTATGGCGTCAATAGAAACGACCCATTGCCTATATCGAAAAAGAAAGAGGAGGTGCCCGTTATGAGGGCAGCGAAAATGAAAGAACGTCCAACTTTCCAACTGATGTGCCAGACAGATGTGCAGAGTATTTATCATATGCAGATGCCGCGCTGGTTATTTTCTGATCCACGTTACTGCGAGATGAGCCTGGATGCCAAGGTGACCTACACCTTTCTCTTAAACCGTTTCCAGCTTTCCCGCAAAAACGGTTGGGTCAATGACCGCGGCGAGGTCTTTGTGATCTTTCCTCGCAAAGCGCTTGCCAAAGAGCTGCGCATCTGTGAGCAGCGGGTCACGGCAGCTTTTAAGAAGTTGGTGGAGCTCAAGCTGGTATGGGAAAAACGCTGCGGGCGAGGTGATGCCAATCAGATCTATCTTGCCCGTGTCACACCGATCGAAGATCCGGACTATTCCTGTGCGCCGTTTATCACGGAGGATGAATCGGAAGTACGCGGTTCAAGAACCTCGGATCTGGAGGGTCTTGCTGACGGGAAACCCTCAGCAGCATGCCAAGAACCGCAGAATCTGCTGTCCAAGAATCGTGAAGATCGCGCTTCAAGAACTGCAGAATCCGCGTTCCCAGAACCGCAGAAATTGACGCCAAGTAAGAAAGAAAAAAGAAAGATCGATCAAAGTCATATGGAAGTCCGTCCGTCTGTCAGAGCCCCGGTGCAGGACGGACGGACCGACGGGGACGCAGAAGAAGAACTTTTGGATATTTTGGACGGCTGCGAGCTTGAATGCTTCGCACCGGAAACCGCTCTGGTGTTTGAAAACGCCATTGAGCGGCTTTTTTATGCCGACAGCTTCCGTATTGGCAATGCCACGCTTCCGCAAAGCCGCGTGCGGGCAAAGCTCAGACGGCTGGACGGCATGATCCTGCGGGAGGCAGAGAGTAAGCTCCGCGCCAATCAGGAGCGGAATGTAAAAAACAGCACGGCCTACACCATGGCGGTGCTGTTCAACTGCATTGCCGAAAGTGAGAGCGATCTTATGATCGACCCATATCTCAATACCATCTGCGCGGCCGTTTGAAGGGAGGGAAAACAATGCTGCTATCCAACCAGCAAAAGTATATCCTCGAAATACTCAAGGAGTTTAAGTACCTGCGTGTCCGCCAGCTTCATGCTCTGGTGCAGGCCCATTACCGTACACAGGGAATCAAAATTGACGAAAGGCGCATGGAGATCATGCTTCGCCAGATGCGCACAGGCACCAATTATGTCTGGCTGCGGGGTGATGTGGTTTCTTACGGAGACCGCAGGATAGACCCTCGGCTTTTGGAAGCACTGGACGTTATGCTGGAGCTTACAAAGGCGCAGCCCGGATTTTACTCGAAAGACGGACTGCATGAACCCTTTCTCCTGCGCTTTACCGGAAACGGAAAGGGAGCCGGATACCTTTTCAGCGTGGCATGGCTGGACGCCGCTACTCACATTGCAACCGTTCCCCGTATGAAGGGCGAGCGGATCATCTGGATTTCTGAGATCGGTTCCTTTGGAGAAATCGATCTGCCCCGGCACCACTTTTTTGCCGCCCGTCAGGAGAACGGCACCCATCGCTTTTTTGGCTCCAATGAGCCGGAAAAAATATAACACTTAGGAGGAACATTATATGGCAAGGAAAAAAGTTGCCCCGGAAGAAAAGATCGTAAATGCTGTCGGTGAAGAAACTGCCCTGGGGATGACGCCCTGCTTCTTCTTTAAGGTCAAGTTGCTCTAATAGCTCCATTGCCTGTTTCTTT
>OQVR01001292.1_pt1 | contig 10769 bp, 7 predicted proteins | sample 1691521 | NCBI WGS metagenome assembly OQVR01 (sample SAMN03418256, study PRJEB22391) | human gut metagenome | biome: human-gut; feature: organic feature; material: feces | host: Homo sapiens | place: Tanzania | collected 2013-01
TTCTGTTCAAAAAAGCGGTGAGCTGGGCAAAAACGTATTTGTCTTGGAACATAGCAGTCATTTTAATTTGACTGCAAAGTTACGAAATCAAGTCCGTTTCATTCCCAAACACCACCTAATAGACTGTATTTCAATTAATTCAAAGAATGATTAGTCCACTTTAACGGGACAGTAGTGATAAATATTAGAAACTATGAAAATTGTAGGACAAATTCTTTTAGGAGTCTCATTTATTATGGTGTTGACTGCAAGTAGATGTTCGTCTGCTGCAAAACTTGCCAATAAAATTAAGACAAGTGTAAACAGTGCTACACAGGCTTCAAAGAAATTAGGAAATAAAGCGGCAGCAAGTGCTGCAGAAAATTCTAATATTCAACGAGGTGTGGTTATTGGTGGTAGTCGTATGTTAAATAACACTACTCGAAGTAATGCGCAAACAGTCTCACAGCCTCGAATGGTAAACTGTACACGATGCAATGGACGAGGACGTGTGCAAGGCAACGATGGATATGTTTATAGGTGCAGCAGATGCAATGGAACAGGAACGATTTTTATCAAGTGACACAATTGTTTTAATAACATCATTAGTGCCACTTTTTACGGGACACTAATGAGAAAATACATATGTCGAAACATTTAACGGTCAGGTAGGAAAGTGTGGCTTCAATTGCAACATGTCTTCCAATCGATCTTGCCGTCTGCTCTTGGCATTATCGGCTGGAAGATAAGCTGGAAGATGGGCTGGCAGATAAGTCGTTTCGGCGCTTATCTGCCAGCCTTTATTCTGTTGATGCACAGTGAGATGTGCCGTTGCTGGAAGATATGGCAGATATTTTCACCAATGCGGAAAATAAAAGCATAGAACGAAAAGCTTACTTCACGTTCAGCTTGACCGTCTTTCCACCTGCTTTCACTACATACAGACCCTTTTCAACAGGTGTTACAGCAGCTGTGCTGACGAGCTCGCCGCTTGCGCTGTACACCTTTACGTCCTTTGCGTTCTGCACCACTATCTTGCCGTTGATGGCGAAGATGTTCACACGCTTGGCGTTAGGGCTGTTGACGCCTGTGGGGTAGACCTCGAATGTAGCTACGCCGGTAAGCGCATTGAGCCTGATGGTCTTGAAGGTAATCGCCTCTGTCTCCATGTCGATGGTGATGTTCTGGCCTTTTGGCGTGAGCTGCACCGGCTGGTTGAACGGTATGTACTCGCCGACGTATGCCACACCCCAGTCGATAGTCTGCCAGTCGTTGGAAGCGAACTTGAAGCCTTCGCCCTTCTTTATTGTTATGTCATTCCATTCTACGGTGCCGTCGCCCATGTCCTTGCCCTTGTATTCGTCCAGGAACTGCCAGACGTCGGTGCCATCACCTACAAAGTAGCAGTCGGGGTAGACGTCGGTGCCGAGAAGCATCTTCTCCCATGTATTTTCGATTGTCATTATGGGAGTGTTGTCGGCGTTATAAAGCTCTCTTAGGTTAACGTTGCCGTTTTCGTCTTTATGTATTTTATCGTACGTGGTCATAGTCCAACCGTTCACGTCGTTGCTCCACTCGTAAAACCTGCTTATGTCGAGCGTTGGCGATTCGTGCTCCGTAACCCATCTGTGCCCGGAGTAGCCGTAGTCTGTCTTCTGTTGTATAGAGAACATTGTCTGTATGCCATCTTTGTCGAATGCTATAAGTGTCTCCGTGATGACAATCCATTGCTGCTTGTCGGCATCCCAGGTATACTGGCCGCTATCTATAGTCGTCTTGCCGTAGTGTATTAATTCGGATACATTCTTTTCGCCTTTTGTCCATTTCTTTGCTACGTTGTCCCAATTGCTAAAGGTGAGACCCATATACTGGTAGTTTCCGTCCCATCCCATCTCAATTCTTTTATCAGGCACCCATTCGCCGTTGGTATATAAGTTGCGCTGCTGCATTGTGATGTTGTTCTCGTTGTTGTATTCTCCGAAAATCTCTACACCGTCGCTTATATTCTCGGCTGCGTCGTATTTCACATCGCTGTAGTATACCTGATTGCCATTGTCGTTGTAACGCCACGTTGTTTCTGTGCTCTTGGCGAAGATGTTCGGTAGTCCTACCAGGTTAGAATATGTATGCTTGACCAGTCGATAGTTTTCGTCGTACTCGTATTCAGTCAAATATCCCTCAGTTACAACACCGTCGTTGTATGTATAAGTGGTCTGTTTCTTTATTTTTCCAAACTCGGTTAATACGAAGTCTGTAGTTGAGATGATGGTTCCGTCGGGGGCTTTGCTAACGCTCTTTGTCTGGCACCATTTCTCGTTGTTCACCACTATGCTGCGGTTTGGTTCCGGTTTCTCTGTGCTGAAGTTGGCGGTAGATGTGTTCGGCATAATATTCATGTCGTGAAGCAACATCTGCTTGCTGTTTAGTGTTGTGATTTTGTTTGAAGGGTTAGTAACTGTAGGCTTTTTGCCGAATGTCTGTGCAGTGGCGGATAGTGCGAATGCGAACAATCCTGCCAATAGTAAATTTCTTTGCATGGCTTTTGTAGTTTAAAATTAGTAAGCATTTAGTTTTGTGCAAATTTATTGTTTTTTTCTCAATAGGTCATTCCCATTGCGTAAAAAAAGAGTAACATAGCGTAAAAAAAACGCCATATTACTCTTTTTTTTATTGATGAAGTATGGAAATGCAATATGTATTGTTGCCATTATAAAAACGGCAGCTATACGGTTAGCCTTACATACGCTCGGTCGTCGAAGCTCTTGTTGCCCTCAACGAGACCTTTCGTAGCCACAAAGCTGTGGATGTTCTGCGGGTCGTCTGCGAGTTGCTTTGCCAGCGCCTTTTCGGTGTCGCGGAGCGTGGGCAGCAGAGTGGGGTAGCCGTCGGAGGCAAGCACAGCAGAGCGGCGGACGCTGACGAGGCGTGTGCCAGGCATGTATATAGGCGTGCCGTCTATAACGGTATACAGTCGGTTCTGTCCGTCGAGCATTGCCTTGATTATTTGCGGCTCTATGGCGCGTCGTGCCTCTGCAGGCTCCATTCCGCCCTTTATCATTTCGGCGCGCTGCTTGGCTATCACATCTTCGAAAGGCTTCGGGTTGTCGTAGAACTCACCGTCTACGATAGCCTGACAGTCGCCCACCATCCAAAGCTCTTTCCTATGGTCGCTGTAGACGATGGCAGACGCCGTGAGGCGCTCCTCGGGGTGAGCAGCCATGCGCTCAGATATGCCGCACTTGGCATACTCCTCTGCGATGCGGCTGGTTACGCTCTGGCAGAAATCCTCCAGCGTGGCATCGGCAGCCATATGGCGGATGCAGTCGCTGACGAGCAGCATTGCGAAGCGCCCGTTCTTCATATTTGGGTCGAGTCTCTGAGGCGTTTTGCTTGTGCTGCCGTCTATGACAGCCGCGAAGTGCGGCGTGCATACGATGCCGTCCTCACAGTCGGTCATCGTGTGCTTGCCGCAGATGAAAGATTCTTCGATATGCATTCTTAATATCCTTTTTTTTATTTGTTCAATACCACCTTGTGCGTTGTTCCGTCGTTGCGTTTCACGATGTTCAGACCGTGCTGCAGGCGGTTGGTCTTCATGCCCAAGTTGTTGTATATGCCTTCGACGGCAGCGTTGTCGGTGTCGATGGCGTTAACGGATGTCATCTCCGCCTTGTCCTGTACGCTGATGTCGTGCAGGAAGAGGTTGGCATGGTAGGCAGGTGTTACGCAGTGGAAACCGTAGTAGTAAACGCCGTCCTGCGGCACCGTGAACTCTACCTCGTACACGTTGTCCTCTGTGGCGCTTGGCGGCAGCGGAATGCTTTCGAGCGACCGCAGCAGGTCTGACTGCTCCTCGGGCGAACGACCTTTGCCGAATGTCACGTCCATAGCCTCTGGGTATTCCTCCATTGCAGAGTGGGCGCTGAATCGGAGCACGTAGGTGTGTCCGGCCTTGTAGTTGACCGGTGGCGAGATGAGCCAGTCGTCGGCAGCCTCGTTCGGGTTGAATCCGTAGACTGCACTTGCCTGCGACGTAGAATACTTCCACGAGTAGCCGTCGTTGTTGGCGTCGAGGATGGTGTAGTAGTTTATCATGTCGGCAGGATTGGTGAAGGCGCCGCCGTATGGCACGTCGAGCGGTGTGCCCACGATAAGGTTGTTGGAGAAGGCTCCCTGACCGTCGTAGCGTCCTAAATGCGGCGTCACGAGATAGACATATCGGGTCATTTCGGCAGGATGCGTCTCCTCGAAACGGCATTCGGTTATGCCCTTAGCCACAGTCACCTCATACGGATAGCGCACCACGTCGTAGGTGAGCTGCGAGACGTCGATAGGCTGTCCGTTCTCGCCGATGGTAGGTGCGTCCCAAGTAAGTATGGTTTTCAGTCCGTCGCTTGTGAGGCGAATGTTCTGGCACGGCGCCGGACTGTCTTTTCCGACGAAGAAAGTGCGGTATACGGTAGGTCCGTCGCCCACGGCGTTGCTCACCGTAATGCCCACCTTATTGTCGCCGTTGTCGAGCTTAACGGGTTCGGTAGCCACAAGCGCTCCAGCCTCTCCTTTCAGACAGGCTAATGTGTCGCCGTCCTCCTCAGTCACTACAGCATTCAGTTCGCCCGTCAACGCCGATCCGTCGTACGCTTCGGCAGGCATGAGGAACTGCAGTTTGCCGGTTCTCTCATCCTTCGATGTCTCTACGTATTCGAAGGCAGATATCGAAGTAGGCGCCTTGTCGCACGGCTCCTGGAAGAAGGCGCCGGTTGTAAGCACGGTGTTTTTAAGGTAGGCAGCCAGCGTGCCCTGCGCCGTTGTAGGGTCTAATTCGGCTATGCAGGTATATTCGATGTTGAGGTTGAGGCTCGAACTTGGGTATATCCAGTAGAGCTTGCCCGTTTTGAAGTTGCAGAACAACGACTGCTTGCGTGTGTCGTTTATGAAACTATCGCCGCTGAGCAGATTGCCCATCGAGATGTCGCCTACCTTTGTTAGGCTACCGTTGCTCTTGTTCACCTTTCCGAGATACCACAGGTCTTGCTCAATGCCCACATGGTCGTTCTTCGACTCCATGTAGATGCAGTAGACGTCGCCCTTCTTGTCGCAGCCGATAGCCTCGTATCTGTAGTTGTTGTCGAGGTCGGCGCCCAAGCGTGTCGGTGTACCCGTTGCAGGGTCGATGGTGATGAGGAACGTCTCCATGTATGTGCGGTTGATGGCATAGATGGCATCGGTGGTCGGGTCGTACGTCATGCTTAGAGTGGTCAGCTCGTAGTTGTCGTTCATCTGTCGGTCGTAGAGCACCTCGAAGGTCTTAGCGTCGAGAATAACCCAATGGGGTTTCTGGAAGCCGAGTCGCGACGAGTCGTCGTATTCGGAAGCGTATATCTTGCCGTTGTGGTAGGTGCAACCTCCAGACACGATAGCCTCTCTGAGCGGCTCTGTGAGCTGCGCCTGAAAGCTGTTGTCGTAGCTGAAGCGGTAGTAGCCCTGCGTCATGGCGTCGTAGGAGTTCTTCTTTCCGTATGTAACCGATCCGACGATGTCAACGCCCTCGTCGGCAAGTCGACCGAACAGTTCCTGTGCATTAACAGACTGTGTAAGTGCGGTTGTCAGAAGTGTGACGGCAGCTTTTGTGAGTGAAGCAAGTGGGTGGTGTGTTTTGGGGAATAAAACATTTTTCATACTCTCTCTGTTTTTGGGGTCAATCTACTTATGTATATTGACGGTTCGTTACTTTTGTAAACGTAAAAAATGTTTACGTTTGCAAAAGTAACGATAAATATTGAAAGACAAAATAAAATGTCAGAAAAATGCTTTCGGCGGTAATAAATCTACCGGAATATGCGGTCTGCAAACCTTTGCCCTTGTTATTTCGATGTATTCTTCAGTCGGTGCTGCACCCAAAGGAACGCCGGAACGAGGAACAGATCAGCCATGATCCAGGCTACGGGGTCGCCGAAGCAGACACCGGTCCAGGCGATAGCCGGCACGAGCCAAAGGCTTACGCCGCAGCGTGCTATCATCTCCATCACGCCGCTGAGCATAGAGAGGTTGCTGAAGCCGAGTCCCTGGATAGAATAGCGCATGATGGTGAGCAGTCCGAGCGTGGGGTAGAAGTAGTTGTTGATGCGCATGTACTGCGCCGCGTTGCTCACCACGGCAGCCTCGCCGCTGTCTACGAAGAGTCGCATCATATAGTCGGCGAAAGGATATATCACGACAAACGTAAAGACGAAGTAGACGAGCATGAGACAGATGGCGTCCTTCACGCCGCGTGTTACGCGGTCAATGCGCTGTGCTCCGAGGTTCTGTCCGCAGTAGGTTGCCATAGCCACGCCGATGTTCTCGAAGACGCAGGTGAAGAGATACTTTATGCGGAGCGAGGCGGTGAAGGCAGCCACGCAGGTAGTGCCGAGAGCGTTGTTGGCGCTCTGCAGCATGATGATGCCAATGCCGGTGATGGAGAACTGCAGACCCATCGGCACGCCGTTGTTCAGCAGAATACTCGTGCGGCGGTTGTCGTAGCGGCGCTCGTCGCCCTGCGGAATGAGCAGTTGCATGCGCTTGCGTATATACCAGATGCAGAGACATACCGAGACGCCCTGCGAGAGCCATGTGGCTATGCCGGCTCCTGCCACGCCCATGCCGCAGAAGAGTATGAGCACCACGTCGAGCAGGATGTTCACAACGGCGGAAGTGATGAGGAAGTAGAACGGCTGGCGCGAATTGCCGAGGGCGCGTATCTGACCCGACAGGAGGTTGAAGCCGAACGTGAATGGAATGGCGGCGAACTGCAGCATGAGGAATGTGTAGGCGTCGTGGAAGATGTCAGCCGGAGTGTTCACCATCTGCAGGATGCGGTGGCAGAACATAAGCGAGAGCACCATTATCACCAGAGCCATCACCACGGAAATACGCACGGCATTGGCTACGTAGACGCGCATCTTATGGTAGTCCTTCGCACCGAACGCCTGCGCCACAGGTATGGCGAAGCCTGCACAGGCTCCGTTGCAGAAGCCCATTATGAGAAAGGTGATAGATGTAGAAGCGCCTACAGCCGCCAGTGCGCCCACGCCTATCCATCTGCCTACGATGACGGCGTCGATGACGAGGTACATCTGCTGAAGGATGTAGCCAAAAATCAAGGGCAATGCGAACTTGGTGATTTGGCGCAGCGGCGATCCTACGGTCATATCGCTCACCGATGCAGCCTTCTGCGATGTAGCAGAAGGGTTGCTGTTGGGGTCTTGTGTTTTCATTTGTTATCCTGTTTGTTTCCTTTTTTTCTATGCCTCTTTAAGCCTTTCTATGCCTCTTTAAGCCTTTCTATGTCTCTTTAAGCCTTACTATGCCTCTTTAAGCCTTACTATGTCTCTTTAAGCCTTACTATGCCTCTTTTAGTCTTACTAAGCCCTCCCCGACGGGGAGGGTTGGGAGGGGCTTTTTTACCTTTATCTGTTGCGGTAGGCGAGTGGTGTCACTCCTGAGCGCTGCTTGAAGAAGTTGGTCATGGCGCTCTGGTCGCTGAAGTTGAGATGGTCGGCAATCTCGCCCATCGTCATATCGGTCTGTGTGAGCAGGTTGCAAATCTCCTTGTAGACGAGCGATGTGGCGTGCTCGTTGATGGTCGACCCACTTATCTCCTTCACCAGTCGCGAGAGATAAGCCGTCGACACGTTCAGCTTGTCGGCGTAGAAGCGAATCTGGCGCTCCTTGCGATAGTTGCGGTAGAGATGGTGAAGGAAAACCTCGTACACCTCCTTTTTGTGTCCGAGGTCGCGCGATACGGAGCACTGCTCGTAGGGCAGTTCGTCGATGATGAGTCTCAGCACGTTGAACATACTGCGAATCATCTCAACCTTGTTGATGTGCTGGTGGCGCACAATGTCGCACACGAAGTGGAATATATCAGAAATGCTCTTGTATTTTGTGTCGTTGAGCTGATAGCGCTGCGCCTGCTTCGCAAAGCTTTCGTCTACGAGTATGCCCTCTGCCTCGAAGTCGGCAGAGAAGTTGCTTACGCTCGCCATCTCCTTCGGTGTGGTTATCAGCATGTCGTGCGCCGTTAGCTGCACGCTCTGCTCGGCATCGTCTTCATGCAGTTGCAGAAGACAGCTGCCGCGCTGCACAAGAAGCAGTTTGGTGAACAGCGTGCGCTCTGCAAACATGCTGCAGAAACTGTCGTCTTCGTAAGTGTCAAAGTCGGAAAAACAGTCGCCCTCTTCTCCGTTCACGTAGAAGTGGGCGGCGTATGCACCATATATATCCTTCAGATTATATTTTGTGGCAAACTCTTCCAAATTATATACTTTCATCGAATATGTCTTCTTCTGATTTATGTAGTGCAAAATTATAAAAAAAACCTGTAAGTCGAAACCAGTTGTTTGAAAAATGGTTTCGCTTACAGGTTTAGCTCTACATATAATATAGTTGTCCTTGCTTTATTTCAAAGAGAACTTGTGCGAGTGGAGCATCTCCTTCGGGTCGAGCGCCTTGTCGAGCTGTTCCTTGCTCATAAGACCCTGCTCTATGACGATGTCGTATACAGAGCGGCCCGAAGCGTGAGCCTCCTTTGCCACTTTTGAGCTTGCCTTGTAGCCGATGATAGGGTTGAGGGCAGTAACGATGCCGATGCTGTTCTTCACCATTTCGTAGCAACGCTCCTTGTTCACGGTGATACCGAGCACGCACTCCTCTGTGAGTGTCTCTATCACGTTCTTCAGCCATGTGAGGCTCTCGAAGAGGCTCGCTGTGATGATTGGCTCCATCACGTTCAGCTCGAGCTGACCTGCCTCGGCTGCGAAGCAAACTGTGGTGTCGTTGCCGATAACCTTGAAGCATACCTGGTTTGTAACCTCAGGAATAACAGGGTTCACCTTGCCCGGCATGATAGAAGAACCAGGAGCCTTCGGCGGGAGGTTGATCTCGTTCAAGCCGCAGCGCGGACCAGAAGCCATAAGACGCAAGTCGTTGCAAATCTTAGAGAGCTTGATAGCCAGACGCTTCAAAGCAGAAGAGTAGCTTACGTATGCGCCGGTGTCGGGTGTAGCCTCTACGAGGTCGCTTGCCGATACGAAGTTCTCGCCGGTGAGCTTGCTGAGGTTGGCAGCGCAGAGCTTTGCGAAGCCCGGAACGGCGTTCAGACCAGTACCGATGGCTGTGCCGCCCATGTTGATCTCGTGCAGCAGCTTCACGTTGCGCTCGAGGTTGAGAATCTCCTCCTCAAGGTTGTTGGCGTATGCGTTGAACTCCTGACCGATTGTCATAGGCACAGCGTCCTGCAACTGTGTGCGACCCATCTTGATAGTGTCGTTATACTCCTCTGCCTTATAGCGGAAAGCGCTGATGAGGCCGGTGAGTGCGCCTACGAGGTGGATGTTCATGCGAATGAGTGCCAGACGGATAGATGTCGGGTATGCGTCGTTGGTGCTCTGACCGCAGTTGACGTGGTCGTTAGGCGAGCAATACTGGTATTCGCCCTTCTCGTGACCCATGATTTCGAGTGCGCGGTTGGCGATAACCTCGTTGACGTTCATGTTTACGGATGTGCCTGCGCCGCCCTGAATCATGTCGATAGGGAAGTTCTCGTGCCACTTGCCGTCTATAATCTCGCGGCAAGCCTCAGATATCGCACCCGAGATCTCGTCGTTGATTACGCCGAGCGAGTGGTTGGTCTGCGCAGCAGCCAGTTTTACGTATGCGTTGGCGATGATGAAGTCGGGGTAGTCGCTCATCGTCTTACGCGAGATATGATAGTTGTTGATACCGCGCTGAGTCTGCACGCCGTAGAGTGCGTCAGCAGGAACCTGAAGCTCTCCCAAGAGGTCGGCTTCTACTCTGAATTTCTTTTCGTTTGTCATAAAAGTAGTATTTTTTAAGACGTTTATTGTTTCCTTTTTTTAACTCTTTACTCTTTTACTTTTTTACCTTTTTACTTTTGCAAAGTTACGGCTTATATCAGATAAAGCGTTTATAAAAAGCGAACCTTTATTTGTAAAAAGCGAACCACTTGCAAATCTACAGGAACTGAATAATCAGATAGCCCACGCCGATGGATACGAACGTGGTGATGAAGCCTGCCAGCTGGAACGAGTGGTTCACCACGAAGCGGCCTATGCCGGTCGAGCCGGTGCGGTCGAAGTTGATGGCAGCCACCGTAGTGGGGTAGTTGGGCAGGAAGAAATAGCCGTTCACGGCGGGGAACATGGCGATGAGCGCCAGCGGCGAGATGCCCAGACCGATGCCGAGCGGATAGAGCGTGCGCACCGTTGCCGCCTGCGAGAACAGCATGATAGACATGATGAAGAGCGCTATGGCGAAGAGGAACGGATACTGTGTCACGATTGTTGCGATATGACCCTTGAAGAAGTCGAGGTTGCCGTTGAAGAACGTGTCGCCCATCCATGCTATACCGAAGATTGCCACCAGTAACCACCAATTATCCCAAGCGGGTCTAACCATCGGAAATGAAAGGATAGTAAGGTGATGTAATATCACTGATTTACAGTCTGTTAGGAATGAAAGCCGATTTTGGATTGGTTCGTTATTCTTTCCTAAATTAGCGGATTGTTTACCCACTTTTGTCTCGTTTTTGTCCCTCGTTGTATTATCTTTGTATCGCAAGCTAAATGCTTGATAATCAGTGATAAAAGAATATATTAACATCAGAAAAGAAAGGAAATAAAATGGGACGAAAGAAGAAAGAAATCCGTTTGAAGGAGCCTGTGCGCATCCGAGAAAAGAAGATAGCAGGTGGCAACATCAGCCTCTATCTTGACATTTACCAGAAGGGA
>OQVR01001301.1_pt1 | contig 10736 bp, 7 predicted proteins | sample 1691521 | NCBI WGS metagenome assembly OQVR01 (sample SAMN03418256, study PRJEB22391) | human gut metagenome | biome: human-gut; feature: organic feature; material: feces | host: Homo sapiens | place: Tanzania | collected 2013-01
AAGATTATCTACGATTAGAAAGCCGATGAGTCCTAGTGCAAATAGCAAATCATCTAAGCTGGAGCCGGTATTTTTTTGCGGTTGGGGAGCTGGAGCCTGATATTCTACACCGCTCAGCTCCGTGTTATAGCCTTGAGCAATTTTGGCTGCGGCAGCCTGATAGCCCTGCAAAATACCCTTGCTGTAATTACCGTCCTTGAAGTAAGGAATCATATACTGGTCCTGAATGCGGCCAGTGAGACCGTCAGGCAGCGAGCCCTCCAGACCGTAGCCTACTTCAATGCGCGAGCGTCTGTCCTTAACGGCAACGACGATGAGCGCACCATTATTCTGCTCCTTGCTGCCAATGCCCCATTGGCGCAGAACCTCCAGAGCGTAATCCTCAATAGGCTCGCCGTCAAGAGTGTTAATTGTCAGTACTGCCAGCTGCGCTGTTGTTTTGTTGTCCAGCTCAGCGCCCAGGCTGAGTATTTGCTGCTTGTCCTCTTCCGAGATTACACCGGCGTAATCCTGCACATAAATGCCGCTGCCCGCCGCCGGACGCGGCGGAATGGCGGGCGCGGCGCTGGCGTAAGCGGCAAAGAAGGTCTGCAGCAGAAGCAACAGGCAGATTATAAAACGTTTCATTATCATCCCTCCGTCAGCAGCTTGCAGCTAGCGGGATTAAGTTAAAATTTAACCTGCGGAACCTTTTGCGCTGCTGCATCTGCCTTGAAGTAGTCCTTGGCAGTGAAGCCGCAGGCACCTGCGTATAAAGAGGTAGGCAGAGATTTTATTTTTGCGTTGTAGACTTGTACGGCATCGTTATAATCCTTGCGTGCTACAGCGATACGGTTTTCAGTACCTGCGAGCTCATCCTGCAGTTGCTGGAAGTTGGTGTTGGCCTTCAGGTCAGGATAGTTTTCCGCAACAACTAAGAGACGGCTCAGAGCGCTGTTCATTTCGTTGTTTGCTGCGGTAGTTTCAGCTACGGTTTTGGCACCGCCCAGCTTAGCGCGGGCATCGGATACAGCCTTGAAAACCTCTGTTTCGTGAGCAGCATAGCCTTTAACAGTGTTTACCAGGTTGGGGATTAAATCATTGCGGCGCTGTAGCTGGTTTTCCACCTGCGACCATTTGCCGGTAACATTTTCATTCATGCTTACAAGACCATTATAGCTGCTGAAAAACATAGCTGCCATAATGACAATAGCGGCGAGAACGCCTAAAATACCTTTCATTTGTATATCTCCTTTCGAAACAAACGGACTTTAGGCAGGCTTGTGATACCTGCTTTATTTTATTGTAAAAGAAAGTTTTGCTGCTGTCAATTTATGAAAAGTCAAAAAGGCAAATAAATTGCAAAACTATTGTGAAATAAAAAGCATGTATTTTTCCAGAAATGGAAAAGTGGGAAATTTATTTATATAAAGAAAGATGCCTTTTGTTTTCAAATAATGATGATAAGAGGGAGAAAAGTTTCAATGTAAATTAATTGCGTTAAAATATTAATTATTATTATTGCATAATGTCTTAAAGAGGTGTATTATATAACTAGGTAAATTGATATAAGCATTCGTTAAAAGAACAATTGAAACGCAGATGAGGCGTCGGTTCCGAGAGAGGAGGAAGCATGGTAGGAAGTGTTCTATGAGAATGTATTGATAATTTATATAGTGTGCAGGTTATATAGTAGGTCATTTTGTAAATATAGGAGGTAGCTTGTATCACTATATCAGCAAATAGTTAGGGGATGAACTAATATGGCAAAGCAAGTAGATTATAAGGCAGTTGGTTTGCGCATTAAGACCTTGCGCTTAAAGAATAATATTTATCAGACTGAATTAGCCAAAAATATAGGTGTATCACAAACACATATGAGTAATATCGAAAGCGGACGTGCTGGCCTGACCTTGGAAAATTTGGTTAAAATGACGAATATTTTCGATTGTGGTATTGATGAAATAGTATTTGGTGAGGAAAAAGCAAAGAAGGAGACTGCAACGACTTCTCTGGAGAATTTTACTATGCAGGATATCGTGCAGGCTTTACAAATGCTGAAGACAATTAAGGGTTAATCAATTGATGTTTAAGAGACTACTGCGACTGAGTAGAGTTGCGGTAGTCTTTTTTTGAGCGTCACTTTTTCTGTCATAGATTTTTCACTTGCCTAAAGTCGAAAAGTCAAATATAATATATTCAAATATATAATCAAGGTGAGTTACTATGAAAAATTTAGCAGATGCAATTGAAAGCTTTATTATAGGTGAACTGCTGCGAGAGCACGAGAATACTGTGCTTGTGCAGCGTAATGAGCTGGCCGAGCGTCTTTCCTGCGCTCCCTCGCAGATAAGCTATGTGCTCAGTACGCGTTTTACGCCGGAGCGTGGCTTTATGGTGGAATCGCGGCGCGGCAGCGGTGGTTTTGTGCGCATTATACGCATGCAGCCTGCTGTAGAGACACCCAAGCCGCCTACGGCTTTGCAGCTGGTGCAGCATTTGCAGCAGCAGAAGATGATTACGGCAAGAGAGGGCGCATTGCTGCAGTATATGCTGCAGATTATTGATGCCGATGAAGATAAGAAGAAGGAAATACTGCAGCAGGCTGTAAGCTTGTTGCATAGTACATGACGGAGGTGAAGCTATGCTTTGTGAAAATTGTCATAAAAAGAAGGCCATCATGCACATGGTGTGCCTTGTAGGCGATAAACAGATTGATAAATGGCTTTGCGGTGATTGCGCCAAGGATTACATGCCGATGGGCATGGGGGGCATGCCGTTGACACCGGAGGGTGCTAAACTCTTTATAGATGAGCTGCTGAAGAACGGAGGAACCATCGGACCGAAGCCCAAGAAAAAGGTTACCCGTGAGGGCTTCAGCGAGGCGGCGGCCAAGGTGCTGGAGCTGGCAACAACCAAGGCTTTGGATTGTGGCAGCGAGCATATTGGTACGGAGCATATTTTGTGGGGACTTTTGACTATCCCTGATTGTACCGGTAAAAGGCTGCTGCACAGATTATATAATAATCTTGAAGAGATACAGACAGAGCTGGAAGGCTGGCTGGATAAGGGAAGCAAGCAGACTAAACTGCCGCAGTACAGTCAACGCGCGCAGCGTGTAATGGAGCGCGCTGCAGAGAACGCGCAGGAGCTGGAGCAGGAATACGTAGGCAGCGAGCAGCTGCTTGTAGGCTTGCTGGCAGCAGGAGATGGCATTGCCTATCAGGTGCTGCAGAAGTTTGATATTACGCTGGAGTATGTCAAGGAGCTGGTGCAGACGCTTGATGACCAGCGCAAGGCTGTACCGGGCAGAAATCAGCAGCGCCGTCCGGTAGAAGAAAAACAGGCTGATGTTTTAGAGGTTCTTGCCGAATATGGACGTAATTTGAATCTGGAAGCCAGCCGTGGCAAGATTGACCCGGTGATTGGCCGCGATAAGGAGGTAGAACGCCTTATCCAAATTTTATGCCGTCGCACCAAGAATAACCCGGTAATTATCGGTGAGGCCGGTGTAGGTAAAACCGCGATCGCCGAAGGCTTGGCACAGAATATTATCAAGGGCGACGTGCCGGATTTTCTGCAGCGGAAAATTGTTTTCTCGCTGGAGTTAGGAATGCTCGTGGCAGGTGCCAAATACCGCGGTGAATTTGAAGACCGCATGAAGGAAATTTTACAGATGGTACGTGACGATAAGCGGATAATCCTCTTTATCGACGAGCTGCATACGATTATCGGTGCAGGCAGTGCCGAGGGCAGTATTGATGCGGCCAACATTATTAAGCCGGCGCTGGCGCGTGGCGAACTGCAGGTTATTGGCGCGACTACGGTTGATGAATACCGTAAGCATATTGAAAAGGATGCGGCGCTGGAGCGACGCTTCCAGCCGGTGCTTGTTGATGTACCGAGCGCGGAAATCAGCGAAGCGATGCTGCAGGGATTGCGCAAGCGCTATGAGGAATTCCATAAGCTGCAGATTCAGCCTGAGGCGATTAAGGCTGCAGTGGAGCTGAGCGACCGCTATATTACAGACAGAAATCTGCCTGATAAGGCTATTGACCTGATGGACGAGGCCTGCGCCCGTCTGCGTATTAAGCTATATAAAAAATCTGCGCCGGCACGTGAGCTGCAGGAGCAGCTGGAATATCTGCAGCTGGAAAAGGAAGAGGCTGTAGAGCAGCAGGATTATGAAAAGGCAGCCAAGCTGCGCGACGACGAGGCGGAGCTGCAGACGCAGCTGGCTGAAGCCCTGGCGGAGGTTGCTATGACGCAGCCGGTAACTGCGGAAGATGTAGCTGAGGTTGTTGCCTCCTGGACAGGGATTCCGCTGACACGCTTGACCGAAACCGAAAGCAGTCGTCTGCTGCAGCTGGAGCAGCGCTTGCATAAGCGTGTTATCGGTCAGGAGGAGGCTGTAAGTGCTGTGAGCAGGGCAGTGCGCCGTGCACGCGCAGGCTTCAAGGATAAAAACAGACCGGTTGGCTCCTTCCTCTTCCTTGGTCCTACAGGTGTAGGCAAAACAGAGCTGGCGAAGGCGCTGGCAGAGGAGCTTTTTGGCGATGAACGTGCGATGCTGCGCTTTGACATGTCGGAATACATGGAAAAGCACACTACAGCGCGATTGATTGGCGCTCCTCCCGGCTATGTAGGCTATGACGAGGGCGGACAGCTGACAGATGCAGTACGCCGTAAGCCTTATTGCGTAGTGCTGCTGGACGAAATTGAAAAGGCGCATCCTGATGTCTTTAATCTGCTGCTGCAGATTATGGAAGACGGTCGTCTGACTGATGGTCAGGGACGTACAGTAGATTTTCGTAATGCTGTACTGATTATGACGAGCAACGCCGGTGCACAGCATTTGGCTAACACCAGACCGCTGGGCTTTGCCGGTAATGAGGCAGGCGAGCGCAAGAACCGCAAGGAGCAGGTGCTTGCTGAAATCAAGAATGTGTTCCGTCCGGAGTTTTTGAACCGTGTGGACGAAATCCTTGTCTTTAATTCCTTGGGCAGACAGGAGCTGGAGCTGATTGCCGACAATATGCTGCGTGAGCTGAATCAGCGTCTGGCAGGTAATGGTCTCAGTATTGAGCTGGCTGCTTCGGCGCGCGAGCTGCTGCTGAAGGAAGGCAGCGACAGCAAGTATGGTGCACGTCCGTTGCGCCGAGCTTTGCGCAAGCTGGTGGAGGATTCGCTGAGTGATTTGTTCCTGGCAGGAAAATTCCACAGCGGCGATAAGATTATTGCTGAGGCTGCTACAGATAAAAAACTGGACTTTCATACTGCGATTGAGGAAGCAAAACTTTTGCTGGAGCTACCGGTGACAGAGAAAGAAACTGTTTCTGTCAGCAGCGGAAAGGAGCAGCCTGATGGCCAGAACTAAGAGCAGATTTGTCTGCCAGGAATGTGGTTATGTTGCTTCTTCGTGGCTGGGACGCTGCCCGGAATGCGGTGGCTGGAACACGCTGGTAGAGGAGGCCGAGGTGACGGCCAAGACCAGCAAAAGCTATCTGCCGACTAATAACGAAAAGCTGCGGCCGCGTACTATCGCCAGCGTTGCCCAGACCAAGGTAGAACGCCTGGCGACCGGGATTCGCGAATTTGACCGCGTGCTTGGTGGTGGCGTCGTGCCCGGCAGCCTTGTGCTGCTGGGAGGCACGCCCGGTATCGGCAAATCTACGATTTTGCTCGATGCGGGCCTGCGCTTTGGACAGCGTGGCATTAAGGTGCTGTATGTCAGCGGCGAGGAATCGGAGGAACAGACGGCGATGCGTGCTGTCCGTTTGGGTGGGGCGCAGGCCAATGATAACCTACTGATTCTAACAGCTACGGATCTGGACGCAATTTTGTTGCAGGCCAACGCTTTGAAGCCGCAACTTTTGATTATCGACAGTATCCAGACAATGTATAATCCGGAGCTGCAGACGGCGGCCGGCAGCGTGGGCCAGGTGCGTGAGTGTACTGCCAAGCTGCTGCAGTTTGCCAAGAGTACGGGCATTGCTGTGCTGCTGATTGGTCACGTTACCAAAGACGGAACCATCGCCGGACCGCGCCTGTTGGAGCATATGGTGGACGTGGTGCTGCAGTTTGAGGGTGACCGTTCCTATTCCTTCCGCGTTCTGCGCGCATTAAAAAACCGTTTTGGCAGTACGAGCGAAAGCGGCATTTTTTCGATGGAGGCAGGCGGTCTGCAGGAGGTAGCAAATCCTGCGGGCCTTTTCCTGGAGGACAGAGATGGTGAAGCTGCAGGCAGCGTTATCGGTGCCTGCATGGAAGGCAACAGGCCGATTATGGCGGAGTTCCAGGCGCTGGTAGCCAAAACTCCCTATGGTATGCCAAGGCGTACAGCAGTAGGCTTTGACTATAACAGGGTGAATATGCTGCTGGCGATTCTGGAAAAACGCTTTGGATTAGACTTTGGCATTTATGATGCCTATGTCAACGTAGTCGGCGGTATGAAGGTCAATGAACCGGCGGCAGATTTGGCGGTGGCGGCAGCGCTTGTTTCCAGCTATCGCAACAGGCCTCTGCCTAAGGGTATCCTCGTCTTTGGCGAGGTGGGCCTCACCGGCGAGGTGCGCCGCGTCAGCGCGCCCGAGCGCAGGATTATGGACGGCATTAATCTTGGCTTCAGCAAGTTTATTGTACCGGACAGCAAGCTGCAGCTGCCGGCTGTCAAGGCGCAGATTGTGCGCGTCAAAACGCTGGAGCAGGCGATTGCAGCTATGTTCGGCTAAGGTAAATGCTTATATAGTAGTCAGATGCAAAAAACGCAGGCTTGCGGAAAGCCTGCGTTTTTGTTATATAGCCGAATTTTTTTGCCTTAAGCAATCCTGTTACCGCAAAAAAATCCCGGTACACTTCCCTCAAAATGTACCGGCAAAGTAATTGGTATAAGGAACAACGTCCCAGCAAATGTCTTAAGGTTATTATGGTTATATTATAAATTGTGTGACAATTTGCGTGCGTTGCCATTGCAACGTTTTTACAGCTTACAAGCGCTTTCTTTATTTACAAAACATCTCAGAAAAGAATAATTTTGTAAGTTATGTAAGTGAAGGCAGATAGTGCCTAAAAGCGCAGTTTTTGGGGCTTTCGGGCACTATGAAAAAACAGGAAAAATGTTGCTTGAGCAACAAAATTACTAAACGTTTACTTTAGTTACATAATATTTACATATGTATTTTAATTTGGGTATAATAAGGATACGGAATAACTAATATGAAATAGAAGGCTGGTGAAAATATGGCAGTAAAAATGTTTGCACCAAATTACCATGACATACCACTGTTTAAGGGGTTGGGAAGAGAAGAAATTAACGAGGTTCTGCACAAGTTTCATGGACTGATTAAGCATTTCCCTAAATCTGACTATATTTATCTGGCAGGTGACTGCATCGAAAATTTATGCGTTGTCATGGAAGGCACAGTTCAGATGATTAAAGAGGATATCTGGGGCGAAAAATCCATTATTGCCAATTTGGGAGCAGGTGATGTTTTTGCGGAAAACTACCTGGGTAAGCTGAGTGACCGCAGTGTGGTAAGCTATTTTGCTGCAAGCGACAGCGAGATTCTGATGCTTCCTTTAGGCAGAATGCTGTTTGATGGCACTAATCACAATGAGACCAACAGACGTCTGATGTGTAATATCGTTTCAATTCTGGCGGATAATAATACGCGTCTGATTGAGAAAACGGAAATCCTTTGCAAAAAGACCTTGCGCGGCAAGATTATGGCGTACCTGGAGCAGGAAGCCAAATACAATGGCAGTGACAAGTTTACTATTCCGTTTAACCGTACCGATTTGGCTAATTATCTGGATGCCGACCGCAGTGCTTTGACCAGGGAGCTGGCGCGCATGCGTGCTGACGGACTTATCAGCTTTGAGAAGAATACATTTGAGATTCTGGAGCATTCTCATACGGAATAATAAGTATATATTTATTAAGAAAGGCACCGTGAAGGTGTCTTTTTTATTGTCCAAAACAGTTGCTGAAATTAGTACCTGGACAGCTGAAAAACAGCACTTAAGTAATTAAAATAAGATACTTAAGTTTATAAACAAAAATACAATAGAAAATATGGAATTTAGAAACTAAAATATGAAAAAGATTATGTATAATATAATAAAATTGTTGCCTAGACTACAGCGGAAAAATAGGAGAAAATGCTATCATAAAATCAACGGAAGAGCATATAAGATTTCATTGCTGTATGACTTTCGGAAAAAGATTAAAAGGAGGTATTGCTTATGTCCCCCGCAATCAAATGTTTAATTCTGTTAGCGGTAATTGCTTTGTTCTTTGTAACTGAAATTATACCCTTGGCAATTACTGCAATCGGCGGTGCTGTTGCCTGCGGCTTGTTGGGCTTGATTCCGGCTAAGCAGGTTTTCAGCGGTCTCTCTAACTCTACTGTAGTACTGTTTGCCGGCATGTTCGTAGTTGGCGCGGCAATGTTCTACACCGGATTAGCTCAGGCTTTGGGTGAAAAGGTAGTGCATATTTTCGGCACCGGTGAAAACAGCCTGATGCTTGGCTTAATGCTTGTCGGAACTGCTCTTTCTTCTGTTCTCTCCAACACCGGTACCTGCGCCTGCCTGATGCCGGTAGCACTTGGTATCTGTGCTGCTTCCAAAAACCCTGCGTCCCGCCAGCTGTTGCCGATGGCATATGCTTGCGGTTGGGGCGGCATTATTACGCTGGTTGGTACACCGCCAAATATTATCGGCAGTGGCGCTCTGACAGCTGCCGGTTTACCGGGCTTCAGCTTCTTTGAATTTGCCTGGATCGGTATTCCTTTATCTGTAGCAGGTATTCTCTATATGCTGCTGATTGGCAAGTATCTGCTGCCGAAGGCAGAGCTTGATGCAGACCAGGAAATCGAACAGGAAATTGAAGCTACTACCCATGACAAGAAAAAGCAAATGATTTCCGGTATTATCCTGTTGGCCTGCGTAATCGTAATGGCCTTGGATTTGAAGTTTATCAGCTTGGAAATGACTGCTATTATCGGTGCTCTGGTATGCGTACTTACCGGCTGTCTGACTGAAAAACAAGCTTATTCCTCTATCGACTGGGTAACCATCTTCCTGTTTGCAGGTATGATGCCTGTGTCTACTGCAATGGATAAAACCGGTGCAGGCAAGCTGATTGCCAACTGGGCAGTGGGACTGATGGGCGGCGAACCTACACCGCTTATTGTAACAATAGTACTGTTTTCCATCTCCTGCTTCCTGACACAGTTCATGTCCAACACCGCTTCTGCTGCGTTGCTCTGCCCGATTGGTATAGCGATTGCTAAACAGCTGAATGCAGATCCCAAGGCTGTTGTAATGGCGATTGCTGTTGCGGCATCCTGCGCATTCGCAACTCCTGTTGGCACTCCGCCTTGTACTCTGGTGCTCGGCCCCGGCGGTTACAAATTTATGGACTATGTGAAATGCGGAACCGGTCTGGTGCTGGTATGCTTCGTTGTAAGCTTGATTGTTATTCCGATGGTATGGCCGTTCTTCCCTTAATGCTCCTATATTAGACAACTCCCTGAATCAAACACTGGCAGAAAGGTCGCTGCTGCTGTAAAAGCGCAGCGGCCTTCTGCTGTTATGGGGGTAGGGGAGAGGGGAGCAAGAATAAAGTGTTGACAGCTTATAATACGTTATATTTTTAGCACCTAAGCAGATAATATTTGTGCTGCAGGTACTAAAAATAACTTTAAAAAATTAAATAAATATAATGTAAATAAAATCATTTAAAATATTCTGAAAAACTATTTAAAGTGTTGCTCAAGTCACATTAATGATGGCGTTTTTACGTTAATATTAAGACAACGGAAATGTAAAAATAACTCATAAAAATTATAATTATACATTTCCTAAATACTTACAAAAGGAGGAAACTATTATGTCCCCTGCTATTAAGTGTTTGATTCTGTTGGCTGTGGTTGCATTATTTTTCATTACCGAACTCATTCCATTAGCAATCACTGCTACTGCCGGTGCTATCGCCTGTGGCCTGTTAGGGTTATTGCCTGCTAAGCAAGTTTTTAGCGGTTTATCTAACTCTACAGTAGTATTGTTTGCCGGCATGTTCGTTGTTGGTGCAGCAATGTTTTACACCGGCCTGGCACAGTCCATCGGCAACAAGGTTGTACATCTGTGCGGAACAGGTGAAAACAGCCTGATGTTTGGTCTGATGATTGTCGGCACTGCACTTTCTTCCGTGCTTTCCAACACTGGTACTGCGGCCTGCTTGCTGCCTGTAGCATTAGGCATCTGCTCCGCAGCAAAGATTCCTGCTTCCCGTCAGTTAATGCCTCTGGCATTTGCCTGCGGTTGGGGCGGTATCATTACCATGGTAGGCACACCGCCTAACATCATTGCAACTGGCGCTCTGACTGCTGCCGGCCTGCCGAGCTTTGGCTTCTTCGAATTTGCCTGGATCGGTATTCCGGTATCCATTGCCGGCATGCTGTACATGATGTTTATCGGTAAACACCTGCTGCCGAAGGTTGAGCTTGATGCTGACCAGGATATTGAGCAGGAAATCGAAGCTACCAGCACTGACAGCAAAAAACAGATTATCTCCGGTGCTATCCTGATTGCCGTTGTTCTGGTAATGGCTCTCGATATCAAAGGCGTAACTCTGGAAATGGCTGCTATTATCGGCGCGCTGATTTGCGTACTGACCGGTTGCCTGACTGAAAAACAGGCTTATGCTTCCATCGACTGGGTAACCATCTTCCTGTTCGCAGGTATGATGCCTG
>OQVR01001302.1_pt1 | contig 10720 bp, 9 predicted proteins | sample 1691521 | NCBI WGS metagenome assembly OQVR01 (sample SAMN03418256, study PRJEB22391) | human gut metagenome | biome: human-gut; feature: organic feature; material: feces | host: Homo sapiens | place: Tanzania | collected 2013-01
CTTGCTTGCTTGCTTGCTTGCTTGCTTGCTTGCTTGCTTGCTTGCTTGCTTGCTTTGCAATTATCGCCATTTGTTTCATAATGTCAAGTCCTTTTCTGCCCTGCGTGGAAATTTCTATGTGAAGCGGTTGCTGCACCGCGTCACGCGAAAAGTCAGCAGTCCGGGTGAGGTTCTTCCTCATCGATCTGCTCTTTTTTCAGCCATGCGTTGTAGTTTTTTTGCATGGACTTTAACAGGTATTCTTTGTACTCTGCTCGCAGTTCTTCAAAACATTCTTTCTGTTCAGCACACTTTTTCAGACGGATACATTCGGGGTAATAGAAGCAGGTTTTGCACGCTTCAATCGGCTCCCAGTATTCTCGAAAACTTTGGATGACAGAACGCTCTGACGCTTTTCCATCAAGGCTTCCCACAAAGTTGTCCTCGCTGTAATGTTCGCACAGCCCAAGTTTCCCGTTCGGCAGGATCGTAAGGGAACCGCCGCTATCCGCCATACATTGCCGGATACGCAGTTTTTGGCGCAAATAGTACGATGCTCCGATTCCGCAATCGTCCAGTTTTTTGCGGAGCCGCTGCTGTTTTTGATAGAGCTGGCGCCGTTCTTCTTGGGCACGGATATGTGTTTTGCTGCCTGCAAACTCAAACAAGGTATGGCTGTAAACCGAAAATTTACCTTTACCTCCGAAGCGCTCGTGCAGTTCATCCGCCAGTTCCATCAGATTATCGGCGTTGTGCTCGTCCATGTTCAGCCGGATATGGACGGAAACCCCTGCATCCAGCAAACGCTGGATATTTGCCAGTACCACCTGATAGGGGCTGGGGCTGTCCTTATAAATAAATGCCTTGCTGCGGTTATAAATTTTTTCCGTGCCGTCCAGCGTGATCTGCACGCTCTTCAACTTCCAATGGGAAACCGCTTGTTCTACGGTAGCGCCGTCAAACAGGTATCCGTTGGAGATGATCATGGATTCGTACACGATGCCCTTTTCAGCAAGGTCGGTGCAGATGATATCAATGACCTGCTTATTATAAAGCGGCTCACCGCCAAACCAGTGCAGATGGACCTTTTCGCCGCCGCAATGCGCTGCAATATATGCCGCTGCTTTGTGGGCGGTTTCGTTGCTCATGGGGATGCGGGAACGCCCCATCTCATAGCAGTAAAAGCACCGGGCGTTGCAGTCCGTAGTAGTAAAAATGGTATAGCTTGTAATATGCTCCGGTTCCTTCCACATCGTGCGGCGGATAAACCGCACCTGGTCGGCATATTTCTGGTCGTTCATCTCCTGCGGTACGCGGAACCAGCCGTCCCGCAGGTCGGGCAGGGTGTCCGGCGCGGCGTATTCTTCCGGCGTGAGCAGCAACAGCGCTCGTGTCAGGGTGTGGAACACCAGCACACCGCCCTCGACCGGCTGCGCAACAACATATGCCATCCAGCGCAGACCGTGCTCTGCCAGTTTCGGCTTGCCAAGGATCTTGATTGTATTGCCGGACGGCGGCAGAATGGTTTGCATATGCGTTCCCTCTATTCGTAGTTCATTCCGTGGTAGGCCACCTTTGCGGCCTCCGATTCCATGTTGCAGCCCAGCCGGTACAGCGGCACGCTGCTGCCCAACCGGTCTACCAGCGCCAGCGTTTTTTGTGTCCCAATCGGGGAACATGGGCGGTAGCTCTGCTGGCAGAGCATGGGTAATGCCGCCTTTTTGTCGATGCGCTGGATCGAGTTTTCTGTGTTGCGGGTCAGGATGCAGACAGCTTTCAGCGGGCAGGAGGTGTTGGTACTGCGGTGGTGCTTGCCGTCCCATGGCGTTCCGTAAACAGTCACGCCCTGTGCGCTGATTTTCAGCAGGGGCTTGTCATCGTTGATGAACACTGCCCGTTCACCGAACCGCTTTTTCCAAAGCTGGGTGTGGGTGCTTTTGCCTGTGCCGCTTTTGGCGGTGAACAGGTAGGCTTTGCTGTCCACGCTGATGCAGGAGCCATGAAACAGCAGGGTGTCCCATTCTAAAAGCCGCTCTACGATTTTGCGGTACAGTGCCAGCGTTTCCAGATATTCATCGGAGAAGTTCCCCGGCGCGTGTCCTTCCACCGCAGCTTCCCGGTCGTTTTTTTCTCGTTCAAACGCAATATCAGCGGGAGTGACTGCGACTTCAAACGATGCGGGTGCATCGGTCAGATAATTTTTGCAAAAGGTGCGGGTCTGCTCATACAGCGCCGAAACACCAATGACCTGTCCCGCCAGTGCAATGCGAAACGACACCCTCATACACAGCACTCCCTCACTTTCCTGCATTATACTTCGCCGCCTGTTTTTTCTCCCCGGCACCATAGCAGCAGCATCTCTTTCAGATGAAGCAGTTCATGGGTATGGTCATCTTTGGGGTCATTGAGCCATACAAGCCCTTGTGCGTATCGCTCTGCCATGCTCAGCATCGTGATAGATGATGTGATAAACATTTCCTCTTCCGGGATATCCGTGCGGATGCTGCCATCAACTTTTGCCCGCTCATACATTCCATGAAACAGGAGCTGCATGGGTTTGAGTACATCCAGATGTTCCCGGAGCTGCTTATCCTCCATATTTCCGCGGCGGTTCATATAGGTTTTATATTCACCGCTGAATCGCAGTACTTCCGGACGGTTCTTGTACAAAGCAATCATCCTATCGGCGTAAAACTCAATGCCCTGATAAGCAGTAAAATGCTCAAAGTGATTGGTTCCGGGGTCTCCCAGAGCCTCCTGCCATACTTCATCCCACACCTTTGCACTGATGGCGATGAGCAATTTTTCTTTCGTCAGAAAATATTTGTACATCGTTGCAGGGCTGACATTTGCAGCGTCTGCCACTTTTTGCAGGCTGACAGTTTCGATTCCGTTCTGAGAGAACAGTCGGAATCCCGCTTCGATCAACTGATTTTTCCGTCGGTCAGCTTCACGCTTGTCACGTTCAATGTTTCTTGGCATCTCATCACTCCGGTTTTATTACACTGCTCTCATTCGTAGAGTGACACTCTATTTGTCGATAAGTATACTCGCGAGATGTTGATTTGTCAATATTGAGCAAATATTATCCTGAACGGCAATCAGACACTTTGCAGTCTTACACGATTACAGCCCGGAAATCGGCAAGTATCTGACGATTTACTGCTATCAGCCTGCACCGGGCTTCTGCGCCTGTGTGCTGCAAACGGCGGATGCATAACCTGAACAATGCCCACCGACTTATGAAAACCATAAACCGGTGGGCATTGTGTTTTATGGATAAACATTAAAATTTTCGCTCTTCGCGCAGATATTCCTCAAAAATGCTTCTCCGAATCAAAATCTTCCGGCCAATCTTATAGATAGCCCCACATTCATGTGCCATCCGGGTGACTGGTTTCAGTCCCAGCCCATAATAATCGCTTGCCATGCTGTAAGTCACGAACTCATGCCGCATAAAGTCCATATCTCCATCGTCAATCTGGTCGGAGAACATCCACACACTGCCGCTCACTCGTCCTCGACCTCCTCCACAGTGATTTTTCTTGCAGTTTCATGGAAGCGTTCCAAATAGGCATCAAAAATCTCCCGGTTGATAAGCACCGTGCTGTCGAAGCGGTAGATTGCCCCGGCATCGCTGGCAAGCTCCAGCAGCTTCTTGTGGGATAAGCTGTACACGATTTCTGCCTGCTGGTAGCGCAGGAACTGGCGGCGCAGCTTGCGAAGCTGGTCAGGGATTTCTTTCATGGGTTTGATGGGCTTGTAGTTGTTTTTCATAATCTTATTCTCCGTTTTTTGTGACTGTCTGACAAAAGTCGACCGCAGAAGCAAACAAAAAGAGCACCTCTCGGATGATTCCAAGAAGTGCTCTTACAGCTTTGTTCAAGCCTTGTGCGTTTTGTCTGAAATCCGTCACGCTTCATAACGGGACGTGATTCTTCAGGATTTTGCTGTCAAATTGATGTCAAAACGGGGATGACACAGTTTTGACAAGAAAATCAGAGGCCAAATCTTTCGTTTCTATGTTGATTTTCTTGTAGTTCACTGGTCGATGGGCTTCATCGTGGGGAACAGCAGCACGTCGCGGATAGAGGCGCTGTCGGTGAGCAGCATCACCAGACGATCCACGCCGAAGCCCAGACCGCCCGTGGGAGGCAGACCATACTCCAGTGCGTTGACGTAGTCGTAGTCCACCTGTGCCTTGCACTCGGGCTCCAGCGCCTTGCGCTCGGCCACCTGACGCTCGAAGCGGCCCTTCTGGTCGATGGGGTCGTTCAGCTCGCTGAAAGCGTTGCCGTACTCAGTGCAATCGATGAAATACTCGAAGCGCTCAGTGAAAGCGGGATCATCCGGCTTGCGCTTGGCCAGCGGGCTGATCTCCACGGGGTAATCGTAGATGAAGGTGGGCTGGATCAGCTTGTCCTCCACAAAGGCGTCGAAGAACTCGGCCAGAATAGCACCCTTGGTGGGCACCTCGGGCAGCTCCACGTTATGCGCCTTGGCGGCGGCGATGGCGTCTGCATCGGTCTGCCAGTCGTTGAAGTCCACGCCGGAATACTTCTTCACGGCCTCCACCATGGTCAGGCGCTCCCAGTGACCCATATCAATCTGCTTGCCCTGATACGGGATGACCAGACTGCCGCAGATCTTGAGGGCAAGGCGCTTGTACAGCTCCTCCACCAGATCCATCATGCCGTGGAAATCGGTAAAGGCCTGATACAGCTCGATGGTGGTGAACTCCGGGTTGTGCTTGGGGTCCATGCCCTCGTTGCGGAAGATACGGCCCACCTCGTACACGCGATCCATGCCGCCCACGATCAGGCGCTTGAGGTACAGCTCGGTCTCGATGCGCAGCACCATGTCCATGTTCAGGGTGTTGTGGTGGGTGTAGAAGGGACGTGCAGAAGCACCGATCTCGAACGGGGTCAGGATGGGGGTGTCAACCTCCAAAAAGCCCTTCTCGTCCAGATAGGCGCGGATCTCCTTCAGGATGCGGCTGCGCTTGACGAAGGTGTCCTTCACCTCCGGGTTTGCGATCAGGTCCACATAACGCTGACGGTAACGCATCTCGGTATCGGTCAGGCCGTGGAACTTTTCGGGCAGGGGGCGCAGGCTCTTGGCCAGCAGGGTCAGCTCGGTGGCGCGCACGCTCAGCTCGCCGGTCTTGGTGCGGAACACCTCGCCCTTCACGCCGATGATGTCGCCCACGTCCAGCTTCTTAAAGGCAGCGTAGGCCTCATCGCCCAGCTCGTCGCGGCGGACGTAAAGCTGGATATCTCCCTTGTCGTCACGCAGGTGGGCAAAACTGGCCTTGCCCATGACGCGCTTGGACATCATACGGCCTGCCAGTGCCACCAGCTTGCCGCTGTCGGTCTCGTTGGGCAGTTCCTTGAATTCTTCCTTCAGGTCGGCAGAATAGGCGTCCTGCGGGAACTTGGTCAGGGTAAAGGGGTCGTTGCCGGCGGCCTGCAGGTCGGCCAGCTTCTGGCGGCGCACCTGTACCTGCTCGCTCTCGGACAGACCCGCAGCGGGGTTTCTCTTTTGCTCTTCCATGGTTACTCCTACTTAGTTTGCAGAATGGGTGATGGCCAGCACGGTGTACTCCACGGTCTGGCCGGTGGGCAGCAGCACTTCGGCCTTATCGCCCACAGCCTTGCCCATCAGGGCATGACCCACGGGGCTCTCATCGCTGATCTTGCCGTTGAAGGCGTCAGCTTCGGTGCGACCCACGATATCGTATTCCTCGGCTTCGTCCTCGCCGGTCTCGCGGATGGTGACATGGGTACCCACGGAAACGTTATCAACGCTCAGCTCGCTCTCGTCAATCAGAACTGCGTTCTTGATGGTCTGCTCCAGCTCGGTGATGCGGTTCTCCACCAGACCCTGCGTATTCTTGGCCTCGTCATACTCGCTGTTCTCAGACAGGTCGCCGTGGCTGCGGGCTTCCTTGATCTCTTCAGCCAGCTCCTTGCGGCGGACGGTTTTGAGGTATTCCAGCTCCTCCTGCATTGCCTTCAGACCGGCAGCGGACATCTTGATCTCTTGTGCCATTTGAGAATCTCTCCTTGTTATTAGCTGTATTTGTTTCGCGCAGCCGCAAAGCCGCACAAGAATGCCATTTTGACTACACTATTATAATAGCAAGCCGGTGCCTTGTCAACAAAAAAGGCGACACTATGGCAGAAAAAAGCGGTGCCCTGCTCCAGCCCTGCCTCTCGGTTTCTGCCACAGGCGGTGGTCGGCTCCGCTGCTGTTTGGATCCACCCTTGCATCCCTTTTGTATGGCAGATAAAACAGAAACTCCGGTATCCAACGGATACCGGAGTTCTTGGTGGAGCGAAGCAACCCAAATCCGAACCATTGCCCTCTGGGGCATCTTTGGCGGCAATCTCATCAAAAGTGATGGTTTTTGTGCCGTCTTTGTAATTGAACGTAATCAAAACTTTTTCATCATAGAGATAAACGGCGTTCACGAACGTGTTGATAAGCGTTTCCCGGTGGCTTTTCACGTTCGGGTCGAGCTTGCGGAAGTTGGTAAGCCAAAATTTTACAAAATCTGCACTGACCTTCGGCTTTGCCAGCTTTTCTTCCGCGATGCGGATTTCCAGTTCCTTCTGCTGGGCTTCCAATTTTTCCAAGCGTCCTTTGGTCGAGCTGGTCAGGATGCCCTCTTGAATCGCATTTAGAAGATTCTCGATGCCCCGCTCAATGTCCTTCATCTGCTTTTCCAGCAAGGGCAGCACTGTGTTCTCCTGTTCTTGAAGAATCATCACTGCATCCACGATAGACCGGATGCAGTCATCGTCACGAATCATCTTCATGGTTTCGTTGACTACCAAATCCTCCAGCCATTTCTTGCGGACGGTCTTTTTCTTGCAGGTTTTGGTTCGCTTGGCATTAGCACACTTATAATAATGGTGGACATTCTTGTTTTGGCTCGTGCCGCACTCGCCGAACATCATCGCACCGCACATTCCACAGAACAGCTTGGTCGTCAGCAAATAATCGTCCTCCGCTTTGTGCCGAGCCGGAGCGCGGCGGTTCTTGGCGATTTTGTCCTGCACACTATCGAACAGTTCTTTCTCGATGATAACCGGGATGCTGTCCGGCATCACAATATCCTTAAAACGGTTCTCGCCGATATAGCGGCGGTTTGTCAGCAAGGTTTGAATGCTGTTATAGGTGAACTTCTGGTTGCGATTGGTGGTGACACCACTGTCATTTAGCCAGTTCATCAGCTCCTTCATGGTCGCGCCATCGTTGTACCGCTGAAAGGCTTCCACCACAAAGGGGGCTTTCAAAGGATCAATCTGGAAGAACTTTTCCTCGTCTACTGTATAGCCAATGGGAATCGTGCCGCCGTTGTACTTGCCCTTCAGAACATTCTCGGTCATGCCGCGCACGACTTTTTCAGAAAGCTCTGCGGAATAGTATTCAGCCATGCCGGTGAGCATACTCTTGACCATAATACCTGCTGGGCCTTCTGAAATCGGCTCGGTGGCCGATACCAGCTTGACATGGTTTCGCTCCAACTGGTACTCATAGTGTGCCGAATCGTAGCGATTCCGGGCAAAGCGGTCCAGCTTCCAGACCAGCACGATATCAAACAGCTTTTTGTCGCTGTCCTTGATCATCTGCTGAAACTCCGGGCGGTTGTCCGTTTTTGCAGAGAATGCACGATCAATGTAGTGCTTGATGACCGTGATGCCGTTCTTCTCTGCATAGGCCGTGCACTCACGAATCTGGCCTTCAATGGATTCTTCACGCTGGTTGTCACTGGAATAGCGGGCGTAGATCACGGCGGTCATGGCAGGCACCTCCTATTTACACATCATCGAACGGTGGAACGTTCATCTTAAGCAATGTTTCGTATAATGGGTATACCATATTTCAAAGCAAAATGCAAGATTGGATTTGCACAAAATAGGCTTCACTACAACAATATAAGCCCACCAGGCGCAATGTCTAACGCAAAGCGTCTGGCGGGCTTATGTTAAAAGAATCCTTTACAGAAAATCGCACTCTCAGTAGGGGGGTGGAACCGATTCCTTTCAGCTCCGGTATTCCTCCGGCAGCTGCTCCATGGTCTGCCACTTGTCCATGGCATCTTCCAGCTTCATGCCCTTGGCCACTGCATCGCGGCGGCAGGCGTTGACAGCCTGAATTTCCTTCATCTTGGCACCGGTCAGGGTGTAGCCCTTCATAGCGATAAGGGTAGCCGCCCAAGCCACCATGGGGATGATGCAGAACAGCACGATGACCACCCAGTTCATGCCCGGGGTGTAGGGATCATACTGAGTGGGCAGGCTCTGCAGGCCCACAAAGCTGACCGCAATACCCACAACGGTAGCGGAAAGGCTGGACACCAGTTTGTCCACCAGACTGAACAGGGTGCCCATGATGCCGGGGATGTAGTTGCCGCTGCGGTAGGTCTCGTAGTCGGAGCAGTCGGCAACCATGGGGATGGGCATATCGGCGGTGGCGTAGTAAGCGCCATAGCCGATGCCGAAGAAGGCGATGAACAGGATGGTGTACAGGTTCAGGGACAGGCCGTTCTCACCCAGAATGGACAGGGTGAAGGCATCGCCGCGGCCCCAGAGCAGCAGCAGCACCAGCACGCCAACATAGCACACCAGCGCCACGCTGACGTACTTCATCAGGCTGGCCTTCTGGCCCTCCTTCTGGCTGGTGCGGACGGTCAGCAGGAAGAAGGGCACGCTGCACACATAGCCCAGCACCATCATGGGCAGGTACAGGCCATCGTAGTTGCCCATCATGCAGCCGTACAGCATACACAGCACGGTGGTGTTGGTGGCGATGGAAAGTGCCAGCTTGCAGCCTGCACCAGCCACCATCAGCCGCTGCATGGGGTTATTGTTCTTGATGATCTGGACATACTCGCTGACTTTGACCTTCTCGGTCTTTTCGCCGCCGATGCCGAAATACTTGGGCTGATCCTTTTCCCAGATGCCGATAACAGCCAGCAGGGTGAGCAGGATGGAGATGACGATGCCCACCGGAGCCAGCGTGCGGAAGAACCCGGCAGAGGCATAGCCGCCCTCATAGTTCTTGGCAAGGATGGGGGCAAAGAACTGCATAGCGCCCATGCCCAGCAGACTGCCTACTGTGTTGAAGATGGTGAACAGCGGGCGCTGCTTGGGGTCGCTGGTCAGCACGGTCTGACCGGAGCGGGTGCAGCTGGTCTGGAAGGTGTAGCCGATGACCCACACGGCGTACAGAGCCACAAAGGCGGCGTAGCGCAGCCCCATGGCGCTGGCGGGGATGAGCGGGGTGAGGCAGTACAGCACCAGAATGCTGGCTGCCATGATGAGGTTGCCGATGACCATAAACGGCCGGAACTTGCCGAACTTGCCGTTGGTGCGGTCCATGAGAGCACCGATGATGGGGTCGGTGATGGCGTCAAACAGACGCATACCTGTGACCATCACCGAAGCAAACAGCATGCTCAGCGCCAGCACCTTGCTGCCGAAGGTTGCGATGTAGGAAAGCACCAGCACATAGTACACATTCGTTGCGCCGTTGTTCAGCGGAAACAGCACCAGCTGATAGGTTTTGGCGCGGTTGACACTGACAGAAGCAGAATCGTTCATATAGAACCTCCTCCTTTATACCCAGTTCGCACTGGTTGAATTGGATTTTTTCAGCCGATAACTGGGGTTAGGGGTATCCACATAACGGAAGCAGGCGGTGTCGATGCAGTCGCCTGCGACGGCATTCAACTCCATCTCCCCATGCAGCGGCACACGGAACTTGAAGATATGCTCGCCGGTCTGCTCTGCCAGCTTTTTGCCGTCTGCATACAGGGCGACAGTTTTCTGGTTGGAGTAGACCTTGACCTCGATCTCCTTCTCGGTGCGGTCGGTGAACCGCTTGGAGCAGATGTGGACGAAGTTTTCCTCGCTCCACCATGCTTTATAGAGGTAAAAGCTGTCCTTTTTTGTCTTTCGGTCAAAGGTGACCAACCCCTTATGGTTCATGCCCGGCTCGCCGCCCTGATCCCGGGCATCGGCTGCAAAATCGAACATATTCCACACATGGGTCGCCCACAGCCACGGGCGGTCGGCAATCATTTTTGCCATATGCTCGTGGTAGACGCACTGGTAGGTTTCGGTGTAGTCGCCTTTTTCGGGGTGGGCGCTCTGGTAGGTGGGGTTCGCGTCCGCGCCGTACTCCGAAAAACCGATGCAGCGGTCGGGGTATTTGGCGTGGTAGGTGTCAAAAAAGTCGTCGTTCTGGTCAAGCTCACCCAGATACCAGCCAAAATACAGGTTATAGCTGTTCACATCGGGGATTTCCAGAATTGGGCTGGTAATCTCCAGCATAAAGACATCCGCCATCGTGGTCGGGCGGGTCGGGTCGAGTTTGTGCGCCAAATCGTTGAGGGCGCGGTGGTTTTCCAGCAGCTCCTCATTGACAGCCGACGCGGCGGTAATCTCATTGGACAGCCCCCATACGGCAATGCAGGGGTGGTTGTAGTTCTGCACGATGAGTTCTTCCATCTGGGTCAGCGTGTTGGCGCGGCCATTGTGCATGTGCATCGTGATGTAGGGAATTTCCGCCCAGATGACAAGACCCTTTTCATCGCACAGGTCGTAGAATGCCTGCGCGTGCTGGTAGTGGGCAAGGCGGATCGTGTTTGCGCCCATTTCCAGAATCAGCGCCATATCTTCTTCCATCATCTCGCGGGTGATGGCAACGCCTGCACCCTTGCGGTCCTGAT
>OQVR01001304.1_pt1 | contig 10714 bp, 4 predicted proteins | sample 1691521 | NCBI WGS metagenome assembly OQVR01 (sample SAMN03418256, study PRJEB22391) | human gut metagenome | biome: human-gut; feature: organic feature; material: feces | host: Homo sapiens | place: Tanzania | collected 2013-01
GATTGGGGCGGCAAGTACCAGTGCCAGGAGATAGCTGCGAAGAGCGGTATCAATGTAGACAAGTTGCTCGAAAAGGTGCTTCTCGAAACAGACCTTCTCGAACTCAAGGCCAATCCTAAGAAACTCGCTTCCGGAGCCGTCATAGAGTCGTCTCTGGATAAGGGTAGGGGATATCTGGCTACTATATTGGTCCAGAACGGAACGCTTCACGTGGGTGATTGCGTGCTCTGCGGTAGTTTCTACGGTAGGGTGAAGAGTATGTTCAACGAACGTGGTCAGAAAGTCAACGAGGCAGGTCCTTCGACCCCTGTTTCAGTGCTCGGTCTTAACGGAGCTCCTGCAGCAGGTGAGAAGTTCAATGTATTCGCCGACGAGAAGGAGGCCAAGAGCATAGCTAACAAGCGTGAGCAGCTCATACGTATCCAGGGCATCAAGACCCAGAAGCATATGACTCTCGAAGAAATCGGTCGTCGTATTGCCATAGGCAACTTCAAGGAGCTCAATGTCATCGTCAAGGGTGATGTGGACGGTTCCGTGGAGGCGTTGTCCGACTCGCTCATCAAACTCTCAACCGAGGAGGTGCGCGTGAACGTGATTCACAAGGCTGTCGGTGCCATTTCCGAATCCGATGTGCTTCTTGCTGCGGCTTCAGACGCCGTCATCATAGGCTTCCAGGTTCGTCCTTCAACCGGTGCGCGTAAGCTTGCCGAGAAGGAGGAAATCGAAATCCGTCTCTACTCTGTCATCTACGACGCTATCAACGAGGTCAAGGATGGTATCGAGGGTATGCTTGCTCCGGAGGAGAAGGAAGAGATTACAGCCACGGCCGAAGTGCTTGAGACATTCAAGATTTCAAAGGTCGGAACTATCGCCGGCGCGATTGTCCGCGAGGGCAAGCTCCAGCGCACTTCCAAGATTCGTGTCATCCGTGACGGCATCGTTGTCTACACCGGTGAGCTCGGCTCCCTCAAGAGGTTCAAGGACGACGTCAAGGAGGTTGTTTCCGGTCAGGATTGCGGTCTGAACATCTTGAATTACAACGACATCAAAGTCGGGGATATAGTTGAGGCCTATCAGGTCGTCGAAGTAAAGCGTACATTGTGACAGAAGTTCTGATATCATTGCTCCTGCTTGTTGTCCCGCTGCATAGTCAGGCAGGGACGGCAGGCAGGAGTTTTCCTTCATTGGCGGATTTGGACGCGGTCGTACAGAACTCTGAGGCGTATGATTTGCCGAGGCTGCATCGAATAGATTCATGTCGTGCCCTGCTTGACAGGTCTGGAATTTCCGACAGGGAGCGTTTCTTTCTGATGGAAGAAATGCGGACTTTGTACGACAAGTATAGAACGGATTCGGCAATTGTGTATGCCAGTAAAGCCCTTTCCATCGCGGAAAAGATAGGAGAACGCAGCCTGATTGACCGGTCGCTTGCCGGACTGGCCAAGGAATTCGGTACTTCCGGGCTGTACGATGAGTCTCTTGCCCTGCTTGACAGGATTGATCGCAGGGCAATGGACGAGGACTCTCTTGCTGACATGTTCAATCTCTATTATTTCGACTACGAGTCATTGGCCAACCAGTGCCTTGAACCGGAAATGGCGAAACATTTCAGAAGGCTTTCCTGCATGTGCCGCGATTCCATACTGCTCTATCGTCCGGGATATACGGTTTTTCAGTGCGACAGGCTTCTTGCGGAAGGAAATTATAAAGCGGCCCTTGAACTTGTCCTGCCGGTCTGTGAGTCGCTGTCACCGAGCGATCCGGCGATGGGGCCCGTCGCCCTCTCAGTGTATGACATCTATTCAGCGCTCGGAATGAAGGATAAGGGGATGGACTATCTTGTGCTGTCTGCGATGTCCGACCTGCTCAATTCCAAGAAGGAGTATATAGCTTTGCAGGTACTTGCGCTCCTGCTCTATGACGAAGGAGATCTCGCGAGGGCGCAGGCCTATCTGACTCGCTCGCTCAATGACGCCGTCTTCTGTAAGGCAAGGCTCAAGGTTGACAACATTGCTCCGCTTCTGTCCCTGGTCAACGAGTCCTATATCAAAGCCAAAAGGAGAGACTCCGTGATTGTGATATCTTGTCTTATTGCGCTCTTTCCGTTTGTCATATTGCTGCTCGTGCTCGTCATGTTTCTGAAACGGCAGAGACGGCTGCTCCAGAAAGCCCGTGACGAACAGGAAAAGGCGATGGCTCTCGTTCGCGAGGCCAGTAACATTAAGAACAAGTATGTGACTCAGATGATGCTCGAATGCGTCACGAGAATCGAGCGCCTGGATGACTACCGCCTGTCCTTGAACAGGATGGCGCTGCGCGGTGAAACAGCGGCTCTAAATGAAGCACTCAAGTCAAATGCCGTCGTTGAGCATGAGTGGACTTCCTTTTACAGCGTGTTTGACAAAACTTTTCTCTCCATCTTTCCGACGTTCGTCCATGATTTCAACGAACTTCTCACTCCCGGAGCAAAGGTCACTCCGGCTTCCTCCCAGATGCTGACGCCCGAACTCCGGATTTATGCACTGGTCCGGCTCGGAATAGACTCTTCAGAACGCATATCATCGCTTCTCGGCTACTCCCGTTCTACAATCTACGCCTATCGCTCGCGCACTCGTCTGAAGGCTCTTGTTCCGGAACATTTTGAGGAAAATATCATGAAAATAGCCTCAATTTGACTTGAACAGAATTTATATTTTCTGTGCCGCGTTATTTTGTTATTCCGTTGATAATCAGATTTATAATCACATAAAAGATTTATATTTGTATTATTACATCTTGTTTTTGCGTTTATATGGTTTTAACTTTCGCTTAAATTGATAACCATATAAAAAGAATAATGAAGCATTTTTTTAGACTATCCACATTGTTCATTGCAAGTTCAATAATCGCGTTGTCCGCATCATTGCCGGCATACGCTTCACGACATGACGCGCATTCGAAAGCCGCGCGTGGAGTAATCGCGAGAACTCTTGGCCATTATCCGAAAAATCTTGTCATAGAAGTCACCGGTCCTGTTTCCGAAGGGGAATATTTTTCAACGGAGGCAAAGAACGGCAAACTGATTGTGAAGGGCAGTTCCGTCACCGCTGCATGCCGGGGATTCTATGACTATGTGACCTCCGGCCATTACGGAATGTTCACATGGACAATCAATAACATACAGCTTCCCAAAGCATTCCCCGACAGTCCTCTGAAGATTGTCACGACTCCGTTCGAGCACAGGCAGTATATGAATGTCTGCACTTTCGGCTACACCATGCCATATTGGGGCTGGGAGCAGTGGGAGAGGGAACTCGACTGGATGGCGCTGCACGGAATCGACATGCCGCTTTCTCCGATTGGTAGCGAGGCCATTTTTGCCCGTGTGTGGAGAAGCCTCGGGCTTACTGAGGAGGAAATAGGGGATTTTATGGCCGGTGCTGCGCATCTTCCGTGGTTCCGTATGGGAAATATGTCCGGAATTGACGGACACCCTTCACAGGAGTGGTATGACAAGACGATAGCTCTCGAACACAAGATAATAGACAGGATGAACGAACTCGGAATGTCGCCGGTGTACAATGCTTTCGCCGGATTTGTGCCAAAGGGGCTCAAGAGGGTGTTTCCGGATGTTGAACTTGTCGAGACTGGATGGGCTGACGGCCCTGACTATTTCTCCAGCTTCATATTCCCGGAAACTGAACTCTATCAGCGTATTGCAAAGGAATATATTAAGGAATGGGAGAAAGAATTCGGTAAGGGCAAATACTATCTTGCAGACAGCTTCAACGAAATGAAGGTGCCGTTTGCGGAAAGGGGCACGCAGGAACGTTTCGACCAGATTGCCTCGTATGGACAGGCTCTCTACAATTCCATCTCATCCGCCAATCCCGATGCAATCTGGGTGCTTCAGGGCTGGATGTTCGGCTACCAGAGGCATATCTGGGATCCGGAGAGCATACGCGCACTTTTCTCAAAGGTTCCGGACGACAGGATGCTTCTTCTGGACCTGAGCGTCGATTTCAACTACGGAATCTGGGAGAATGAATACACCTGGAACTACGCGAAAGGGATATACGGCAAAAAATGGATTTACAGCACCGTGCCGAACTTCGGCGGTCGAACTTGTCCGGTCGGAGACCTTGACTTCTATCTCAATGGGCATCTCAACGCCCTCACCTCCCCGAACAAGGGTAATCTCATCGGTCTCGGAACCGCTCCGGAGGGCGTTGAGAACAATGAGGTGATCTATGAAATCATCGCGGATGCGGCATGGAGCACATCTCACAAGGACATCCGTGAATGGCTTCGCAACTACACCGTCAACCGCTACGGCTCCTGCCCTGACGCCATAATGGAGTTCTGGGACAAGATGCTTGCAAGCGACTACGGGTTCTGCTCAAGCCGGGCGCAGTACCGCGTGCAGAAAAAGCCGTTCGATGGTCTCGGCGGCCGCTATTCTGTATCCAAGACTCATTTCGAGGCGCTTGAGGCTTTTGTCGCAGCATCCGATGAACTCGGAAATGACAGTGCCTATCTCACCGACCTCGCCCTTTGGGCAGGAATCTATGCCTTTGGAAAGGCGGACGTGCTTGCGCAGCAGATTCATCGGGCATATCTCGTTGGCGACAAGGATACGGCATCTAATAGTCGTCAAGCCCATCGGCACGGCGACCGCGTCCCCAAGTGGTCACAAGTCTCTTGGCATTTGTCTCATATTTGTCGCTTTCCTCCGAATCCTTACGTTGCCGAGGCCAAGGCTCTTGTCGCTGCTGCTCACGAGTTCGAAATCAATTCGGACGAACTTCCGGGATGGACGTCTTTCGATATGACAGACGGCAGCACCAGAGTCATAAGAATGATTACTCCGGAGGATTATCCTCTTCTGAAGGGACTTCGTTTCACTTGGAGAAGGGGAGAGGACCCGGTGAAACTCAAACTTGTCCAAATCAACGCGGCCGGTTGGGTTCGTTTCAAAAAGGATGACATCGGAATTGAAATCAGCCGGGAGAATCCTGTGGTGGAGATTCCGGTCGACCTCAAAGTCAAGAATGGTGAGACCTTCCAGTTCAACTATCTTCATATAGTTTTGGATGAAACCAAGAAAATGACAGATTCCCAGGTGACTATTGAATACGTGAAATAGAAATCTCAAAAACTCATCTTATAATAACTGAAAACTGATAATTCTAATGATACTGAAAATGAAACAGCGTGTGTTTTCTGCACTTGTTCTGGCGGCAATCTTCTTTGCCGCCGGCGCGTGCACCAAAGTTCAGGAGGCATCAATCCTTCAACTGAAGAGCATTTCAGCGACATCATTCTCCTCTGAGGGCGGACTCGGTTCGGCCGAAATTGAGGCGAATGTTCCTTTTGCAGCGGAATCGTCCGCTCCCGAATGGCTCAGGGTTTCGACAGCCAAATCATCGGTGCTTTTCAATGTATTTTCCTACACCGGAGACAGCGAGAGGACAGCAGTCGTGACTGTCAGGGCAGAGGGCGTTGAGGCTGTGAGTTTCACCGTCACCCAGTCCGCTTTCCACGGCATAATCGTCAGTGAGGCCAATCTCTCGTTTTCTGACAGTGAGAAGCAGTTGCAATCGCTCGTGAAATGCACCTCTGATTATGAAGTGACAATTCCGGAAAATCCCGAGAGCATCTTCAGCTTCACAAAAAGCGAAAGCGGAGTGACATTCGCGGTAAGCCGCGCTCAGAGCCGCAAGGCTTTCAGCGGACGCGCCTGCATCACTCCGGCAGACGGAAGCATCGAGCCCGTTTACATTAATCTTTCACTCCCGAAGAAAAGTGACTGGTACTACCTTCTCGGCACCTGGAAAGTCACCCGCAACACCGACGCCGGTGCAGACAAGAGTGACTTTGTATTCGCGTCCCAAACACCGCTTGAGGCCTTTGCTGTTTCTATACAGAAGGGGGAACTTGCTTCCAGGCCTTTCTCGGCAAGCTATGCAGACGGCAAAGTCCGTATTGGCATTCAGGGATTCAATGTCGACGCGGATGCAAACAAATACTACAGCATCCACTTCAACGGCCCTTCAAAGAGCAATCCTACCGGCTGGTTCATATTCTCGACTCCGGGCAGTTGTGCTTGGGAGGCCGAGCCCGTATTTGACGAGTCTTCGCACACAATTACCCTCGCCTTCCAGAAGCTGACTCTCGACGGAAACAGTGTTCCGGCATCGTTCAACATCTGGTGGAGTGAGGGCAAATATTTCGCATTCAAAGAGAAAATCGTTTCCTACGAGGAACTCGTTCTCACGAAAGAATACACAGAATAGGAGAAGTTTATGAAAAGAATTATAACATTGGTTCTGCTCGTGTCGCTCTGTGCCTTGTCTGCAATGGCACAGAGTCTTACTGTCAGCGGAACCGTGAAAGATGCCGGAGGTGAACCACTTATCGGAGTGGTCGTCGCCGAGCTCGGAAGCCAGAACGCAACGGTGACGGACATAGACGGAAACTACGTCTTGTCAAAAGTCGCTCCCGGAGCGAAACTCGAAGCTTCCTGCCTGGGCTACACCAGCCTCAGACTCCCTGCCGCAGAGCACCTCGACTTTATCCTTACGGAAAGCACCGAACTCATTTCCGAGGCTGTCGTGACCGGTATGACAACTACCGATAAACGACTTTTCACCGGAGCCACCGACCAACTTTCCGCAGTGGATGTGAATATCAGCGGTTTGGGCGAAATCAGCCGTTCCCTTGAAGGAAAATCCGCGGGAGTTTCAGTTCAGAACGTTTCAGGAACATTCGGAACCGCTCCAAAAATCCGTGTGCGTGGTGCGACCTCAATCTTCGGCGATTCCAAACCTCTTTGGGTTGTGGACGGTGTGATTATGGAAGACGTAATCAATGTCGATGCCAACTCCCTTTCTTCCGGAGACGCGACCACCCTCATCAGCTCCGCCATTGCAGGATTGAACTCAGACGATATCGAGAGTTTCCAAATCCTCAAGGACGGTTCTGCAACTTCCATCTACGGAGCGAGGGCAATGGCAGGAGTCATCGTCGTCACCACCAAAAAGGGAAGTCCGGGAGTCACAAGGGTGAACTACAACGGAGAGTACACGATGAGACTCGTTCCTTCATATTCGGAATTCAATATAATGAACTCCCAAGAGCAGATGTCCGTCTATGAGGAAATGTACCAGAAGGGCTGGCTCAACTTCACCAGCAGTGTCTACAGTTCTTCAGCCGGTGTCTACCGCAAGATGGCCCAGCTTATGAACACCTACGACCCTGCCACCGGCAAGTATATGATTGAGAACACCGAAGAGGGACGAAAAGCCTATCTTCGTGAGGCTGAAATGCGCAACACGGACTGGTTCAAGGAACTCTTCCGTCCGAGCGTGCAGCACAGCCACTCTGTCAGCATCACTTCCGGTTCGGAAAAGGGCAGCTATTACGCATCCCTCGGAGCGCTTGTGGACCCGGGTTGGACAGTTCAGAGCAAAGTCAACCGCTACACGGCCCTGTTCAATACCTCCCAGAAGATATTTAAGGATTATGTCACTCTCAACATCATCGGCAACGCATCCTACCGTCAGCAGAGAGCCCCGGGTTCTCTTTCTTCCGACGTCAATGCGGCCACAGGTTCGGTGAAGAGGGATTTTGACATAAACCCATATTCTTATGCACTGCGAACATCGAGAACTCTCGATCCTAATGAGTTCTATACGAGCAATTATGCCCCGTTCAACATCAAACACGAACTCGCAAACAACTACATAGACCTCTCGGTTCTTGACACGAAATTCCAGGCAGAACTCAAGGCACGCCCTTGCAAGGGGCTTGAACTCTCTGCTCTCGGTTCGGTGCGCTACCAGCTTTCCAACACTGAGCACAACATCAAGGACAGTTCCAATCAGGCGGAGGCCTATCGTGCGGCGATGACCAAGATGATTCAGAACGCCAACCCTTTCCTCTACAAAGACCCGGACAAGCCGAATTCCGACAAATACACGGTTCTTCCGCAGGGAGGTATACTCAGAAAGAACTCCTACTCGGCATTGAGTCTGGATTTCCGCGCATCTGCGACATACAACACCATCATCGCTGACAAACACGTCATCAACGCCTTTGCCGCTGCGGAAATCAATTCTCTCGACAGACATTCGACCTCTTTCCAAGGATGGGGACTTCAGTATGATGCCGGCGAGACTCCGTTCTATGTCCTCGACCTTTTCAAGAAACAGCTGGAACAGAACAGCTACTACTACAGTCTGAACAACAACCACGAACGCAATGTGGCCTTCGCGACGACTGCTTCATATTCTTATGACTACCGCTACACTCTCAACGGCACCTTCCGCTACGAAGGTTCGAACCGTCTGGGACGCGCCCGTTCTTCCCGCTGGCTTCCTACTTGGAACGTGGCTGGAAAATGGTCTGTGGACAGGGAGGAGTTTTTCGAGAAACTTTCTCCGGCCCTTTCAAGCCTGAACTTCCGCGTTTCCTACTCCCTCACTGCCGACAGAGGACCTGCGTGGGTGAATAACTCAACGGCAATCTTCTATCCGTCAACCCCTTGGCGTGGAACGACCACGATAATGGAGCCGTCCCTCTACCAATCTTCAATCGAAAACTCCGAGCTCACTTATGAGAAAAAGCACGAGTTCAACGCCGGAGCCGACATCGGTTTCGTGGACGACCGCATTCTCATATCTTTCGACGCCTATAGGCGAAACAATTTCGACCTCATCGGAAACGTCGTCACTCAGGGACTCGGCGGTGTTTCAAACAAGATGGGTAATGTTGCTTCAATGAAATCGTCCGGAGTCGAACTCTCCCTTGCGACAAGAAACATCGAAACCAAGAATTTCAGTTGGACGACAAGTTTCATATTCTCGCATATGAAAAACATCGTCACCGACCTCAAGACCTACCAGACCGTAATCAGCTACCTCACAGGTTCCGGTTACTCAATGGAAGGTATGCCGAGGGGTTCGATGTTCTCCCTCAGATTTATGGGACTTGACGAAATGGGTATTCCGACCTTCCTCGACAAAGACGGAAACATCACCTCCACAGGCATCGCCTTCCAGGAGATGAGCAATTTCAGCAACCTCAAATACGAAGGCCCGACCGACCCGACGATGACCGGAAGCTTTGGTAATATATTCAAATTCAAAGGCTTCACTCTCAATGTCTTTATGACATATTCATTCGGAAACGTCGTCCGTCTCGACCCGATATTCTCCAACAGCTATTCGGACCTTACGGCGATGCCACGGGAATTTATGGACCGTTTCATCAGTCCGGGAGACGAAAAAATCACCAATGTTCCGGTGATTGCAAGTTCCCGTCAGAACAACAGCATAAAGAATCTGAATATGGCATACAATGCCTACAACTACTCAGATCAGAGAGTTGCAAAGGGTGATTTCATCCGTCTGAAAGAAGTTTCTCTCGGCTACGAACTGCCTAAGGCTGCGGGTGAGAAAATCAGACTCAAGTCCCTGTCCTTCAAACTTCAGGGAACGAATCTCTGTCTTCTGTATGCGGACAAGAAACTCGAAGGCCAGGACCCTGAATTCCTGAATGCCGGCGGTGTGGCTGTGCCTATGCCTAAACAGTTCACTCTCACCTGCAAGATTGGCTTCTAAAGACGAAATGATTATGAAAAGAACAGCAATTATACTCATCTCCATCGTCCTGCTTTCGGCTCTGCCTTCCTGCAACAAATTTCTGGATACGCTGCCGGACAACAGAACCGAACTGAATTCAAAGGAGAAAATCCAAAAACTGCTTGTTTCGGCCTATTCCACAAGGACTTACGTCCGCTTTTTCGAATACGCCTCCGACAATGTGGAACTGTTCAACCATTCGAACAACAACACGAACACTCTGATTGAACAGAACTATGCCTGGGAGCCGATTACCGAGGCAAGCAACGAGAGCAATGTCAACACCTGGCAGGGCTACTACCAGATGATAGCCACCGCAAATGCTGCGCTTCAGGCAATCGAAGAGATGGGAACTCCCGACGAGGTCCTTCCCTATAAGGGCGAGGCTTTGCTCTGCAGGGCTTACGCACATCTCTGTCTGACAATGATTTACTGCCTTCCATATCATCCCGAGTATGCTTCGGAATATTTGGGCGTGACATATATGGACAAGCCCGAGACCTCTCTGAATCCGCGCTACACCCGTGGCACTCTTCAGGAGGACTACGAGAAAATCGGCAGGGACATCGAGGCTGCGCTTCCGCTTATTGACGACGAGGCCTACAGCGTTCCGAAATACCACTTCAATAAAAAGGCGGCCTACGCTCTTGCAACCCGATTCTACATCTACAGCAACCAGTGGCAGAAGGCTGTTGACGCTGCGACTCAAGTTTTGAGCTCCAATCCTTCAGATATGCTCCGCGACTGGTCTGCTGCCAGAAAACTCACTTATGACTACAGCGTCAAAGCCCTTGACTATGTGGACCCGGGCAACAAGTTCAACCTCCTTCTGATGACTCTCTATTCTGAAAACGGAAGTCTTTTCAATGCCTGGTCGGCTTCGGGCTCGCGTTACAGCCACACCAACAGGATTGCCAAGATGGAAACTCTCCGTGCCAAGCGTCCTATGGGCGGGCCTTACGACACAGGGAAGGAAGACAGCTGTGATGACGTCTATCAGATGCCTCCGTTCATCTGGTACGACCTGAAGACCAACAATGTCTACTTCCCGAAATGGCCGGGGCAATGGGAGACTGTGGAAGTCGGGGTTT
>OQVR01001307.1_pt1 | contig 10694 bp, 11 predicted proteins | sample 1691521 | NCBI WGS metagenome assembly OQVR01 (sample SAMN03418256, study PRJEB22391) | human gut metagenome | biome: human-gut; feature: organic feature; material: feces | host: Homo sapiens | place: Tanzania | collected 2013-01
CAGAGGTATTGTCCCTGCGCGTTGAAAATATAGACTGACGACACCAACAGAGATAGTAGGATGTTCATGTTAGTTTGTTTTCGGTGATTGATATTGGACTACCATAGGACAGGCTTTGTCCCATGCTATAACTCCCAGAGGGTTGCGTCGGTCCGGTCCTCGTCTTCTTCCTCCTCCTCCTGCGCGAAGGGTGAGAAGGTGTCGGGACGCTTTTGGATGCGTATGGTGCCCGGATTGCCTTTGCCACCAGGTTTGCTGATGACAATGACGTCCATCATGTTCCCTGACACGTCGAGTGGGATCGTCTGAGACTGGGGTGGGGTATATTTCTTTCTCATATAAGATGATAAATGTGATGGTGCAAATGATTGAAAAAATAGCCTTCTTGGACAAAAGGACGATGCGGAAAAGTTTCCCGATACGAAACGGCAACTAAGTTTTGATAGAAGCCCAAAAACCATGGACGTATGCCATTGCTGGCTTCCGTCCATGGTTTCTCAAGTCTCGTAGGTAGTCGTTTCCGACGGCCTTATGCCGCGTGGACTACCAGGTGTCGCTGTTCCAAGGATCGTAAGTGCTTGCACTTTCGTCCTCGTCCGTGAGGACATAACCCCTGTCGGCGTCGGACTGTATTGCTCCGCTGGCGTCGCGTACGCTCCAGGAAGTAGCTTGGCAGTAGTTGTTCTGCGCCTCCATCCTCACCACGGTGGTTGTGGGCTTGATATATTTACGTTTCATTTTTCTTAAGTCCTTTTTTTGAAATTTGTCTGATAGGATTATCTTACCACATGCTTGCGTCCGTTGACGATGTAGATGCCGCTGGGCAGACCCTCGGTCGTATTGCCGACACGCTGTCCCTGGAGGTTGTACACGCCATTGTTCTTGCCGTAGCGGTTGGCAGCCTCGGGGCCTACGATCAGCTCGCCGATAGACGTCAACTCTGCCTCCTGCTTCACGCCGTCGAGATAGACTGCGGGCTTCGTGCCGTTGTTCGTGTTGGGCTTGAACCAGCAAGAGAAGCCGCGCAGGCCGCGCACCTTTTCCGGGTTCTCGGTATAATATACATTGCCATCATCGAAGAAGTAGCTTCCCACCAGGTTGTCGTAGCCTGGACGGATTGTGCCCTTGCTGCTGGAGAAGCTCCATTCGCCCGAGGTCTCGTTCTGTGTGGCACCTGGATCGAAAGTGCGGACGAAGGTGCCGTAGGCCGTGATGGCTTCCGCTTTGTCAGTCAGCTTCGTCGTCCAATTGTTGGTATCCATGTTGTTGAGGTCGTTCTTGTTGTCGTCGGTCATCTTGAACGTGACGTTGGGGATCTCGAAGCGCTGCCCCTGGATCGTTACCTCGAAATTTTCGCCAGTTCCCGTCGTGGTGATGGTGGCGGTGTAGGGGTTACCATTGTTGGCCTCCATCGTCTTGGTCGGGAAGATGATGTACGGCTTGTAAGCGTCGAGAGCGATATCCTTGTCGGCTTTTCCGTCGAGGTTTACGGTCTCAAACTGCAGTTCGGTGTCCGTGAGGGCCTTGAGCTTGGCAAGGCGCACGTTGGCACCAAAGGCTGCACGAACCTGGCTGACCGTGAGATCCACGGGCAGTACGAAGGAGTTCCAGTGGTCCTTGGTGAACGTCTTGGCAAGGCGAAGCATGCGGTTCTTGTAGGTGATGCCATCCTTCAGATACTCCAAATCGCCACGAAGCTCGTCGAGGATCAGGTCCTCGCTCTTCACGTTGCTGGCGTAGAGCACGCGGAAGTCATCGAACACCGTCCACTCGTTGGCATCGGGCGTCTCGCTGGCGTCGTTGGGGTTGCCGATGTAGAGGCCGAAGGCGATGCAAGCACCTTCTTGACCAGCAGCATTAGCATCCTTGATCATCTGATCCGTCACCTGTACGATCACGCTATTGTTGTATTTGTTTGACTCGTAGAACTCCTTACCCGCATAGTCCATGTTCTGCTCTGTTACATGGAGGCGAGACTTCTCGGCCTCGGTCATGTAGCTGACCTGGTTAAGCATGATTGTGCGTCTTGAATCGTCAAACGAGCCCTCGCCTTGGCTATCCTGGCCTGCAACACCTGCGAAGAGGTGGGCATTCGGCGTGTTGGAGTAGCCCTTGCACTCTACGACGTAGGTGCCCGCGTGCTTCACATACACCTTCTGATAGATGTAGCCATGCGTGCCATGTACGTCCATGCAGAAGAACTTACCCATGAATCGACGATAGTCGTTTTTGTTGGTGATGGGTTTGAAATCGGTGTTCGAATAGGGGAAGTTGTATGTATAGGGAGATGACGTTGTAAACTTACCATTGTTATGATCTTCGCCCGTGCCGCGTGACAGGGGAGTGGCCGAAGTCGATTTCGTCGTCCTCGTCTTGAAGTTGTACTCCTCCAGACCGATACGGGTGTACGATTCCGGTGCGACGGAAGAGGTATATACATACCATTCGTTGATATCCGTTCTTCCACGCTCGAAACCAGGGCACTTCAACTTGAAGGAAAGGTCAAGCGGACCATCCAGATCTTCGCTATTCTCTTGCTGTAAGGTGTAGACGTCCCGCAGGGTGCGGGGCTGGAACACGGGCGTGCCGTGCGCCAGCGCAACCTCCTTGACCGGCGGCGCGGTGAGCACCTGCTTGCGGCCAACCGGCTTATCCCGCCGGGTGTACACGGCACAGATCTCATGCCCGGCGGCATACAGGGCTTTCAGGCACTCGGCAGCAATATCCGGCGTGCCCATGAACAAAATGCGCATCAGTTGTTTCCTTTCGCTTCGCGGGCGGCCTTTTTGCCTTCCTCGGTATCCTCATAGAAGTACTCGCTGGACTCCATGATGGTGATGCCGTCCAGATGGTCGTTCTCGTGCTGGATGCAGCGGCCCAGCAGACCGTCGGCTTCCAGCTCGAACCATTCGCCGTTGCGATCCTGCGCACGCACCTTGACGGCAACCGGGCGGGTCACAGCGCCGTTGTGTCCCGGGAAGGACAGACAGCCCTCGTAGGCGGTCTCCTCTTCCTCGGAAACGGCAAGGATCTCGGGGTTGACGAAATCAATGAATTTGTACTCGTAATCCTTGGGGATCTCCTCCGGGGCATCGGTGGTGTCCCACACCACGAACAGGCGGCGCATCATGCCCACCTGCGGACCGGCCAGACCTACGCCGTCGGCGGCGATCATGGTCTCGCGCATATCGTCCAGCAGGGTGGCCAGACGGTCGTCAAAATTGGTCACAGGGCGGCAGACCTTGTTCAGGATGGGGTCGCCTTCTTTAACAATATTACGGATAGCCATAATGGTACCTCCAAATCAAGCTTTTAATTCTTATTGTATCCAAACTCTCTTGTCCGAAGTGTTTCTTTCCACCAGGACTCACGTCTCAAAATGTATTCATCATCCATCCTTGCATTATAATTTTCAAGGATAGAATACTGGAAATTTTCTTTTACATAATCGAAGCCCTGCTTTTTTACGAGCTCTTTCAATGCTTCATTTCCACCATGGCCGTCAGCAATATAATTTGACCATCGTTGGAGAAGCATTCCCGTCTGCGATGTAGCAGAGCCAACATATAATTTACCGGTCTTGTTGTCCGTAATCAGATAGACCGCTTTCTGGTTTTGCAGCGCTGCGATCCACCCCGGAAGGTGTCGGTCGATCACGTTTTTCAATTGCCGATAACTCAGCCGTACATTTTCATAACCCGGAAAATCTTCACCAGTGAACTGATCGTTCAAAATCTCAAGAACTTCCAACTCGTCCATTACTGACGCATAGGTGCGCCCCATTGTACGGCAGGGATTATGATAACGCAGAACAAGCCGTCCGAAGTATTTCCCATAGCGGGTATCATCCTGCGCTTCGTAACCAACACCGCCATTTGTTTCATCAACTTTTTTCTCCCCGGTTATCGTCTTGATACACGTCATGAGCCATGTATCATTTCCGATTTTTAAAAAGCAAATCGCCGTTTGCCCTACACTAAAATAACGACGGCGGTCACGCCACAGAAACCAGTCGATATTTACTTCATCCGGGTCGGTTTTATAAAGTTCCAACGGATCATCGTAACCATTGTAAATATTGAATTTCACTCGAACATTTGGTATTTCTTCTTTACTAAAGTTCAGAATATCATTAATGCGTATTTTATCCATTTTACAATCCACCGTTCAGATGTCACCATCCGAGTGCAGGTCTACCACGACCGATGCTTTGGACGGCAGTTTTTCTTTTTCATACAGTGCCAGTGCTGCACGCACAAGGTCGCGGAAGCGGCGGTCGTTGCGGCACTTGACGGTGAGTTTATAGCGGTAGGTGTCGTTGATCTTTTCAATGCTGCCGGGCGTAGGGCCCAGAATGCGCAGGGGCAGATCCGGCTGCTTTGCCGCCTGCTGTCCTAAAAGCACCGAAAAACGGGCAGCGGCGCGCACCACCTCGTTCTCCTTTGCGCCGGCAAAACCGATGATGCACAGCCCGCAGAAGGGCGGATACAGGCCCAGCTTGCGGTAGGAGATCTCCTGCTCGTAGAAGGCGTCGTAATCCTGCGCGGCGGCAAGGGTAAGCACCGGGTTGTCCGGGTCGGTGGTCTGGATGATAGCAAAGCCGGGCTCTTTTGCACGGCCGCTGCGTCCTACCACCTGTGTGATCAGGCTAAATACGTTCTCGTATGCCCGGAAACCCTGCGCGAACAGCAGCGAATCAATGCCCAGAACGCCCACAAGGGTCACATCTTCGAAGTCCAGACCCTTCGCCACCATCTGGGTGCCCACCATGATGTCGTATTCATGCGCTGCAAATTTGGCAAGCAGCTTTTCGTGGGCGTCCTTGGCGGCGGTAGAGTCCTGATCCATGCGCAGCACCCGCGCCTCCGGGAAAAGCTTTGCCAGCTCCTCCTCGGCCTTCTGGGTGCCGAAGCCACGGTATTGCAGCTTGCCGCCACAGGCCGGGCAAAGGGTGGGCGGCGGCTCCTGCTGGGAGCCGCAATAGTGACACAACACCTTATGTGCTGATTTGTGGTACACCATGGGCACGCTGCACTTGGGGCACTTGAGCACCTCGCGGCAGTCCTCGCACTGGGCAATGGTCTGGTAGCCCCGGCGGTTGAGCAGAAGAATGGTCTGCTTTTCTGCGTCCAGATTGCGGCGGATAGCATCCTCCAGCGCAAGGCTGATCTCACGGGGATTGCCCGCAACCAGTTCTGCCCGCATATCCACGATCTGTACGCTGGGCAGCGGATTGCCGCCGTAGCGCTTGGTCAGGCGCACCAGCTGGGTTCGGCCATTCTGCGCAGCGTAAAAGCTCTCGGTGCTGGGGGTGGCACTGGCCAGCAGCAGCAGTGCACCGTTTTCGGCGGCACGCTGCCGGGCGACCTCGTGGGCAGAGTAGCGCGGTGCGGATTCCGACCGGTAGGTGTGCTCCTGCTCCTCGTCAATGATGATAAGGCCGATATTTTCCAGCGGCGAAAACACCGCGCTGCGGGTACCCACCACGATATCTGCGCCGCCGTCCTGAATCATCTGCCATTGCAGCAGACGCTCGGTGTGGTTGAGCGCGGAGTGTTGCACCGCCACGCGGCGGCCGAACTGCCCTTTTAACCGCAGGATCATCTGCGGGGTCAGGCTGATCTCCGGCACCAGTACCAGCGCCTTGCGGCCAAGTTCCAGACAGCAGGAAATCAGCTTTAAAAACACCAGCGTCTTGCCGCTGCCGGTCACACCATACAGCAGCGCCGAATGGGGTGCGGCATCTTCTAATTTGGGCAGCAACGTATCGTAAGCGGCCTGCTGCTGCTCGGTGAGGGTGATAGGGTTGTTGCGCAGCGGGATAGAGGCGTACAGGTCGATGGACTTATTCACCTTGCTGCATTCCAGCACGCCCTTGGTACACAGGTTATCCAGCACCGCGCGGCTGATACCCTTATCCTCCAGCTCGTTCAGGGTGCGAGGGCCGCCGCTCAGCAATGCCACCGCCGCCAGCTGCTTTGCCGTCGGCTTTGGCTTTTGCGGCAGCGTGCCCACAAGCTTATAGGCGTTTTCGGTGTGGCGGGTAAGCTGCTTTTGCAGCACCGGGGTAACACCGTCTGCCGCCACGGCAGGCTTGTACTGCGCACCATACGGAATGACCGCCTTGACGGCCTCGTAATAGGTGCAGAAGGTGCGCTCCTTTAAAAAATGCACCAGCCGCAGCAACTCCGGGGTCAGGCAGGCCGAAGCCGGGGCTACATCGAACAGATATTTCAGCTTGGAGTGCTCCGGCTCGGCATCGCAGGCCAGCACCACGCCCATGCGGGCGCGGCTGCCCTTGCCAAAAGGTACCAGCACCATGCTGCCCAGACGCACCGCATTCTGGTGCTCCGGCAGAACGGCGTAGGTATACAGCTTATCAAAATGGAAGGTCGCATTGCTGACGGCAACACCTACCGTTTTGGGCATTCGTCCAACTCCTTCAACGCTTGAATTTTTAGCCTTGCAGCCCGGCGCGCTGACAGATGACCTGATACAGCTCTGCGGCGCAGGGCTCGATCTGGTTATTGACCAGCTTTACAGTAAACTTATCCTGCTCGGCCAGCTCCTGCCGGGCGGTGGCAAGACGCTCCTGAATGCTTTCCTCAGTCTCGGTGCCGCGGCCGCGCAGACGGTGCTCCAGCTCCTCCACAGAGGGCGGCAGCAGGAATACGGTGGTAGCGCCCGGGAACATCCGGCGGATATTGGCAGCGCCGTGCACATCAATGACCAGCACGACCACCTTGCCGGCTTCCAGACGCTTTTCTACCTCAGACTTCAGGGTGCCATAGTAGTTGCCGTTATAGAAGTTGTGCTCCACCACCTGATCGTTCTCCAGCAGCTGCTGGAACTGCTCACGGGTGCGGTAGTAGTAATCCACACCCTCCTGCTCGCCGGGGCGCGGAGCGCGGGTGGTGGCAGAGACGGTCTTTTCGATCTCGGGGTGTGCCTCGCGCAGCGCCTTGACCACGCTGTCCTTGCCGGTACCGGCTGCACCGGAAACTACAAACAGAAATTTATCATTCGCCATGAGATACTTCTTCCTCCATTGATGCTTTGCCCTCCTGCCCGGCGGCACGGCTTGCCACCGTTTCGGGCTGAAGAGCTGACAGCACGACATGATCGGAGTCCATGATGAGCACTGCACGGGTGCTGCGGCCGTAAGAGGCATCGATCAGCATCCCGCGCTCGCGTGCTTCCTTCACCAGACGCTTGACCGGTGCAGAGTCCGGGCTGACGACTGCCACCACGCGCCCCGCACTGACCATATTGCCAAAGCCAATGTTGATGAGTTTCATAGGCTCCTCCACAACATATTATTCCAGATTCTGGATCTGCTCACGGATCTTTTCGATCTCCGCTTTCATATCCACCACGATGCGGGTGATGTCCAGATCCTGACACTTTGAACCAATGGTATTGGTCTCGCGGTTCAGCTCCTGCGTCAGGAAATCCAGCTTGCGGCCCACGGGCTCGTCCAGCTGTAAGATATCGCGGTACTGTGCAATATGGCTGCGCAGACGGACAGTCTCCTCATCCACGGCAGTCTTATCGCCAAAGATGGCGGCCTCGGTCAGCACACGGGCATCATCAATGTCGCGATCCTGCAGGATGACCTTGAGTTTCTCGTACAGGCGGTTAGTGTAGTTTTCCACACGGCCTGCGCTCAAAGCTTCCACCTTGCCGACGCACTCTTCCAGAAACACAAGGCGGCTTTCCACGTCCGCCTTCATCTTGGCACCCTCGGCAGCGCGCATCTCCACAAAACGATCCAGTGCCTGTGCGGTGACTGCAGATACATCCTGCCACAGCTGTTCCTCGTCCACATCGGCGTGGCGGGTGGTCAACACATCCGGGAAGCGGGTCAGAACGGCAGTGGATACATCATTTTTGACCCCCAACTGCTCAGACAAGTCCCGCATGGCCTGCTGATAGCTGCGGGCAAGCTCCATGTTGACGGCGACCACGGTATCTGCCGCGTCCACGTTCTGCACGGTCATGCTAAGCTCTACCTTGCCGCGGGAGATCCGCTGGTTGAGCTGCTTTTTCAGGCGGCTGTCCAGAGAACTGCAGGTGCGCGGGATGCGGGAGGAATACTCGAAATAGCGGGAGTTCACGCTGCGCAGCTCCACAGTGATCTCGCGGCCATTGAGCACGGCAGTCCCCCTGCCGAAACCGGTCATGCTTAAGATCATACTAGCTCCTATTCTTTTACGGTTTAACTTCGGTTTTTCTGTATAGGTATCCGCTTTGGGCACACAAGCCCATGTTACGATACATATAGCATCATTTTACTATTCTTTTCTGAAAAATTCAAGGTGCAGACTGCATCCGCGCAAAAAACACGATTTCCATTTTTTACTGCTGTGCATCCGTCCGCAGTCAAAACAACATGGCTGCGGCAGTTACCGCTTTTTAGAAGCTTTCCCTCTGAAAAATTATAACCCCGCGTTTTCACGCAGGGTCATAACATCAGTTCGTCTTATAAACGCAGGTCACGCTGGTTTGCAGGATATCTGCGTTGAGCAGTGTGCGCTCCACCCAATGGATGTTGTCAGCAATGGTATCCAGAGAGACCTCGTATTCCTTGGCAATGCTTTCCATCGTGCGGTATTCGTAGCGATAGATCAAGGTCAGGATGAGTTTATCCATCATGGAGATTTTGGTAAAGCGGGTCTTGCGCTTATGCTCCTGACGGTAAGCCTCCTGCAAAGCCTTGAGCATCCGGTCAAATTCCAGTTTTGAAATGCCAAAATACCGTTGATAGTCCTGCTCCTGAAACTCAGCAATGCGCTGTTCGGGATGCTTCGCATAGCATTTTCCTCCACATCATTTATTGTATTGCCGGGATCATTTCTTTCATTATAAAAGGTATTGGGCGGCAAGTCAATGTGTATGCAGAAGTTTTTCCGGCATTGCCCGGCGCAGCCTGTTTTGTGCCTTTGCTGGATATACAAAAAGGGCTGCCGCACAGCTTTTTGTGCAGCAACCCTGAAAGAAGCTTATTTGTCAGACAGGATGGGACTGGTTGGTGTAATCCACATGATCGCCGTCCACGCCCTGCTTTTTAGCATTGCGCTTATCGAAGAACTTGGGAGCAACCTGCGGGAACATTGCGTAGGTCAGCACGTCCTCTTCCTGCGTTGCCCACTTGGCAGCTTCGGCCTTCAACTTGTCCATCTCGGGTGCCAGCGTGTCGGCAAAGCGGCAGGTAATGGGCTGCTCGTCGCCAAGGATCTTCTTGGTGAACTCGGGCTTGATGGGAGCAGGAGTCTTGCCGTAGTCGCCGTGGACCAGACCCTTGAACTCCTTGGTGACCATCTTGTAGCGCTCGCCCATGATAACGTTAAACACAGCCTGCGTGCCAACGATCTGGCTGGTGGGGGTGACCAGCGGAGGATAGCCTGCATCCTCACGGACGCGGGGGATCTCGGCCAGCACTTCGTCCAGCTTGTCTTCCTTACCGGCATCCTTCAGCTGCTTGAGCATGTTGGAGAACATACCGCCCGGCACCTGATACAGCAGGGTGTTGGCGTCCACGCCAAGGCTCTTGGGGCTGATCTGACCGTTGGCGATGTACTTCTCGCGCAGCTTTGCAAAATAAGCGCGCACGACATTCAGCTGCTTCAGATCCAGACCGGTGTCGTAGTCGGTACCCTGCAGGGCAGCCACCAGACTCTCAGTGGGCATATGGCTGGTACCAAGGCTCAGGGGGCTCATAGCGGTATCGACGATGTCGGCACCTGCTTCGATGCCCTTGAGGATGGACATGGAAGCCAGACCTGCGGTGTAGTGGCTGTGGATATCCACAGGGATGCTGACGGTCTCCTTCAGCTTCTTGACCAGATCATAGCAGGTATAGGGGGTGAGCAGACCGGCCATATCCTTGATGCAGATGGAGTTTGCGCCCATCTCCTCCAGAGTCTTGGCGTAGGATGCAAAGTACTCGTTGTTGTGCACGGGGCTCAGGGTGTAGCTGATGCAGCCCTGCACATGAGCGCCCTCCTTGTTGGCAGACTTGATAGCGGTCTGCAGGTTGCGGGGGTCATTCAGAGCGTCGAAGATACGGATAACGTCGATGCCGTTGGCAACGGACTTCTGTACAAAGTACTCCACAGCGTCATCTGCGTAGGGACGGTAGCCCAGCATATTCTGGCCGCGGAACAGCATCTGCAGCTTCTGGTGCGGCAGCTCCTTGCGCAGGATGCGCAGACGCTCCCAAGGATCTTCGTCCAGGAAGCGGATGCAGCTGTCGAACGTAGCGCCGCCCCAGCACTCCACGGAGAAGTAGTTGATCTTGTCCATTTCGGGCAGAATGGGGCGCATTTCGTCCATGGTCATACGGGTAGCCAGCAAAGACTGGTGCGCATCACGCAGGACGACCTCGGTCACCTTGATCGGCTTTTTTGCCATGGTTGTCACCTCTTCCTTAGTTCATGGAAACCAGAACGTCACCGGAGTTGACGGTATCGCCCTTGTTCACGTTGATGGAAGCCACGGTGCCATCCTGCGGAGCAACGATTTCGTTCTCCATCTTCATGGCCTCGAGGATGACCAGCACATCACCGGCCTTGACAGAAGCACCGGCAGCGACCTTGACATCCAGAATGTTGCCGGGCATGGGAGCCTTGACGGTAACCGCACCGGCTGCACCGGCGGCTGCCTTGGGAGCAGCTGCGGGAGCGGCCTTGGGT
>OQVR01001310.1_pt1 | contig 10683 bp, 10 predicted proteins | sample 1691521 | NCBI WGS metagenome assembly OQVR01 (sample SAMN03418256, study PRJEB22391) | human gut metagenome | biome: human-gut; feature: organic feature; material: feces | host: Homo sapiens | place: Tanzania | collected 2013-01
GGCTATGATATTGCGGCATTTGAGTCGCCTCATCCACCGCGACACCACCCTCAACATCGGAGTAGACTTCGTGTGCTTCGACGCCGAAGACTGGGGCACCCCGCAGTGGATCAACAGCGGCGACAGCGAGAGTACATGGGCGCTGGGGGCCCAGCACTTCGCCAGCCATCTCCCCGATGTGCTCCATGTTGTCGTTCAGCGTGTGCCACGTGGGTCCGAAACTGCTCTGGGCGCAGTCGGGGTAGAAGGGGATGATGTCTATTCAGCCCCGACTGCAGCTACACCGATGACACCATCTGCACCATCGCCATAGCCGATGCGGCGATGAACCATCGGGAGTACAAGGACGCACTGGTAGACTGGTGCAGCCGCTATCCCAACCCCATGGGAGGCTATGGAGGGAGGTTTCTGAAGTGGCTGCAGAGCGCCGACCATCTGCCCCAGGCCTCGTATGGCAACGGTTCGGCGATGCGGGTGAGCCCGATAGGTTGGCTCTACGACGACTTCCACGAGATGCAGGACGAGGCGATGAAGACGGCGCTGCCCAGCCACTGCCACAGGGAAGGCATACGCGGAGCACAGTGTGTGGCTACGCTCATCTACTGGCTGCGCACGGTGCGCATCACCAAAGACGAGGTGATAGGCACCGTCAAGCAGACTTTCGGCTACGACATCCCCGACCTCAAGGAGGTCTACAGACTCGGCAACGAAGGCCACTTCGACGCCACCTGCCAGGAGACGGTGCCGGCGGCCATCAGCTGTTTTCTCGACAGCAACAACTTCGAAGACGCCATACGCACAGCCATCCTCGCTCGGGGCGACACCGACGCCAAGGGTGCCATCTGCGGCAGCATAGCCGAAGCCCACTACGAGATACCCGAAGAGATGATTACCAAAGCCTATGAATACCTGCCCGCAGACATGCTCGAGATAGTCGACCAGTTCTATACCACCCTGCAGGGCCACATCAAGAGATAAAACGCCATGGGCACCATCCGTCAAGATGGTGCCCATGGCATTATTGATAGCATAAGATTTTCTGAAGCAAAGCGCGGCGGCGTCAGATCTGCCCGCTCTCTACCTGGCGCACGATGCGCTCGGTGAAACGGTCTACTCCCTCGGGCTCGTAGCCCTTGCGCAGACTGGCACCGAAGACCCAGGCAAAGGCCTGATAGACGCCAGCGCGGGTGGGACCAAAGAACGACTGGATAAGATTGTAGGACGACGAGTTGCACTCACGGTAAATCAGCTTGATGAGCAGTTTGCCCTGCTGGTAGGTAAGCCGCTTCATGCGGGGAGTATACTCGGCCTTGATGCCCTTCTCCACGAGTTTCAGGTGGCGGTCGCGCGCCTCCTTGTCGGGCAACGTCTGCAGATAGTCGTAGGTCTCGAGGATGATGCCACGACATTCCTTGGCTATAGGCAGCACCTTCTTCACGTTATAGACCAGTCTGTTGTAGGCCATCATCTGCCGCTCGTTCTTGAAGACAGGCTTGGGGTATACATAGATGTTATTGAGCTCGACATACTGCACCGAGTCGCGGCCCAGCAGCACCTTGCCCACCTTGACCATAGGCACAAAGGTGGGGTTGTCCATGTCCACCTGTCGGTCTTCAGGGTTTATGTCCGCCCGCTTAGCGGTCTGAGCGTCAGCAGTTATCGCTGACACCATCAGGCACACCATACCTATGATACGATACATCTTCATCATGACCGCAAAAGTAGTGATATTTATCCGAAGTCTCAAAAAAATTGTGTTATAAATTGCTGTCCGGCTGCAAAAAGTCGCGCCAACGGCAGCCATCATCCTGCTGCGCCCATCTCCTGTCGCCATTCCCTCCCTGACTCTCATCGCCATCAGCCGGCTTGTCGCGGCGACGGCAAGGGAGGACAACAAAAATCCCCGAGTCAGGTCGGGATTCTCATCCTTCGCCTTCCTCGGGGACTCTTGGGTCTCAGTGAGGTTAGTCTGCCTCTCTTCCTATGTCATCCATGATGCAGGACCGGCAGCGTCGCCTCCTGTGTCATCATTCGCCGTTATTGGTGTCCTGCCCATTCTCGGCCTTCTCGGTCTCGTCATGGCTGTACTCGCCCATCTGATTGATGGATGCAAGTTGGCTCAATCGGGCATTGATACTGCCACCAGTGGCTCGCGCCCGCAACTTGTAACCGGTGATATGGGTGCGGGCATTAAATTCCTCCTTGGTGTTGGCAGGCTTGCTCTCAATTCCCACCGAGAAGATGGCAAGGTTGTCGAGCTTCACGGCATTGCCCTCGAGCACAAGTTCCTTGATACATCCCACCATATCGTTCAGCACACCGCAGATTACACCTTTGGAGTATGGGGTGCCATGGTCAGACATGTGAGCGGCCAATTCGTCAAGGCCCATAGTGCCGTCGAGATTCATGTGGGCATACCAGTTGCCCTTGTGCTGCGCATTGCTGCGATTGTCTTGATACAATTTGTACTTCAACATAATGATTGATTTTTGTTAGTTTGACATTGTGTTTGTGTGTTCGCTTGTTGTCATCCGTTCCGGTACTTTTGACAATGCAAAGGTAGTCACGCACTTCGTCGATACCAAATCTGCGCACGCCATAACCTGCAAAATTCTGTTAACAGCCACCGCCATTCGTGCCAACTTTAGTTAACACCATCGCCGCAGTCATCTCTAACGCCCTGTAGCACAACTCTTCCGACCCTGTCACCATCTCCACCGCCGTCACGACCGCTTTCAACCCCATCTGGGCCACCATTACACCTATTATTATATATAGGGGCTGACAGGAGACCATCATCCGATGACACCAACCTAAAGACGAGAAGCACAAGGATAGACACTATAAACCCCGAAGATACGACTATCAGTGTCGCGTTCTTCGGGGCCTTTATCCGTATGGCTTTACTTCTGCACAAACACCTTGCGCGTAGTGCCGTCGCTTAGTTTTTCTATATTGATACCGCTCACAGGAGCAGAGACACGCCGCCCGTCGGGAGTATAGCGCTCTACGACTTTGACATCGCGCTTGCCGTCGACGCCCACGATTTCTGTCGAGCTGCCATTGGAGAGGATGAGTTGCACGCAAGCGGCATATGGAAGCTCATCAGTGCTTAACCGATATAGCTTATAGCCTTCGCCTTTTATCAACTCACCCCAAACCAGAAAGCCGTTGGTCAAATCAGTGGTACGACCCACTGTGACAACGTTATCATTAGTTTGAGCAAGAAAAAGATGTATCGGATCAAACGTATATCCGAACATTATAGCGTTGGGCTCCTCAGGAATGACATAATTCCATGTACATTCCACCTCATTGAACGTAAATGAATCAGTATAATAGTCCTTGAAACCTGACCTTCCCATCAGGCGCCACCCATCATAGTCTAATTCATAGAATATTACGCTGGGTGAATTACCCAAGGTCGAACCCACCGCAAATGATATACCCACTATCTTGTAACCGGCATAGGGCTTGAGCATCTCGGGAGTGAGGCGTCCCATGACCTCGGCTGTCAAGTTATTTCCGATGCCTACTCCTCCTGTATAGGGAGTGTCGGCACCATTGACAAAGAGATGTTTCTGCTTAGACAGATAGCTGTCTTCGTCCATGGCCTTGCATACTGGTTCCGGCTGGATAAGCTGAGTCTTAAATAGCGCAGGGTCGATGTCCACTATCTCCGAATCAATGGTTTTGGGCAGCTCTTTGTGCGACTCGCAAACGGCCTGCGCGCCGGCTGTCAACGATACCAATGTAATGAATACTAACGTGAGTAAATTTCTTTTCATATAGACTAACTTTTTATGTATACTTGTGCATGGTTGTCGCATGAATGTACCCCCAAACACGCTTTTGACGGCGCAAAGGTACACAAATAATGTGTAAACATCGGTAAAATCATGAGATTTATCGCGATCCTCCATAGAAATATGGAAAAAGCGATGCGCCATGTACGCCCACCCATCACCTTCACACCTATTATTATTTATAGGGGTGGCCATGTGGCTGTCTGCCAACCTTCCGATGACATCAACAGAAAGACATGGAGAACAAGTATGGACACAATAAGCCCCGAAGATACGACCATCAGTGTCGCGTTCTTCGGGGCCTTTATCCGTATGGCTTTACTTCTGCACAAACACCTTACGCGTAGTGCCGTCGCTTAGTTTTTCTATATTTATTCCGTTCACAGGGGCAGAAACACGCTGCCCGTCGGGAGTATAGCGTTCTACGACTTTGACGTCGCGCTTGCCGTCAACGCCCACGATTTCTGTCGTGCTGCCATTAGAGAGGATGAGTTGCACGCAAGCGGCATAAGGGAACTTGGCGCTACTCACCGTATAGATGCCACGACCATAGGCTGCATTGAGGGTACCCAATACCAGATATCCGTTGGCCGTATCAGTGGTCTTGCCCAGGAAGATAGGTTTGTCGGCATTAGTACCAGTGGCCGACTGGGTATAGCCATATCCGAAGAGAATGTCTTTGGGCTCCTTGGGAATGACATAAGTCTGCGTACATCCCACCTCATTGAGCACGATGCCATTGGTGGCATTGGTTACATCATAACTCCCGACGTTTCCACCAGCTACAGTATGGTATCCATCAGTACGGCGCTCCATCGCTATGATACTGGGAACGGTGCCCAAGTCTGAAGCCACTATAAATGCGATACCCACAATGCTATAATCGGCATAGGGTTTGAGCTTATCGGCGGTGATACGGCCAAAGACCGCATTAGAGCCAGGAGCTTCGGGGAAGCCATCGGCACCAAAGGGGACATCGGCGCCATTGACAAAGAGATACTCCAACGGAATCTGCGTACCGCCCTCACCCTCGGCCTTGCACATAGGTGCCGCCACGTAAGTCTGAACTGCAGATAGAGAATGGTCTATCGTCCCGTTGTCCGAAACGACATGCACGGGCTGCCCCTTGAGCGACTCGTAGACGGTCTGCGCATTGGCTGTCAATGATGCCAATGTGATTAATACCAACGTAAGTAGATGTTTTTTCATATAGATGAGTTTTAATGAATAATCTTGCATCTTTGTTGCAGGCAAGTACCCAAAAACGGGCATTTTTCGGCGCAAAGATACACAAATAATGCGTAAACGTTGGAAAAATCACGAAAAATATTGCGCCCGTCAAAAAAAATACGGGAAAAACGATACACATTATAAATATATCCATTACCTTTGTGGCAAATTAATGCGACAACACGCCTTCTGAGCCATCCTGTATCTATACTATGCACCCTGACTAAGAGGTATGTTAACCACGGAGAGAGATAATTTACTTACATAATACATGCTTATGCAACACAATTTACACCTTTTGGGTATGGTGGCAGCCAGCATTCTCGCTGTTGCACCTACCGATGCGTTTGCCCAGGCCAAAGAAGGCGAACAGACTCCTGTAACCGTCAATGTGACTACTGCTGGAACCCTCAACACACTGGTCACCTCTGACCAGAAGTTTACCACAACCTCACTTGTCGTCAAGGGCGACCTCAACGGAGCCGACATACTGTTCCTTCGCGAGATGGCTGGCAGTGACAAGAAGGGCGTAGCCACCGAAGGCAAACTCGAAGTGCTCGACCTGACCGAAGCCAACTTTGTGGCTGGCGGCGGAGACTACTACGACAAGAGCTTCACCGAGAAGGGCTCACCCGCCGATGCCACTGTAGGCTCCTACTGCTTTGCCGGTACTATATTAAAAGAGGTAAAACTGCCCAACTCTGTTACCAAAATTAAGGACAGTGCCTTCGAGAAGTGCGCCGCTCTTACCAGTGTTACCTTCTCCAAGGATGTGACAGAGGTTGGCGCCAGCGCTTTCAGCGGATGCACCTCTCTCAAATCATTCGAGTTCCCCAAGGTCAAGATAGTTTCTGCCTACGTTCTTTCTGGCTGTACCGCTCTGGCCAAGGTTGTCATCCCCGAGACAGTGACCGACCTCAAGGGCAACATCTTCAAGAACTGCTCTGCTCTCACCGAGATTCACATCGCCGCTGTCAACGTTCCATCGATAGCTTATTCTACCTTCAGCGGCATCACCCAGAGTGACATCACCCTGTATGTACCCGACGAGAGTCTGAAGAAGTATCAGGACGACTATGACTGCAAATTGTTCAAGGAAGTAAAGAAGGAGTCAGAGTATGACCCCACCGTCAATCCTGGAGAGCCCGGTACCACCGAGGTAGTACGCTCTGTAGAACTCACCGCAGCTGGTACGCTCTCTACGACCATCGATGCAGCTGAGAAACTCACCATCACCTCGCTTACCATCAAGGGCGACATCAACGGCGACGACCTGCTCTACATCCGCGAGATGGCTGGCCGCGACATCAAGAGCGACCCCACCAGCGGCAAGCTCGAAATACTCGACCTGACCGACGCCAACTTCGTAGCCGGAGGTGGCAACTTCTATGAGAAAGACAAGTGGAACAAAGCTGCCGCTGCAGAGAACACCGTGCAGAGCCACTGCTTTGAGATGACTACACTCAAGGAAATCAAGCTGCCCAAATCGCTGCGCGCCATCAAGAGCGAGTCGTTCAAGCAATCCAACAAGCTGACCGCCATCACCATCCCCGAAGAGGTTACCGAGGTTGGCGACAACGCATTCGAAGGCTGCTCGTCACTCGTCACTTTCGACTTCCCCAAAGTAACAAAGATTGCCGGCTCAGTACTCGCCAACTGTACTGCACTGACCAAGATAACCATCCCCGCTACTGTTACCGAACTGAGCTACGGCATGTTCAGCGGCTGTTCATCAGTTACCGAGATACATATCGCTGCTACCACTCTGCCCAACAAGGGCTGGAAGCCATTCAACGGCATCGACCAGCGAAACATCACTCTCTATGTGCCCGCAGGCTGTGCAGATATGTATAAGGCCGATACCGACTGGGGTCTCTTCAAGGAAATCAAGGAAGAGGGCGGCACCACCACTCCCGAAACTGGTGTCAAGACCATCGACGTCAAGACCGCCGGCACCCTGTCTACTCTCGTAGGCGCAGAAAAGTTCAACCTGACCGAAATCAAGGTTACTGGCGACATCAACAGTTCCGACATTCTCTGCCTCCGCGAAATGGCTGGACGCAACCAGAACAACGGTGAGACATCGGGCAAGCTCGTCAGCCTCGACCTCTCTGGTGCCAACATCGTAGCCGGTGGCGAGTACTATTACAAGAACTCTACCGCCAACCTCGAGTTTACCACTACCGCCAATATCATCAGCGAGTATATGTTCGACCACTGCAAGCTGGAGTCTTTCGTATTCCCCGCTACAGCCACAGCCATCGAGGGTGGAGCCTTCGGTTCTTGCTACAACCTCAAGGGCACTCTGACCATCCCAGACAACATCACCCGCATCGGTAACTATGCTTTCGAGGCTTGCGTGTCTCTTGAGCACGTCGTGCTGCCTGCCACTCTGAAGCAGGAGAGCTACTCCAAGCCCGCTCTCGGCTCCAATGTATTCTCTGGCTGCCATGCCCTGAAGGACATTGTCATCCCCGAAGGTGTGACCCGTATCAGCACCAACGCCTTCAGAGACTGCTTCGAACTTACCAAGGTGACCCTCCCCACAACAGTGACCTATATCGACGGCGACGTATTCAAAGGCTGCAAGAAGCTGGCCCACATCTTCGCCAAGAGAGAAAAGGCACCGACAGCCAACTATGGTACTTTCGAAGACGGCATCTATCCCACATGTACAGTGCATGTTCCTGCTGGCTCGGTCGACAACTACAAGGGCGCGACCTACTGGGAGAATTTCACCAATATCGTAGAAGGCACCGTTGATGGCATCGGCAACATCGAAGCCGGACATACATCCAAGGTTGCCGACGGCATCTACACCTTGAATGGTGTCAAGGTGTCTGAAAGCAATCTGGCTCCTGGCATCTACATCGTAAGAAAGAACGGTGTTAGCATGAAGTTTGTCAAGAGATAAACCAACCGACAATACATCAAAGGATGCGTCACTCAAGTTGTGACGCATCCTTTTTCACTTTAACTCAACAACAATTATGAAACAGACCCTCTTACTCCTCTTGGCCTTTCTCTTCACCGGTCTTTCTGCATTTGCCGATGAAGACACACGCAAAGACCCCGAACTCTCGTTCTATAGTTCTTCTGTCGGCATCCTCGCCGGCACGGCTCTCGAAGCCCCATTGCGCAACCCCCACGGACTTATGCCCATAGTCTACACCTCATCAGACAAGTCCATCTGCCAGGTGGATGAGAGTGGTAAGATAAGTACTGCACTCGTCGAGACCACCACCACGGTGACTGTGACCGCCTCGTTTGCCGGCAACGACGAATACCGGCCTGGCTCTGCCACCCTCGAGGTAGGCATCATTCCCCGCTCGCCGCTCAAGACTCCCAAGATGACTCCTATGGGCGGCACCTTTGACCACGCCGTAGAGGTACAGGTCACCACCGATGACGCTGCCGCCACGGAGATATGGTACTCCACCGTGGCCAAGAGCGCCGAAGAGTTCAAGAACAGCGACACCAACACCAGTTACATGATAACCGGACAAACCGGAACCATCCGTATCGACCGCTCCTGCAAGCTCTATGTGATGACGCGCGGCAGAGGCACCAAGAGCCCCGTGATAGAAGCCGACTTCACCATCAGCATGCCGCTCAAGGCCGACTTCACTACCGACAAGTCGGTGATGGCAGACTACGCCCAGTATTTCGAGTCCAGCAAGGACCTCGCCGACTGGACGGTACCCAGCGAGTGGCACATAGACGATATGAAGTTCGGCGAGGTCAGAGACGGCGACAAGAAATCAATCGCCATTACCTACGCAGCCGGAGACGGCGCCGCACCGCTTACCTCGCCCGCAGTTGAGCACTATCTGCACTTTGTGTCCAGCATAGGCGGCGAGGTCTATGTCTATCTTCTTCCACTGCATGATGTCGTCGGAGACAAAGTTGTTTTCCAACGTCCAGCGATAGATGTTGAACAGGGTGGTTGTCTGTCCTGTAGTAAAGTCGGTAACGTCAATCGTCCATCGACGCCTTCCGCCTGGTACGCGACAACCCCGAGGCAGCCACACGCATCACTGCCTCCGTCGACGAGCCTATCACCTTCATCAGCCGTTGTCAGGGCGAGCCCACCAAGACGATATGGACGCTCCCTGGCAGCGAGAACAACGAGTATGCCGGCAACAGCGTCACAGTGACTTACCCCAAAGAGGGCATCTACGACGTCACCCTTACCATAAGTCGCAAGAGCGAGAAGGATGTGAAGGAAATCAAGCAGTTTGTCGAAATCATCGGTAAGGCACCCACCTCAGCCTTTGCCATCACCTCCGACACCTACACCACTGCAGCCGACATGGCATTTGTTCCCGCCGGAGTACCCGTACAGTTCGCCGACAAGAGCGAGGGGGCGCCCACCTCTTGGGAATGGAAGTTCACCAGCGACAGCGAGACATTGACCAGCACCGAGCAGAACCCCACCGTTACCTTTACCAAGGAAGGTCGCTATGATGTGACTCTCACCACTACCAATGCCATCGGCTCCAATAAGGCATACAAGGCGGAGTGCCTGCAGGTTGGCGGCGAAATGATGATATGGAACATCACCGAGCAGGAGATAGACAATCTCAAGCCCATCAGCTACGACAGCTTTGGCTTCTATGCTGGCAGCAATATGTTCGGCCTCGACCGCTTTGCCGAGAAATATCCTGCACCATTGGCCGATGCTACAGTGAAGACCGTCGACGCCTACTTCGCCTCAACCAAGACCCGCGAGCCCGACGCCGCCATCGAGCTGGCGATATACGACATGGCTGCCGACGGCGGACCTGGCAAGGTGCTCGCCAAGACATCGCTCAAAGCAAGCGAGCTCAAGAGCAATGCCTCCGAATACGTACAGACCACCTTCGAGTTTGCCGAACCTGTAGCCCTCGCAAAAGGCAAGCCTTTCTTCGTGGCCATTGGCCCATTCCCTTATCAGGGTGTCAGCAGCTATGAGGACCAGATAGCCCTCTACTGCGTGACCCGCAAACAGGGAGGACTCTGCGCCACATGGGATCTGGCACAGTATTCGGACCGATGGATAGCCAACGTCTCAGGCTATTGCTCTATGGCTATGGGCCCGGTGGTCAACTACACATCTGTAGCCAACGGCATCGACAATACCGTAGCCCCCAGCACCACCAAGCATGAAATAAAGGCCATCTATAACCTCTGCGGCCAACAGGTGTCCACTCCGGAAATCCACCAGATTTACATCGTGCGCTATTCCGACGGCACAAGTCGCAAGATTATGTGGAAATAAAGAAAAATAGCAGACTGACATTGTCCGCCTGACCGCCGCTGACATAGACAGGATTAGGGCTGGAGTTCTCTTGCGAGGGCTCCAGCCCTTTCTCTTTTCCCCATTGCCACTGCAGCACTAAGACATATCTTACTTCCTTCTTTAACTACCACACCTTCGTTTAAAACAACTACATTATCCACTATCTCATATAGCATATCAACGTCATGAGTAACTATTATAATCGTTTTAGAATATCTGGTTTTTAATTTTCTTAAAAGTTTCATTAATCTTTTTTTACTATTATTATCAAGACCAATAGTAGGTTCATCCATAATAAGAAGTTTAGGATTTGATATAAGAACAGATGCTATCGCAACTAATCTTTTTTCACCATTATTAAGACTA
>OQVR01001313.1_pt1 | contig 10670 bp, 10 predicted proteins | sample 1691521 | NCBI WGS metagenome assembly OQVR01 (sample SAMN03418256, study PRJEB22391) | human gut metagenome | biome: human-gut; feature: organic feature; material: feces | host: Homo sapiens | place: Tanzania | collected 2013-01
GTAACGTCTTATTTTCATTGTCTTCTCCGCAGAAAGAAAGCTGAAATTGCTAAGAAAATGGAAGTAGGAGAGTAGGATGAAGAAAAAACTGGGAAATATTACTGTTTTGGAATAGAGAAGTGTCTTGAAAAACGTGGATTTGCCGTGGAGATGCCGAGGATAAACTGCGGATAGTCGTGGATATATCCGTGGAATGGCTGTGTAAGTGCTTCGGAGTAAAGAGATTTGGGAAAGTTAGGGAAAATAGTTAGGGAAAATAAGGGCTAAGTTAGGGAAAGTAGAGTTAAATATGAGGATCCGGATATGGATATCATCCTCCGCAGCAAAAGAAAAATCTCTCCGCAGTAAGAAAATAAACCTATTCTCCGCAGAAGGAAAAGAAAAAAATAAAGAAAAATAGAAAAATGAGCCCCATGTTAAGGTGAGAGGAAAAATATAGGTGGATGACATATTAAGCTGGTATCTATTATAGCAGCTGACTGCTGCTGTGGAGAAAGTAAATGTCACATATTAAGGTGGTATGATAATTGATGTATGATTCCATATTAAGCTGGTATATCTCTGCGGAGGAGTGGGGAGGATAGTACCTGGTTGATGTGAGCCTTATTATGCCAGAATGTTACACATTAATGTGGAATTTAATTCGTAATGGTGTTGCTGTGGAGTGATAATAGATGTCATATTAAGGTGGACTTATACGAGGGAAGAAAAAAAATATGTTAGGAACAAATACAGTTGACAATAAAAGAATAGCAAAGAACACATTCTTCTTATACATTAGGATGTTTTTTATTCTTGCTTTGAATTTATATATATCAAGAGCTATTTTGGATGTATTAGGAGAAGTTGATTTTGGTATATATAATGTTGTTGGAGGTTTTGTTGCTATGTTCGGAATTTTATCAAATTCTATGACAGCAGCAACACAGCGTTTTATATCTTACGAAATTGGAAAAAAAGGAAATGGTAATGTAAAATCAGTCTTTTCTACAGCTGTAATTATTCATATCCTGTTTTCCATTATAGTTTTTGTCTTTGCAGAAACAGTTGGTTTATGGTTTGTGGAAAACAAATTAAATTATCCAGACATTCGTAGAACTGCTGTTTTTTGGGTTTATCAATTCTCTGTATTAACATTCATTGTCGGAGTATTAAGCGTACCATATAATGCTGCCTTAATTGCATTTGAAAAAATGAAAGCTTTTGCATATGTTGGCATTATTGAAGTTGTCTTGAAACTGATTGTTGTAATATGTTTACAATACTCTTCGTTAGATCAATTAATACTATATAGCTTACTACTAACATTGATTGCTATTACAATAAGATTTATATATAGTATATATGTAAAAATAAACATCCCTGCATGTAAATGTAATTATAAAATCAACAAGGAAGTAAGAAAAAAAATGGTTTCATTTGCCGGTTGGAATGCAATAGGCTCTATTTCAAATATGTTAAATAATCAAGGTGTTAATGTCCTTTTAAATATGTTTTTTGGTGCAGCCATAAATGCCGCCAGAGGAATTTCTTATCAAGTAATGAATGCTCTACAATTATTTATTATGAATTTCCAATTAGCAATGAATCCTCAAATAATAAAATCATTTGCGTCAGGAAATAAAAAAGACGCCTTTAATTTAGCGTTTAGGGGGAGTCGCTTTTCCTTTATGCTATTAATGATATTTGTTATACCTATAATCTTAGAAGCTCCAACAATTCTTAATTTATGGTTAGTTGAAGTTCCAGATTTATCCATAGCATTTTTGAGAGTTATTTTATTCACAGCTTTGATAAATTCTTTAGGACAAACATTAAGTTATCTAATGCATGCTTCTGGCATTGTTCGAAATTATCAAATCGTTGTTGGAGGTTCTTATGTTATGGCTGTTCCTGTTGTCTATCTTGTATTTAAATTAGGTGGTTCTCCTTTGTCTGCTATGATTATAGTATTATTATTTTCACAAATTTCTCAATTTTCCCAATTGATAATGCTAAAAAAAAGCATTGATTTACCAGTTAAATATTTTATTATAAAAGTTTTAATGAAATCATGGGGATTATTTTTAATGGCTTTCTTAATTGAGAATATCGCTCCTATGGTACCGTTGTAGCGGTCGTATGGTACCGCGCGGAGCGGAGCCGTGGTACCGCTCATATCGGTCCGATGGTACCGGTACCAAATGTCCGCTATACACGCTGTCAAAGGGTGCCCTGCAGATAGTGCTACAAGGCACCCTAAGTTAGCATATGGAGATGATGTTATTTGCGTCTTCTGTTATGGCGCAGAGTCTCACCTTTAAGCTCGATATGCTCCGATGAGTTGATGAGCCTGTCCATGATGGCATCGGCAAGAGTCGGCTCGGCAATATAGTCATACCATCTGTCGAGCGGCAGCTGTGATGTGATGATGACAGATTTCTCCTCATACCTATCCTCCAGCAGTGTAAGTAGAGCCAAACGTGCCTCAGGCGTGAGTGGCTGCAAGCCAAAGTCGTCGAGTATAAGCAGATCTTTCTTTCCGAGCTTCCTGATGAGTCTCTGGTATGTACCCTCAAGACGCGCCTTTGTCAGTTCGTCGGCAAAGTGGTTCATGCTGAGAAAAAGAGTGGACAGCCCAAGAGTGCATGCCTGATACCCCAAAGCACATGCGAGATATGACTTTCCGCATCCGGTAAGACCTGTGATGAGCAGGTTCTCGCCCCTGCGTATAAAGTTGCAGTCTGCCACCTCAGCGAGCCTGCCTTCCGTAAGATTACGTTCCACTGAGCAGGTAATGTCCTCAATGAACACCTTGTATCTGAGTTTGGCAGCTTTAAGGAGCTTTTCAGCAAGCTTTCTGTCTCGTATGCAAAGCTCCGTCTGTATCATCTTCTCCACGGCTCTTTCAAGTCCCGGACGCTTCTGCAAGGGCAATCTCATCATAGACTCAAAGGCTTCAGCCATGCCATGCAGTCCCAGTTCCCTTAATTGAGTGATAGTTGTCTGTATGCTCATGATTCCTGTCCGTCTTTAGGTGAGAAAATGCCTCTGTAGGCAGATGCGCCACGCACATTGTCGTTTTGAGGGGTCGTTGATATAATGGTGTTGGCAGCTGCCTTGTCCCTGTTGTTCCTAAGGATATTGGCCAACAGTTTGTATGCTGCCTTGCCAGTCTCCGCCTTCAAGAGTGCGGCGGCAGACTCAAGACGGCCATAGCCGTAAGTCCGGCCCAGAGAGAGCACACCGTTGCATGTGCCGTATGCTTGTTGCGGGAAGGTAGTACGCTGGAGAATATTCTCTATCGCCCACTTGGTAAACGGTCCCACACGCTGAGCACGGTCAATCAGCGTTGCCGCATTCTGGCTGCGGTTGTGCTCGTAGGCAAGGTGTGACTCAGGCATATGTTCCTTCTCGGTAGTGTACCCGTATGGTTCATACTTGCGGTCGTGTGTCCAGACCAGTTTCCCTTCGGCATAAATCTCCACGGACATCACGTCCCACATGACCTTCACCGTCTGACCCACATATTTGTAAGGCACGCTATAGAAATGACGCTCGGAGCCTACGCAGACATGGTACGATGCGCCAAGTTTTACCTCCTTACGCATACGGAAGCGATACATCTCCTGAGGCAGAGGACGCATGTTGGGCAGCTCGTACTTCTCGAAGATTTCCCACCGGCTGCTGCCTTTGTACGGCAGGACGCAATACTCGTCCAGAAGCTCCCAAATGCGGTTGTTGATGTCTGACAGCTCATAGAAGGTGTCATTCTCTACACGCGCATAGATGTAATGGTAGAGGTGGTTGACGGCACTCTCCACGGGTCCTTTGTCGCGAGGTTGTCGCACTCTGCATGCTGTGGGTTCGATGCCATAGTAAGTAGCCCATTCCACAGTACCATCGGAGAGTGTCAGACTATAACGCTCAGACTTGGCCACCCACTGCTTCATGTTGTCACTCTTGGCCTCTTTGGGCAGGGCGCCCATGAATTCAAGCGCCTTGTTCAAGCCATGAAAGAACCATTCTGTTGTAGCCTTTGGCATGGCCATCATGAAGGGGAGGTTGCTGTAGGGCATCACACATACCAGCACTGCAAGCTTCTGTGGTTTGCCCGTCTTACGGTCGGTAAGATAAAGTGCATCACCGGCAAAGTCGATCTGCATCTGCTCACCAGGCTTATAGTCGTTGTGATACGAGTAGTCGTGCGATTCACGATACCTGCTGACATGCAGTTTGAACTGGGTGTAACCATAGCCGTCGGGACACAGCTTCTTGTAGAAGGTCTCATGTACAAACTGCATGGTGGCGTGCTTGCCTTTGAGACGCTTCATCACCTCTGGCATGAGGCGGTCAAGTTCGGCCTTGCGAGGATCTTCCGCTAACACTTGTTTCTGCGGAGAAAGAACGGTGAGTAACTCGCTATCGGAAAGCGCAAGCAATTCTCCGTAGCTCTTGCCTGTGTCACGGACAGCCTTGCTGACCTCCGAGACATTGCGCTTGCTGCAGTGGAGAGTGGCACAGACGGTATTCTGTGACCGCCCTAGGCTGAGCAAGCTAAGAATTTCTCTTTGTCTTAACATAATCTTGTGTTTAGACGTTTAACATTAGATACGAACGGACTCATGCGTTCCGCTCCGACACTAATATAAGCGTCCGTGCAAGACTTTTGCGCAGGAAGAATAGAGAATGTAGCAACCACTCTCAATTTCCAGCTTTTAGCGGTACCACTACTCCGCTACACACGCTGATGAACTAAAATGTCAAAGAACGATATTTGGTGCGGTACAACATCACCGCTATGAAAAATCCGACAACGTGAAACTGGCGGTACCATACGACCGCTACGGCGGTACCAAATCGCCGATATTATCACTTAATTCCTTCATTACTCCACATATATATGCCTAAGTCTTATTTGACATTTTTTGTAATAGTAATTACATCTTTGTTTTGTGCCTGTAGCGTAATATATGTATGGGGAATATCAATACATGAAAGAGAATATATAAACAAATATTTAAAAAAAATCAAAAATAAAATATTATGAATTTAGAAAAATACATTAATGATAGGAGTTCATGCCTAACAGAAAGAGAAGATATTGAATGGTCTAATTTTTGGATAGATAAAGCTAATGTCTATTCCTCAAAGCGAATATTATTGATAGGAGATTCGACTTCAAAAATTATTCGTTCCACTTTTTCTAGAATATCAGGTTGGCCTGTAGATTTACTTGCTACTTCATCGGCCTTACATGATGAATTATTTATTAATCAAATCAATGCCTTTTTCAATCAGAGTCAATATAAGTATGAAACTATTTTTGTTCAATTAGGTCATCATGCTGTTTATAATAAGATGGGGGGGGGATTATGAAGAAAATGATTATCTTATATTTGAAAATGAATACTCTGCATTGATTGATTTTTTAAAGCAATTTACTTCTAATATTATATTAGAATCTATATTATTGTCTGTTGTACCATATAAACATTTTTCTTATTTATATCGTAAATTACGAATAAAAGAAAAAGAGGATGCACAAGCAAATTATATAAAGATTCGAAAAAATGAAATAATCAAAAAAATTGCCACAGAAAAAGAATTACCTTTTTGTGATATTTCAAGTTTCATGCTGAAAACAAAATATGTTCATTATGATCATATTCACTATGAAAAGGCCGCAATACCTGTATTAGTTCAAGAATTAATTAAATATACTAACAAAACATTATGAAAGTTGATAAAATAAGTACAATTTTAATAGACGGAAAACCTTTTTCTTATCATGATGAAAGAGGGATTATTTCTTTTGATAACAATGTTGCAATGAGTCATGAGTCTGGTAAAAGACTATTATTTAAAGTAAAAGAACTTTTTAGTGTAAAAGATATAAGATTTTGTCTTGCTTTTGGTACTTTGCTAGGAGCTATAAGAGAACATGACCTAATAAAAGGTGATGAAGACTTAGATGTATTTACAGATCAAGAAGAAAAGCTACGTAGTTCAATTCCTTGGTTAGCAGAACAAGGTTTAGTCGTAACTCGAGTAAAAGACGGAGACTTCTACTCTTTTAGATTAGACGAAGAATCATACATTGATGTGTATATATTACGCCCCTTCCATTTTAGCATTTGGGGCTTATGGTGTTATTGTTTATGCGATTGTGCAACTCCAAAACGTTTTTTTAAAAAATACCAAAAAATCAATTTTCTCGGTGAAGATTTTTTATGCCCTTCTAATCCAGAAAAACTTGTAGAGTTTTGGTATGGAAAAGATTGGCGCACTCCAAAATCTGGAAAAAAATATTATTATGAAGTCAAATCTAGATATTATTGGAAATATAAAGGAAAATATATTAAGAAATTATTATCTATTTTTTTAGGGGATAAAACAGAAAGTACATGGAAATTTCTAAAATCAATCGCTGGTCGTTAGAGTATATTTATATGACTGTAATGGTTATATATATGGGAATGATGACCATTAATACTGCGTCAATGGTAACCTATAGTCCACAGATGGACACATTTGCGATAATACTACCTGTAATATTAAATGTAGCCTTAATTGTAAAACATAAAATAAACTTTTCTAATAAAGGACTGATAAGGATATTATGTTTTTGTTTAGTATGGTTGTTATGTTTATTTTTAAAATATGATGGAGGAATATTAAAATCATCATTAATCCTATTTTATGCAATATTAGTTGCTTATATTCAAGTATATGTATATCGTAATAAATTATTTGATTTCTATGAAGATATAATAACTATAATTGCCAAAATTTCGTTAGTTTTATGGTTGTTTTCTTTATTATGTCCGACTCCTGCAATAAATTTTTTTCATGAATTTCCACGTGCTGATTATTCATCATTTGGCTATAATTTTCTATATATATTCAATTGGATGGATAATTCCACAGGCCAATATGGACGTAATGCTGGTTGCTCATGGGAACCTGGTCGTTACGCTGTGATGCTTTCACTTGGCATTGCAATTTCTGTATTAAAAAAAGGAGTTTCTATTAAGAATAAAAAACTAATTTGGTTGTTATTGGCGTTAATTACGACGTTTTCCACGACAGGTTATATAGCTACAATTATGATACTTTTTATTTTTTATGTTAAGAAAGTGAATTTTTTGTATGTATTATATTCTATAATTTTTATTATTCCTATTTATTTTATTGTTGTTAATGTTCCATTCTTAGCGGACAAGATATCACTACAATTATCAACTTTGTTTAACTTCGATTTTTATAATGAATTGGTTACAAGAACAGCGGAAGCTTCAAATGGAGAGTATACATATTCGTTAGAAAGATTTCCTTCAATGTATTTTGAATGGCAAAACATATTAAATGACCCTATTATTGGATATGGTAGATCTCCTTATTATTCATATTTCTACCAGAATATTTCTTCAAATGTTAGTCTTCCAAGTGGAATATTGAAGGTATTAAGTAACTACGGATTAATATTAGGAATGTTTTTCTATTATATACTATATAAGTCATCTAATACATTCGGAAAATTTTATCATAAAAATAGTCCGATAATGTTATGCCTTTTAATCTCTTCTGTTTCTTATTCAATTTTTACCATTCCTGTTTTTACATCATTTTGGCTTTACTCATATTTTATAAAAAATAACGACAATGAATGTATATATAATAACGAAAGAGCCATTTCCTAATGGAATGGCTTCTACTCAAAGAATCAAATGTTATGCACAAGCTATTGCTCCATACGTAAACAAGGTAGAAGTATTGGTTTATATAAGGACGGAACTAGACTCTAAACGAAAGAATCATGTCTCTGGTTTCTTAAACTCCATACCTTATAAATATATATCTGGTAAGACTATTGAAAGTTCTAATCTATTACTTAAAAGTTTTCATTATCTGTTTGATAGAATAAGATTGTTAGTTTATTTAAAAAAAAGAATCAAAAAAGGTGATGTCGTTTTTGCATATGTAAATAGTGATGTTCGATTTACTCTTTTCTTAATTCGATTTGTTCATAAACTAGGAGCTATTTTTATTAGAGATTTGTGTGAGATTCCATATGGTACAGGGATTGAATCGAAATCAAATATAAGAAAAAGGAATATAACCTTTAAATATCAATTTCCATTACTTGATGGGGTCATTTCTATAAGTGACAATTTGTCTTCTTTGTTTAATAAATATAACTCAAAAGCAGAAGTTCTTAAAGTTCCCATTTTAGTAGATTTTGATTCGTGTAACAATAAGAGTAAAGCAACAAAAGAAAGCAGACCTTTTATTTTTCATTGCGGTACTCTTTATGAACAAAAAGATGGGATTTTAGGATTATTAGAGGCTGTATGTTTAGCAAATGTAAATAGAACAAACAAAATCTTATTGAAATGCACAGGAAATATAAACAAATCTCCACATGCAAAAGAAATAAGAGAAATAATAAGTAAATATGACGCTGATGAATATATTAAATTTACAGGTTATTTATCAGAAGATGAATTAAAAGAAAATCTAGCAAAGGCTTCTCTTGTTGTCATTAACAAATACATAAATCAGCAAAACACATATTGTTTTTCTACGAAATTAGCTGAATATATGGCGGCATCTAAAGCGATTATAATAACACAAGTTGGCGAAGCAATGAATTGGCTAACAGACAAAGAGAATGCTATTATTATTCCACCAGGAAACACCAAAACTTTATCCACAACCATAAATAGATTAATAGATAATGTTTCCCTTTGTGAGAAGCTTGGCTACAATGCAAATGAGTTTTGTAGGGAAAATTTCGATTACAGGGTTTATGGTAAAACAATTATTGAGTATTTCAAATCAATAATAAGATGAAAATAGTTATATATACGGCATTAACAGGTGGTTACGATAAATTAATACAACCATCTGTTATAGATAAAGATTTTACATATATTTGCTTTTCTAATGATATAAAAGAGAAACAAGTCGGAGTCTGGGAAATAAGAAGTTTTCCAATAGTTATTAACAATGCACAACAACTATCACGTTACCCGAAAATGCATCCTTATAATCTATTGGCCGACTATGATTACAGCTTATACATAGATGCAAATGTTAAGATAAATGACAAATACATATATACCCGTATTAGAGAATTAATAGAGAAAAATACGATTCTTGCAGGAATGTGTCATTTAGAAGTTGATTGTGCATATGAAGAAGGACTACGTGTTTTAACTTCAAAACGTGAAAGAAACTGGAAAGCTGTTTTTAATTTGATGCTATATATGAGAAAAAACAGATTTCCTTATCATTGGGGCATGTATGAAGCCAATTGTATTTTTAGAGATAATCACAATAAGATTGTTAAATCCCAATGCGATTTATGGTGGACATTATTCTTAAAGTATGCTCATCGTGACCAATTAAGCTATTCTTATACTTTATGGCGTTTTAAGCTTCCGTTTGTATACATTCTTCCATTGGGCTACAATACTCGTAATCATTCTTCAATTATAGCAGGTAGTCATGGTGCTTCATCTTCAAAAACAAAAAAACTAATAAAAAAATATATGTATAAGCCAACGGCTTTTACAATAAAAATTGTTCTAAATTTAATAACATTATTTTCAAAATGAATAATAAAATAAATGCGATTATAATTACATATAATCCAGATATTGAGTTACTTAGTAATGAATATACATCAATACACAACCAAGTTGCTCAACTAATTTACATCGATAACAATTCGCGTAATCGGGATGAAATACAACAATGGGTTCTAAATAAGCCTAAAACAGTTTTTATCGGTTTGCAGAATAATGAAGGTATTGCATATGCACAAAATATAGGAATCAAAAAAGCATTAGCTGACGAGGCTTCTCATATCATCTTATTTGATCAAGATAGTGTTGTCGATGCTAATTTTATAGATTCATTACTCAATGCAGAAAAAAAAGCTATTTTTGACGGTTTGAATGTTGGAATCACAGGCCCAATTTACAAATCACCTACAGATGGTTATTTATATCCCATTACCACTTTTGATGGAAAAAAATATCAAACAATTCCTTTTGATTCCACAAATGAATATATATGTGTATCTCATGTGATTGCATCTGGAGAATTAATACGAAAAGAAGTCATTGATAAAGTCGGTTTAATGCGTGAAGACTTATTTATTTCAGAAGTAGACATTGAATATTGTTTTAGAGCGACTTCGTTTGGATTTAAAATAATAAGAGCTCCTAAAGCGAAAATGAATCATATTATGGGTGATAATCAAATAAAGATTTTCGGAAGGAAAATAGGATTATATTCTCCCTTTAGAAGATATTTTACATGCCGAAATGGTTTGCTCCTTAGAAAGGACAAATTTTTCCCTAAAAAAGCAGCAATGATTTCATTTCGAACCTCTATTTTGCGGTTTGTTGTTAGCGTTATTTGGGGACCACAACGTATAAAACAAATTATATATTGTATTAGAGGTTTTTGGGATGGTTATAAATATCATTCAGGAAAGTGTCCTTTATTTTAATAAACATTATAACATTTTTATAATATGACTTTTAATAAGATACTATTTTTGTTGTTACTTTCATTTGTAGCAATAACAATTAATGCAGAGGAAAAACTAAAGAAATCTCCCTTCTCTGCGAGTTTGGAATTGTCCACAAAATATATGTGGCGTGGTATTGAATACG
>OQVR01001317.1_pt1 | contig 10649 bp, 9 predicted proteins | sample 1691521 | NCBI WGS metagenome assembly OQVR01 (sample SAMN03418256, study PRJEB22391) | human gut metagenome | biome: human-gut; feature: organic feature; material: feces | host: Homo sapiens | place: Tanzania | collected 2013-01
GCCGTTATGCAGGGCTGGAGCGTGATGCTGTGATTGTCGGCGTGGGCAGCCGTGCAGAAATCTGGGATGCTGCGAAGTGGCAGCAATATAACGAAGAAAGTGCAGAGGATGTGAATGAGCTGGCTGAGCAGCTGGCGGACCTTGGCATCTGATGCAGCTGGTGAGACTAATGGAATTTAAGCATACGAGCATCCTGCTGCATGAAAGCGTGGATTTTCTCATTACAGATAAAAATGGTATATATGTGGACTGCACGATGGGCGGCGCCGGACACAGCAGTGCTTTTGCAGCGCAGCTGGAGGCCAGAGGTATGCTGATCGGCATCGATCAGGATGACGACGCGATTGCTGCAGGCTCGGAGCGTCTTTTGAACAGGTTTGCCTGCAAGACCGTGGTGGCGAAGTCTAACTTTGAAAGCTTTGCTCAGGTTTTAGACAGTATGGGCATTGAGCAGATTGACGGTATTTTCTTCGACCTGGGCGTGTCGAGCTACCAGCTGGATACACCGGAGCGCGGCTTTTCCTATATGCATGACGGTCCTCTCGACATGCGCATGAACAAGGAAGCGAAGCTGGACGCAGAATATATTGTCAACCATTACAAGGAAGAGGAGCTGGCGGATATTATTCACCGCTATGGTGAGGAGCGTTGGAGCAAGCGTATTGCGCAATTTATTGTCAATGAGCGTAAGCAGCAGCCGATTACGACGACCTTCCAGCTTGTCGATATTATTAAAAAAGCGATTCCTAAGGGAGCTCGTCTGGACGGACCGCATCCGGCCAAGCGCACCTTTCAGGCTATCCGTATAGAGGTAAACAACGAGCTGGGTATACTGGCTGATACGATGGAAACTGCGGTGAGCCGCTTAAAGAGCGGTGGCCGCATCGGTGTCATCACCTTCCATTCGCTGGAGGACAGAATCATTAAGCAAACCTTTGCTAAGCTGGCGAAGGGCTGCACCTGTCCGCCGCAGCTGCCGGTGTGCGTCTGTGGCAAGAAGCCGCTGCTGAAAAAGACAGGCAATATTGTGCCGTCCAAGCAGGAGGTCGAGGAGAATCCTCGCAGCCGCAGTGCAAGATTGAGATATGCCATTAAGATTTAAGCTGATTTGTTGTTGCAAGCAGCCTATGTAAAAGTTTAGGAGATGAGTCCTATGTTAGCAAGAAAATATGATAATTACGCATGGCAGCAACAGCAGGTCGAGCAGGAGCAGCAGGTAAGGCGAGCACCGCGTCACCAGGGGGATAATCGTGTGGCGCTGGGCCGAGCTATTTTGACGGCTGTTATTGTGCTGGCAACATATATGTTTGTTGTCTGGCGCAGTGAGGCTGTGATTTTGAGCGGTCAGCAGCTTTTGCAGCTGGAGCGGCAGGAGCAGCAGCTGATAGCTAAGAATAACGAGCTGAAAATTGAGGTTGAGCAGCTTAAAGGGCCTGAAAGAATTATTGGCCTGGCACAGCAGCGTCTGGGCATGAATGTTGCTCGCAGCAATATCTACGTTAAGTCAGGGCAAGCTGCAAAAAACAGCAATTCTATGGCTGTGAAAAGCAAATAAACATAGCTATTCAAACGGCTTTGTGATATAATTTAACATGAGAATTTGGGAGGCAGCCGTCAGGCTGCCCCTTTCAATTTCGCTTTATGTAAGAGAAAAAGACTGCGTGCTTTGCGCAGGTGTATAGGAGGTTTATATATGGAAAAGCAATTGGCTTCACTGCTGGCGTTACTGCCCGATGCTAAGGTGGTTGGCGACAGCAAGCAGGTGATTACCGATGTAACTGCTGATTCCCGCGCTGTGCAGGCAGGCAGCTTGTTTATCTGTCTGAAGGGCGCGACTGTAGATGGTCATAAATTTTTAGCGATGGCGGCAGAGAAGGGCGCTGTAGCAGCGCTGGTTGAGGATATGCCGCAGGAGGCTCCTGCAGGCGTAACGCTGATTCAGGTTGCGGATACGCGTGCGGCGATGGAGGCAGTGACGCCGTTCTTCTATGATTACCCGGGCAAAAAGCTGCGCATGATTGGCGTGACGGGTACGAATGGCAAGACCACCTCTACCAACATCATCCGCCTGATTCTGCGTAAGGCAGGCTTCAAGGTCGGCTTAATCGGCACGATTAATATTATGATTGAGGACGAGGTTACGGATTCGCATAACACGACTCCGGACGTTGTTGACCTGCAGAAAACCTTGTACAAAATGGTGTGCGCAGGCTGCGACTACTGCGTTATGGAGGTTTCCAGCCATGCGCTGGCACTTAAGCGCGTAGCAGGCATTGAATATGACTGCGCTGTACTGACGAATATTACGCAGGACCATCTGGACTTCCACAAGACGATGGAAAACTACCGCGATGCCAAGAGTCTGCTCTTTGAGCATCTGACGGACGGCAAGAAGCCGAATAAAAATGCTGTGTTCAACATGGACGACCCCAGCTCCGCTATTATCAAGGCACGCACAAAGGCTAACGTGCTGACCTTTGGCGAGGGCAAGGACAACGATATCTATCCGCTGACCTTTACGGTTGAGCCGAAGCATATGCAGCTTAAGCTGCACACTCCGGTGGGCGAGATGGACCTTGAGCTGAAGATTACCGGCGAGTTCAACGTATATAACGTTATGGGCGTTATCGGCGCTATGCTGGCTGAGAAAATTGACAAGGCAACGATTGAGGCTGTGCTCGACGGCTTCGACGGCGTGCCGGGCCGCTTCCAGCTGGTCGAGGCAGGCCAGCCCTACACCGTTATCGTGGACTATGCACATACTCCCGACGGCCTGGAGAACGTGCTCAACACTGCACGCTCCATTACGAAGGGCAAGCTGTGGGCAGTGTTTGGCTGCGGCGGCGACCGCGACAACAAGAAGCGCCCGCTGATGGGTGCACTGGCGCTGCAATTGGCTGATAACATCGTCGTTACCTCCGATAACCCGCGTACTGAGGATCCGGAGCTGATTATCGACGAAATCTTTACAGCACTGCAGGACGTGCCTGCAGGCAAATGCGTTACCCGCTTGAGCGACAGACATGAGGCTATTTGCTATGCGTTGGCCAACGCTGCTGACGATGATGTAATCCTGATTGCCGGCAAGGGCCACGAAAATTACCAGATTTTGAAGGACAGAACTATTCACTTTGACGATAAAGAAGTTGTAATGGAATACTGGAGTGATAAAAAATGCTGAAGGCCAGTGAAGTTTTAGCAGCCACCAAGGCTGTTTGTGCAGATTTTGAGTTTAGCGGCGTAACCACCGATTCGCGTGCGGTGAAGCCGGGAGAATTATTCGTAGCGCTGAAGGGCGATAATTTTGACGGCCATGACTATTGCGCCAAGGCTGTGGAGCTGGGTGCTGCGGGTGTTGTTGTTTCCCATGAGGTTAGCGGCCTGCCTGCGGGCATTGCTGTGTTCATGGTTGATGATACACTGCTTGCCTACCAGCAGCTGGCGCATGCTTACCGTCTGCGCAAGCAGGGCCTGAAGGTTTTTGCAATCACAGGCTCTAACGGCAAAACCTCTACCAAGGATTTGCTGGCTGCCTGCCTGAGTTGCAAATATAATGTTGTCAAAACTCAGGGCAACTTCAATAATGAAATCGGTCTGCCGAAAACCTTGCTGAGCATTCAGCCGGATACGGATATTGCCGTTGTGGAGATGGGCATGCGCGGCCTGGGCCAGATTGCTGAGCTGTGCCGCATTGCCGAGCCTGACAGTGGCCTGATTACCAATGTGGGCGAAACCCATATGGAGCTTTTGGGCAGCATGGAAAACATCGGCAAGGCCAAGAGCGAGATTGTACTTAATCTGCCGGAGGACGGCTTTGCTGTGCTCAACGGCGATAATGAATACGTGCTGGCGGCAGCAGGCAAGACCAAGGCGCAGGTTGTGTACTTCGGCTTGGGCGAAAACTGCGACTTCCGCGGCAGTGATATTGTGACTAACGGTGCAGGCACTACCTTTACCTGCACGCACAAGGCTACTGGTGAGGCTGTGAAGGTGAGCCTGCAGCTGATTGGCGAGCATAATGTTTATAACGCGTTGAGCGCTATTGCCGGCGCCTTCTGCTACGGCGTGCCGATGGCAGCCAGTGCGCAGGCACTGGCAACTGCCCGTCTTACCGGCAGCCGTCAGGAAATAATTTATATTGGCGACATTACCTTTATCAACGATGCTTATAACGCCAGCCCTGCTTCCATGGAGGCAGCGCTGAAAACCTTGGCGGAGGCGAAGAAGGCAGCGCATGGCAAGGCACGCACCATTGCTGTGCTGGCTGACATGCTGGAGCTAGGCGCTATCAGCGAGGACGCGCATCGCCGCGTGGGCCGCTGGGCGGTAGAAAACGGTGTGGACTTTGTGCTGACCTATGGTCCGCAGGCTGCTTATATTGCGGACGAGGCTGCAAAGCTTGGCGGCAAGAGCAAGCATTGCGCTGACCGTCAGGAGGCAGCGGATGCTTTGCGTCTGATGGCTTCCGCAGGTGATATTATCCTGCTGAAGGGCAGCCATTCCATGCAGGTTGACAAAATGCTGGAGCTGTTCAAGTAAACTTTAGAGAGTGAGATTTTAGTAGATGTTGAAATTAATCGGAATTCCTGTGACTGCGTTTATCGTTTGTGCCTTAATTGGCCCGGTGCTGATTCCTTATCTGCACAAGCTGAAGTTTGGACAATCCATTCGCGAATGCGGACCGGCAAGCCATATGGCAAAAAGCGGCACGCCGACTATGGGCGGCCTGATGATGCTGGCAGCGCTGGTAGTGGCTTTGCTGTGGGGCAAGTTTACTCCCCATGTGATTATTGCCCTGGTGCTGACTGTGGGCCATGCAGTTATAGGCTTTATAGATGATTACATCAAGGTTGTAATGAAGCGCAATCTGGGCCTGACAGCGAAGCAAAAATTTTTGCTGCAGTTCATTCTGGCCGGCGCTTATGTATATTTTGCTGAAACCCATATCCATAATACCGAGCTGTGGGTTCCGGGCATCAACGCTGTTATTGACCTGGGCTGGGGTTATTATGTGCTGGCCTTCCTGCTTTTGGTTGGCACAACCAATGCCGTAAACCTGACTGATGGTCTGGACGGACTGGTTTCCTTTGTCAGTCTGCCTGTTACTATGGTTTTCGCTTTTATTGCTTACATGCAGGGTATGCTGGATCTGAGCGGTTTTTCTTTGGGACTGACCGGTGCCTGCCTGGGCTTTTTGCTCTTCAACCGTCATCCAGCCAGGGTATTTATGGGTGATACCGGCTCCCTGGCACTGGGCGGCGCTGTAGCTGCGCTGGCACTTTTGACACGCACAGAGCTGCTGCTGATTATTGTTGGCGGCATCTATGTAGCCGAAGCGCTTTCGGTAATCATCCAGGTTACCTACTTCCGCTTCAGCGGCGGCAAGCGCATCTTCCGCATGGCACCGCTGCACCATCACTTTGAGCTGGGCGGCTGGGCCGAAGTTAAGGTTGTGCGTGTGTTTACAGCAGTAAGCTGCCTGTTATCGGTCATTGGCCTGTGCCTGTGGCTGAATGCATTTGTATAAAATTTTTCCGGCTATATCCTTTTGGCGCTTTTTTGCGCTGAAATGGCTATAGCCTACATATGTTTATGAATAGAGGGTGTTTTTGATGACTAAAAAGAATGCTGTAATCGTTTATGGCGCTGGCATCAGCGGCCGTGGCGCAGCGCAGGTGCTGGCGGACAGAAAGCAGCAGGTATATTTATATAACGATATGGACTGCACCATTGAGCCGCAGCTGCTGCAGCTTTTAGAGAGCGCTGGCGGCGGTCTGGCAATCGGGCAGGAAGCGTTTGAGCGCCTGCTGGATATTGCAGGTGTACTGGTGCTGTCACCTGGTATTGCCTGCGACAGCAAAAACGTGCTGCTGGCAGAGCAGCGCGGACTGGAGGTCATCAGCGAGGTTGAGCTTGGCTACAGGCTGTATGGCGGTCATATTGCCGCTATTACCGGTACTAACGGCAAAACCACTACCACTACTATCGTGGGCGAGATGCTCAAGCGTCTGCCGGTGCCTTCTGCAGTAGGCGGCAACATCGGCCTGGCACTGTCCAAGGAGGTAGAGAGCCTGCCTAATGATGGTTGGCTTGCTGCCGAGCTTTCCAGTTTTCAGCTGGAAAAAGTCAGCAGCTTCTGCCCTGATATCGCAGTTGTGCTGAACCTGACTCCGGACCATCTGGAGCGCCATCATACGATGGAGGCCTACGGCGAGGCGAAGAAAAATATCTTCCGCCAGCAGGGACTGGCGCAGGTGACAGTGCTCAATTACGATGACGCCATCGTGCGCACCTGGGGTGATGATACCAAGGGCCGCCTGTGCTGGTTCAGCCGCAAGGAAAAGCTGCAGCAGGGCGTATATATGCAGAATGGTGACTTTATCATCAGCTGGGACGGCAAAGAGGAGACTGTCTGCAATATCAGCGAGCTGCATCTGTTCGGCGGTCACAATGAGGAAAACGTGCTGGCAGCCATTGCCTGCGGCTTCTTCGCCGGAGTGAGCATTAGCGATATGGCTGACGTGCTGCGCAATTTCCACAGCATTGAGCACCGCATTGAGTACGTCGCTACTATCGACGGCGTACCGTATTATAACGATTCCAAGGCTACCAACACCGATTCCACGATTAAGGCACTGGAAGCCTTTAAGGACGGTCACATCATTTTGCTGGCAGGCGGTCACGATAAGCTGACACCGCTGGAGCCGATGATGGAGCTGGTTAAGGAAAAGACAGATGCTCTGATTCTGTTGGGCGCTGCCAAGGAGCGCTTTAACAAGGCAGCTGTTGCCTGCGGTGTGCAGAACATCGTGCTGGCTGACAGCTTTGAAGATGCAGTAGCCAAGGCGCATGCGTTGGCGCATAAGCCGCAGGTAGTGCTGCTTTCCCCGGCTTGCTCGTCCTTTGATATGTTCAAAAATTATCCGGAACGTGGTAACTACTTTAAAAAGCTGGTACACGAGCTGGAGGGAGGTAACGTTAAGTGAAGGTAATTCTTTCCGGCGGCGGTACAGGCGGACACATTTATCCGGCCCTGACCATTGCGGACCAGATAAAAAAGCTGCAGCCTGAGGCGGAGGTCAGCTTCGTAGGCACCAGACAGGGATTGGAGAAGGATATCATTCCCCGCTATGGCTACAAGCTGCAGTTTATTGAGGTAGCAGGCTTCAAGCGCAGTCTGAGCTTTGACACCCTGCGCAGTGCGGCTAAGCTTTTTGCAGGCCTTTATGATGCCTACAAAATCATCAGCGACGAAAAGCCTGACCTGGTGATTGGCACCGGCGGCTACGTCTGCGGTCCTGTTGTCTTCATGGCAGCGCTGAAGGGGATTCCCTGCTGCATTCAGGAGCAGAACGCGATGCCAGGTGTAACCAATAAAATTTTGTCACGTTATGTGCGCAAAGTATTTTTAGGTTATAAAGAGGGCGGCAAATATTTTCACGGCAAGGCAGAGCTGGAATATACCGGCAACCCTATCCGCAGTGAAATTTTGCAGCATACGCGCGAGGAGGCCATTAAAGAGCTGGGGCTGGACGCCAAAAAGAAGACGATTCTTGTTTCCGGCGGCAGTCGCGGTGCACGCACCATCAACAACGCTATGCTGGAGGCCGAGCTGGCACTTTCCGGCCGAGCTGAGGTGCAGGTGCTGCATGCAACTGGTGATGTGAATTACGAAGCCTATATGGCGGAAATCAAAAAGCGCGGCGGCGTGGCTGATAACATTATCATCAAGCCGTATCTGCATAATATGCCGGTGGCGCTGGCTGCAGCAGATCTGGCAGTGTTCCGCGCCGGAGCGATTGGCCTGGCGGAGCTGATGGCGAAGGGAGTACCGTCACTGCTGGTGCCTTATCCGTATGCTACAGCAAATCACCAGGAGTTCAATGCCAGAGCGGTAGAAGCGCAGGGTGCAGCCAAGGTTATTTTGGACAAGGACCTGACCGGCGACACCGTTTTGGAATTTATCGAGCATTTATTAGTGCACGAAGAGGAATTGCAGCAAATGCAGGCGGCAGCCAAAAAGCTTGGCAGGCCGCAGGCTGCAGAGGTTATAGCCAAAGAGGCTGTGGCCTTGACTAAACAATAAGGGAGGGCCTCGAGTGGCTGAAAACAAATTAGCAAACCTGCATAACATACATTTTATCGGTATCGGCGGCGCCGGCATGAGCGCAATTGCTTATGTCCTGATTAAGCGTGGCTATGATGTGAGCGGCTCCGATCTGAACGCCGGCCATATGTCGGCACATTTGGCGGAGGAGGGAGCTATGGTTTATATGGGCCATGCTGCCAGCCAGGTAGACGATGCTGAGGCTGTGGTTATTTCTACAGCGATTCACCAGAACAATCCGGAGCTGGTGGAGGCACGCAGACGCGGCATTCCTGTGCTGCACCGCAGTGATGTGCTGGCAGCAATTATGAACGCTGACGACGGCGTAGCTGTTGCAGGCGCTCACGGCAAAACTACTACCAGTGCGATGATTTCCTGCATTGCGGCCGAAAGCGGCATTGATCCGACTGTTATCATCGGCGGCGAGGTAAGCAGCCTCGGCGGCAACGCACGCAACGGCGCAGGCCGTTTCGTAGTAGCGGAGGCAGACGAGAGCGACGGCTCCTTCCTCAAGCTGTATCCGTATCTTGCAGTAGTAACTAATATTGAAGATGATCATCTGGACCATTATGGTACAGAAGAAAATATATATCAGGCCTTCAAGCAGTTTGTCGGCAATATCAAAGAGGGCGGCAAGGCGATTCTTTGCTTTGACAATGCCAAGGTGCGTCGTCTGGCTGGCGAAACTGATAAAGAGGTCATTACCTATGGTGTTGAGGGCGAGGGTGCTGACTACACTGCCCGCGACATTTCCTACGGTGTTGACGGCACCAGCTACAAGCTTTACTACAAGGGAGAATTTGTGACCGAGGTGCATCTTGTTGTCCCCGGCAGACATAATGTGCTTAATTCCATGGGCGCCTTTGCTGCTGCACATGAGATGGGCATTGCTACCGACAAGATTCTTGCTTCCCTGAAAAAGTTTGGTGGTGCTAAGCGTCGTTTTGAAACCAAGGGTAAGGTCAATGGTGTGTGGGTGGTAGATGATTATGCCCACCATCCGACAGAAATCGGCGTAACGCTGAAGGCTGCCAGACAGACGAAGCCTGAGCGTTTACTGTGCGTGTTCCAGCCGCATCGCTACACCCGTACCAAGCTGCTGTTCTCCGAGTTCTGCGAATGCTTTAAGGATTGCGATGAGCTGATCCTGACCGACATTTATGCAGCCAGCGAGGAAGCCATCCCCGGCGTAAGCAGCATGCATCTGGCGGAGGGTATCAAGGCAGCGACAGGTCAGGAGGTGCTTTATATCGGCAAGCTGACCAAGGCTGAAGAATATCTGGAGCGCGTTGTACGCGCCGGCGATCTTGTTATGACAATTGGTGCCGGTGATGTATTTAAAATTGGTGAAGAATTAGTTAGGGAGTTGGAAAGAAATGCAGATTAATAAGCAAGATGTTGTTGCTGTTGTTTTGGGCGGTCCTTCCTCTGAGGCCGAAATTTCGCGTGTTACCGGCGGTGCTATCGCCAACGCGTTGCGTGAAAAGGGCTATAATGCCAAAGAGTTGGAGCTGGAGCCTGCTAATCTGATTAACGAGCTGCGCGCAATGAATGCCAAGGTAGTATTTAACGCAGTGCATGGCATGTACGGCGAAGATGGCCGCCTGCAGAGCATTCTGGAGGCAGCAGGCATTCCCTACACCGGCTGTGGTGTGCTGGCAAGCGCTGTTTCTATGGATAAATCTGCTACGAAGCGTTATCTGCAGTCTGCAGGCATTCCTACTGCACCCTGCATGATTATCAACAAGCGTGATGCAGGCGACCTGCAGGAGCTGGCAGAGAAAATTATTTCCGAGTTCGGTCTGCCTGTAGTTATCAAGGCAGCAACCCAGGGCTCCAGCATTGGTGTTGTTATTCCCAAGACTGCGGAGGAGGTTGTTCCTGCGCTGGAGGAAGCCTTTAAGTATTCCGAAAACGTGCTGGCAGAAAAGTGCATCAAGGGCAAGGAGCTGACCATCTCCATTATGGAAGAAAATGGCGAGCCGAAGCCGCTGCCGGTTATCTGGATTGCACCGCATTCCGGTGCCTATGATTTCCATTCCAAATATACCAAGGGTGCTACGGACTACCATTGCCCTGCACCGTTTGATGAGGAAACTACCGCTTATATTCAGAAAATAGCTGTAGAAACCTACAAGCTGCTGGGCCTTTCCGGCGTAGCGCGTGTAGATGCAATGCTGGGTGATGCAGATGGCGTTGCTTATGTGCTTGAGGCCAACACTGTGCCCGGCATGACCGCAACCAGCCTGGTTCCGAAGGCTGCTGCTGCTGTAGGCATCAGCTTCCCGGATTTGTGTGAGAAAATTTTGCTGAGCGCTAAATAATACAGCGCTTCGCTAATGAATGAAGGAGGTGCAGCATGGATTCGTCGCAAAGCTTTCGCGAGCAGGTGCGCAGGCGCCGACGCCAGAAAATATGGCGGCTGGGTGGTCGTCGTCACGCTGATGACAATGCCATTGTAATCCAGCTTCAGGTAGCTGCGATACGAATTGGCTACATAAAGCGCCGGCTGACGCTCCTCAACGCTCACCTGCAGCGTCGC
>OQVR01001318.1_pt1 | contig 10646 bp, 10 predicted proteins | sample 1691521 | NCBI WGS metagenome assembly OQVR01 (sample SAMN03418256, study PRJEB22391) | human gut metagenome | biome: human-gut; feature: organic feature; material: feces | host: Homo sapiens | place: Tanzania | collected 2013-01
TTTGAACTGCGGCTTATCCTTTTTTAGTTTCAGATGATTTTAGAAATAATTTGGCTGAATGTAAGAGTGTTGATGAATTTTTAAATATCATCAACGATGCCGAAAAGAAAGAAATTAAAAAAGAAGAAGAGCGCATTAAGAGTAAAGAACAACATCAATCTGAATCAAACTCAGATAAAAAGGAATCTGACTCTTCATATGACATCGTAGCCGTTACAGCCTGTCCTGCTGGTTTATCTAGACCATCAAGGTGGGCATCTGAAGCCTGATGTGCTGGTTTATCTCATACCTATATGGCAGCAGAGGCTTTAGAGAATAAAGCTAAAGAATTAGGTATCAGCATAAAAATTGAAACTGATGGTGCTGCTGGCAATAGAAACCGTCTGCTTCCTGAGGATATAGCTAAAGCAAAAGCAGTCATTGTAGCTGCTGACAGAATTGTGGAGATGGACCGTTTTATTGGCAAACCATTAATTCGTGTTGGTGTTGTTGATGGCATTAGAAAACCTCAAGAGTTAATTGAGGAAGCTCTTGATCCAAAGTGTCCTCTCTATCAGACTGGTGTTTTAAATAACTCAACCTCAATCTTCATGAGGTTGTATCGCCATTTAATGAGTGGAATGACCTATATTATGCCTATTGCAGCAACAGCTGGCATCTTATCAGCTCTTGCAAGACTTGAGTTCATACAAGGTACTCAATTAGGCTTCTTCCTAGATAGAATTGGTTATAGTATAGGTACCCTGTTATTCCCAATTTTAAGTGCATTTATTGCATTCTCAATTCGAGGAAGAACTGCTCTTGTTGCAGGATTTACTGGCGGTGTCATGGCTGATCTTGGCTCGTCTGGTGTTATAGGAGCAGTTATAAATGGCTTCGTAGGAGGAGCTGTAGCTTTAATTGCTACCACGTTCTGTACAAGGTTCTTTAAAGGTCATGATGCCATTGTGGCCTTAATTTTGTACCCATTAATCGGTGCCTTAGGAACGTCTTGTATTGCTCTTTTCTTTACAAATATTCCATCTCAGATATTAAATGAGTATGTACAGTCCTTTATTTCAGAAGCATCAACACCGATGTTAGTTTTAGTGGGAGCTGTCCTTTCTGGAATGATGTCTGCTGACATGGGTGGACCTTTGAATAAAACTGCTTATGCAATTGGCGTTTTGCTATTAGCGGATTGTTTGCCTGAAACAGGACCTGGAACCTTGATTATGGCTTCAATTATGGCAGGTGGTATGGTACCTCCTCTAGCTGCAGGCGTTTCATCAATACTAGTACCACAAGTATATTCGGATAAGGAACGTAAGAATTCGTTTATCGCTTTAGGCAAGGGCTTAGTTTTCATCACTGAAGGTGTGATCCCTTATCTTGCTTATAATCCTGTAAAAATGAAGATTGCATGTATTGTAAGTTCTGCTGTGGCAGGTGGAATTTCAATGTATTTTAGATGCGCAAACTACGCTCCTCATGGAGGAATTTTTGTAATACCTCTGTCAGAGCATTTATCAGGTTATTTAATTGCACTTGCTGCAGGAATTATTACAGGAGCTTTCCTGTTTGCAATTATCAGGTTGTCTCCTACAAAGAAAGTAGCTTAACTAATTTAGATCGTTAAGCTGACTAAGGGTAGATTCAAGACGTTGCCTCCAAGTTTGAAGAACTTCTTTTTGATGTTGGTTTTCTTCTTGGAGTTTCACCATATCTCTTCGTAATGAGGTAAGTTCTTTATCTTTAGCAGACAAAGTTTGTTCTAGAAGGATCATCTTTTGAGATGTTCTTTCACAAAGAGAAGACAACTCCTGCAGTTGCTGCAGGAGTAATTGCTCTTTTGGTGATAAATTGCTGTTAGACACTAGAGAATATACCTACTGATATCTTCGTTCTGAACAAGATCTTCTAAGTGTTCATCTACATACTTGTCATCGATGACTATAGTAGAACCTGATTTATCAGGAGCTGTAAATGAAATCTCTTCTAAGATCTTTTCCATTAGAGTATGCAATCTTCTAGCACCGATATTTTCTGTTTTTTCATTAACTTTGAAAGCATCTTCAGCAATCTTTGAAATTGCACTGTCTTCAAATTTAATTGTAACATTCTCGGTTTTCATCAGCATTTCATACTGTTTAGTCAAGCTGTTATGAGGCTCTTTTAGAATTCTCTCAAAATCACCTGCAGTTAAAGCTTTTAATTCAACTCTGATAGGAAGTCTACCTTGTAACTCAGGAATTAAGTCTGAAGGTTTTGACATCTGGAATGCGCCTGAGGCTATAAATAAAACATGATCAGTTTTTAACATGCCATATTTAGTATTTACTGAAGAACCTTCAATCAAAGGCAGAAGATCTCTTTGCACACCCTGTCTAGACACAGTGCCTCTATCTTGGCTTTCCTGACAGATCTTGTCGATCTCATCGATGAAGACAATACCGTTATTTTCAGCAAGCTCAATAGCTTTGGTTTTTAGATCGTCGTTTTGAGTTAACTTAGAAGCTTCTTCCTCAGTTAAGATCTTGAAAGCTTCTTTGATCTTCATCTTCTTAGCAGATTTCTTGTTTGAACTCATTGAATCAAAAATTGACTGTAACTGATCGTTAAGATCATCCATGCCAGGAGCTCCACCGATTACATTTACAGTAGGACTTCTGTCTACAATCTCAATTTCAATTTCTTTGTCATCAAGCTCATGTTCTCTTAGTTTCTTTCTGAACATTTGTCTTGCAGATGAATGCTGTTTTTCTTCATCTGTAGCACTAGGCGCTGGTAAGAGAACATCTAGAATTCTTTCTTCAGCAGCATCTTCAGCTTTTGTCTTGTTATGCTTGAAAGCTTCTTCTTTAACCATCTTCATAGAAACTTCAGCAAGTTCACGGATGATTGATTCAACGTCTTTACCTACATAACCTACTTCAGTGTATTTAGTAGCTTCAACTTTTACAAAAGGAGCATTAGCAAGTTTTGCTAATCTTCTAGCAATCTCTGTTTTACCAACACCGGTAGGACCAATCATTAAGATATTCTTAGGAACAATCTCTGTTCTAAGATCTTTTGATACCTGCATTCTGCGCCATCTGTTTCTTAAAGCGATAGCAACAGCTTTTTTAGCCTCTTTCTGGCCAATAATATATTTATCTAATTCGCTAACAATTTCACGAGGTGTCAATTCAGACATAGTATTTCTCTGCTATTTTAACTGTTTTGGTTAGAATCGATGGTTTCGATTGTATGGAATGAATCAGTAAATACGCAAATGTTGCACGCAATATCTAATGATTTTTTCACAATATCCACAGCTGATAGATCTGTATTTTGGACAAGAGCTCTAGCAGCAGCTAGTGCATAGTTTCCTCCAGATCCTGTAGCTAGAATGTCATCATCCATTCTGACAACATCGCCAGTACCGGTAATCATCAGAGAATCACTCTTGTCAGCAACAATTAGGATTGCCTCAAGCTTTCTTAAAGCTCTGTCAGAACGCCATAGTTTTGCAAGCGAAATACTTGCTCTTTCTAAAACACCTTGGTGTTCTTCTAACTTTTTTTCAAAAAGATCTAAAAGAGTAAATGCATCTGCTGTGGATCCAGCAAAACCAGCGATTACTTTGTTATGAAAAATTTTACGTACTTTGATGGCATTTCCTTTTAGGATGGTGCTCTGTCCCATGGTAACCTGACCGTCACCACCTAAAGCAACAATGCCATTTCTTCTAACAGATACAATGGTTGTCATACGTTAAATTCCTAGTTTTGTTCTTCAAGGTCGCACTCGTCAATAAGTTTTAGCGAGTCGAGTTTATTAAAGGTATTTACAGCTTCGTCTCTAGTATTAAAAGGTCCTAGTAGCACTGAATAAATAGAGTTTTTAGAAATAATCTTTGAGCTAAGTCCTGTAGAAATAGCAATATTAGCTTTTGTCTCTTCAGCGCTCTTACTTGAGGAAAACTTTCCACAATACATTACATATGAGGATGAATTTGAAGGAATACTAGTCTCAGTATCAGATTGTGTTTCTATTTTTTTCTCGTTTTCAGTAGGAACCTCATTGTCGGTTGTAGCGTTTTCATAAGAAACACTATTTTCTGAATTCTCAGATGAGATTGATAAAGCTTTACTATCCTCAGTGCTATTCAAGTCTGAGTTTGAATCTACATTATCTTCTAAGACAATACTGCTATTATCAGTATTATTTATGGAAACTCCATTTGAAGAAGAGCATTTGGTGACAATTACTGAAACGACAATGATAAAAGCCAATATAGCCACAACTAAAGATAAAAGATTTTTTCCTTTTAACTTATTTTTAGTTAGATTAGAACCAAACTGTTTGAATAATGGAACAATAGTTCTAAGTTTATTTACAAAAACACTATTTGGCTTTTTGTCATCCATAATTGTTACATCTGCTCCATAACATTAATGCCTAACAGTGAAAGACCTTGTTTTAGAACTTTTGCGGTTAAGTCGCATAGAGCTAAACGGCTCTTTCTTACATCCTCCGGTACATCATCCTTAAGAATAGGGCAAGCTTCATAGAAATGCATGAACAGATTTGATAACTCAAAAATGTAGTTACACAGTAAGTTAGGTAAAGTCTTATCACCAACGCTCTGAACAGCTTCAGCAAAAGCTAATAACTTGTTTGTTAAATCCTCTTCAGCATCACAAGTGATCTTTATATCACCTAGTGAAGGATCTTTAGCCTTTCTAAAGATAGCTCTGATTCTGCTGTATGCATACTGTAAGTATGGAGCTGTGTTACCTTCAAATGACAGCATCTGATCCCAATCGAATACGTAGTCTGTTGTTCTGTTCTTGCATAGATCTGCGTACTTAACGGCACCTATGGCGATATTGTGGATAACCTGTTTTTTCTCTTCATCTGACAGAGTTGAATTACGCTCTTTTAGAAGATTAGTTACACGTGCTTCTGCTTCATCTAAAACATCGCGTAGTTTTACAGTACCACCTGATCTGGTCTTAAATGGCTTACCATCTTTACCTAACATCATACCGAATGGACAGTGTTCCATTGATACATTGTCACCTACGTAACCTGCTTTCTTACAGATAGCCCAAACAGTCTCTAAATGTTGCTGTTGTCTTGAGTCTGTAAAGTAAAGAATTCTGTCTGCTTTTAGAGTTTGAGCACGGTACTTAGCACAAGCAATATCAGTTGTGGTGTATAAATAACCACCATCATTCTTTCTAATGATGTTTCCTAAAGGTTTACCTTCTTTATTCTTAAACTGTGGTAAGTAAACAACAACGGCCCCTTGATCTTCTACTGCGATACCACGCTTCATCAGATCATCAACAACTTCAGGTAACATATCGTTGTATAAGCTCTCACCCATGATGTCTTTATCAGATAGTGTAACGTCTAGTCTGTCATATAACTTCTGGTTCTGAACCATAGTCATATTAACTAGCTTTTTCCACATCTTACGGCAGTATTCATCGCCACCTTGTAAAAGCACAACATAATGACGTGCTTTAACTGCAAATTCCTCATCAGTGTCATAGCATTCTTTAGCTTCACGATAGAATGCTTCAAAGTCGCTAAGATCCATACCTTGACCTGATTCATTTTCTTTTTTCTCAAGGTAAGCGATAAGCATACCGAACTGGGTTCCCCAGTCACCGATGTGGTTAGCTCTAATTACATTGTTACCTAAAAACTCTAAAACTCTTACTACAGCATCACCGATAACAGTTGATCTGATATGGTGAACAGCCATTTCTTTAGCAACGTTAGGAGCTGAGTAATCAACAACGATGGTCTTAGGTGTTATTACCTTAGGAATACCTAATCTTGGATCAGCACTCATATCCTTCAGTGCTTTAGAAATAGCATCCTTGTTAACAAAGAAGTTAATGAAACCAGGACCTGCAATTTCAACCTTGCTTATATGATCATCTTTAGGAAGAGAAGCAATAATATCTTCAGCGATTTGACGAGGATTTTTCTTTAAAGGTTTTGCCAAAATCATTGCAATGTTAGTTGCAAAATCACCGTGAGCTCTGTCTTTTGTTCGATCTACACGAATGTTAGCAACTAAATTTGGATTTACACTTCCGTCTTTATCAAGAGAAGAAATACTGTTTTTAATAAGATTTTCAATAAGTTGTTTCATAACCACACCTAGGGTATGTAATTTTCAGTTATAGATGAATTTGATGTCAAAGAATAACACAAAAGCCATTTTATACATAATCTAATACATCGTTATCGGATCGACTTCGATAGCAAAACGTACGTCATTTGGAAGAGACTCTTCAGAAACGAGTTTTCTAACATTAGTTAGAAATAAATTAAGTGCTTTTCTATTGATGCTAGTTACTAATATATGAAAATGGTATCTGTTTTGAACTTTCTCCATTTTATCAGACAGAACGTGAGTAAGCGCTAAATTTGGGTAATCATCTTTGAGGTTATTAAGTTTTCTGTATACATCTGATAAAAAGTTAAATGCTTTAGTTCGATTTTGACTATTGCAAAGAATAAAAGCCTGACTTGAAAATGGAGGTAACATCATTGATTTTCTAGTTTCTAAAAGATCATCTGCTATAGTCATATAGTTACAGTTAGGATCAATTAGTTGATTTATTAGCAAGTTGTCAGGGTGGTGGGTTTGAATTACTACCTTGCCTTGCTTTTTACCTCTACCAGAACGTCCTGATACCTGAGTTAACAGCTGAGCTGTATTTTCTAAAGAGCGAAAATCGTCTGAAAATAATGATGAATCAACATCTAAGATACCTACTAAAGTTACATCTGGAAAATCGTGTCCTTTTGCTAGCATTTGAGTCCCTAGCATAATTTTTGATGTTCCTTGTCTGATTCTATTTAACTTAGTTTCAAGTTGTTTCTTAGTGGTGACAGAATCTCTATCGATCCTTTCAACACCAATGTCAGGATAGCGATGTTCTAAAAATTCACTTACTTGTTCAGTGCCAAAACCTTGTTCTACGAGTTCATCATTTCCGCATACATAGCAGGTCTTGGGAATTTCATAAAAGTTCTCGCATACATGGCATTGCAGTCTGTTAGCTTTTTTATGCACAGTAAGTAAGTTATCGCAATTAGGACAGACAAAAACATGACCACACTGATGACAAACCAAATGATGAGCATAACCACGTCGGTTCAAAAAAAGTAAGACCTGATTTCCTTTAGCTGTTTCTTCACCAATTTCATCTTCAAGAGTCTGACAGATTCCGGTCTTAAGACCGTCTGTTAAAGGCTCGTTTCTCAAATCTATAAGCTCAAAATTAGGAACAGTAGCTCCGCCTGCTCTTATAGTAAGGTCAATCTTTTGATAAACACCTTTTTGAACATTGTAGATAGTCTCCAAGCTTGGAGTAGCCGAACCTAGCACTATAGGGCAATTATTTAATTTTGCCCTCATAATAGCTAAGTTTCTTGCATGATATCTAAATGAATCATTCTGCTTAAAAGAACTATCATGTTCCTCATCAATCACGATTAATCCAAGATTAGGGATAGGTGTAAATAAAGCAGTTCTAGTTCCTATTAAAATGCCTGACTTAGACGTTGCCATATCTATATAAGCATCAAGTCTTTCTCTATCTGATAAGGCTGAATGCATAGAAGACACAGAAACGTTAAAACGTCTATAGAATCTATCAAAGGTTTGTGGTGTAAGTGCTATTTCAGGAACTAAAATTAAAACAGCCTTACCTTCTTTTAAAACATTCTCAATTACTCGAAGATAAACTTCTGTCTTGCCTGATCCTGTAATGCCGTTTAGTAAAAATGTATTAAAACCATGACAATTAGAAATGGTCAAGATAGCGTTTTGCTGCTCTAAATTAGGCTTTGGGGGAGTTTCTTTTAAAATCTCATTTGCATTTTCATAGAACTTATTAGACTCTATGTTTTCATTAAATAACTTTACAAGACCTTTTTTGATAAGGGCGTTTTCTGATGTACTAGAAAAACCTCTTTCTCTTAATTCCTTGCGTCTTGCAGAGCCTTGCCTTAAAACTTCTATAATTTCGATTTGTTCTTTTGACTTTAGTTTAGATATCTTTTTCTCATCTAAATTGTCTTCAAGTCTTAGTGCAGGGATTTGCTCATAAGAAAAAGGAGCTCCATCTCTTAAAAGTTTGGGCAGAGCTACATTAAAGCATTGTCCTAATGGGTATTGGTAATAGTTGCTTCCAAATTGTAGTACATCAATAACATCTTTGGGAATGATGGCTTTTTTGTCTAAAAGTTTTGCTTCTTTTAGTTTTGATTTATCAAAATCTATATCAGGGTTAATCTTTGTGATAACGCCAACTTGAGAGAGTCCTGAAAAATTAATGAGCACTCTTGACCCAATACACTCTTCACCTATAAGACCATTAACCTTATAAGCGAAATCTCTAAAGAGCGGTCTGTTAACCGCAACATTAACGATGGTGTAGGAAATAGTAGTGTCGGTGTTATTCATGACAGGCATTATAGAGGAACGAACATAAAAAAGGGCCTTTTATACGAAAATTAATGGCTTTTTATATTGCATATTTAGGATTAATCAACTATCATAAGCCACCGTTTCTATTTAGGCGTGTGGTATTCGGCGCAAAATGTGGCTGAAAGCGCGACACGCAATGAGGTTCAAATGAAAGAGAATATTCATCCAGAGTACAAGGAAGTTAATGTGCGTTGCTCATGCGGAAACACATTCAAGATCCGTACTACTGCAGGTCACGATTTAAGCTTAGATGTTTGCTCTAAGTGCCATCCATTCTTCACCGGTAAGCAGAAGATTGTTGATACTGGTGGACGTGTTGAGGCATTTAAGAAGCGTTTCGGTGGTATTTCAGCTTTTGCTGTTAAGCACTAATCTTAAAGCTTTAATCGCAAAAAAAGGCAGATCGTATGATCTGCTTTTTTTATAAGCTCAATTTCACTAAAAAACAGTCAATATTTTATCCTCTTCAAGTATCAATCTTCCATTCTTCAAAAAATCAAAACTCTTTTTGATAAATTTCTCAATTTGTAACTTTTTATCAACTTTTTTACAGAAATTCAAATTCTGAAATGTTAGACTACTATTTGAAATGACACGAAAAATAGTTTTCTACATCACAATTTTGAGTTTTTTTTCAGAATTTTAACCTAGGAATATTATCTGTCAGGGAAGCTATCAACTATTCTTAAGAATAAAGAAAAAGAAATAGCTAATTTTAGGTACGAAACAACGAGGTGTTATTGTGTCACACGATGCTAAATTATTACACGACAGAGCTTTGGCTTATCACGAGAATCCTGTGCCAGGAAAGATTAAAATTGAGATCACTAAGCCTGCTGAGACAGCTGACGATTTGACTCTTGCATACAGCCCTGGTGTAGCAGAGCCAGTTCGAGAGATTGCAAAAGATCCAGAGAACGCATATCGCTATACAGGTAAGGGCAATTCAGTAGCAATTATCTCAAACGGTACAGCGATTTTAGGTTTAGGCAATTTAGGTCCTTTAGCATCTAAGCCTGTAATGGAAGGTAAGGCATTACTTTTCAAGCGTTTTGCTGATATTAATGCAATTGATATCGAAGTTGATAACAAGAGTGTTGAAGACTTTATTACAACTGTCGAATGTATTGCTAATACCTTTGGTGGCGTTAACTTAGAGGATATTAAAGCTCCTGAGTGCTTTGAAATTGAGCGCGAGTTAATTAAGCGTTGTAAAGTACCTATTTTCCACGATGATCAACACGGTACAGCAATTGTAACAACCGCTGGTATTTTAAATGCAGTAGAGTTACAGGGTAAAAAGATTGAGGATTGTAAGGTTGTTTGCGTAGGCGCAGCTGCGTGCGAAATCCGGAAAGACGAAAAGCTTCTTGATGTACGCAAATTCGACCCAGTCCGGGTACAGATGACGGATGGTCTGAATGTTGGCGGCGATCAGCTCATTGACCTTTTCGGCGTAATACTGGGCCGTGGGATTGGCCTTATAAATTTCAATGCCGAAGTTGTGAAGCATCTGCACCAGAGACTTTGTAAGATCCATAGAGGTCAGATTTTTCAGCTCATTTTTGAAAGCGCTGTCCAGCTGTTTGAAATTGCAGTTGATGATGGTGCGCAGAGCTGTCAGGCAGCGAATGGCTTTGGCAGAGCGGTCTTTTTCCAGTTCATCAAACACGGCGTGGTCGAGAGAAAATTTGCCGTTTTCACTGCGCTGCGTGTAGAAATGCTCTTCCTTGACTCCGGCAAGATAAGCAGTCCGGCTGGCAATGATGTGGGAAGTTTCCAGTTCCGAATCAAAGACTGCAGCTGCAGAGGACTCGTAAGCGGACAGAGGAGAAGGACGATAGATGGTTTTCATAATACAATTTCCTTTCTCTGAAAAAATGATGTGGTGGTTTGGCTGCGGCCCGGCAGGCCGGGCGGCGAAGCAGCATGGCAGCGCCACCTTCTTTTTTGAATAATTTTTGCAGCTACTTCATAAGGCTCCACGGTGTATCCTCCATAAGGCCGTACTCGATGGCCTTTTCACAAGAAAAAAGGGGCTTTTGCTATTTTGCAACAGCCCCAGACGAATCCATGTTGTATCAGGCGGTCATGCGCCCTTGCGGACCATGGCCTCCAGACCCTTGCGCAGCTTCCGCACGTTGAGGGTGGTCAGGTGGGT
>OQVR01001321.1_pt1 | contig 10644 bp, 6 predicted proteins | sample 1691521 | NCBI WGS metagenome assembly OQVR01 (sample SAMN03418256, study PRJEB22391) | human gut metagenome | biome: human-gut; feature: organic feature; material: feces | host: Homo sapiens | place: Tanzania | collected 2013-01
CCATCCTGAACCAGAACCTTGCTACCGTGGACAAGCTCGCCAAGAACCCTAACAAGATTATTCAGGACTCCATCGACTTCATAACCTCCAACTACAGCAAGCGTACACAGCCGCTGAGCCGCAAGTATCTGGAGAGCCTTGACATGAAGAAGATGAACCAGATCTACAAAGAGAGATTTGCCAATGCTGCAGACTTCACATTCTTCATCGTAGGTAATGTGGATGCGAAGGATCTCAAGCCATTGGTAGAGAAGTATCTCGGTTCTCTCCCTACTTCAGACAAAAAGGAAGAGTGGGTTGACAATAATGTCAGAGCTCCTAAGGGCGTCGTGAAGAAGGTTATCCCTGTCAAGATGGAGACTCCTAAGTCTCTAGTAGTGACAAGTTTCCGTAAGGAAATGCCATACAATCTGCACGATATGTATTGCAACAATGTCCTGAGAGGTATCCTTGATCTCCGTTATACAGAGAATATCCGTGAGAAAGAGGGCGGTACATATGGCGTGAGTGTAAGCAGCGATGCTTCGAAGCAGCCGATTGAGGTTTACACCATGACAATGACCTTCAACTGCGATCCTGACAAGGCGGATCACCTCAAGTCTCTCATCTATGCTGAAATAGAGAAGATCAAGAAGGAAGGTGTGAAACAGGAGGAAATCAGCAAAATCACCAAGAAGATGCTGAAGGACTTCGACCAGAGCAAGCCTCACAACTCATACTGGATGTCTGTCATCACCACATATTATATCTATGATATAAACAACAATGACCCGAAAGATTTCGAGGATATCATCAAGAATATGACTCCTGCAGATATCCAGGACTTCGTGAACAGAATGTTCGACAATCCTGACAATCTGGATATCGTATTCACGCCTAAGAAGTAAAACTCTTCTGAACTGAATATCTGAGGGTGACTGAAGTATGACTTTGGTCACCTTCATTTATATATAAACCATGTGCTCTGGTATATTACTTGCTGTTTTATTTCCGGTGTAAAAACTAACAGATTATGAATAGAAACAAACTGATGACATTATTTGTCACATGCATTTTTCTCCTGACGTTATGTATTTCAGCGACGGCGAAAGTCAAAAAGCCTGTCATTGAGCGTGGCATGACCAAGGAACAGGTGACAGCGATGTTGGGAGAACCTAGAACTGCCAGCTTCAATGAATATGGCGACAGATGGATGTATGAAGAGTGGCGGGGACCGTTCTTCGGCGGTGCCAATGTCAGGATTTACGTCATGTTCGATGTGACGGGCAAAGTCGTCGGATGTGAAGAACGGACATGTGAACCAAATCATCAGGAAGAAACCAGGTGCCAGGTTTATCCGAATGTCGTTCCGGACATAAACCAGCCGATGTATCCTAACGGAAGATACTGCCTGAGCGACAAGGATTTCTCGACACTATATAATAAAATTGTCAATGCGAGTTTCGACAAGGACAAGAAAGACCTTATAGAAGTGGCCAGTCTCGGCTGCTACTTTTCATGCAGCCAATGTGCGCAGATATTGAGGATTTTCTCGTTCGACGATGACAAATTCAGCGTGCTCGAATTGATGGCATCCCGTATCATTGACCTCCAGAATGCCAACCTGATTTATCATCAGTTCACATTCGATGACGCAAAACAAAAGGCCGCAAATATACTGCAGTGTCGGAAATAATTGCTATCTTTGCGCCCGCATAACTTCAGGGCAGGGTGAGAATCCCGATCGGCGGTAAGAGTCCGCGAGCCGAAAGGCATGAGCCGTTGGAACTACGGCACCGACAGTGTTCCCGACATTCTATCATTGAATCAGGGTAAGTCTGGATGGAAGAAGATAATGGCCGGTTTGCGCAAATACGTGCGCAGACTGGCGTTAGAAGCCTTGAATTGTATGCCATGAGTAACAATTTAAGGTTTTTTTGTATGAAGAAAAACATCCTGCTCATGGGCATCACAATTCATGTGGCCGCACTGGCTGTGTGTGCCGCTGATGTCCATGTTCCCGACGGAGATCTCCCGACCGAAACTCTTACGCTGAGGGAGTCAGTTGTCAATGCCTATTTTGCAAACCAGAACCGTTCGGCACTGCGTCTCGCTGTCATTGACGAGAAACAACTCCGGGATCGAGGTGCATCTCGCACCTATCCGGAACTCCTCAAAGGCATTCCGAGTCTCTATGCTACTTCAGAATCGGGAAGTTACGGGGACGCAAAACTGAATATCCGCGGCTTCGGACAGGAAAACATCTCGGTGCTCCTTAACGGAATTCCCATCAGCGGCCTTGTCAGCGGGGGAATGTTCTGGAACAACTGGATGGGACTGGCGGATGCCACCTGGGCGGTCCAGGTCCAGAAAGGAGTGGGAGCGTCAATGCTGTCTGACGGCTCGGTCGGCGGTTCTGTCAACATCATCACGGAATCTCCATCAGACCGGTTCTCGGTAGAAATCGGCTCATATGCAAACGTTTACGGAAAACGTACCCCAACAGCCTCAGAACTTCAGGGAATCGGAGGCGGACCATTCAAAGAATACATCAAAATAAGCAGCGGCGCCCTTCCTCATGGCTGGTCCATGAATCTGATGGCCTCATATGTCGGCGGAAAAGGATATGTCCAGTCCACATCAGTCAACTCATACGCCTATATGCTTAACATAGCAAAAGAATTCGGGACGGAACATCACCTGATATTCACCGCATTAGGCTCCCCGGAACGTCATGAGCAGCGCTCCTCGAGACTGAGTGCGGATGACATTGACAAATATGGCAGAAACTACAGCAGGAATTGGGGCTATCGTGACGGCAAGGCATTCAATCTCAGCAAGAACAACTATTTCAAGCCATATTTCACCCTCCAGCATATCTGGGACGGCAGCCGGCTGTCAATGAAGAATTCCATCTATCTTGCCATTGGAAACGGTGGCGGAAGGTGGTCCGAAACAAAGGGAAAGGGTATCTCCTCATTCATGACGGATGACGGGCACATTGACTGGGACACCGTGATTGCAACCAACAGAAATTCAGACGGTTCCGCAAACAATATTCTTAGTCAGTATATGGCGGGGAACACCCAGGCGGGGGCGATAGCAAGTCTGGAATATCGCCTCGGACGCGGATGGACAATCGGCGGGGGAGTCAATGCCCAGCTGTACCGCACATGGGAACGCGAAAAAATCATTGACCTTCTCGGTGCTGACTGGTGGTACGAAGATTATGAGAAGAAGTCTCTCTCCGGTGTGGCGGGAAGGGAGTGCGTGAAGAAGGTAGGGGATTACGTCAGGACCGACAACGGGAAACGAATCTATCATGGAACTGCTTATTTTACAGTGTCTTATGAATCGGAAAAGGTCAATGCTGACTTGGGCGCTTCCGTTTTCGGAAGTTCAAACCAACGTTGGGACAAGTACAATTATGTCGGAAAAGACATTGACAGTGACATCGCACATGGTGTGGGTGCTAGCGTGAAAGGAGGGGTGCTTGTCAAGGTTGCACGCGGCCACAGCCTGTATGTCAATGGCGGTTGGTACAGCCGTCTGCCTTACAGCAATGTCTGGTTCTCTTCCGGAAACAACCAGATAACCCGCGGCGTGAAAAATGAGGAGAATATCCTTGGCGAACTGGGCTGGAAGTATGTCTGGGGCAGCGGAAAACTCGACCTGACCGGCTATGCGGCATATTGGAAAAACCGCTCTCTGATGTCGGGTAAATACCGCCAGTTGGATGCGGATGAAGCCCGTTACATGGTCACAGGCCTGGATGCCTTCCATTACGGGGTCGAGGCTAGCCTGTTCCAGCGCGCCGGCAACTGGCTGGAGGTCAATGCCTTTGCTTCGATTGGGGATTGGCGCTGGAAGAATGACGTCTCAGCCATAATCTATGAGGACTATTCCGGAGTAGAAATGGGACGTGTCAATGTCTATTGTGACGGACTCCCTGTTGCCGATGCTCCGCAGACACAAATCGGTGCTTCCGCGAAGTTTTCAATGCCGGCCGGTTTCTCGGCAACTGCAGACTGGCAGTTCAATGACAGGATGTATGCCGATTTTGACCCTCTTTCCAGGAATAATCCGGATGACCGTCAACATTCTTACCGCATCCCGGGATATCATCTTCTGGGTGCTTCACTGTCTTGGGGAACGGAGTGGAAGGATGCAAAGGCCTCCCGCGAGTCAGGCATCATTGACAGGTCTCTGAGGAAAATCGCCGTCAATGTGTTCCTCCGCGGGGACAATCTCCTGGACACTACATATATAGAAAGGGGAAAGGATGGTGCTGCCCACGACCTGGCCACTTTCCGTGGCTACTGGGGCTTCGGAAGGATGTTCTCACTTGGAATACGTGTGAAAATCTGATGATCCTGAATTAAGGCCATCACACTTGGAAAACGGTGTAAGAAAACGTCATTTTTTACCCCCGTTTCAGAAAATTTGAACAAACGGGGTAAAATCAGGCCGTTTTTTACACCGTTCGCCACTCGGCTGCGAAAGGGCCAACAGATAGTTCTGCTATTTTCTCGATTTGTAACATTTTCGAAACATAGTAATTGCTACATTTGCGTATCAATTACTATATTTGCATGTGTAACATTGAAACTGATAACAATCTAATGAAAATTGCTTATGGTCTAGATCAATGATATGCTTGCGCCGCTCTGATTATTTAGGTTTGGGCGTGTTTTCCGTTTATTAATGATAAAAAATCTTAGAAACATGAAGTTGAATTACTTATATTGTCTGTTGGCCTTCCTGCTTATGCCGCTTTGCATTAAAGCTCAGGATGTCAAATACTTAAAGTACCAGGGAGAAGTGAACACATCATTCTCGTTCAGCATTGATGAGGAAACGAGCAATCTTAATCTGGAAGTCATCAATGGCGTGCGTTTTTCCCGTTACTTTTTTGCCGGCGCCGGCATAGGTGCGACCGCCAGTTTCTCCGACGAAGCCATCCTCTTTCCGATTTTCGTGGACCTCAAGGGATATATGCCTGTTTCAAGAAAAATGGATTTAATGGCGGGTGTGGATGTCGGCACAAAACTGGATTACACCTACGACATGACTGGCGGATTCCTGTTCAGGCCTGAGTTTGGCCTCAATTTCCCGCTGAAGGGTAAGGTCGGATTGAAATTGACAGTATTATACGAACTGTATAATTTCAAGACGACAGTTCTTGATGCCGAAGTCAAGTGCAGGTTAAATGAAATCGGCATCAAGTTCGGCGTTTCATTCTAGCATCTTGACATCGTCTCCGTACTATTGTTTTCAGGTCGAATCACGCCCGGCGGTGTCGGCGGATTACAGATTTTGGAAACATTGACCATCAATGATTTATATCAATGCTATCCGCCGAGCCCTCCCCGATCCCGGTCCCGCCATCGGACCAAATAAAACCAAACGAAGAGCCTGGCCATGCCGGTCGGGCTCTTCGTGTAAACTTTTGTCATGGGTCAGCTGTCCAGCTTATCCCCATTCTCATTGTAGAATTCATACTGCAGTACGCTGAAGTCCTGGACCTCCTCGTGCTTTATCTTGCATTTGTACTTCCTTCTCCATTTCCTGAGGAAAGAATTGAATCCCCTGGAAATATAAGCCCCCAGAATAGGTCCTGTCTTGAGAATGAAAGACTTGACATCGTTCTCTGTTGCGTAATAGGAAATCTTGCGCTCAATGTCCTCATCGATAACAAGACTCGGAGCAATCTTGCCTGTGCCGTGACAAACCGGACAAACCTCAGTCGTGTTGATTTCAGTCACAGGACGAATCCTCTGCCTCGTTATCTGCATCAGACCGAACTTCGTGAGAGGGAGCACATTGTGCTTGGCCCTGTCATCCTGCATAAGCTCAGTCATGTACTTGAACAGCCCGTTCTTGTGCTCCTGATTCTCCATGTCAATGAAGTCCACAATCACAATTCCGCCCATATCTCTGAGCCTCAGCTGTCTCGCAATTTCCTCTGCGGCGTAGCGGTTCACCTCGTAGGTATTCTCTTCCTGGTCATTGGTCTTGGCCCTGATACCACTGTTGACATCCACCACGTTAAGCGCCTCTGTCGATTCTATAACAAGATATGCCCCCTGTTTAATGGGAACCACTTTACCGAAAGAACTCTTGATCTGCCTGGTAACTTCGAAATGGTCGAAGATAGGCTCCTTGCCATCATAGAACTTTACGATCTTCTCCTTGTCCGGCGAAATCTGGGAAATGTACTTTCTGATTTCCTCGAACTCCTTAGTGTCATTGACATACACATTGGAGAAACTGTCATTGAACAGATCTCTCAATATTGTCGTGGTCTTGCTGTACTCTGAAAAGAGCGGCTGGATATTCTTGTTTTTCGACAATTTTGACCAGGAACCTTCCCATTTGCTTATCAATGATTTAAGCTCGGATACAAGAATCGCTGCATTTTTACCTTCGGCGGCGGTCCTGATAATCGCGCCATAATTCTGGGGAAGAATGCTCCTGACCAATGTTTCAAGTCTTTTCTTCTCTTCCTTTGAAGAGATCTTCTGGGATATGCTCACTTTCTTCGCGAAAGGGAGGAGTACAATATTGCGTCCTGCCAATGAAATCTCGGCCGTAAGTCTGGAACCTTTGGTGGAAATCGGTTCTTTCACAATCTGGACAATAACCATCTGCCCCGGCTTGAGAATGTTCTCGATCTGGCCCTCTTTCTCAAGAATAGGTCCAAGCTGAATGCCCGAAAACAACTCGTCGGCATCGGTATTCGTATTAGTCTTGCGGACGAACTCGTCAAACGCAGTGAAATAGAAACCGAGATCCAGATAATGTATGAAAGCTTCCTTCTCGTCTCCGATATCCACAAAGGCAGCATTGAGCGCAGGCATAATCTTCTTCACCTTGCCGAGGAAGACATCCCCGACCGTGAAACTGTGCCCCTTGCTGGACTCCTTGTTCAGTTCGATGAGACGATGGTTCTCCATCAATGCAATCCTTACCTCATCAGCGCCGACATCTACAATCAAGTCTTTGACTGATTCTTTTTCAGATTCCATCAGGATAAATCAATATTAATTAATAGGCAGAAAAGGCAATGCCTCTTCACAAAAAACTAAAGAGGCCGTCCGGACTACCGGTCAGCCTCTCTCTTCTAGCAGACTGCTAAAATGGCAGACACTGAAAAATTACTTCTTCTTATGTCTGTTCTTGCGCAAGCGCTTTTTACGCTTGTGCGTTGCCATCTTATGTCTTTTTCTCTTTTTACCGCTTGGCATAGTTTGAAAAATTTAAAATTTATTTCTTAACAGCACTTGTGAAGACCTTAGCCGGTTTGAAAGCCGGAATGTTGTGTGCCGGGATTGTCATGGTTGTGTTCTTTGTGATGTTGCGTGCAGCTTTCTCAGCTCTGTGCTTGATGATGAAGCTACCGAATCCACGAAGATATACTGGTTCCTCTCTTACGAGCGAAGCCTTTACAGTTTCCATGAAAGCCTCGACAACAGTCTGCACTGTTGTTTTCTCTAATCCGGTTGACTTGGCAACCTCGTTAACGATCTCTGCTTTTGTCATAACAACTGATATTAAATATTACTGTATCTTTATTTGCAAATTGGGTGACAAAGATAAGGTTATTTTTTTTATTTACAAACAATTACGATAAAAATCATGGAACTAAAACGGTAAATTCCCGATATGGCGGAATCTCGGAGCAAATCGTCAAAAATTTCGTTTTTACATTTTTATTGTGCAGATTTGCAAGATTATGTGCCATTTCGGACACCGGGCAAAAACCGGACACCGGCTCTGGCATAGAGATTGACTTATATATAATATGGTTCATTTTGTATTCTTCTGCATGACAAATTGTCAGAAGTGGGGAACCGTGACTTATTTATATAGAAAACATATAGTATATTATGACAGATAAATTTTCGGATATCATGGCTCCAGAAGGCGCCGAAGTCAGCATCATACCGGTCATGGCAGGTGACGTCTCATCCAAATTCGAGGAGACCGAACTTCCTGACTCCTTGCCGCTTCTTGCGCTGAGGAACGCGGTCATTTTCCCGGGTGCCATCTATCCCATAACGATAGGCAGGGAGAAATCCATAAAACTCATTACGGATGCACAGAAGAGCAACTCCTTCATCGGTGCAGTTCCGCAGAATGATGTCGCGGTGGAGGATCCGGGGGCAGAAGACCTGTTCCCGTTCGGAACCGTGGCCAGAATCATCAAGACCTTCGAAATGCCTGACGGCACCATTTCAGCTGTGCTCCAGGGCCTGAAAAGGTTTGAACTTGGAGAAATCCTCTCCGAGAACCCATATTTGCGCGCAAACGTCCAGTATCTCGAAGACATCAGCGCGGACATGTCCCAGAACGACGTGAAAATCATAGCTGACTCCTTGAAAGAGAAGTCGGTAGCCATTCTCAGGTCATCCTCACTCGCACCTAAGGAAGCCGTGACGGCATTGAAGAATATCGAGGACTTCGACTTCCTCGTGAACTTCATCGCCACCACCATTGAAGTGGAAAACTTCCACGACAAGGTCACGCTGCTTAAGTACGAGGACATGAAGACAAGGGCAATGCAGCTGCTCAATGTCCTGGACACACAGGTCGAACTCCTGAAAATCAAGCAGGAAATCAATTCCAAGGTCAAGAATGAAATCGACCAGCAGCAGAGGGAGTATTACCTTAACAACCAGCTCCGTACCATTCAGGAGGAACTCGGTATGGATGGCGATGAGGAGATAGAAAAACTCCGTGCAGAGGCTGCCAAGAAGAATTGCTCTGCGGAAGTGAAGGAGATTTTCGAGAAGGAAATCGCAAAGCTCGAGAAGTACAACCCGTCATCTCCCGACTACAGCATCCAGTACAACTACGTGAAATTCATGTTGGACCTTCCATGGAACGACATGTCCAAGGATAACCTTGACCTCAAGCATGCCCAGAAGGTTCTGGACGAGGACCATTACGGTCTGGAGAAAGTCAAGGAGAGAATCATCGAATACCTTGCCGTCCTGAAACTCAGGGGCGACATGAAGTCTCCGATTCTTTGCCTCTATGGTCCTCCGGGAGTAGGAAAGACCAGCCTCGGAAAGTCCATCGCCAAGGCAATCGGCAGGAAATACGTCCGTATCGCATTGGGCGGTATGCATGACGAGGCGGAAATCAGAGGACACCGCAAGACATACATCGGCGCATTGCCGGGCCGTGTCATCAACGGCATCGCCAAGGCCAAGACATCCAACCCTGTCATGGTCCTGGACGAGATAGACAAACTCAGCAGCGATTTCAAGGGCGACCCGTCATCGGCTCTCCTCGAAGTGCTTGACCCTGAGCAGAATGTGACGTTCCACGATAACTATCTGGATTTGGACTACGACCTTTCGAACGTCCTCTTTATCACGACAGCTAACAGCATCACCCCTATACAGCCTGCATTGCTGGACCGTATGGAGATCATAAACGTGAGCGGCTACCTGGCTGAGGAGAAGATGGAAATCGCGAAGAAGTACCTTATACCTAAGCAGTTGGAAGAGCACGGACTTAGCAAGAGCTCTCTTAAGATAAGCCCTAAGGCCCTTAAGGAAATAATAGACAACTACACTCACGAGAGCGGCGTGCGTACCCTTGAGAAGCAGATTGCGAAAATCGCCAGGGTGACCGCGAAGAAAATCGCTTTGGACGAGGACTACCCTACCACCATCGAACCTAAGCACTTGAAGGAGTACTTGGGACTGCCAAGCGCCATGCACGACAAGCAGGAAGGAAACGAAGGCGTGGGAGTCGTGACGGGATTGGCCTGGACACAGATGGGCGGAGAGATTCTGTTCGTGGAAAGCTCCATCTCCGAGGGCAAGGGCGTGCTCACGATGACAGGTAATCTGGGCGACGTGATGAAGGAATCGGCGACTATTGCATATCAGTACATCAAGGCGCATCCGGAATTGGCCGGAATGAACGCGGAGCAGTTCGCGAAGAAGGACATCCACGTTCACGTGCCGGAAGGAGCCACTCCGAAGGACGGTCCTTCTGCCGGTATCACCCTCGTAAGCTCGATGATAAGCGCCCTTCGCGAGAAGCCTGTTAAGAAGCACATCGCGATGACGGGAGAGATGACCCTAAGGGGCAAAGTCCTGCCTGTAGGCGGCATAAAGGAGAAGATTCTCGCGGCCAAGCGTGCCGGCGTGACCACCATAGTCATCAGCGAGGATAATCGAAAAGACGTGGAAGACATTAAGGAAATCTACATAAAGGGACTTACCTTCCATTATGTAAAGACGATTAACGACGTTATAGATTTCATATTTTGATCTTGCCTCAAGACATAGAATGGAGAAAAGCTCTTCAAAGTGAGTTCGAAAAACCTTACTTTGAAGAGTTTGTCTCTTTTTTAGACGAGGAAAGGAAGCGCGGAATCACCATCTATCCCCCTGAAAGCCAGATATACAGGGCGCTGGACCTGTGCCCTCCCGAAAAGGTCAAGGCTGTGATTCTGGGCCAAGACCCATATCACGGCGAAGGCCAAGCCTGCGGACTATCCTTCAGCGTGCCCATAGGAGTAAAGGCACCGCCTTCCCTCAAGAACATTTTCAAGGAATTAAGTTCGGATTTGGGAGTATTGACAAGCGGCTCTACCGATTTGGAGCCATGGGCCCGACAGGGAGTACTACTTCTAAACCCGAT
>OQVR01001323.1_pt1 | contig 10642 bp, 9 predicted proteins | sample 1691521 | NCBI WGS metagenome assembly OQVR01 (sample SAMN03418256, study PRJEB22391) | human gut metagenome | biome: human-gut; feature: organic feature; material: feces | host: Homo sapiens | place: Tanzania | collected 2013-01
GGCGGCGTTGTCGGTTGATTGTGGGCGCGGGCAAGCCATCAGCGCTATCGCCGACGCCACAATAAGAGATATAAGTATTACCGGTTTTTCCATAGACGTGGTCTTATTGATGTTTGGAACATAAAAAAGACGGGTGTTTTATCCGCCGTGACAAGCGTGTCACCAAGATAAAACACCCGTAATTGGGTTATTGTTCAACCAGATGCTATTATTTCTCGTCAGCCAACATCTCAAGGATGCGGCGCAAGTGGTTCCAGCATTTGTCGACAGCCGGGATGTGCATCGACTCCTTAGGAGTGTGCACGTCGCGCAATGTCGGGCCGAAAGAAATCATGTCAAGCTTCGGATTGTTGAGCAGGAAGTTTCCACACTCAAGTCCGGCATGGAGAGAAGTGCAGAGCGGAGTGATTCCGTAAAGATCCTCATAAGCCTTCACAGCCACCTTGAGGATTTCAGAATTCATGTTAGGAGTCCATCCTGGATATCCGTCGCCTTGCTCCACACGCGCGCCGCTAAGATCGAAGTGCGCATAGATCTGACCGGCGATGTCGTTATCGGAGTGCCTGCCGACAAGAAAGAAGACCTCCGCAAGCGCGTGAACGAATTTGCCGCTGTGCTTGAAGAGGAGTTCAGCACTATTGAGGGCAACCAGGAAGTGACACTTGAAACTGTCGACACTCCTGCAACGGTAATCGACGCCGACACTGCAAAGCGTGTCGTTTGGTGTGTCAACTACACCGATAACGGCATAAGCGTTGCCAGGGATAACGTTGCGGAGCTCGCCGCCATTGATGTCGGCTACAGCCACCTGACCGTCATAAGCGCGATATAGGCTGAAGAGGAAGCGGGCAAGCTGCTTGTTGGCGTTAGCACGTCCCAAATGGATGTCGGCGCCAGAGTGTCCGCCCTTGAATTTAAGAATCGAGAATTTGAAGAACTGATATCCTGCAGGAGCAGGAGCGTCGGTATAGTCGAAATGGCCGAGAGTGTCGATACCGCCGGCGCAACCGAGGAAAATCTGAGCCTCGTCCTCTGAGTCGAGATTGATAAGGATGTTGCCGGTGATCATGTCCTTGCCGAGATTTTTAGCGCCAGTCAGACCAGTCTCCTCGTCGACCGTAAACAAAGTCTCGATAGGACCATGCTCATACGACTTGTCGACCAGCGCGGCAAGCGCCATAGCCACACCGATACCATTGTCGGCACCGAGCGTAGTCTTGTAATCTTTTGAATGAAGCCATTCGCCATCGACTTCAGTCAAAATCGGATCGGTGTCGAAATTATGAGTTTCCGGCTTGGTTTGGTTGGGCACCATATCCATGTGTCCCTGAAGCACAACTGTCGGAGCGCCTTCTTTACCCGCCGTTGCCGGCACACGCATAGCCACGTTGCCGATTGGGTCGGTCTTGGCTTCGATGTTGTGTCGTTTAGCAAATTCAAGAAGGAATTCGCGGATTTTGCCCTCCTTTTTTGATGGGCGCGGAACCTTAGTGATTTCGTCGAAGATGCCAAAAACTAATTTTGGCTCGAGGTCAGTAATGGTCATAGTTGTTTATAATTTAAAATTAAACGCTCTTATTTTTGAAATATTGTTAAATATCTTTTTTTTCGCCCTCTAAGGTATAAAAATAAATTGAGAGAGACGCAAAATTTAACCTCCTTTTCATATATTTGCACCTAAATTTATGATGGAATGGCAACAATATTGCTTTCAATTTGCGTTATTGCGCTGTGTATTATCCTTTTGGGCGTAAAAGTGCTTTTCGTGAAAAATGGAAAGTTCCCATCAGGCCACATCCACGACAATCCGGCGATGAGAAAGCACAATATTGAATGTGCGCGTCATGAAGAAATGAAAAACTTAAATTAAAAAAATATATAAACCAAAATGAAAATTACCCGCGTGATTAATGTTGCTGCGTTGATGCTCGGAGTGTTGTTGCTCTGCCAATGCACTAAGGAGGAGAAATCCGCCGCACAACCTCAGGCAAACGTCCCGGCAACAGTGAAAATGGCATATATCGACAGCGACTCTCTCGCCGCCAAATACAACTTTGCCAAAGACATTTTTGAAGCGAACCAACGCGCACAGAACAAGTTGGAGAACGTGCGCCAGCAAAAGGCCGCCGAACTGCAGCGCATCCAATCGGAAATCGAACAGAAGGGACGCAACAACGGCTACCTTACAGAAGAAAGCTACAAGGCCGACATGCAGAAATACCAGCAGATGGGCTACGATGCCGAACGCCATATGAACGACCTTCAGAACAAGTTTGTCAACGAAAACAACCTCAGCCTGAAGCAGCTCAACGACTCTATCGACAAGTGCATCAGCGAATATGCAAAAAAGAACGGCATCTCTGTGGTGCTCGACAAGAAAGCCACATACTATGTCAACGGAATCCCCAACATCACCAACGACATTGTAAAGATTCTCAACGAGCGTTACAACAAAGTAGAGAAAAAATAACAGCGAAGCGATTCGCAACCAATAGGTTTTTTTAGGGAGTGTCAGGGGAGCGCGACTTGCGGCTCCCCTGTTTTTACCTTTACGATACAGATATGATTGACGAGAAAACAATAACAGAAGACATCGGCGAGCGCGCTGTGCTTGTCGGACTCATCACACCGACACAAAACGAGGCAAAAGCCAACGAATATCTGGCAGAGCTCGCCTTTCTCGCCGAGACGGCTGGCGCGAAGTCGGAGAAGAGGTTTCTGCAGCGCGTCGACAACCCCAACCCACGCACATTCGTGGGCAAGGGAAAACTGGAGGAAATCAGACAATACATCGAGGACAACGCCATCGACCTCGCCATCTTCGACGACGACCTGACATCAAAGCAGGTACAAAACATCGAGAATGAGCTGAAGGTGAAAATCCTCGACCGCACAAACCTGATTCTCGACATCTTCGCAAAGCGCGCGCAGACTGCCACCGCACGCACTCAGGTGGAACTGGCGCAATACCAATATCTGCTGCCGCGGCTCACGCGAATGTGGACGCACCTCGAACGCCAACGGGGCGGTATCGGCATGCGAGGTCCGGGCGAGGCCCAGATAGAAACCGACCGACGAATCATCCTCGACAAAATATCGCGCCTGAAAGTGGAACTTAAAAACATCGACCGGCAGAAATCGATACAGCGTAAAAACCGCGGCAAGCTGACGCGCATCGCGCTCGTGGGCTACACCAACGTGGGCAAATCCAGCCTGATGAACGCCCTGTGCGGCCCCAGCGTAGCCGAAGCCGATATGCTGTTTGCCACACTGGACCCCACCAGCCGCAAGCTGGTGCTGCCCAGCGGCATGGCGGTGCTGCTGGTGGACACGGTCGGCTTTGTGTCCCGCCTGCCACACAATCTGGTAGAAGCGTTCAAGTCCACCTTGGAGGAAGCCGCTTGGTCGGACGTGATCATCCGGGTGGCAGACGCCGGGGACGACCAGCGCGAGGAACAGCTTTCCGTCACCGACGAAGTGCTGGACGGGCTGGACTGCGCCGACATCCCCCGTCTGACCGTGTACAACAAATGCGACAAACCCAACACCCTGAGCTTTGACCCCGACATCCTGCTGACCAGCGCCAAGACCGGCTACGGACTGGACAAGCTGCTGCAAAAGCTGGACGAAGTGCTCAGCGACCGGGTGCACACCATCCGGGTGCTGCTGCCCTACGACAAGCTGGGGCTTGCCGCCCCCATGCGGGAGCGCGGCAGCGTGCAGGTGGAGGAATACCGGGAGGACGGGCTGTATCTGGAAGGCATCGTCAAGACCGAGGACCTGCACTGCTTTGAGGGCTATCTGGTTTAACAAAATAAATTTTATTTGCAGTTTCGAAACTCCTGCGGGCGTTTCGAAACTGCTTTTTTACAAAAAGAAAAAAGCCCCTCTATACACAAAAACCCGCCTGGCAGCGGGTTTTTGTGTATAGAGGGGTGGGAAAGTATATAAAGTGGTGAATCTCAATATCATTGGCAGGCTTTTGTGCGTTGCGCTGCCTTGCATGATGTATTATACCCGTTTTTCTTTTCTTGTCAAACAAGATTTTCGGATTTTGCTTTAAAATAATACTTTACTTTTTTGCAAAAACTTTATATAATTAACATAGAATTTCAGAAACGAAATTTTATTCCATTTCTGTGGGTTTGCACAACATAAAAACTTTACTTTCAGAAAATTTTATACAATCCAACATATTTTTGAAGGAGGCTCTTCTCATGGACGATCTTGACCGCAAAATCCTTACCCTTCTGGCCAAAAATGCACGGATGCCCGTCAAAGAAATTGCGGAGCAGGTGTCGCTTACCAGCCCGGCAGTCTCCAGCCGTATCCATAAGCTGGAAACGGACGGCATCATCAGCGGCTATACCGTCACACTGAACCGTCCGGCAGACCGGATGTATGTGGATGCGCTCATCAGCCTTTCGGTTGCCCCCTCCAAGCAGGATGCTTTTCTGGAGCTGCTGCAGAACAGCCGCGAGGTGCTGCAGTGCTACCACGTTACCGGTGCGTACACCTTTCTGGTCAAGGTCAGCTGCGGCAGCATGGCACAGCTGGAACATCTGATTTTGCAGTTCCAGAAGCTGGGCACTACCAGCACCCAGATCATCCTGTCCACGCCGGTGAACCATGGCGATCTGGACGCCTTGATGCTGTAAGCGGGCGCTGTTCATAAAACTGTTACTTTTCCCTGCAATTTTGCGGTGCGGTGGTTCGTATCCAGAATAGCAGCCCAAAACCGGCACACACTACCTGTAACGTGCGCGCCCGGCTGCACCTTCCACACACAGCACTATGAAAGGAAATGCAATACTATGAAAAAGTTCATCGCCGCCCTGCTGGCAGGGCTGACCCTGTTTACTTTGGTGGGCTGCTCCGGCGGCAGCAAGGCCGACAGCTCCACCCCCAAGGACTACTCCCAGATCATCCACGACGCCCGCAGCGACGAGGATAACGAGTACGATATGATCTTTACCAAGGGCGAGGACGGCAAGTTTACTGCCATTGACGGTTACAGCGCCGAGTATAAGGCCGACCAGCTGGACGAGGAGATCCGGGACATCCTGATGCCCCCGCTGAATTTGGAGGACAGCCAGTACACCGCCTTTGCCGCCAGCATTTCCAGCATGATGGTGCGCAGCTACGCCGTTGCTATCGTGAAGCCTGCCGAGGGCAAGACCGATGAGGTAAAGGCCGCACTGGAAGCCTATGTTGCCAGCGAGCAGCAGTCCATGGAGCACTATCTGGAGGACCAGTACCTCGTGGCCAAAGCCGCTACCGTCACCGTAGCCCCCACCGGCGAGGTGGTTCTGGTCTGCGCCGAGGATCACGACACCATTCTGGCCAACATCGAAAAGGCTCTAGCCGCATAAAATGCCTTCTGGGAAGCCGCACTCTGTACAGGGTGCGGTTTCTTTTTGCGGCGGGTTATGCTATAATACCCCTTGGATCTGTACATCCGCAGGAGAAAAACTATGAGCAAAGCAACCATCGTCATCCCCAATATCAACGGCAAGGGCTGGCTGAAGGACTCCATCGAGTCCATCTACGCCCAGACCGAACAGGATTTTGACCTGATCGTGGTGGACAACGGTTCCACCGACGAAAGCCTTGCGCAGGCGCGCAGCTACTGCACCCGCCCCAACTTTACGCTGGTTGAAAACGGACGCAACACCGGCTTTTCCTACGCAGTCAATCAGGGCATTGCCCGGGCGCAGAGCAAATATGTGGTGCTGTTCAACAATGACGCCTTTGCCGAGCCGCAGTGGCTGGCCGAGCTTTTGCGCACCGCTGATGCCGACCCCAAGATCTTTGCGGTGCAAAGCCTGATGATCCGGCACTTTGAGCGGGAGCTGGCCGATGATGCCGGGGACTATGTAACATGGATGGGCTTTGCCTGCAAGACCGGCGATGGCCGCCGCGTCAGCCGCTACACCAAGCAAAAGCGCATTTTCTCGGCCTGCGGCGGCGCAGCACTGTACCGCAAAAGCATTCTGGACGAGATCGGCGGCTTTGACGAAAACTTTTTTGCCTACTTTGAGGACGTAGACCTGAGCTGGCGCGCCAACAATGCTGGGTACAAAAATGTGCTCTGTCCCGCCGCCAAGTGCTACCACATCTGCGGTGCCAGCACCGGCGCAGTGCGCTACAACGCCTTTAAAAGCCAGCAGAGCGGCCGCAACAGCATTCTGCTGCCGCTCAAAAATGAGCCGCTGCTGATGCTGGTGCTCAACTTTATCCCTCTGGCGCTGGGCTATCTGCTCAAGTGCTACAAGTTCCACAAGCAGGGCTTTGGCGAGGCCTGGGATAAGGGTATGCGCGAAGCCTTTGCCCTGCTCAAAGCGGGCAAGCTGGGCAAGCGCCCCTTCCGCCTGAAAGACCTGCCCAACTATATCCTGATGGAGCTGTGGATGATCTGGAACATGGTGCCCTACCTGTGGTATCGGCTGGTGGTGGTCAGGTTTGATTTAAAATAAAACGTACAAAAAACACCCGACTGTGAAAGCAAACTCACAGTCGGGTGTTTCCATTTACATTTTACGCTGCGGTGCTGGCGGCATCCTCAGCGGCGGGGGATTCTGCCACGGCGCTGTCAGCGTCCGCCTGCGCCTCCGGCTGCGCAGCCGAAGCAGAAGCCGAATCTGCCGCAGCGGAATCTCCGGCAGTGGCCAGAATGGCGTCCTGCACATCGCTTTCCGCCATAGGCTCCGGCTGCGCGGCAGCGGAGCTTGCGGCGCTTTCGGGCTTGGTCTCGCTCTCGGTCAGGCCGGTCAGATACCAGCTGCCGCTCTGGCGCTCGAACAGGTAATCCATATACTTGGTGGGGGTGTCCGAGGAGGGGTTGATGATGCTGTCGTCCGCGCTGGCAGTGGGGATATAGCCCACGGTGACGTGCAGCTTGCCGCTGCGCTTGAACAGCTTGACCACGGTGGCGCGGTAGTAGCCCACCGTACCGGTGATGGGGATCTTGTAGCACTGGGTGGTCTCGTCAAACTCGACGGTCATATCCTCCATATCAAAGCTACGGTGGGTCAGCTTGAAGCCGGGGCCCAGCAGCTTTGCCAGATAGGCGTCCACCTCCACCGAAGGCAGCAGCAGCTGCTCGGTCTCGGGGTCGGTGTTGTAGTTCTCAAAGCCGCCCTGCGTCTCCTGAATGCTGTACACGCAGCCCCATACGGCTGCTTCCCGCAGGGTCAGGTCGTCGATGTTCTCAATGCCGTCAAAGGGCATGGGATCGAACAATACCAGACCTTCCAGCTTGTCCTCGTATTCCTGCTTTTGTGCGGTATCATCAAACAGATTTGCCACAAAGCCCACACCGGCCCGCAGCACCGTAATAAACCCGATGAGCACCAGCACCGTGATCAGCAGACCCAAGGTCTGCCGCCAGCGGCGGCGCTTGATCCGGGCGTGTTCTTCCGGGGTGATCGTATTTTTCATTGGTCTGAGTCTCCCAAAGTTTTTTGTCTGGCTAACAGTATACCACATCTGGCCGCAGAGTGCAAAACCTGTACCGGTGGTTTTTTTGTGAAAGCAGGCTTTTTATTCCCAGTCCTTCCATATCTCGGGCTGGTAGCCCACGGTGGCCTTGCGTCCGTTGCGCACGATGGGGGTCTTGAACAGCTGCTGGTTTTCAAACAGCTTGTCCTCCTTCTGCCAGTCCACCAGCGCATCCAGCAAAGCAAGGGTCTGCTTGTCCTTCGCCGCCGGGTCAACCAGCTTTTCCCAGCCGCCCAAGGCGCGCGCCACGTTATCAAACTCGCCCCGGCTCATGCCCTTTTCCTTCAGGTCGATCATCTGGAACTTGATGCCGCGCTCCTTGAAATAGCGCTGCGCCTTTTTGGTATCAAAGCACTTGCTCGTGCCAAAGATCTGGATATTCATCTTATCTCCTCCTGCCGGTTCCCGGCGGTCTTATTGTACCACACCGCAAACCGCTTGCATAGGCATAATTTGCGGCAAAACGGGCAATGCTTTCCGCAAAGGAGGTGTTTGCATGAATGCATTCGTAGACCCTGAGCTGTGCATCGGCTGTACCCAGTGCGCCGGGCTGTGCCCTGCCGTGTTCCGCATGGAGGGGGTTCTAGCTGTGGCAGAGCCCGGCCCCATCCCGCCGGAGGAGGTGCCGCAGGCCGTCACCGCAGCCCAGAGCTGCCCGGTAAGTGCCATCCGCATCGAGGAATAAGCCCGGCACCGGCAAGGCTGCTGCACAGCGTGTGCGGCAGCTTTTTTGCGGCAGGACGGTTCAAAATGCCCTCCGCGCTGCTCTGGGCATAGGCAGCGGAAGAACATTATAAATTATGCGATCGTCACGGCTTACGAGCCGTGACGATCGCATTTTTACGAGAGATGACATCACGAAAAGCAGCCGTTTCTCTTTTTTGCGCAAAAAGTTCCCGCACGGTACGGTTTTGTGCTATACTATAAGGTGTGAAATTACGCAACGGAGGAACTGCATTATGCGTTTACTGGTCATTGACGGCAACAGCATTGCCAACCGCGCTTTTTACGGCATCAAGCTGCTGACCACCAAGGACGGACGTTATACCAACGCCATCTATGGCTTTTTGAACATTCTGCTCTCCCTGCTCAAGGAGTGCCAGCCGGACGAGGTGGCCGTGGCTTTTGACCTGAAAGCCCCCACCTTCCGGCATAAAATGTACGATGGCTACAAGGCCACCCGCCACGCCATGCCCGAGGAGCTGGCGCAGCAGATGCCGGTACTCAAGCAGCTGCTGGCAGACCTTGGCTACCGCACCGTTACCGCCGAGGGCTGGGAAGCGGACGATATTCTGGGCACACTGGCCGCTGCCTGCGCCGCCCGGAAGGACGACTGCTTCCTTGCCACCGGAGACCGCGACAGCCTGCAGCTGGTAAGCGAGAGCACCACCGTGCTGCTAGCCGCTACCGTGATGGGCCGCAGCAAGACCGTGGTGATGGACGAGGACGCCATTCAGGAAAAATACGGCCTTGCGCCCAAGCAGCTTATCGAGGTAAAGAGCCTGATGGGCGACACCTCGGATAACATCCCCGGCGTGAAGGGCATCGGCGAAAAGACCGCCCTTTCTCTGGTGCAGGCCTTCGGTTCGCTGGAGGGCGTGTACGAAAACATTGACGACAAGCGCATCAAGCCCAAGCAGCGGGAGCACTTGTTGGAAGATAAGTCCATGGCTGAGCTGAGCCACACGCTGGGCACCATCCGCACCGATGCCCCCATCGACACCGCAGAGGGTGCCTACACCGTGGGCGAGGGCAACAAGCCTGCCGCCGTGCGGCTTTTGCAGGATTTGGAGATTCACTCCCTGATCCCCCGGTTCGGGCTGGACGGCGTAGCGCCGGAAGCAGCCGCCGAGGAGCAGGCCGTGGAGCTGCCAGAGGCTGAGATTGCTTCCCTGCCCCTGACCCCCGCCGGGCACTATCTGGTGGCCGCCGGTGATCTCGGCCTTCATCCGGGCAAACAGGTCGGTCAGCCGCCCGGCGTCCGGGTAATCGGTGCAGGTAAAGGCGGCAGCGGCCTTGTAGGCGGGAATCAACTCGCTGATCTGGTACTTGGAGGCAGAAGCGTCCAGCAGATAGGCAGCCAGCTTGCCGTCCCAGACGATGCTGCTGCCCCAGCTGGGCGTGCTGCCCCTGCAATTACTGGCGTATTATGTGGCGCTGGAGCGCGGCTGCGACATCGACAAGCCCCGCAACCTGGCAAAGAGCGTCACTGTGGAATAGGGAAAACAGGGGGGAGACGGACAAAAACCGTTTCCCCCCTTTCTTTTTTCAAAATGGTATGTTATACTCAAAAATTGACTGAATACCAAGGAAAGGGCGTGTACGATATGCATGACGAGCTGCTGCGCCGGCTCAACGAGACGAAGACCATGTCCATCGTGGGTATGTGCAAGAACGCTGGCAAGACCACCATGCTCAACTGGCTGCTGACCAGCGACCACCTGCGCGGCACATTGGGTCTGCCCTCCATCGGGCGGGACGGCGAGTCCACCGACGTAGTCACCGGCACGGAGAAGCCCGGCATCTTCGTGAAGGAGGGTACCCTGATCGCCACGGCCAAGGATATGCTGCGTCTGGGCGACGTGACCAAGGAGATCCTGATGACCACCGGCATCCCCACTCCGTTGGGCGAGGTGGTGATCCTCCGGGCGCGCAGCGCCGGGTATGTCCAGCTGGCCGGTCCGTCCATCACCACGCAGCTCAAGTCCGTATCCCAGAGCTTCTTCGAACTGGGCGCCGACCGCTCCATCATCGACGGCGCACTGGGGCGGAAGAGCCTGGGCGCCCTAGGCCGACACCGGGTTGACGGTGATGCACAGGGTACGGGCGGCCTCCTCCGTCTCCAGCGCCACCTCCCGGGTGACCAGCTTATCCAGCGTGTCGGCGCTGAGCAGCACCTTGCTGGGGTCCTTCACCACCAGACGGCAGCGGCGCAGTACGCCGGAGCGCAGCAACGGCAGCACCATGGTGTCCGTCAGAGCGCCGGTGATCAGCGCAGCGCCGTGCTCCTTGACGCAGGCCTCCAGACCGTCCACGGCCTCCGGCGGCAGCTCCGCCGCCTTGGGCAGATTCATCAGACGGTAGATATGCACCGTGTCGGCGATGACCTCCTCCATGCTCATGTGGTAGCTGGCGCCGGTAC
>OQVR01001329.1_pt1 | contig 10605 bp, 10 predicted proteins | sample 1691521 | NCBI WGS metagenome assembly OQVR01 (sample SAMN03418256, study PRJEB22391) | human gut metagenome | biome: human-gut; feature: organic feature; material: feces | host: Homo sapiens | place: Tanzania | collected 2013-01
GCAGTCTTGCCTGTGTGGCAAGGGGCAGTTCTCCCACCTCGTCAAGGAATATTGTTCCTTTATTCGCCACTCCGAAATATCCTTCGCTCTCTCCTACTGCTCCGGTGAAGGAGCCTTTCTCATGTCCGAAGAGTTCGCTGTCGATAGTACCTTCAGGAATGGATCCGCAGTTTATGGCGAAATATTTTTCTCTTTTCCTTGGAGAGTTATCGTGAATGATACGTGGAATTATCTCTTTTCCGACTCCACTTTCTCCGATTATGAGCACAGACAGATCGGTGGGTGCCACTTGCATTGCGACATCCAGTGCACGGTTCAGTTTGTCGCAGTTTCCTACGATATTATACCGTTGTTTTATCTTTTGAAGATCTGTAGCGTTCATATTATCTTGCAAAATTACACATTTTAATTCAGTCTACTGTTATCCTGCCCTGTTTTTTATATCATTTTAGTGTTTTACCGTTTGTTTCTTTTCAAACTTTATCAACAACAGGCCTATAGCCGTCCAGATAAGCTCCCTTATCCTGACGATAAGAGCAACGAAGATTCCGCTGCTTGCCGTCATGGCAAGTCCTGATGCCGACATCATGAATCCGCCCTCTCTTCCTCCAAGCTGCAACGGGATAAAGAAAAGGAGATTTGCAAATAATGATGTGAAGGCAAGCATTATGACACAGGAAATATAACTTACATCCGGCATGACAACGAGCAGCACAAACATTATCTCGAAACTTGACAGCAGACGGCACAGGAGCTCAAGACCTACGGCGGAGACGAACGTCCGCGGGTTCTGCTTATGTAACGCCGCTATCTGCCGGTCCACCTGTTCGAGTTGTTCCCTGTGCTGGTCTATCATTCTACCTGCCCATCTGCCTATCCAAGGCAAATGACTGAGGATGCGTGCAAGACTGAGTGCGAGTCCTTTCCGGTAGCCTCTCATAAAGAACCATATCCCGGCAAGACAAAAGACAGAAACGAGCAGAAGCAGCACGACAAGCGGCAACGTAAGCGGTCGCATGATGGCAAAGAGCAGTGTTGAGATGAGCCAGAACCAAAAATGGCTGAATATATGGGTCATCACGTAGAGTATTACCGACGAAGTGGCTCTCTCCTTCCCTATCCGTGGAGAGAGTTCCATTATACGGTATGCCTCTCCACCCATAAGTCCGCCAGGAGTGGCATAGTTAAGGGCAAAACCCGATACGGTTACCTTATATAACCACCAGAACGGCACAGGATCTTTCCGTTTGCTTGCAACTGGCAACACATAGGCAGCAGCACCTTCTTCCGATGTGTCTGCCGTATTGTGTGATGCTCCTTGCCGGATTATGATGTACCATGCTGCGGTATTTATTACATATAGCGCCGCCCAAAGTGCCACAACAGCAAAGAACCAGTAGCCCGCCCTTTTCAGTCCGTTCCACACTTCCGTGTAGTCAAGTCCTGTAAGCATCAGGGCGAGCACTATAATACCGAAGATAAAGAAACCGTTTTGGTATTTTTTATCCATCACAAAGGAGGTTAGGCTTGTTCTTCGGTTGACTTGGGCTTCTGTTTAGGCACTGCAAATCTGACTTTCTCGCTTTCGTCTCTCTTCTCATGATAGAGTTTTGGCAAAGGATTCTGCAAGGGTTCGTCGTAAGCCATACGGTTTCTGAAAATATCAATAGCCCGGAATATCGCCAAACGCATCGACGTTGGATCAGCAGTATTCTTTCCTGCTATGTCATAAGCCGTGCCATGGTCAGGAGAAGTTCTCACGATAGGCAGTCCGGCAGTAATGTTCACGCCTTCATCCGCTACTATGGTCTTGAATGGGGCAAGTCCCTGATCGTGGTACATGGCAAGCACTCCGTCGAAAGCGCGGTATGCTCCATGACCGAAAAAGCCGTCAGCAGGGAATGGTCCAAAAACGCACACGCCATTGTCGGACAGTTCTTCGATTGCCGGTTTTATAATGGTTTCTTCTTCCGACCCGATGACACCCTGGTCGCCAGCATGCGGATTAAGAGAAAGCACGGCTATGCGAGGAGCCGAGATATTGAAGTCTCGTTTCAGCGACTCGTTGAAGATTGTAGCCTTCTCCATGATTGCCTCTTTTGTTATTGCAGCGGCAACGTCTTTGATAGGCAGATGAGTTGTCACGAGTGCCACACGAAGCTGTTCGCCAGCAAGAATCATCAAAGCATGCTTGTCTTCCCCAAGTCGGTCCTGGATGTATTCGGTATGACCAGGGAAGTGGAAGGAATCTCCCTGAATATTGTTTTTGTTTATCGGTGCCGTAACGAGCACATCAAACAATCCTGCCTTATAATCTGCCACAGCCTTCTCAAGAGCTTTGAGAGCAGCGCGTCCCGCTTCTTTTGTAGATTGTCCGAGCTCCACTTTCACTTCTTCGTCAACAGCAGCAATAATATTCACTTTACCGTCTACGGCATCTTCTGCACTGTTGATAATGGTGAAGTTTGCCTGTATGCCAAGTGCATTTCTGTGGTAAGCTGCCACTTTCGGTGAACCATAGATAATAGGTGTGCACAATTCAAGCATTGCTTGCTCTGCAAAGGTCTTGAAAATCACTTCATATCCTATTCCGTTTGTATCGCCATGCGTAATGGCAACGCGTATTTTTCTATTTTCCATTTTATTCGTTATTTTTTCTTTTCGTACTAAGCAGTCCACATGCAGCCCAGATGTCTTGTCCACGGCTGGCACGTATGGTGGTGAAAACTCCATGCTTTGTGAGATAGTCTCTGAACGACTCCATCTTTTCATCGGGTGTTCCGTCAAGGTCCACATCCGGTATTTTATGGAACCGGATAAGGTTCACCCTGCAATCGAGACCTTCGGTAAGCCGCACTATTTCCCGTGCATGCATCATCGTATCGTTTACTCCTTTAAACATGATGTATTCAAACGACAACCGGCGCTGGTGTGTGAAATCATACTGATGCATAAGCGCGATGACGTCTTTTATAGACATTCCCTTTTCTGCCGGCATCAGCTGCGCACGCTGTTCCGGTATCGGCGAGTGCATGCTGATAGCCACATGACACTGGCTTTCGTCAAGGAAGCGCTTAAGTTTGTTTTTCACTCCTACGCTACTCACGGTTATTCTCTTCGGACTCCACTGGAAGCCATATTTCTCTGTCAGAATCTTTGTCACAGTAAGCACATTGTCGAGATTGTCCATCGGCTCACCTTGTCCCATAAATACTACATTGGTGAGTTTTTCCCTTTCCGGCAATGAGTATATCTGATTGAGGATGTCTGTCGCTGTAAGGTTTCCTTCGAAACCCTGCTTTCCTGTCTGACAGAACAGACAGTTCATCTTGCATCCCACTTGCGACGAGACGCAGAGCGTGGCACGGTCGCCATCTGGAATATATACGGTCTCCACAAAACGTCCGCTTCTTGTCGGAAACAGATATTTTATCGTACCGTCTTTTGAATGCTGGCTTTCGAGCGGTGGCATAGCTCCTATGGTATATTGGAGCTTTAGCTTCTCACGATTTGCCTTTGACAAGTTTGTCATCTCATCAATGTCACCGACTCCTTTTTCATAAAGCCATTTCGCAATCTGTCCTGCCGTAAAGGCAGGCATCTGCAATTGTCGAACCGTTTCCTTCAGTTCGTCTATGGTTTGCCCCATAAGGGGTGTTTTGTTGTCTGTTGTCATAATAGTGCAAAGATAATTATAATTAAGGTAAGAATAAAATAAATCCATTTATTTTTTATTCCACGTGAGCAATCTTGTATCATTCAATATATTGATGAGCGAACACAGCTATATTTGTAATCTGAGTCTTACAACATTACGATTGGCCTGCAAAAAGTATTACGAACATCCGATTTTCCGTCTTTTTTTCATCATTTTTTAATACTGCAAAGGTACAACGAACAAAGATTGTGTGTAATTTTGCAACATTTAAGAAATGTATGTATAAATGAAAGTCTTAGCTATTAACAATTAATTATGACAAGAGTAATCAGATTACGTCGCGGACTTGACATCAATCTTGCGGGTAGGGCTGAGAAGACCATTGTGGCATTGAAGCCGGATGGCACCTTCGCCTTACGCCCCGACAGTTTTGAGGGCATCAAGCCCAAAGTGGTGGTCAAGGAAGGCGACAAGGTAAAGGCGGGCGAAGCTTTGTTCATTAATAAAGCCTACCCCAACGTAAAATTCTCATCACCCGTAAGCGGCACTGTAAGCTTAGTGGAGCGTGGCGACCGCCGGAAACTGCTCAGTGTACGCATTGAAGCGGACAAAGAACAGGAGTTTATTGATTTTGGAGTGAAGGACATAGCTACACTCAGCGGAGAGCAGGTTGTGGAGAATCTGCTCGAAGCCGGTCTGTTCGGCTATATCAACCAATTGCCGTACGCCATATCTACAAATCCGGAGACGAAGCCAAAGGCTATCTTCGTGTCTGCACTCAGAGACATGCCTTTGGCTGGCGACTTTGAGTTTGAGCTACAGGGACAGGAGAAGGATTTCCAGACCGGACTTACGGCACTGAGCCGCATTGCAAAGACTTATCTCGGCATTGGCTCAGAGCAGAACATCACTGTTGCCGGCAATGATGTGGAAGTAGTGAAATTCTCAGGCAAATGTCCTGCCGGTAACGTTGGCGTTCAGGTAAACCACATAGACCCGGTAAACAAGGGTGAGGTGGTATGGACAGTAGACCCTACGGCTGTGATTTTCTTCGGCAGACTCTTCAACACAGGGAAAGTGGACTTGCGCCGCACCGTGGCTCTTGCTGGTTCGGAAGTAACAAGTCCCCACTACACGGAAATGCTTGTCGGACAGAATATTGACACACTGCTCAATGGTGCCTATGACTCTACAAAGAGCGTACGTATAATTATGGGTAATCCTCTCACAGGAAAGCCTATAGCACAGAACAGTTCGGAAGAGCCTCATCACACTCGTTTCCTCGGAGCCCACACCAGCGAGATAACGATAATCCCTGAAGGTGACAAAGCTGACGAGTTCGCCGGATGGATAATGCCACGTTTGGGACAATTCAGTGTTTCGCGAAGCTATTTCTCTTGGTTGTTCGGCAGAAAGAAGGAATACAAACTTGACGCCCGCATCAAGGGCGGTGAACGCCATATAATAATGAGTGGCGAATACGACAGCGTATTGCCGATGGACATCTACGGCGAGTATCTTATCAAAGCCATCATCACAGGCGACATCGACAAGCAGGAACAGCTTGGCATTTACGAGGTGAGTCCTGAAGACTTCGCCCTTGCCGAGTTTGTAGACTCGTCAAAGCTTGAGCTGCAGCGTATCGTTCGCGAGGGTCTTGATGTTTTGAGAAAAGAAAACGAATAAGTATAATATGAGAATGTGGAACCACGGAATATCGGTTGCAAGCCGAAGACTCCAGGTTCCGAACTAAAAACTCTAAATTTAAAAATATGTCTTTATTAAGAAATTATCTGAACAAGATAAAACCGAACTTTGAGGAGGGCGGCAAGCTGCACTCCCTGCGCAGTGTGTTCGACGGTTTCGAGACGTTCCTTTATGTACCGAACCAGACATCAAAGTCCGGCACCAACATACACGACGCCATCGACTCAAAAAGAATAATGAGTATGGTGGTCATTGCTCTGCTACCGGCATTGCTCTTCGGTATGTACAATATTGGATACCAGAACTATACTGCTGCAGGTACCCAAGGAACATTCCTCGATATGTTTATGCTCGGATTCCTTGCCGTGCTGCCAAAGATTCTTGTAAGCTACATAGTAGGACTGGGCATTGAATTTGCCTGGGCACAGTGGAAAGGCGAAGAAATACAGGAGGGATACCTCGTGAGCGGTATCATCATTCCTATGATTCTTCCCGTAGGCTGTCCGCTGTGGGCTATCGCCGTGGCTGTAGCCTTTGCCGTAGTCTTCGGCAAGGAGGTATTCGGTGGAACCGGCATGAACATCTTCAACGTGGCACTGCTGGCACGTGCCTTCCTTTTCTTCTCTTATCCTGCAAAGATGAGCGGCGACACAGTATGGGTGCAGACCGACAGCATCTTCGGATTCGGCAACACACTGCCTGACGCTTACACCTGTGCAACCCCGCTGGGACAGATAGCACAGGGCGACGTTCCTTCGGCTACGATCCTTGACAGCATCACAGGACTTATCCCCGGCAGCATCGGCGAGACAAGTGTTATCGCCATTGCCATCGGTGCCATAATCCTGCTCTGGACGGGCATCGCTTCCTGGAAGACCATGCTCAGCGTGTTCGTCAGCGGAAGCGTTATGGCATGGATTTTCCAGATGACGGGACAGTCACCAGTGGAATGGTATCAGCACATCGTCATCGGCGGCTTCTGCTTTGGAGCTGTGTTCATGGCTACAGACCCTGTTACGTCAGCACGTACAGAGACCGGCAAATGGATTTACGGAGCGATAATCGGAGCATTGGCTGTGATTATCCGTGTCATGAACCCCGGATTCCCGGAAGGTATGATGCTCGCCATACTCTTCGGCAACATGATGGCTCCTACGATAGACTACTTCGTAGTGCAGGGCAATATTAACAAGCGACTAAAAAGAATGGACAACAATGGCTAAATTAAATACTAATTCCAATACATATATCATTGCCTACAGTTGCGTGATGGTAGTGGTGGTGGCTTTCCTGCTCGCCTTCGTGAGCAGTTCGCTAAAGCCGGCACAGGACGTGAACGTGGCTCTCGACAAGAAGAAACAAATCCTTGCCGCACTCAACATCAGAAACCTGTCTGACGAACAGAGCACGCAGATGTATGAACAGGTGGTAAACGCCGATGCCATCATCGACAGTGAAGGCAACATAACCGCACCTGGCGAAAAGGGTGGCGAGAAGACAGGCTTCCGCCTTAACAGTGCTGACTATAAAGCTGGCAAGCTTGCTATCTTCCTCTGCAACGTGGAGGGCAAGAAGAAATACGTGGTGCCTGTATACGGCATGGGACTATGGGGTCCTATCTGGGGCTACATAGCTGTGAACGAAGACGGCAAGACTGTCTATGGTGCCTATTTCAACCATGAAGGCGAAACTGCCGGATTGGGTGCCGAAATCAAGGACAGCCAGACATGGCAGCAGCTTTTCAAGGGCAAGACCATTTACGGTGCTGACGGGAAACCGGTGCTGAAAGTGAAGAAGACAAGCGAAATCAAAGACAAGAGCTGCGAAGTGGATGCCGTGACCGGTGCCACCCTTACTTCCGTTGGAGTAAGCAACATGCTGCAGGAAGGTTTCGCAAAGTACAACAAATATTTTAAGAAACAAGGAGACTTCTGATTATGAATAGTAAGATAAAAGACGTTTTCACGGCTCCGCTTAACTTCATGAACCCTGTACTTGTGCAGGTGCTCGGAATATGTTCTGCCCTTGCCGTAACCTCACAGTTGAAGCCTGCACTCGTGATGGGACTTGCTGTAACTATCATTACAGCCTTCAGCAACCTCATCATCTCCATCATACGCAAGACGGTGCCTACACGAATCCGTATCGTTGTGCAGCTGGTAGTGGTGGCAGCACTCGTAACAATAGTAAGTCAGATACTGAAAGCCTATGTCTACGATGTCAGCGTGGAGCTTTCGGTCTACGTAGGACTTATCATCACCAACTGCATCCTTATGGGACGACTTGAAGCCTTCGCCATGCAGAACAAGCCATGGCCGTCGTTCGTCGACGGATTTGCCAACGGACTGGGCTACGGCATAATACTTGTAGTGGTGGGAGCCTTCCGCGAACTACTCGGACGAGGCACGCTGCTCGGATTCAAGATAATCCCTGACGCAGCCTACGAATCTGGTTATATGAACAACGGCACAATGACCATGCCTGCCATGGCACTCATCATGATTGGAGTGGTGATATGGATTCATCGTGCATATTTTTATAAGGAGGAGAAATAAATGGAACACATGATTAATCTTTTCTTCAGATCCATCTTCGTGGACAATATGATCTTTGCTTTCTTCCTCGGCATGTGCTCTTTCCTTGCCGTATCAAAGAACGTGAAGACATCGCTCGGACTGGGCATCGCTGTAACTTTCGTGCTCTGCGTCACCGTGCCTGCCAACTATCTGCTACAGACCAAGGTGCTGGGTCCAGACTGCCTCATCAAAGGTGTAGACCTGAGCTACTTGTCCTTTATTCTCTTCATTGCTGTCATCGCCGGTATCGTGCAGCTGGTGGAAATGGTGGTGGAACGCTTCTCGCCATCGCTCTACGGAGCACTGGGAATATTCCTTCCACTCATCGCCGTAAACTGTGCCATCATGGGAGCCTCTCTCTTCATGCAGCAGCGAATAAACCTGGAACCTTCCAGCACACAATATCTGGGTAACGTCGCCGACGCTTTCGTATACGCCTTCGGTTCCGGACTCGGATGGACACTCGCCATCGTGTCAATGGGAGCAATACGCGAGAAGATGCAGTATAGCGACGTGCCGAAGCCTCTGCAGGGACTCGGCATCTCATTCATCGTTGTCGGCCTTATGGCGATTGCAATGATGTGCTTCTCCGGATTGAAAATATAAACGTAGAGGAGTTGACTCTTCAACTAAAAAGAAACGACAATGAACATAAGTTATATATTTGCCAGCATGGGAGTATTCCTCGCCGTAATACTCATACTCGTAACAGTACTGCTGGTGGCAAAAAAATACCTGAGCCCAAGCGGAAAGGTGAAGCTTACAGTAAACGGCGACAACGTGCTTGAAGTGGAACAGGGCGACAGCGTGATGAACACTCTCAACGAACACGGTATACACCTGCCCTCTGCCTGCGGAGGAAAGGCAAGCTGCGGACAGTGTAAACTGCAGATTCTGAAAGGAGGTGGCGAGATTCTTGACTCCGAAAAGCCACACTTCTCACGCAAGGAAATAAAAGACAACTGGCGACTGGGATGCCAAGCCAAGATAAAGGGCGACATGGAGGTGAAAGTGCCTGAGTCCGTGATGGGAGTAAAAGAATGGGAATGCACCGTTATCGGCAACCGCAACGTGGCTACCTTCATCAAGGAATTCAAGGTGGCTCTGCCTAAAGGGGAGCACATGCACTTTGAACCGGGCTCGTACGCACAGATCAGTATTCCTGCCTACGACATGGACTACGACAAGGATATCGACAAGGCTCTCATTGGAGAAACATATCTGCCGGCATGGCAGAAGTTCGGACTGTTCTCGCTCAAGTGCAAGAATACCGAGCCTACCATACGTGCCTACTCCATGGCGAACTATCCCGACGAGGGAGACATCATCACACTTAACGTGCGCATTGCCACACCACCGTTCAAACCTAAGGACCAGGGACCGGGATTCATCAACGTCAGCCCAGGTATAGCATCCTCATATATCTTCTCGCTCAAACCGGGAGACAAGGTGATGATGTCGGGACCTTACGGCGACTTCCATCCTCAATACGGCACAGGACGCGAGATGATATGGGTAGGCGGAGGAGCCGGAATGGCACCGCTACGCGCACAAATCATGCACATGCTGAAAACGAAGAACTGCCGCGACCGCGAAATGCACTACTTCTACGGAGCAAGAGCACTGGAGGAAATACCGTTCCTCGACGATTTCCTGCAACTGGAGAAAGACTACAGCAACTTCCATTTCCACCTTGCCCTCGACCGTCCTGACCCGAAGGCCGATGCAGCAGGAGTGAAATACACACCAGGCTTCGTGGCTCCTGTGATGGGCGACACCTATCTGAAACAGCACGAGGCTCCGGAAGACTGCGAATATTACCTCTGCGGACCGCCAATGATGGCAAAGACCGTTCTCGACCTTCTGCACTCTCTCGGTGTTGAAGACGACATGATACGATTCGACAACTTCGGAGGATAAACCAAGATGGATGTTTATCCTTTTATCCAACAACGGTCAACCATGACCAGATAAACGGTCAGCCGACAATATTATATAGAATAGTGCAGGACAATTGTTGTTCTGCACTATTTTTTTCCAAATCAGTCATTAGGAATACTACAAAGACATATCTGCCATCGCCCCAAATTGTTCTAATACCTGTGGCAGGAGGAATGCCAAATTATTACGGAACACTTGCACATCCGCTTTTTTTCCCATACCTTTGCATCGATTATTGAATAAACTAAATATTATGAAACTTAAATACATAATTACAGCAATCATTGCAACAGCAATACCTTGTAAAATAATGGCACAACCTACACAGACCGTGAAACTTAGAATAATCCAGACCAGCGACGTGCACGGCAGTTTCTTCCCTTATGACTTCATACAGCGGAAAGAGACTAAAGGCTCATTGGCAAGAGTCAGCTCATACGTTGAAAAGCTGAGAAAAGACTACGGCAGAAACCTTATACTGCTCGACAACGGAGACATCCTGCAAGGACAGCCTTCGTGCTACTATTACAACTATGTAGCAACGGATAAGGAAAACATAGTGTCAAAGATATACAACTACATGAAATACGATGCCGTAGCCTTCGGAAACCACGACGTGGAACCTGGCCATAAAGTATACGACAAATGGGTAGGCGAAATACAATGCCCCGTACTGGGAGCCAACATCATCGACAAAGCAACAGGACTGCCATACGTTAAACC
>OQVR01001330.1_pt1 | contig 10600 bp, 5 predicted proteins | sample 1691521 | NCBI WGS metagenome assembly OQVR01 (sample SAMN03418256, study PRJEB22391) | human gut metagenome | biome: human-gut; feature: organic feature; material: feces | host: Homo sapiens | place: Tanzania | collected 2013-01
GTAGAGGTTGATTTGGTTGCCGCCAGTGTTTTCCCACTCAAGGCGCTGCATATTCACCGTGTGCAGACGGTAACTTTCGCCCTTATGGGTGATAGATCCGTAGAAGTCCACACGGTCGATGTAGGGGCGGCGTTCGTCGTCGAGCACAAAGCAAGCACGTCCCACAGGGTTGGTGATACACTGGTCGAGTTTGAACTGTCCGCTTCGTGGAATACCGTTTTCAAGCGTATTCTGGAAGAAATAAAAGTCGCCATTAGTTGCGCCAATCACCTCATGACCAGGGCGATTGTTTCGGGTAGCCATGCTCAAGGGGTTTTCTTCAGCCACACCCTTGTCGCCACCTTTGCAAGTTTCGAAATCCACATACTTGTTGGTCAGGTCCATTTCCATCACGCTCACTTTCAGAGGCATGGCGGGCAAATCGTATTTTGCGAAAATCACGCCCGGTCCCACCATGTGTGGAAACACGAGGGTATCCACATCGAAAACTTTACTGCCAACTGTCCATTGTGTTTTGGCACGCATCGGACTTGCCAGCAGCAAGACCAACGCTACGAGAAAAATCAACTTTTTCATCTTTAATTATTTAGTCTAATAACAGGTTAATCAAAGTGGTGACATCGCCCACATTCACAGTGCCGTCGGAATTTAAATCGCACACGGCATCGGAATACGACGAAAGTCCTAATATCTTATTAATCAACGCAGTCACATCGGTCACATTCACCTCGCCATCGCCATTGATGTCGCCCGGCTTTTGCGCTGCCACAGCATTGTAAACGGTTTCAAAGCCCTTGAAGTCGATGGTGTATTTCTGACCAGTCTTTGAAGTGCCCATATTCAGTTGAATAGTGCTCAGCGTCAGAGGATAGCAACCCATATTTTCGGTATCTACCCACGAAGCGGTAGGCACCGAGAGCAGCAGGTCGTTGCCGGCAATCACGGTGTCGGGCTGGAGGGTGAGATAGGTGATTTTTTCACCGTTGCGACGAATGCCCAGCACCACATTCTTCATAGGTGCATCGCCCGGATTCAAACGAATCTGAACCGAGTCGGGCAAACTCCACAGACGAACGTTCTTGCTCAGCACAATCTTTGGACTGCGGCCCGACGCTCCTGTGTAAGTGTAGGTGAAACCATCGCCATGGGCGGTGCTCACAGCGTTTTTGCCGCCAGTCTGCGTGATTTTCCAAGTGCTCAAATCGATATTGGGGTCGATGGGCATAATGTGAGCGGTGGGGCGCTCCACAATCACCTTCATGGTGTCGGTGAAGTCGCCAATGGTGCCATACACATACGCCTCGCCGTCTTTCACGCCACGAAGCACACCTGTGGAAGCTCCAATTTCCACCACGCTCTCATCGCTGCTGCTCCAAGTGAGGGCGGCAGGATTCACGGCACGCTTCACGCCATCGATGGTGTTTTCCACAGCCACGGCATATTGGCGATAGGTGTCGGTGATGATGGAGTCGTTCACAATGCGCAATCCTTCACCGTTGCCCAAAATCTGCACAGGCACAGTGGCGGTGAGGTCGCCAAATTTAGCGGTAAGCACAGCATTGCCACTGCCATCACCGCAGAAAGTGCGCTCGTCGGTCATGTGTCCTACGGATTCGGGACAAGTGACCGTCACACCCTGCAAATCGGTGTCGATGAGCAAGCCATATTGGTTGTAGCCGTAGAACTTAGGAGTATAAACGCCATATTTCGGCACTTTTGCCACCCAATCAACGAATGCGATGCGCGCGATAGTGCTGTCGTCGGGGGCTGTGCTAATGGCGAAGAAGCCGTTGGCATCGGAGCGTTCGGTACCGTCGCTTGGCACGTTGAGTGTGCCCAAAGCCTGGCTATACATTGTTGATGAGCCACCGCTGTCGAAGTTCAAGCCTTCCCATGCGCCCAGTTGGCGGAGCAAGTCGGCACCCTCGGTGGTGCGTGCGCCACTTGAGATAGGCGAACGGCCATCAATCTGCACCATGATGATTTTGGTCTCGTCTTGGCTGTAACCCATCACGGTGAGGGGCTGACCGCTGCTGAACTGGCTCATGATATACTCGGTTTCGAGCACTTCCCCCTTCTCCAAGATTTTTGGAACACTTGAAATCATGGTAAACGGATTCACTTCCTGACCACTCATATACACACGAATGTCGAAAGTGACCACATCGCCCGGCTTCAGGCTGTTCACAAAGTTGAGCGTAGAGCCTTGACCACGAATCACGAAGCCGTTGGCAGGAATATCCATATCGCCCTCGCCCGATGGCGCAGAAGTCACCACCAAACGGAATGGCTTGGCAATGCCAAACTCCTCGCCCTCGGCAAGCACCGCCTGCACCTCGGCACAAGTGCCGCGCAAGTTGGTGCCCGAAAGATAAGTGGAGGTGAACAGTGCCACCTGGTCGCAAGCATATTCGCAGTTCACCACACCCATTGGTGCGGTTTCGCCTTTTCCGTTTGTCACCGTGCCGCCAAATGTGGCTTCGCCAAAGAGGGGTTTCTTGTTTTGGTCGAGGGTGAAGTCAATCCAGTTGCCCACATGGTTCACGCCGTGGTAAATCGTGCCATCGGCAATACATGGGCCGATTGGAGAGCCCACCACCGATTCGCCACGGCCAGTGAGACCACTGGTGCGGAAAAAGTCGCCATTCACACCCAGGAAATACTGTGCGCCCGGACGCGATTTGCGGCGCGACATTCCCGAAATGGTTTCACCGCCGGCATACTTGTCCTGCCCCATCACGGCAGAGAAAGTAACGTAGGGGTTGGTGAGGTCGGTGATGGAATAGCGCACATACATCTGTCGGCCAGCGTCGCTACGCATCAGCAACTGTGTGCAACTGGTACTCGGTCCCACCATGGCATGAAAGATGGTATCTGCCACATATTCCGTGCCTCGAATATTGTAGTTAATCGAAGCGTTTGCCGCCCAAGCCATAGCACAGGCAAGGGCGGAAACTATCATCTTTTTCATTTTGTGGACGATTTAAGAATCATATTGATAAGGTCGGTCACATCTGATACATTCACCACGCCGTCGCCATTGATGTCGCAAGCAGTGTTGTTGTAGCCGGAAAGACCGAGAATCTTATTAATCAGAGCAGTCACGTCAGATACATTCACCACACCGTCGCCATTGATGTCGCCCTTATTTTCGGCAGGGATAGCGTTGTAAACGGTTTCGAAACCGTCGAAGTCGATGGTGTATTTCTGACCAGTCTTTGAAGTGCCCATATTCAGTTGGATATTGTTGAGCGTGATAGGATAGTTCATCATATCGGCAGCATCGATCCATGAAGCTGTTGGCAATTCAAGTTCAATCATCTTGCCGGCAATCACGGTGTCGGGAGTAAGGGTATGGTAACTTACCTTCTGACCGTTGGAACGAAGGCTCAACACCACATTCTTCACAGGAGCCTCACCTGGGTTGAAGCGAATGCGGATAGCATCAGGCAAACTCCACAAACGAATATTCTTGGTGAGTACAATCTTTGGGCTGCGGCCCGATGCACCGGTGTAGGTGTAGGTGAAACCATTGCCGTGTGCTTCGCTCACTGCATTCTTACCGCCGGTTTGACTGATTTTCCAAGTGCTCATATCCATATTGGGGTCGATAGGCATAATGTGGGCAGTAGGGATTTCCACATTCACAATCATGGTGTCGGCCACCTCGCCGAGCTTACCAATCACTTGAGTGGTGCCGTTGCGCACACCCTTCAGCACGCCAGTGCGCTCACCGATGGTGACAACGCTTTCGTCGAGGCTGGTCCAAGTGAGTGCGAGTGGGCTGATGCTCATGGCGTTTTCGCCAAGAGTGGTTTGAACATCAACTGCATATTCCTTGAAGCTGTCGGTGATGATGGAATCGTTGGTGATTTTGATTTCATCTACTGCATCAACAATAGTTACAGGTTCCGATACGCTCATGCCCTCGTAGGTGGCAGTGAGCACGCCTTCGCGCACCGATGCGTCGGCATAGAAAGTAGAGTCGGCGATGATATTGCCCAACGACTTGTCGCAAGAGAGCTTCACACCCTTCACATCTTGGCTCACAAGCATACCATATTTGTTGTAGCCGTAGAATTTTGGAGTATATACACCGTATTTAGGGAATTTGAGCGAGAAATCCACGAAGCGAATGCTTGCGATGGTGCTGTCGTCGGGGGCAGAACTTACCACATAGAAGGCGTTGCCATCGGCACGCTCTGTGCCATCGCTGGGGCGGTTGCGAATACCGAGGGTACTGGTGTAGAGCACAGCAGAGCCGCCACCGTCCATGTTGATACCGTCGGTAGCACCTGCATAGCGCATGATGTCGGCAAGCCATGTGGTGCGCACACCGCTCGAGAGTGGTGAACGGCCGTCAACCACCATGAAATATGCTTTTTTGCCACCATCGCTATAACCGATAGCGGCGCGAGGTTGGCGAGTGTTGGCATCGCCACGGTCGGCTTCGCTTTGCAGCGTCACGCCGTCTTCCAAAATCTTAGGGTTACCAGTCACGATTTGGTAAGGCTCTACCGACTTGCCTTTGGCAGTCCAAGAGAGGGTTACGGTCACCTCGTCGCCTTCCTTGAGGTTTTGGATAAATGACGAGGCTGCGCCTTGTCCGTGAAGCACATAGTGGTCCTCTGGAATGGTCATATCGCCATCACCGGTTGGAGCACTCACAATTCTCATTTTGAAAGGCTTTGCGGTTTCAAATTTTTCACCGTCGGCAACCACAGCCAGCACTTCCCAGCCGTTCCAGTGCCAAGAGTGGCCGTAGTAGAGGTCGTTGTAGATGGTCACCTTGTCCACATTCGATGCAGGCACCTCACCGCTGTAGGTGTTGATGCCGCCCACAGTGGCTTGCGAGCCATCAGCAGCCACAATCGAGCCACTGAAGAAGAATGGATCTGCATACAGACTGCCATCGGTGGCTACTACAAAGTTTTTATATTCTTTGGCATTGTTGCGCGCACGGTAAATCACACCGTCAACGATAGTGGAGCCATAAGGGGTACCCACAGTCGAAACACCACGGCTGGTGGTGCCTCTGGTGTAGAAGAAGTCGCCATTCACGCCCACCATGTAGCGCGCGCCTGGTTTCGACTTGCGTTCAGCCATGCCTGAAATTTTCTCATTGCCAGCGAGCTTATCGGTTGCGCACACACCGCGCAGCGAGAGATAAGGGTTGGTCATGTCCATCGTGGTATAGAACACGCGAAGGGCGTCTAATGTGGTCGCGTTACGGAACCACAGTGAGGTTTGGGTTGTACCTGGGCCGATTTGGTTGTGGAACAGCGTATCTACGGTGTATTCCGTTCCTTGAATCGACCACACATTTCCTGCCACGGCAGTGAATGCAGCCACAGCAGAAAGAAGAAATGATGCAATAAATCTTCTCATTGTTAAAATAGCGTTTTATTAGTTAAGTCTGAATATAAAGTATAAAATTACCCATTTTCAAAAAAATAGGCAAATTTTCAACGGATTTTCTACCCTCCCCTCTCCAAAATTTTACAAAAATGTTACATAATACCACCACTATCAGCGAGGGTGTCAAATTTACAAATCCCTACGCTATGGCGTTCTGTCACATTCCTCTACAAAAGTCGATGGTGTGTAAAAAAAAGCCCTGCCATTTGGGGTGGCAGGGCTGGTATTTGGGGAAATCAGGGGATTTATTTCAGAATCATGTTGATGAGGGCGGTTACATCGCTTACGTTCACTACGCCGTCGCCGTTGATATCGCAAACTGCGTCGGGATAGTCGGAGAGGGTGAGGATTTTGTTGATTAATGCAGTCACGTCGCTCACATTCACCACGCCATCACCATTGATATCGCCCTTCTTGTCTTCGGGGATTGCATTATAAACTGTCTCGAAGCCGTCGAAGTCGATGGTATATTTCTGACCGGTTTTTGAAGTGCCCATATTCAACTGGATATTGTTGAGTATGATGGGGAAATTCTGCATATCGGCAGCATCTATCCATGAAGCGGTAGGCAATTCAAGTTCTATCATCTTGCCAGCAATCAGTGTGTCGGGGGTGAGGGTTTGATACATCACCTTCTGACCATTAGGGCGCAGACTGAGCACCACATTCTTCACAGGAGCCTCGCCGGGATTGAAGCGAACGCGGATTGCGTCGGGCAAACTCCACAGGCGAATGTTCTTGGTGAGCACAATCTTTGGACTGCGCCCCGAAGCGCCTGTATAGGTGTAGGTGAAGCCGTTGCCATGCGCTTCGCTCACAGCATTCTTTCCACCGGTTTGGCTGATTTTCCAAGTTGCCAAATCCATATTCGGGTCGATAGGCATAATGTGGGCAGTTGGACGCTCTACCACCACTTTCAATGTGTCGGTGATGTCGCCAACGGTGCCATACACATACGCCTCACCATCGTCCACACCACGCAACTTACCAGTTTCGGCATCAATCGCCACCACCGATTCATCGCTGCTCGTCCACGAGAGCACCGACGAGTGGATAGGCATGGTGATGTCGCCCACGGTGTTGGTCACTTCCACCACATAATCCTTGAAGCCGTCGGTGATGATGGAGTCGTTTTTGAACTTAATGCCATCGGCGTTGCCGAAAATCTGCACAGGCACGGTGGCGGTCATATCGCCATAGTGGGCGGTAATCAAGCCGTCGCCAGTCCCGTCGCCGAAAAACAGGCTATCCTGCTGCACATGGCCCACCGATTCGGGGCAAGTGAGCGTAACGCCGTGCAAGTCGGTGTCGATGAGCAAGCCATATTTGTTGTAGCCGTAGAATTTTGGGCGATAGATGCCGTATTTTGGCACTTTTGCCACCCAATCCACAAAGGCGATGCTTGCGATAGTGCTATCGTCGGGGGCTGTGTAAACGGCGAAGATGCCGTTACCGTCGGGGCGTTCGGATCCGTCGCTTGGCACATTGCGCACACCGAGCGAACTTGAATAGAAAGTGGACGAACCACCGCTATCCATATTCACAGCATCGGTAGCACCCAAAAGGCGGAGCAAGTCGGCAATTTCGGTGGTGCGTGCGCCGCTTGAGATAGGCGAACGGCCATCAATGGTGAGGAACATGATGGTTTTGCCCTCATCAGCGATAGCCACGGCGGTGACAGGCTGATTTGAGCCAAACTCTTCAAGCAGATATTCGGTATCAGTCACCTCGCCATTGTGGAGGCTGTTGGGCCAACTCGACATCATGGTGTGAGGGAACACTTCCTTGCCGTCGATGTGGGCATGGAATTCCACAGTGATTTCGTCGCCCTCTTTCAGCGATTTCACGAAGTCGGCACTTGCACCGAGTCCGTAAACCACATAGCCATCGGCAGGAATATCCATATCGCCAGCGGTGGAAGGTGCAGCAATAGCCACCATCTTGAATGGCTTGCCAAACACAAACGATTCGCCGTCGGCCAACTTCATGGCCACCTCGGCTGCACCTGCTGGGGTGTCGGTATATGGGAAGAAGTGCTTGTTGTAGATAATCAAACGATTACCACCGGTTGGGTTCACCAAGTTCACGCCGTCCACACCACAAGTCTTACCCGAAGCACTGGTTGCCAAACCAGAGAATTTGGTGCAACCGATAATCGGATTCTGCTTGTTGGCATCAAGCACAAACTGGGTGAAGTCGGTGTTGGTGTTTGCCTTGTAGATTTCACCATCCACCACGCATGGACCAATGGGAATACCCGCCATAGGATCACCACGACGGGTGGTGCCTGAGGTGTAGTAAAAGTCGCCATTCACACCCAAGAAATAGCGCGCGCCCGGACGGGATTTGCGTTCCGACATGCTACGCACCGTTTCAGTACCGGCAAAGCTGTCCTGCCCCATCACCGTGCTAAACGAGATATAGGGGTTGGTCAGGTCGATTTTCGCGTAGTACACATACATCTGCCTACCTTCTGCCGAACGCATCAGCAGGGAGGTCTGCGAGGTACCAGGACCAAGCATGGCATGGAACAGCGTATCGGCTTGATACTCCGTGCCACGCACATTATATTGGATGGATGCGTGGGCAGCCATCGCCGCCACGCACCCCAATGCCATTAATGCAATCTTTTTCATCGTTTTATGATTTTAAAATTATATCAATCAGTGCGGTCACATCGCTCACATTCACCACGCCATCACCGTTGATGTCGCAAGCAGCGTCGGTGTATTCAGCGAGGCTGAGGATTTTGTTGATGAGGGCGGTCACGTCGCTGGAGTTGATAGCGCCGTCGCCGTTGATGTCGCCAGTTGCGCCAGTTTCCTTCACAGCGTTATACACGGTGCCAAAGTTCTTAAACACGATGTGATATTGCTGACCGGTCTTCGACGTGTTCATATTGAACTGGATAGAGTTCAAAGTGATGGGGAAATTGCCCATATTGTCGGCATCAGTCCATGATGCGGTTGGGAGGTCGATATCCACTTCCTTGTTAGGTTGTAAACCTGCCAATTCGATGGTTTGATAAGTCATATTTTCGCCATTTGCACGCACACCGAGCACCAAATTCTTTATAGGTGCCTCACCAGGATTGAGGGTGATGCGGATAGCGTCGGGCAAACTCCAAAGGCGGAAGCTCTTGGTGAGCACGATTTTTGGAGCACGACCTGCTGCGCCGGTATATTCATAGTCGATACCGCTGCCCACAGCCGTAGCCTTGATGTTTTTACCACCGGTTTGACTGAGTTTCCATGTGGCGATGTCGAGATTTGGGTCAATAGGCATCACATGGGCGGTTGGACGCTCTACGGTCACGGTCAAAGTGTCGCGCACTTCGCCGAGGGTGCCAATCACGAGGGCTTCACCGTCTTTCAAACCTTTCAAAATACCTGTATTTGCGCCAACAGTCACCACCGATTCGTCGGTGCTCACCCACGTGAGGGCTGCTGGATTGATAGGCATCTTTTTTTCGCCCACGGTGCTTTCCACATCGATGGCATATTCACGATAGGTGTCGGTGATGACGGCTTTGTTCACCAAAGCGATTTCATCGGCAGTGTTTTGCACTTGCGCAGTGATGGTGGTGGTTACGTCGCCGTAAGTGGCGGTAAGCACGCCTTCAACCATGGTGCCGTCGGCAAAGAAAGTGGTGTCGCCAATCACATGGCCGAGACCTTCGGGGCAAGAGAGCTTCACGCCCTTCACATCGGTATCGATGAGCATACCATATTGGTTGTAGCCATAGAATTTTGGAGTGTACATACCATATTTTGGCATTTGCAAGCTGAAATCCATATAGCGAATAGAGGCAATCACGCTGTCGTCGGGAGCTTCGCTCACAGCGAAAATACCGTTACAGTCGGCACGCTCATAACCATCGCTGGGACGGTTGCGCACACCGAGGGCACTTGAATAAAGGCAAGTGGAACCACCGCCGTCCACGTTAATAGCGTCCCATGCGCCAGCATACTTCATCAGCGAGCCGAGGGCTGGAGTGGTAGCGCCGTCGCTCAGAGGTGAGCGGCCGTCAACCACCAAGAAAATCACCTTCTTGCCGTCTTGGCTATAACCGAGCACGGTGCGAGGGTGAACAGAGGTATCGCCATTATACACCACATTACCGCCAACGAGCACCGATGTGTTACCCGAAATAATTTCAGATGGGGTGAAACCAGCGCCATTGATGGTGGCATTGAGAGTGAGGGTAAGCTGGTCGCCGGGCTTGAGCGCTGCAATGTAAGCGGCGGTTGAACCTCTACCAGAGAGGGTCAAGCCCTGTGCTGGCACGTCCATGTCGCCAGCAGCGCTTGGTGTGTTCACCACCTCCAATTTGCAAGGCTTGCCAAAGGCAAACGATTCGTCGCCATCCACATAGCGCACTTGCACCTCAGTCACATTGCTTTGGTTGGTGCCCTTGAAGTAGGTGGGGTTGTAGATGCCCACGGTATTGTTTGGTGTGTCGGTATTCACGCCACCAATGTTCACAGTGCCGTTTGCGCCCACGATGGTGCCACCGAAGTTCACATAGCCGATTGTGGGCACTTGGTTAGCGTCGATGGTGTATTGAATTTCCACACCATTCACACCCTTGTAAACCACGCCCTTAGCCATTGATGTGCCGATAGGAGTACCCACCACCGACTGTCCACGGCCTGTGGTGCCACGGGTGAGCCAGAAGTCGCCGTTCACGCCCACGTAGTAGCGCTGTCCGGGTTCTGTTTTGCGTTTACACATTTGCGAAACGGTTTCGCCGCCAGCCATCATGTCGGTACCACTCACCGCACGGATTTTCACATAAGGATTGGTCAAATCCACTGTGGAGTAGAACACACGCAAGTGCTTGTTGCCACTTTGAAGCAGCATTGAGGTTTGTGTGGTACCCGGTCCGATGTAAGCGTGAAAAGTGGTGTCGACCGAGTAAACAGTGCCAGCCACATCGCATGATCCTTTTGCATTTGCTCCAAGTGCCACAGCACCAGCGAGCATCAAAGCAGTAAATATTCTTTTCATTGATTGGATAATGTTATTTATTTTAGAAGGGAAAAACTCATCCCTGCCTTCCTATAGGAGGGGCTGAGGGATTATTGGACAATTATTTCAAAATCAAGTTAATCAGTGCAGTTACGTCGCCTATGTTCACTTCACCATCGCCATCGAGGTCGCACATGGCATCGGCATAGTC
>OQVR01001332.1_pt1 | contig 10594 bp, 7 predicted proteins | sample 1691521 | NCBI WGS metagenome assembly OQVR01 (sample SAMN03418256, study PRJEB22391) | human gut metagenome | biome: human-gut; feature: organic feature; material: feces | host: Homo sapiens | place: Tanzania | collected 2013-01
TGTCAGCAAAGGCACCGTCTATGACCTGTGTTACTGCAACTCCTCTTCTGACGGGTTCAATCCGGACAGACATTTCGCCTTTCTGCGTGACTACGAGGACGAAACGCTACTGATCGTATGCAATTTCTCCAAAGTGGATGCCGACATGAAGATTTCCATCCCAGAACACGCCTTCAATTGGATGAAGATGCCGGAAACAGGCGAACTGAACCACAATCTGCCGATCAGCGTTCATGTCAATGCTATGAACGGAGCGATTATAAAACTTTGTTAGCCAGCGCTTTAATGTTGCGAATCGGCGATTTTGCGGATTCCCGCCAAAGCCCTGTTCGTATTACGTTCAATATATGCCGTTATGGGTTCATCTGTATGGAGCACGACGGCATATTTCATTGTCTGCTCGCAATCCAGTCCGCCTAACGCATCGAAATCCACGTTCCCGTCGCCAGCAACGGTGTCAATCGAAAGATATCCGACGCCCAACGAGGTGATGTTCTGGAAGAAGTGAGTTCCCTGGCTCGGTTCCACCTGGAAGCCAGGCATACTGTACTCGACGATCATTTTCGCTTCCGATATGTCACTCCAGATGACTGGAATGCCGAGGTTCCATCTTTCACATCCCAACCAGTACACTGGGTATCCATAGTAGGGTGAGAGCCTGTAAACAAGTTTGGCTTGAAGCCCCAGTTGTTATCTTCAGCACTACCCTGATTATAAGCATAGATACCATTCAAACCTAGGCGTGCATTGTCATCACTCTCAAACTGAGATTCTATGTCCAAGATGTCATAATGCGGTACATCCAGGAATTTTTCGTTATCGCACGAGGTCAAGGCAAAGCAAGCCAAGCCCATCACTGCAAAATATTTAGCTATATTTCTCATAATAATTCCAATTATTGATTAATTAAAAGGTTACACTAAGACCGAACATATAGGTACGTGGATTAGCGTAACGACCAGTGTCAAGACCTGTGTAGATAACGCTACCCTGACCAACCTCAGGATCACCATACTTAGTATAAGGAGAGATGGTGCAAAGGTTCTGGATAGAGAAGTAAGCACGTACATTTGTCAAGTTAAGAGGAGCAATCAAGTTCTTTGGCACTGTATAGCCAATCTGGATATTGCTAATCTTCAAGAAATTACCATTCTCAACCCAAGCATCGCTGACACGGCTGTTGTAGTTTTCGTCAAGACGAGTCAGACGTGGAAGTGTACCACCAGGATTGCTCTCGCTGTACATATTCTTGTAGCTGTCCTTCAAGAGGGCTGGAGTCCAAGAATCATCAGATGGGTTCATGATAGAGAAACGCATCTTAGAGTAAGAAAGAATGTCCATACCGAGCACACCATAAGCATAAACACTGAAATCCCAGTTCTTATAGGTTGCACCAAGATTCAAGCCGAAGTTCAAATCTGGAAGACCATTGCCAAGAATCTGACGGTCATTGTCATCCAAAGTTCCATTCTTATCAGTATCCAAGAACAAGAAGTCACCCATCTTTGCCTTTGTCTGACCCTGAGCGATAGCCTTGTCAAGCATCTGCTGATCCTTGATGATACCAACTACCTTAAAGCCATAGTAAGAACCTACAGCCTCGCCCTCACGGCAGATAGAGTGGTTGTTCCACTGGAAACCAGTGCCACTGACCGCACCGATGTTAGAGCCATCGATATCATCTGCTGAGTAAGTACTGTTGCTACCGCTACAAGTTGCAGTGTAGTCAACACCCATCTTCTTAATCTTGTTCTTAAGAGTAGAGCCATTCAATGCTACATTGATGCCCCAATCCTTGTTGAGCTGCTTGTTGTAGTTGATAGAGAACTCGAAACCCGTGTTGTCAATCTGACCAAAGTTGGTATAGATAGAAGTATTACCAGCTGATGGACGAATCTGACGCTCCAACAACAAGTCCTTGGTCTTACGAGTAAAGAAGTCCATGGTGAGGTTCAAGTCGCCATTGAGGAAACCGAGATCCAAACCGATGTTGAGTTGCTCATTGGTCTCCCACTTTAAGTTGGTATCTACCAATGGAGCGTAGAAACCAGTTATACGGTCGAACTGACCAGAAGTACCACCACCCTGACCAGGTGCATAGAAGTTGTACTTGGTGTGAGCAGAAGAAAGGGCATATACAGAACGACCAGCAATACCACCGGCGTTACCAGTCTGACCCCAACCAAAGCGAACCTTCGCATTGCTAATCTGCTTTACATTCTTGAGGAAGGTCTCTTCCTTGGCACGCCATGCCAAAGCCACTGATGGGAATGTACCCCAACGGTTGCCAGAAGAGAAGTTAGAAGAACCATCACGTCGCAGAGTGGCTGTTACGATATAGCGATCCAAGAGATTGTATACCAAACGACCATAGTAAGAGATGGTACGAACCTGTGCATTGAAACCACCATTGCCCTGGATAGACTCCGCATTGGTAGTCAAAGAAATCAAACGATTGTTTGGAGAAAGGAAGTCATAAGCACTTGCGCTTACCCAAGAGCCCTCATACTTGCTCACGGTGTTACCTACCATGAATGACAAGTTGTTGAAGTCTGTCTTCCAGTTGTAAGTCAAGTAAGTTTCAATGCTCTTAGAGATGCCCTTGCTCTGACCTAGACCAAAGCTATAGTAAGACTGGTTACGACCTTCATACTTCACCTCTGTCATCTTGCCACCAATATTATTATAACGCTTGTACATACCAGAGAACTCATCATTGTCAGAGTTGGTCTGTGTCCAAGACAAAATGCTGTGAGCATTCAGAGAGTGATGCTTGGTCTTGAGAAGAGTCAAGTCAATATATGGATTGATTGAGATACGAGAGTTGCGAGTGGTACGGCCAATCTCCATCTGAGAAGCGTAAGGGTTCTGTGCGGTAGCGGTCATACCCTCCCATCCATCAGGAGTTGGAGCCTTGCCAGCACCGTATGTGCCATCAGGATTAACTACGTTAACGTGAACCACCTCACCTGTAGCATCATCTATATAATCAAGAGATGGAGCCATTTGGGCGATATCACGCTGAGAAGAAAGGTTACCATTGTTACCAAGTCCAATGTTATTACCCTTCACGGTAGAATACATATAGTTCATGTCTGCACCGAGCTCCAAGTATTTGTTTACCTTAGACTTGAGGCTACCACGTGCAGTCAAGCGATCATAGTTAGTATTTACGATAATACCCTTGTTGTTCAAATAGCCAACAGAGAAGTTATATTGTGTACCGTCATTACCGCCGCTGGCTGAAACGCCATACTGTTGACGAAGGCTGGTGCGATACATCTGATCCTGCCAATCGATGAGATTGCGCTTGCCATCATAAACCTCTGACCAAATCTGGTTGTTAAGCGTAGCGCTATCATTAGCCTTTGACTCACGTACTGAGCGGGCATAGTCATCACCAGTCAGGGTCTTCAACTTATAAGGAAGTGTCTGGATACCGAAGTCGGCAGTAACAGTTACGTTAGTCTTGCCCTTCTGTCCATGCTTGGTGGTAATCATGATGACACCATTGGCACCTGCAGAACCATAGATAGCGGTAGCAGAGGCATCCTTCAATACTTCAATACTCTCGATATCAGTAGGGTTAACGAAATCGGCACTTGTACCAACCTGGACACCATCTACTACGTAGAGAGGCTGCGCATCACCATTGATAGTACCGATACCACGGATACGAACGGCTGAAGCAGAACCAGGAGCACCATCCTGTGATGTGACCATCACACCGGCAGCTGCACCCTGAAGTGCCTGTGCCACATTGGTAGGAGTGCGTTTCAGCATCGACTTGGTATCGATGGAAACAACAGAACCAGTTACGTCACTCTTCTTCATCGTACCGTAACCGATTACTACTACGTCATTAAGGGTTGTGTCCTCAGGCTTGAGGATAATGGAAAGAGTCTTTTGTCCCCCCCACGTTTACCTTCTGTGTCACATATCCTATATAAGACACGGAAAGCTGCGCATTAGATTTAGCGCTTACTTGAAAGTTACCATCCAAATCGGTTACCGTACCTTCGTTGGTGCCAACCACACGAATAGTAGCACCGATAACAGGTTCGCCACTTTCATCACTTACTATACCTTTTACTATGCTCTGAGCCGAAATTCCCAGTGGGAATAAACAAAGCAGGAATAGCAACACTAACGGCTTTTCAATCATTTTCAAGTTCCTCATACGAGAATAGATTAGAAAGTTTAAAATTTATTAGTTGTTGTTGAATTATTTTAATCCAATTCCGCTGCAAATTTAGAGAAATAACGAATACACCACTTTGTCTCATGTAACAAAAACTTTGTGTCATGTAACATTTGTCCAAAATGAGACATACAGAAATACAAAAATGACGTATTGAAACGCTCCGTTGGTACAAAACACAAAGTTTCTGGCACAATTTACAAAGCAAACATACCTTAAAAGCGTTACAGAGATTTAAAAGATATAGGAGAAGGGTGCTTTTTATCAATTTTACACCTTTTCAAATGCTTTTATCCACCTTTTTATGTTCCAGAGCTCGTTGATAACTGGCTGGAATCTGCTCACCATGGGCATATTGATAAGGTGCTATAACCTGATAAGCAGAGTTAAAACTTTCAAAATCGCCCTGTGCCAAGCAAGCGCTCAGGAACAAGTCAGCCAACTTGCGATTACGAGGATAACGCACAATCATCTCGCTCACCTCCATCGACATTTCACCTGTCAGGAACTGGTCTTGTCGCTGCTCATATTGTGGTTTACTATGTTTGATGGCTTCCAGCTGTGGATGCCGAGCCTCAGCCCAAGACTTCATGACCAAGGAATGACTTAGAATATCAAGGTATTTCTTTGCCAAAGGATAATCTTTGAGCTCTAGATAAGTATCTGCCAACTGGCGCAATACACCGAAGCTAGTACCAAAGGTGGCATATATCTGAGATACATAGCACTGATGAATCACCTCATTGGGCATACCCAAGGCCTTAAACAACTGTACATTATACTGGCGAGGCAAAGCCTCATTGCAAGTTTTAAAGTAGATGTCATCTATCGACTTCATGCCATAATGCGCAGCTTCATCAGGCAACAGACCTTTTTCCAAAAGGCCCAGTAAGGCATATCTCTTGGCAATCTCGTTATGCCGAGCCACTTCAGGAGGAACGACCTTAAGGATGTCATCCCAACGAGCTTGCTCGGCAAGGCTAATCAGCATATAGTAATAAGCTTGGCGCTGAGCCTCCTTATCTTGATAGCCCAAACGATAAACACTACCTGCCAACAAAACCACAATAGCAAGCACTGCAAAGACTGCATGAACCAAGAAGGCTGGCAGTGGAAAAGACAGGTGCTTAAAGAAAGTCAACACATAGATGACAACCGCAACCATCCAAGACACAATCACCCACAGAAGGGGCTTTTCCAAATCAAGGCTACCCAACTGGCAGTCCACAAAGAAAACCACGGGTAGAAGAGCCAACCACAAGAGGCGACTTGGCTGCTGAAACAACCTGATGACCACAACTGCACCAGCCAAGAACACGAGCACTGGCAGCATAGCCTGGATAGCAGCACCCCAAGCAGGATAATAAAAAAATTGCAAGAGGAATGCACCCACATATTTCAGACCATCAGCAGGAAAGACAGCCCCCAAGAACGTCATATCTGGCAAAGTGGAAAAATAACTACTCTCCTCCATCCAAGCCAAGACATAATGATAGCGATAAAACCACACCATCCAAACAGTGGCAAACAAAGCCATGCTATACAAGCAAACAACCATCCAGGTTGGCATCTTCATATTTTTCATTCTCATCGGTTCTTATACATTATTATATTATATATGAGGCATCTCTATCTTGCCATCTACAAACTCTGGGATGTTAAAGGACTTCAAGCGGAGCGTGTTCAGGCGAGGATCTTTCTGCGGCAAAAGAAAAGGCTTGCTCACTTTGCCATCCTTGCTGAAATGCGCTAAATACACACGAGTATATCTACCATCCAGACGGCGGCTTCCAAACATAATCCACCTGCCATTAGCCGACCATGCATGATAACTGTCTGCCTGTTTCTTATCATTGAGCCCATCCACATCAATAAGTTTGCCACTCTTGAGGTCTATCATCTGCAAGTCTGCCTCATTATGCCAAATCGGGAATGTACCATAGGCCGACTTCGTAAAAAGCAGGTATCTTCCATCGGGCGAGATACGAGGAAAAGAAGCACTGGCATCATCCTTGCGAGCATGATACACCGTATCGATTTGCTCGCCCAGCTTACAAGTCTTGCTATCAAAAGGCACACGGAGAATGGAATAATGCATATTCCTCCGCTCATCTGGTAGTTTTCTGGCAGGTGCCGAACAAAAGTAAAGCCACTTGCCATCAGGCGACCAAGCAGGAAAAGTCTCCATCGCATCCTCACCCAGAAATCTAGCATCCGACACCATACACTCCTTCTCTGTATCATACAAAATGAGATCAGAGCTCTTGTCGTACACCTCCAAGGCTTGCTTGCCCTGACCGAAAAAGCTCTGCTGGGTCTGATTGGAAGAAAAGGCGATGTACCTGCCACCTGGATGCCATGCCGGATAGACAGCCCCCTTGAAAGGGTCCATCGACTTAGGGTCTATCTTCTTGGCATGTCCATTCTCCAAGAAAATGGTTCCGCCTTTTTCACCCCTTACATGAAACATCATACGTTTAGCAGAGCGATTATCAAAATGATGACAATTGATGCAAGCGTCCTTATTGTCTTTATTGGACACTACTTCTATCTCCTCGAAGCCAGAAAGATTTCTCTCATAGATGCCAATGTATCTCCATGGTTCATAGCCAGGCTCTATGAGTCGATAAGCTATCCATGGGTCTATGGAATCCTTGGACACCTCGATGGTGAATGGTTTATAACGCAACCCATCAAGGTTCTTTTCGTCCCAAGCAGAGACTTCCACCTGCATCTGCCTACCTGCCACTTGGCTTAGCAGCTGATGCCAGTCGCTCTCGTCCACATCTATCACTCCCTCCTCACCTGATACGGCAAGCATTTCCCTGCCATCAACCAAGAAGCGAGCCTGCACATGGTCGGCATCCTCCACCATCAAGTTGAGCGGAGCAATATTCTGCGGAATGGTAACGCCGCTATAATCAGGGAATATTGGCGGCAAAGAAGCTACCTGCCTAGCAGGTTCCTTCATTCCGCTACACGAGATGAGTCCCATCAATCCCAGCCCTACGGCGAACAATCCAAAATGTTTCTTGAGTAGATACATCATATAAGATTCCTTTAGATTTTCTATTTTACTGCAAATATAATAAAAAATAAAATACACTACGTTATCACATGTATCAAATAACTATTATGAGACAAAAAGAAATGAAACAAAAACAAATCGTTTGTTACATTTGATAAGGTTTTATAAAACAGAACAAAAAATCAAAAATCCCTTCACCTATCTTCTTATCCATTGATAATCTAGAAGATACGGTGAAGGGAGAATATTTTATGCTAAATAAACTAACTATCCGAGGAGCTTCTGGACAAAATCGCCAAACCGATCTGCCAAGAATAATGGAATGTTAACCAAACCATCATCTTGTTTCAAGTTGAGCATTGAGAAACGGATGCGAACTGGTGGAGCATAGCGTTTGTTGTACTCCACAAGACTGCGACCTGTTACACTTGTACCCGATTTTACCTCTATCGGAATCACCTCACAGCCCTTTGCTGTAATAAATTCCACCTCAGCTTGATTGCCTGATGCCCAATATCGAGAACAATTGACACCTTGCGCCACCAGACTTTGCAACACATAGTTTTCTGCCAAAGCTCCCTTAAATTCCTTAAACGCAGGATTGTCTGAAAGATACACCTCACCATCCATCTCCGCCAAGGCTCGCAGCAAACCGATGTCAAGACTGTATATCTTGAAGATACTCAAATCTTCATAAGACTTCAATGGTACCTGAGGAGTCTTGCAAAGACTCACCTTATATATTAGTCCCGCGTTCTGAAGCCACAACAAGGCATCCTCATACTCCCTAGCCCTGGCACCTGGGCGAACCAATTGGTAGATAAACTTGTGATTCTCCTTGGCTAGTTGAGATGGCAGCGAATTCCAAACATGCGAGATTCGGTTAGCCAGCAAAGGGGTGGCATGCTTCACAAAGTCGAAGGCATAGTCCTTCAGAATATTGTTCAACGATTGCTCCACGCCATTCTTATCCATTGAAAGCATCTTCATGGCTGCCTCTGGCATACCGCCCGAAATGCGATAACCCATAAAAGCTTGGCTCAAACGGTCGAAAAAGACCTGAGGAAGAGGATTGAAGCTGTCTATCGACTGATAATAACGATAAAGATTGGCATCTTTCTGCTCCAAGTACTCCGAAAAAGTAACGGGATACATACTAATATGGTCTACCTTACCTACTGGGAACGAAAAACCTTCATGTCCGAAAGCCAAACCTAGCAATGAGCCAGCACAAGCCACTGCATACTCTGGAGTTCGCTCGCAAAAATATTTCATGGCAGAGATAGCCTCAGGGCAATCCTGTATCTCATCAAATATCAAGAGCGTGTGCTGTGGCTCTATCGGAGCCTCAGAAAGAAAAGCCAACTGCTCTATAATCTGTACAGGATTCTTTGTGGTACGAAATATATCGCACACACCTTCTTCTTCATCCAGACTGAAATAGGCACAATACTCGAAGCATTCCTCACCGAAACGCTTCAGCACAGAGGTCTTGCCTACCTGCCTAGCCCCCAACATCATCAGGGGCTTGCGGTCAGCCTTTTCCTTCCAAACTTTTAATTCTTCTATTATCTTCCTATTAAACATAACTTCCTTCTTTTTAGCCGAAATGCCAAAAATGTGGAGTATTACACATTTTTGGTACCTTTTATGTGCAAAATTACACATTTTCGGCACTTCAAGCAAATATTCAAGCCATAATCTTTGGCTTATTATGCTTTTTTAAAGATTAAAAGTTCAACTATTTGAAAAGCTTATTCTGCCGCTAAGGCACTAAACATGTCCTTAGCGGCAAAATAAGAGGTGCTTATTTTGCCAGAATTAACACAAAAGTAGCGTTAGCGGCAAAATAAGCACCCATATTTATAACCTAAGTTACACGATTTGCATCGTTTACTTAAACAAATGAGGAACGAATTCCTTCAGGCATCTGCGCCAGGTAAGCCACTCGTGATGAGTGCCTGGAGATACATAGACATCGAGCTTGATGCCCAGGTCCTTCAACTGCTGCGCCATCTTCTCGGTACCAAAGTTCTCCTCCGAACCACAGCCCATAAACATATACTTGATCTGGCTGTTGTACTTATCTGCATTGGCAAACACGCCATTGAAGCAGGTCTTCACGTCCACGCCAAAGAGCGCACCACTGAAGGTACCGAAGGCAGAGAACTTATCCATATTGTTCAATACGGTATTGAAAGTCTGGCATCCACCCCATGACAAACCTGCCATCGCACGATGGTCACGATCGGTCTTGGTGCGGAAGGTCTTATCCACCATCGGAATCAAGTCCTTGATGATAACATCATAGAAGGAAGCACCATACTGATTGCGCTCCTCATCCACATTCTTGCCAGGACGTGGCACGAATGGCTTCTTCACATCGCCACTCTCCATCACTACAATCATAGGCTCTGCCTTGCCCTCGGCTATCAGGTTGTCCATGATATGATTCATCAAGCCCTGATGGCTCCAACCTGTCTCGTCCTCACCCATGCCGTGCTGAAGATAGAGCACAGGGTAACGCTTGGTTGGATTGGTCTCATACTCGGCAGGGGTATAAACCATCGCACGGCGGAACTTACCCTGCGATGCAGCATAGTAAGATACCGAACGCACCTGTCCCTGAGCCACACCCTGCTGTGGACGATAGTAATTGCCCTCATCGCCCTCTGGCACTTCCAAGCCGCCAGCCTCGCGGCAACAACCGAAGTAGGTCTCGCTGGCAGGATCCACCACCTGTACGCCATCCACATTCAGGAAATAGTAGTGGAAACCTACTACCAATGGGTCAGATACGCCATACCAGTCGCCATCATAATCCTTCTTCATAGGATATTTCTTGCCACAGATATCGAAGATTACCTCCTTAGCCTCTGGCGCATGGAGCTTGACGTAAGCCCGATGGTCCTTATCCACACGAGGATAGTTGGCATCTGGGATAATGCCGAGCAGCGAGAGCATCATGTTGGCATAGCGCTTACCCATCGTGCGATAACTCTCGGCGATGAAGTGCAAGCCGTCGCCACGCTGAGGGCATCCCTTGGAAGAAATGACGTGGGCTGTAGGAATGGTCTTGGCGATGGAATCTACCACAGCGATATGTGCCCAGCAACTTCCGCCCTGGTCTTTCTGCACGGTCTCGCCTACGAGCAGTGGCACATCAGCAGCCTTCAAGTTCAAGTCCTTGAGGATATCGTTATAGATAGTCTTCACACGGTTAGGCCAGTTAGGGTCGCCATTGTTGGTTTCGCCCTGGTGCAAGAGGATGCCCTTGATCACGCCCTGCTTCTGTGCTATCTTGGCCAGCTCGATGAGTCGGGCGTATGGATTGCCATTATAGCCTGCGGCAAACTGCTTCATCC
>OQVR01001336.1_pt1 | contig 10569 bp, 7 predicted proteins | sample 1691521 | NCBI WGS metagenome assembly OQVR01 (sample SAMN03418256, study PRJEB22391) | human gut metagenome | biome: human-gut; feature: organic feature; material: feces | host: Homo sapiens | place: Tanzania | collected 2013-01
AACCGAAGAATCTAGAATAACGTTTGTACTATTAAAAAAATCTGATTTTATAAGTACCAAAAGGCATAAAACAAAAATCAAAAATAATAAAATAAATAATAAAAATTTTTTCAACATTATCACCCTTTATTTTTAAATTTATAACAAAATTATCATAAAAATAGAAAAATATCAAGAAATAAATTGAAAAAAGAAAAACAAAATGATATACTTTTAATATAAGAAAAAGGAGAAAATTGATGAAAATAAAAGATAAGAAAAAATTCATAACAACAACCGCAATAATAATTATATCAATACTAATAATAATAGGATGTATAATAACCACAATAAGAGACCAAAAACACAAAACAGAAGCCACACAAGGACAAGCACTAGAAGAAGAAACAATATTAGAAGCACAAATAAGTAACAACGAAACAGACGAAAACACACCAGTAGACGAAAACATAATAGACGAAAAAGCCATAAAAGAAAGCAAAGTAGAAAACGAAAAAGAAGTGTCTTTCAAGGTAACATACCTTTTGAAAAGGGCTCTTTATGGCAATTGACCACAAAGAGCCTTAAAAGGTATATTTATATGAAGTGATAATTTTACATCCCATAATTATGTATTTGCTTTTTGCTCATACATCAATCATCACTAAGGATAAGTTTATTCATTTTGATAAATTAAAACTGTGATTGTGATCTACAAACTTTGACAATATTTCAAAGAAATTGCTCTTATTTCTAAAAATATCAGTAAAAACTACAGTTACTCATAATTTTATTTGTTGTAGTTCACATTATTTGATGACGAAAAATGAATGAATATTTTTCTTTTTGATCAAATGGTTATATGTTAATTTTAAGGCTTCTCTACTTTTCTCGGTTAGAATTTAACTATAAACCGCATTCTACTGCGGTTGTGCTCTTTAACAACCGATTAAATACAATGTGATAGGCTTAAGTAAGCACTTTCTTCTGTGAACCTGAGATCTGTATTTGTTTTGGGCAGAAATCAAATATGGCTTTTACATAGTCAATCATGTCGTGATACCAGTTACAGAGAAGCATTTTTAGCATGTGCTTTACAGTTCTCAGTTTTCCTTTAACAATGCAACCTTTTGCATCTAGCTTATCAGGGAATTCTATCAATCTGTCGAACAGTTCTTTTACTGCTTCTGCCAAAGGAATGATCCTCATTGTCTCCTGACAGTTTCTGGCAATTTCTCCCATGGTACGGACATCTCGATGCAGGCGTCTGTGAAATTCCAGTATTGTGGCTCTTAAAGCAGAAAGGCACATAAAGGCATTCTGATTGTCAAAATCAACAGAGCGTGTTTCTTTGCCAAGTCCAAAGAACTCCTTCTGATTGAAAAATCCTGTTTCAATCATCCAGCGACAGGCATACATCCTGACTATCTTTTCAGGACTGAGCTTTAAATCAGTAGAAGAAAGTACCAGGATTTTATTAGGAACGCTGTAGCTACGGAGATAAACGATTTTCAAATCGATACAGTTTTCAAACTTCTCTTTACCAGTACAGGCTCTGACAATCTCACATCTGGCAATGGAGGAGTTATCTTTGATACGTTTATGTTTAAAAGACCTCCATAGCTCATCAAGTGGAGCGCAACAAACTGAACGGCCAAGTCTGTCCTTACGGTGATACTTTCTGCGATCCTTCTTTAACATGCCAATGATGTCGATGCTTCTCTGGTTTTTGAACCACTTTAGAAGTACCTCATAGGTAAACCAGAAGACCATAAGTACATATGAAAAGTCAAATCCCTGTCTCTGAGCATTTAAGATCATCTGCTTTAAAAGTTCAGGTTTTGATATGTAAGCATCATTACGTATAACACCACCATGAAGACGATGGTCAAAACACTTGTTCTTCTGTTTAGAACAGGCTTTAGATTTGGCTTTGCTTTCATCTGAGGCTACAAGCTTTGAGTCAATGGTAAAGCAGCTGCGACCATCGGTCCATCCTAACTGCAGACATGTAAATCCTTTTACTGTAGAGCCGAGGTTATGATCATATGTTCTTGTTACATTCTCCATCCTTTTAGCTCCAGAATGTTCAAGTACAGAATCATCGATGATAAGACAGTGTTCTTTATGATTGGTTAAAGATGCAATTTGCTTATGTGCTTCCCATGCTGTCAACATAATCATCCTGTTCCAGTTTGCCTTTGGAGAACTCATAGATTCATACATGGCACTCTTTTTATCTGGCAGGAGAGTAGAAGCAAAGGATGAACAGGACTGAGAGAATTGTTTCCCAGAAGACAGGAGTTGATAACTCCAGACAACATTTATCCGGCACTAATGGTCTGAGACTTGTATTTGGAAGAAATAGAGCCTGACTTAGGACGTCTGCATCTGTATGCGTTCCAGTTAAGGTTTAAAGCCTCCTTAGCAAATTTTCCTGGGTTAAACTGTAGTAATTCTCAACCTTTAGCTGATACAACATCCATGGCGTTTTCCCGTTTATGGTTTGCTTTTGTTAACACATTGAATTATAATAAAAAATGTCACTAAATCATGTTAATCTATTGATTTTACTACATTTTCTCTCAATTTTTTTTCTTTCATTGTATTTAATCGGTTGTTAAAGAGCACAACCGCAGTAGAATGCGGTCTATAGTTAAATTTTAACCGTGGAAAGTAGAGTTACATGAATATTGCCCTTAGGATTTCATGTCTGAAGAAGAGTGGATGATAGTAACCGAGAAATTAGATTTCTTTAGAAAAGTCAATAGATGAAGGTGTTGAGGTTATTGGCTATAACTACAGGTAACTCATGGACAACTTTGTGTGGGCTGAAGGATACAAGTATAGATTTTGTCTGATTTATTTTGATTAAAGAACTCAAAAGAGAACCTTAAAAGACTCTGCTTTCTGGTATAAAAATGTCATTTTCACTAATGGAAATGAACTGTAGGAAAGAATGTTGTCCTACAAGATAGTAAAGTAAGCTACAAAAAGAAGCTCAATCTGTTGTTTTCAGATTGAGCTTGTACTTTTACTCGATACTTTTCTGTATAAGAATTATCGATGACCTAATAGTTTTTAACAATATCTACATTACTGTTATCAACTAATTCAGGTTTGCACAGAACAGAGTCCATGATCTTAAAACCATTGTCATAGGTAAAGTTGTCATTTACATCAACTGGTTTACCTTGGCTGATATCTTTTACCATCTGAACGACAGTGTCACAAAGCTCATTTGATTTATAAATAGTCATGCCTTGTTCACCTTTTTGAATACGTTCTAAAGCAGCAGGTGTAGAGTCACAACCGGTGATCTTTGGCATATTGTCAGCTGTATATCCTCTTTTTTTTAAGGCAAAGACAATACCATCTGCGATAGCGTCGCTAGGAGCTAAAATAGCATCAAGTCTCTCACCATTAGGACCGTAACCTACTTTATCTAAGAGATCATTCATGCGCTTATTTGCAAGATCTGGGCTCCAATTTTGTATGGCGGTATCCTCTTGCTTCACCTCACCTGATTTTACAGTGATATAACCAAGGTCAATAAATCCACCTAGCTTTTTCATAGCGCCTTCATAGAAAATCCTAGCGTTATTGTCATCAGGAGAGCCTGTAAAAATCTCAATCTGCTTGACGCTGCCACTACCAGGTTGTAGTTGATCAACAATATATTTTCCTTGCAACTCACCAATCATTTCGCTGTCAACAGAAGCATAGTAAGTAGGAGCATCGGTGTTCATGATTAAGCGGTCATAACTGATGATGGGGAGCTTTTTATCTTGAGCTGGCTTTAAGGTATCTACTAAAGAGAAACCATCTATTGATGCAATAACAAGAACATCAACGTTTGAGTTGATCATTCTTGTTAGTTGCTTTAACTGAAGACCATTGTCAAGATCACCTGCGAAGAATAACTCAGTATTAAATCCGGCTGCTTTTAACTTATTGTTTAGCATGAAGCCTTCTGTGTACCAGCGAGTGTCATTTTGTGTTGGGAAAGCAACTCCAACTGTAAAAGCGTTGGCTACGGTTGATGAAAACAATAATCCTGAGATAACTGCGGTTAATAACCCCAATGTTTTTAAAAATGAATTTAAAATTTTCATAAATGAATTGTCCTGAAAATTGCAACTAAAGCCTAATTATTGTGGTTTGATAGATTGGCTTTGTTACTTTTAGTTCGCTTTAATAAAAGTAAGCCTTATCGTTTGTTTGTATATCGTCAGAATTTTGCTTTTGTTAAATTCTTTGCTTTCATATGTTTGGAAATCTTAAATATTTATAAAATTTGTTATTAGTAATTATTATTGATGTGTTAAGTATAAATGACATCGTCGTTTTTAAAAGAAAACTCAATAAAACAAATGTGAAATTTGTTACGTAAATCATAAAAAATCTGATCAAGAAAAATTTTAAAAAATTATTAGCACAAATGAGATAAATAAAAGGATAATGTTCACAAAAAGATGTATAGAAATGTGCTTTTTAAAACGATAACGGAATTGTATTATATATAATACAAAAATATAGAAGTGAATATTGATATAGTCGCTTTTGAGCATAAAAAAACAGTATCACTACTGCCAACTTTATGGTGCGCCCTAGTGGACTCGAACCACCGACCCCCACCATGTCAAGGTGATGCTCTAACCAAGCTGAGCTAAGGGCGCTTGAAAAGTTTGCATATTATATCAAGAAATTTTAAATAATCAATAAAAAATTAACTACTATAACTATAAAATTGTATCGTTACGATTATTTAAACATACCTTATGATTTTGATTTACATATACAGTAACATTTTATTTTTCAACTGATTTATAGAAGCGGTAGAAAAATCGCGTATTGAAATTGTAAAGTACTGATAAATTTGCATACAACCTATTTTCCCTTATAACTGTTTTTATATGTAGCAGACTACTGTTTGAAGAACATTAGTTAATGTATTTTCATACCTATATGTAACTGGCTATTTCATATATTTTTTTGTAAAAATTATCCATTGCGCACATTTTCTTAAAGAGAGTATAATCCATTCTGTTTACAGACGGGGTAAGCAAAATTTCTTATATGAGCTTACAGTCTGTGTGTTGTTGCTCTGTGCAAGGCCTTGTCGAGTAGTGCAAGGATAGTTACAGGGGACAGTAACTTCAATATTTTATTATGGAGCCTTGAGATGCAAGGTATGCATCGAGGTTAAAAAATGCCAAAAATTACACTTCCAAACGGCGATATCAAAGAGTTTGATAGGCCAATTTCCATTTATGATCTAGCTTCAGCAATTGGTCCTGGTTTAGCACGTAACTGTGTTGCAGGTAAGATTGACGGTCAACTACATGATGCATGTGATTTAATTGATCACGATGCTGAGGTTTCAATTATCACACCTAAGGATAAAGATGGTATTGAAATCATTCGCCATTCATGTGCCCACTTGTTAGGACACGCTATCAAGCAGTTATGGCCAAATACACAGATGGCTATCGGTCCTGTTATCGACAATGGTTTCTACTACGATGTTGATATTGACCACAAGTTAACTGCAGAAGATCTTGAAGCTCTTGATAAGAGAATGCATGAGCTAGCTAAGACAGACTACAAGGTTGTAAAGGAAGTAGTTGATTGGCAGAAAGCTTATGACACTTTTGAGTCTCGCAATGAGCCATACAAGAAGTTAATTTTAGAAGAGAATATCGACAAGTCAGATAAGTCAATCGGTCTATACCACCACAATGAGTACGTTGACATGTGTCGTGGTCCTCACGTTCCACGTATGGGCTTCTGCCAGTACTTCAAGTTAACTCACTTTGCTGGTGCTTACTGGCGTGGTGATTCAAAGAACAAGATGTTACAGCGTATTTATGGCTGTGCATTTGCTTCAAAAGATGAATTAAAGACTTACTTAAAGCGTAGAGAAGAAGCTGCCAAGCGTGATCACCGTGTTTTAGGTAAGAAGTTAGACCTGTTCCACTTCCAGCAGGAAGCTCCTGGTTTAGTATTCTGGCACAACGACGGTTGGACTATTTACCGTATTGTTGAGAACTTCATGAGAGAGATGCTGCACAAGTATCACTATATTGAGGTTAATACACCACAGATCATGGATAGAGTATTGTGGGAGAGATCTGGTCACTGGGATAAATATGCTGAGAACATGTTTACCACCAAGTCAGAGAACAGAGATTACGCAATTAAGCCTATGAACTGCCCTGGTGCAATTCAGATCTTCAATTCACGTACTCGTTCATACCGTGACCTACCTATTAGAATGGCTGAGTTCGGTAAAGATCACCGTAACGAACCATCAGGCTCATTACACGGTCTATTAAGAGTAAGAGGTTTCGAGCAGGATGATGCTCATATCTTCTGTACTGACAGCCAGATCTTAGACGTAGTTTCAGACTGCATTAAGATGGTTTACGACGTTTATGATGTATTCAACTTCCACAACGTTGATATCAAGCTGTCAACCCGTCCTGAGAAGCGTATTGGTTCAGATGAAATTTGGGATAGAGCCGAAGAGGACTTAAAAGAGGCTTTAAGAGCAAACAATCTAGAGTTTGAGTTACAGCCAGGCGAAGGTGCTTTCTACGGTCCTAAGATTGAGTTTACTTTACATGACTCTTTAGGGAGAGCTTGGCAGTGTGGTACTGTACAGTTAGACTTCTCATTACCAGCTCGTTTAGGCGCAGCATACATTGGTGAGGATAACCAAGAACACGTTCCTGTAATGATCCACCGTGCTATGTTAGGTTCATTAGAGCGTTTCATTGGTATTCTAACTGAGGAATATGCAGGTTCATTCCCAACTTGGTTATCACCATGTCAGGTTGCTGTTATGAACATCACTGATGACCAGTGCGACTATGCAAAACAGGTTTATGAGAAACTTGATGCTGAAGGTATCCGTGCTAAGACCGATCTCCGCAATGACAAGATTGGCTTTAAGATCCGTGAGCATACCTTAATGCATGTTCCATATTTGGTTGTATGTGGTGCAAGAGAGGCTGAGCAGGGCAAAGTAGCTGTTCGTACCAGAAAAGGTGCAGATTTAGGTACAATGACTGTAGAAGACTTGATTAAACTCATAAAATCAGATATTATACAGCGCAAAAATATGCCTGATGCCGATGTAGAGATTGAAAAATCAAGACAGGAAGCTGAGGCAAACAAGAAAGATTAAAGTTTCTTAATCTTCTAGGTTAAACTTTGTTAGGAGTACTTGCTATAAACAACAACAGAAAGACCGGTAAAGCATTACAAAAGAACCGGATTAACAATGACATCAGATGTCGTGAAGTACGTGTGTTAGATGCTGACAATGAACTAGTTGGTGTTATGCCAACAGTCGATGCATTACGTATGGCTAAAGAACAGGGCGTAGATCTTGTAGAGATCAGTCCAAATGCTGAGCCTCCTGTATGCAAACTCATCGAGTATGGCAAGTATCTTTATCAGAAGAGTAAAGATCAGAAGAGCAAGAAGCAAAAAGTTGTTCAGGTTAAGGAAATTAAATTCCGTCCTGGTACAGATGAAGCGGATTATCAGGTTAAACTACGCAACCTAATCCGTTTCTTAGAAGAGGGCAACAAAGCTAAGGTAACTCTGCGCTATCGCGGTCGCGAAATGGCACATCAGTCCTTAGGTTTAGATGTCCTAAAGCGTGTAGAAAATGATCTATGCGTTGAGAAGGGAATAGCATCAGTAGAGTCTGCTTCACGAGTTGAAGGTAGACAGGCTACTATGGTGTTAGCTCCTAAAAAGAAATAGTTGCAGGGTTTAAAAAGTCTTTAGGTGACTAAAGCTCCTGTACTGTGTTTAACTGCTAATAATGCGGAGTATATAAAATGGCTGGTAAAGTCAAGGTCAAAATGAAGACCGACAGAGGCGCAGCAAAGCGTTTCAAGAAAACTGGTAGTGGCAAATTCAAGTGCCGTCACCAGAACCTACGTCACATCCTGACAAAGAAGACAAGCAAGCGCAAGCGTCAGTTGCGTAGCATGGTTTCTGTTAAGCAGTGCAACTTACGCGCAGTAGCACGTATGTTACCTTACGCATAGTTTGTGGAGGATATGACAAATGGCAAGAGTTAAACGTGGTGTTACCGCACATGCTCGTCACAAGAAGGTTTTAAAGGCAGCTAAGGGCTACTATGGTGCTCGTTCACGTACTTTCCGTAATGCTGTTCAGGCTGTAACTAAGGCTGGTCAGTACGCATATCGTGATCGTCGTCAGAAGAAGCGTCAGTTCCGTGCTTTATGGATTGTTCGTATCAATGCAGCAGCACGTCAGCACGATTTAAGCTACAGCCAGTTAATCAATGGCTTAAAGAAGGCTAACATTGTTATCGATCGTAAGGTTCTTTCAGATCTTGCAATCAATGATAAGGTAGCATTCCAAGCTATTGCTGAGCAGGCAAAGGCTGCTTTAAACGCTTAATTTAAGCGTTTAATATCTTAGATCCCAGATCTCAATCTCAATGAGCTCTGGGATTTTTGTTTTGTGATCCTTTTTAATACATCCTAAAATTTTATTTGACCTCTCTTTTCCTTGTAGTATCTTTTACACATACACAACAATAAAAATAATTCCTAATGTTCACCCAACAATAAGGATCAATTATGAAAATTCATAAGCTGGCTATTATCGGTTTAGGTCATGTAGGTTCAGAAGTTTTAACTAAGGCTGTAGCATCAAATATTGCAGCTGAAATTGCTTGTATTGATATTAAAGAGAATGTAGCTTACGGTGAAGCTTTGGACATCTGTCATTCTATTTCTTCACCAATTAACCGTAATATTAAGGTTTACTCTGGTGGCTTTGACACCGTAAAAGATGCTGATGTAATTATCTGTGACGCAGGTCCTAGCATCCTTCCTGGCCAATATGAGCGTTTAAAGCTTGCTAAAGAGAATGTTAAGAACATCACTGAGATCATGACTGAAGTTGTAAAGTACAATACAGATGCTATCTTTATTATGATCACCAATCCTTTAGATGTTACAACTTATTTAGCAGCTACCAAGTTTGGTTGGAAACACGGTAGATTATTCGGTACCGGTACTACCTTAGAGACTTTAAGATTCAAATACATCTTATCTCGTCATTTTGGTGTAAACCCACAGGACATCCAGGGCTATATGCTAGGTGAGCATGGTAACTCAGCCTTCCCCGCATGGAGTACTGTATCTATCGGTGGCATCAGATTAAATGATCTGCACAACTACTTTCCAGAGGTTAAGTTAGACCGAGAGTTAATCCACAAACAGGTAGTAAAGACAGCTTATGAAGTTATGGATGCTAAAGGCTGGACTAATACCGGTATTGCCTCAGGTGCTATCCGTTTGGCTCAGGCTGTATTCTTTGATGAGAAGGCTGTTGTACCTGTATCAGTTCCTCTAACAGGTGAGTATGGATTAAAGGATGTAGCCTTATCTCTACCTTCAGTTGTAGGTAAAGACGGTGTTGAAAAGAGACTGGCTCTACCACTACCTGAGGATGAACTAGAGCTTTTATACAAGAGCTCTGAGTGCATCAAAGAGGTTTTAAGAGCTTCTAATCTAATTTAATCTATACTGATTTTATCAGATCTGACTTGATTTAGATTTTGCGTTAAAAAAGCCTGCGAACTTATAAAGTAGCAGGCTTTTTGATGAACTTATTCTTAGAAAAACTACATCTTAGAGAAATTATCTTCTGGACATAGATTTTACGCTTCTTAATTCCTTACCGGTATAAATCTGACGAGGTCGTCCTAAACGTGAATCAGCTGTCTGTCTCATTTCATTCCAGTGAGAGATCCAACCGATAGTTCTTGCAATTGCAAAGATAACGGTGAACATTGAAGTTGGGATACCGATTGCATTTAGAATGATACCTGAGTAGAAATCAACGTTAGGGTATAGATTTCTCTCAATAAAGTACTCATCAGACAGAGCAATCTTTTCAAGCTCGGTTGCAACTGCTAATAGTGGATTGTCATCCTTGTGCAGAGCATCTAGCACTTCATGACATGTATCTCTCATTACAATCGCACGTGGGTCGAAGGTCTTATATACACGGTGACCGAAACCGAATAATCTGAATGGATCATTCTTATCCTTAGCACGGGCAATGTACTGAGGAATTCTGTCTACAGAGCCAATTTCCTCTAACATACGTAAGCAGGCTTCGTTAGCACCACCGTGAGCTGGACCCCATAGAGAAGCAACACCTGCTGCAATACATGCATATGGGTTAGCACCTGAAGAGCCTGCCAATCTTACAGATGAGGTTGAAGCATTTTGCTCGTGATCAGCATGAAGAGTAAAAATTCTGTCTAAAGCTTTTTCAACAATTGGGTTTACCTTGTACTCTTCACATGGAGTTGAGAACATCATGTGCAGGAAGTTACCGGTATAGCTCAATTCGTTTCTTGGATAAACGAAAGGATGTCCTATTGAGTATTTATATGACATTGCAGCAAGTGTTGGCATTTTAGCAATCAAACGAATTGCTGTAAGCTCACGATGTTCTGGATCATAAATATCTAAGCTGTCGTGATAGAAAGCTGATAGAGCGCCTGCAACACCACATAGCACT
>OQVR01001341.1_pt1 | contig 10549 bp, 5 predicted proteins | sample 1691521 | NCBI WGS metagenome assembly OQVR01 (sample SAMN03418256, study PRJEB22391) | human gut metagenome | biome: human-gut; feature: organic feature; material: feces | host: Homo sapiens | place: Tanzania | collected 2013-01
ATCAATCTCATGTAAATCGTCATACCAAGTTGAGGTAAATACGAATTCATCTCTCTTGCCAGGCATTGCCTCCCATGCTTCCTGAGCAGTAAATGACAGGATAGGAGCAATCCAACGGATTAAAGCTTCAGCAATAATATATAAAGCGCTCTGACATGAACGGCGAGCTGCACTGTCAGCCTTAGCTGTGTACTGACGATCCTTGATAATGTCTAAGTAGAATGAACCTAACTCAATTGAACAGAAGTTCATTAAGATCTGAACAACCTTGTGGAAATCATACTCTTCGTAGCACTTTAATAATTCTTTCTGAGTCTTTGAAGTCAGAGATACTGCCCACTTATCTAACTCAACCATATCATTAAATGCAACCTTATCAGTCTCAGGATTGAAGCCATTTAAGTTTGCAAGCAAGAATCTTACAGTGTTACGTACACGACGATAAGCATCTGAAGAACGCTTAAAGATTTCGTGTGATACAGCCATATCACCGGTGTAGTCATTTGATGCAATCCATAGACGTAAAACATCAGCACCTAACTTGTCGATGATCTCCTGTGGAGCAATAACGTTACCTAATGACTTAGACATCTTGCGGCCCTGACCATCAACGGTAAAGCCGTGGGTTAGAACCTGCTTGTATGGGGCCTTGTCTTTAGTTGCAACTGACAGCATCAATGAAGACATGAACCAGCCACGATGCTGATCTGAACCTTCTAGGTATAAGTCAGCGCTGTGATGATTAAACTCAGGACGCTGATCAACTACTGAGAAGTGAGTTGAACCAGAATCAAACCAAACGTCTAGAGTATTTGGATCTTTGTGATAGTGTTTTGCCTCTTCAGGACCAATCAGATCTTCAACCTTAAGATCCCACCATGCCTGAATACCATCTTTTTCAACAGCCTTTGCAACCTTCTCGATGATTGCAGGAGTATCAGGATGGATCTCATTAGTCTCATTGTTGATTAGAACGGCACATGGCATACCCCAGGTTCTCTGACGAGAAATACACCAGTCAGTACGCTGTTTTACCATTGCCTCAATACGGTTCTGCCCCCAAGCAGGGATCCACTTGGTCTTCTTAATCTCTTCTAATGCTCTAGCACGCAGGCCCTTAGCATCCATTGAGATGAACCACTGAGGAGTTGCTCTGAAGATTACAGGAGTCTTATGACGCCAGCAGTGTGGGTAGCTGTGAGAGATTACCTTTAGTTTTACTAAAGCGCCCTTCTCTTTCAGAACTTCAATTACATTAGGATTTGCCTTTAATACGTTAAGACCAGCAAAGTACTCAACATCATCCTTAAAGCAACCATCAGGTCCTACTGGATTGTAAATTTCTAATCCATATTTTACTGATACGTTATAGTCATCTAGACCATGACCACCAGCTGTATGAACACAGCCAGTACCAGCTTCTAGAGTTACGTGAGCACCTAAGATCACAGGAACATCAAAGTTTAAGAATGGATGGTGGAATTTCTGTAACTCTAAAGCCTTGCCAGAAACCTCGTCACCTAAAATTGAGTATTCTTCTATACCACTCTCTTTCATCACGGTCTCAACAAGATCTGCTGCCATGATGAAACGTTCTGTGCCCTTTTCTGTCTTAACCTGAACTAAAACATACTTTAACTGCTCATTCATACAGATTGCTCTGTTAGCAGGTAAAGTCCATGGAGTAGTAGTCCAAATTACGCATGAGATAGGACCTTCACCTTTGCCCTGTGCATTAAAGGTAGCTAATACCTTGTCATCATCGGTGCTTGCAAAGCGAACATAGATAGAATCTGATTTAACATCAGCATACTCAACTTCAGCTTCTGCTAATGCTGACTGACAGTCCATACACCAGTAAACAGGTTTTAGGCCACGTACGAAGTGACCATTTGCGATAACCTTACCTAAACCTCTTAAGGTATCAGCTTCGGTCTTGTAGTTCATAGTTAGATATGGGTTATCCCAATCACCCAAAACACCTAGACGTTTGAAATCTTTTCTCTGACCGTCAACCTGACTCTGTGCATACTTACGGCACTCTTTTCTGAAGGTTGCAGCATCAACCTTAACACCTGGCTTACCAATTAAGCTTTCAACTTTAACTTCAATAGGAAGACCATGACAGTCCCAACCTGGAACATATGGAGAATCAAAGCCAGATAATGTCTTTGACTTTACAATAATGTCCTTTAAAACCTTGTTAATTGAATGACCAATATGAATATTGCCGTTTGCATATGGAGGCCCATCATGCAGAATAAACATATTTGCACCTGCTCTTGCAGTGCGGATCTTCTTATAAAGACAACGCTTCTCCCAGTCCTGTAACATACCAGGCTCACGCTGAGCTAAATTACCTCGCATTGGAAATGCGGTATTAGGAAGGTTTAAAGTACTTTTGTAATCAGCCATTTTTCCAATCTACCAAAAACAATAATTTAAAATTCGTAGTTACTATGTTTTGCAAGGATCTCTTTTGCCTTTTTTTTGTCAGCTAAAAGCTGTTCTTGCAAAACTTCAATATTTGAAAACTTTACTTCATCGCGGATCTTACTGATAAAGAAAACTCTAATGCTCTCTCCGTACAGATCCTGTTTGAAATTGAATAAATTTACCTCAAGCAGAGCCTTGTTCTGCCCTGCTACTACAGTAGGTCTGTAACCTACGTTTGCCATTCCATCATAAAGAGATACTTTTGACAGAACTTTTACAGCGTAAACACCTCTTAGAGGTGAAATTCTACGGTTAATATTCACATTAGCTGTAGGGAAACCTAAATTTCGTCCAATTTGATTTCCATGAACGACAATTCCTGACATGGAATAGTATCTACCTAAAGCTTCTTTAGCTAGATCAAGCTGACCATGGAACAGATATTCTCGTATCTTAGTGCTAGAGATTCGCTCGTGATTGAGCAATACGCCGTCTATAGCACTTGCTTCCATTCCTACTTCTATTGGCACAATATCTCTGAATATCAACTCGTCAGAGGTATGTTGCGACATGTCCTGCTTCAGTTTGTTCAGGGCAGACTCACTATCCTTGAAAGAGGTTCCTATGATTTTATGTTTTTTGTCCCAAACCCCGAACACTATCCAACCACACTCACGTTCCCGCAAGTTTGCCTCATTGCTCAAAGCCGAGAAGTACTTCCCAAGCTCGTCAATGTCAAATCCGGTCTCTGCTTTCTTGAACTCCACAACCTCATTCTCGGAGTGTTCCCAGAGCTTGTTGAATATGTCCACATAGTTATCCATTTCCCCGTTGTCCTCCTCCATTTCATTCCACGTTAACGCCATAGCACCAGCACAACATCTATCTGAACAAGTCGCCATACCAGCGCATTATGCAAAACTAATAAATATTGGAGTATTATGTTAAGATTCATATAATTGCCAGCAACGGATTATTCATCCAGTAATGCATTGGTAATTCTGATTTCATACAATCTTACAATCAACTCTCATATAACTATCTAATATTTATAAAACTGGTCTTGGGTGTATAAATAATATTTAGACGGACCCAAACATATATAATTCACAAAAAGAATCCCTTCCTTATTAGCCATCAATCGCAACTCATTTATCCACTGTTTCTCAACCTTCTGCAGTCGATAATCATCTGAAATGCTACGCACACCAACAATGATTGCTGGTGCCTTGGCATCTAATGCCGCTTTTATAATACTAACAGCATCTGGAGCCTCCATTTTTAAATACCCTATTAAGCCAGATTCCTTTCCACACAATAAGGCAAACATCTTATTATTCAATGGTTGATCCACCGAAAACTGACAATCATCACTAAACAATCTCCTCATAATATTTACGGGTGTAACCTTATAACCCATCATGTCCAATTGTTTTCCACTTTGATGATACTGCAATGTATACTCTCGAATTTTATATTTCATCATAATCCATTTCTTTAGATATACGTATAGTGCCCAGAAAAGTTGGTCCAGATAGATAAAAAAAGAAGAAATGCCAATACCTCTTAAAATATTTACAAAAGCAAAAACATAAAACTAAGGTAATTATATAGTAGTTGACTACGACTCACATAAGTTATTGACAGACATATCATTCCGACAGCAATACTCGTTTTACCATAAATGTCTTAAAATCATCATAATAAGTAAAAAGTTAGCCAACTCCTATATAGTTTCCAAAATCAAAATTATTAAGTCCAATTTTATTTGGATATTATAAAGAGAATATCATCCTCTTACATTTTTTATTAGAGCACGGAGAAAATTACTCCATAGTGTTTACACTTTAGGATTAACCCTCATTGCGTACCTATATGACGAATTGTCTATAGAGACCTGATACTCTTCTATGCCTTTCCTTATGGCTATTTCATGTAGCCGTTGGTAGTCCTCGCTAGAGATTCGGCAGCCATAATATATAGAATTGGGCTTAATCATAATAGATTCAGCGCAGCCTCTAAAATATGATATTCCTCTACGTATCAATCTCCATTCCTGCTCATATTCCCAGTCAAGCGATTTATACAAAAGAAGTTTTATTGGGATCATTACATCAGGATTCTTAACAGGTAATTTATTCAAATGCCCCAACATATATAATAGGTAGCCCTCCGCATTATATTTTACGTCTCCATATACTATAGGGAATAAGCCCAGATTCAACTCATTCGGATTAAGAAAAGGAATCAAATCATAGCCAAGAGCAAAACCTGTGTGATTACACGAATAGTGGCTCCACATTAGTATTGAATCTATTCTCTCTGAGAAACACACAACCATAAAGAATCTTTGTGCAACCAAAGGCAGCAACCGCAAATAGATATTAATCATATCCTTAAAAGCCACGACTTGATTATTGCTCGGAAAGATAACAGAATTTCCACCATCTACAATATCACGCGACATTTCTCTTAAGCGATCAACCCATCTCTCTCCAATAATATGTACAATCGATTCTGGAATTTGCCCACCTTCTGCCAAATATTTAGCCATTACCTCAAGCATTTCTGGACTTTCACCAAAATTAAAACCTGTCCTCACGGTATCCTCATTGTATTGAATTAAAGTATCAAACGGATCATTGAACAAATCAGATGTGGATAACCATATCTTGTCATTTTCAAAAGCAGAGATATGATTGTCTGTGCATGATCGATACTTATACAATCTATCCGGAGCCATCTGACGTAAGGCACAGGTTATAGGATTCATAATCTCACGCATTTCATCAGAAGTTGTATCCTCTGGAACACTTATTGATTCTAATATATGCCTAAATTCATTCCTATCCATATCTATATAATCACATCTAATAGCATTAGTATAGCCATGTCACAAAGACAAGCAAATATAACAAAATAGTCCTAAAATCAAAATTATGCACAAGTTTCAAATCATTTCAAATCATTCCATATCAGAAGAAATGGCTAAAAGCGCTCTTGAATTATGACCTATGTTCTGAATTTTCATATGTGATGCTGAAGTGGAACAGGATTGCTTAAAAAGACTTTCCGAATTTTTGGTAACGTGCAAAAATTCGGGAAGTCCTTTTCGTTGGCGCCACCATGCAGATGGCGCTCTTATTCATCGACCGGGAATGTCGCTTCGACAAGCTCAGCGACCAGGCAGGTGTCCAACCCTGTGACCTGTCCTGCAATCAAGTACGTGTCCAGGCATGTAATCAAGCATGTGTCCAGGCACGTGTCCAGTCCGTAATCAATTAAGTGACCGAACCTGTGATCTGACCAGAGGCCAGAAGGCTCTGTGTGAAACCTTACGAGAGGCTCTTCGATGGCTGGTAAACTTTGTCGAACCTTTAGTTCTGCGACCGGTCAGTGCGACCTTACGCAAAGGTTAAGCTTCTGTCGGTGGAGGATAAGACTCTGTTTCACAACGGATTAAGCGATGGTCTTTAGTTGATAACGACTAAAGACCATCGCTTTTATAACTGATTTTCAATCACTTACGCGAGACGCTTTTCGAGACGCTCGCGGATGGCGGCGATGAAGTCGGCGGAGTTCTTTACCTGAGGAGTCACGCCTTCCATTAGGTTGGCGAGATCCTTGGTCACGATGCCGGCGTTGAGGGTGTCGAAGCAGGCGGCCTCAAGCTGGTCGGCATAGTTGACAAGCTCTGGAATGTTGTCCATCTCGCCTCTCTTGCGGAACGCACCGCTCCACGCGAAGATCGTCGCGATCGGGTTCGTGGAGGTCTCCTCGCCTTGGAGGTGCTTGTAGTAGTGACGGGTCACGGTGCCGTGGGCGGCCTCGTACTCGTACTTGCCGTCAGGGCTGACAAGAACAGAGGTCATCATGGCAAGGGAACCGAAGGCCGTGGAGACCATGTCGCTCATCACGTCACCGTCGTAGTTCTTGCAGGCCCAGATGAAACCACCCTCGCTGCGCATCACACGTGCGACCGCGTCATCAATAAGGGTGTAGAAGTACTCGATGCCGGCGGCCTCAAAAGCGTCCTTGTACTCTGCGAACACCTCCTCGAAAATCTCACGGAAACGTCCGTCGTACTTCTTGGCGATGGTGTCCTTGGTGGCGAACCAGATGCTCTGCTTGAGGTCAAGGGCGTACTTGAAGCAAGCATGGGCGAAAGAACGGATGGAAGCGTCGGTGTTGTGCATTCCCTGGAGAACACCAGGGCCCTTGAAGGTGTGCACAATCTGCTCTTCCTTCTTGCCGCTCTCACCTTCGAAGACGAGCTTGGCCACTCCCGGTTCCTCGACACGGATGTCAACACTCTTGTAAACATCACCGTAGGCGTGACGGGCGATGGTGATAGGCTTCTTCCAGAACTTCACTGCCGGAGAGATGGAAGGGATGGTGATAGGTGTGCGGAACACCGTTCCGTCCAGCATCGAACGGATCGTTCCGTTCGGGCTCTTCCACATCTGATGCAGGTTGTACTCGGTCATACGCTTGGCGTTAGGAGTGATGGTGGCGCACTTCACGGCAACACCGTACTTCTTGGTGGCGTTGGCGGAGTCGATTGTCACCTGATCGCCGGTCTCGTCACGATGAACGAGGCCGAGGTCATAGTATTCTGTCTTCAGATCAACAAATGGAATGATAAGCTCATCCTTAATCATCTTCCACAGGATCCTTGTCATTTCATCACCATCCATCTCTACGAGAGGAGTGACCATCTGAATTTTTTTCATAATTGAATATTAAAAATTAAAGTGTTTTACGAATATGATTACCTGGGCACCTCAGGCTTGCAAGCCCCTAAAATGGACGCAAGCCTAAAGTGCGCGATTATGATTATTTGCTCTTCTGGGCGGCGTAGAAGTTCATCAGGCAACCGTCGGCGAGAATCTCCCTCTCGTCAGCGGTCAGATTCTGGAAGTAGAGATGAATGTCCTTCACACCTTCGGCGCTGATCACCTTGGCGTCAATCTCCTCCTTGCCCGAAAGGATGGCCTCACGGATGCCGGGAACATAGACGAAATCGCCGGCTACATATTCAAAAGGAGTCTCCTTTGAGATGGTGAAAGGAACGATGCCCCAGTTGATGCAGTTGCTGCGGTAACGCTTGGTGGCATATTCATAGCAGATGTTGGCGTCGCCGCCGAGCACCTTCTGGCAGGAAGCGGCCTGCTCGCGGGCAGAGCCGTCGCCAGGCTTGTTGGCGAACACGCATGAGCCGAACGAGGTGTCCTCCGGCTTGGCACCCACCTTGGCGAGAGCGTCGAGAACGTGCTGCGAAGCCTTGCCGGCGCGGCGCTCAAGATCCTCCGCCTGGATGCGCTTGCTGATCCCGACATATTCAGGAACACGGCGAGAGAGAGCGAACTCGGAGAGTTTCAGCGGGTTGGAACGGTAGCTGGAAGTCTCGCCCGAAGGGATGAGCTCGTCGGTCGTGGTGACAGGGTCGTGGATGACAGCGGCAAGTTCGAGGAGCATGTTATCCTGCATCGGGTACATTTTAGGCCAGTCCTTGATGTTCGGTCCGTAGCGGAGCTCTACGGTAGGGTCGGCCTTGCCGAATCCGTAGTAGATGCGGCTCTTGTAGATGCGGTCGTCGAATGAATATGGCTTGTGCGTGTCTTCGTACTGGATGTCAGTGGCTGCCGTGATGACTCCACCGTTGGCAGCCGTGGCGGCGATAGAGCGCGCGTCCATCAGGCAGACAAGGGAGATCTGTCCCTGGCCAGGCTTCGAGCCCTCGCGGTTAGGGAAGTTACGTGTAGTGTGACGGATCGAGAGTCCGTTGTTGGCAGGAACGTCACCGGCTCCGAAGCAAGGGCCGCAGAACGCCGGCTTGATCACAACACCGGCCTCAAGCAACTCCTCGGCGATGTGATTGCGGGTGGTCGCGAGATAGACAGGGGTTGACTGAGGGTAGGCGGACATCGTGAAGTAGTCGTTGCCGATGGTCTTGCCCTTCATGATCGCGGCGGCCTCGCTGAGGTTGTCGTAGGTACCTCCGGAGCAGCCGGCGATGATGGCTTGGTCGGCGAACGCCTTGCCGTCCTTCACCTTGCTCTCAAGATCGATGGTGATCTTGTCGCCAAAACGCTTCTTGGCATCCTCCTCCACTTTCTTCAGGATTCCTTCCGGATCAGCCTGGAACTCATGGATCGTGTAGGCGTTGGATGGGTGGAAAGGAAGGGCGATCATGGACTCCTGCTTGGAGAGGTCGATGCGGATCATCGCGTCGTAGTAAGCGATCTCGCCCGGCTGGAGCTCTTTGTAAGCCTCAGGACGCTCGTGCATCCTGTAATACTCCTCAACCTTCTCGTCGGTAACCCAGATAGAGCTCAGACAGGTGGTCTCGGTGGTCATCACGTCGATTCCGTTACGGAAGTCGGTAGGAAGGGAGGCCACGCCAGGGCCGGCGAACTCAAGCACCTTGTTCTTCACGAAACCGTTCTCGAACACGGCCTTGACGAGGGAGATGGCCACATCGTGAGGGCCGACACCCTTCTTAGGCTTGCCTTCGAGCCAAACCAGAACAACCTCAGGAGCGTTGATGTCCCAAGTGTTGTGGAGGAGCTGCTTCACAAGCTCACCGCCACCTTCGCCCACACCCATGCAGCCGAGCGAGCCGTAGCGCGTGTGGCTGTCGGAACCGAGGATCATGCGGCCGCAACCGGCGAGAGCCTCGCGGACATATTGATGAATAACCGCCTGGTTGGCAGGAACATAGATGCCACCGTACTTCTTGGCGGCGGAGAGACCGAAGATATGGTCGTCCTCGTTGATGGTACCGCCGACAGCACACAGAGAGTTGTGGCAGTTGGTCATCGCGTAAGGGATAGGGAACTTGTCAAGTCCGCTGGCGCGGGCTGTCTGGATAATTCCGACATAAGTGATGTCGTGTGAAGCCATCGCATCGAACTTGATGCGCATCTTCTTGCCTTTGCTTCCGTCCACATCGTGGGCACGGAGAATTCTGTAGGCGATAGTGTTTTCACGAGCCTCGTCGGCAGATGGCATTCCCGCGGCATCACTTACGAGAGTCTTGCCGCCCTTCAGATAAACACCATTAGGAATCAATTCAACCATAGTAAATTAGTTTTGTGTTAATGAATATTGTTAATTATGCTTTCTATAAAAATCGTCAGGGACAGCATGTCGGCGCTTCCGCCGGGCGAGATGTTCTCCCTGATGAAATCCTTGTTCAGAGACGACAATCCGCTCTCGCTGAAGTCCTCAAGAAGCCTTGCGGCCTCGGCTTCGGCGTGGGCGAGACCCTCCGCTCCCCTCCTGTGGAGGATGTTGGTGTCGTCAAGGGTCGTCATTATGTGAAGCAGCGTCTTATGGCAGCGGAAAGGATCGCCTTCCAGCGAACGATAGTACGGCAGCCAGTCTGTGAATAGTTCCGGATAGGCCGCGCGGGCGTTCTCCAGAGCGCCGACAGCCTTGAAACTTCTCTTGGCCTCGGCTCCGTGCGTACCTCGGGCGGAAGGGATCTCCGACGCGGCGCGCGACACAAGCTCCTTAAATGAATATGCCTCCACAGCCCCCGTGGAGCAAGCCAGGCAAGAGGCCGCGGCGACGGAAAGGCCGATGCAGAAGAGCGCTCCCTTGTGGGTATTCACTCCGCCGGTGGCCTTCAGCATCGCTTTTTCGGCCTCGATGCCGATCTCCTTTATCTTTGCCGGGTCAATGTCTTTGGCGGACTCCACAGCCAGTCTTGTCAGATAAGGTCTTAACGCCGAGATGCTTTTGGACATCAGCGCGTAGTCCATGTCTTTGTGGGCACCGTTGTCCTGCCTGTCCACGAGTCCCGGTTTGGGGGTCGTGTCGAGTTCCAACCTCAACGCACGCTCGGCAAGGTCTGCGACCAAGTAAGGGACGGTGGATTTTGGAATATATTCCATCGCCTCTTTGAGGTTGCCTTTGTCAAGAGCACGCCTTAATGAGGTGGCACTGAGCGGTTTGCCTTTTTGTTCAAGTCTTGGAATCTCTACGAAGTTAGGCAATATCTCCGCCATCAGTTCGTTGTAGCGGTGGGTCAGCGCATCCTCCGGCTCGCTTCCGGCAAAACGCACCGTAACTCCAAGAGGCTTAGCGATATGATTCACAAACAGAT
>OQVR01001344.1_pt1 | contig 10540 bp, 10 predicted proteins | sample 1691521 | NCBI WGS metagenome assembly OQVR01 (sample SAMN03418256, study PRJEB22391) | human gut metagenome | biome: human-gut; feature: organic feature; material: feces | host: Homo sapiens | place: Tanzania | collected 2013-01
CCTTGTTTTTGTTTGAACGATGAGGTATTTGTTCCGAAGGCATTGACGCTGACAAGATAAAGTCGCTTTATAAGCAGAGACTATAAGCCTATAACAATGTTTTTGATAGGGGTAAAGCCTGTCGCTTGAAACTTTTTAGTAATTTTGCCTCCGAAGAACAAACAACGAAATTATAAACACTTAAACACAAAGATTATGGCAAAGAAATGGATTTGTACCGTTTGCGGTTATGTACACGAAGGCGACGAACCGCCTGCACAATGTCCTCAATGTAAACAACCGGCTTCCAAATTCAAATTGATGGAAGAGGGAAACGGTTTGACTTTCGAGGCAGAACATGTATGGGCGAGTGTACGGAGGTCGGAATGTATTTGGCGATGAGTCGTCAGGCAGACAGAGAAGGCTATCCCGAGATAGCGGAGGCTTTCAAGCGTTATGCTTGGGAAGAGGCAGAGCATGCTTCCAAATTCGCAGAGCTTTTGGGCGATGTGGTTTGGGATACGAAGACGAACCTCGAAAAACGTATGAATGCCGAATCCGGAGCTTGTGCAGACAAGGTTCGTATAGCCAAGAACGCAAAAGAAGCGAACTTGGACGCAATTCATGATACCGTTCATGAAATGGCAAGAGACGAAGCAAGACACGGAAAGGGCTTCGAGAGCCTTTACAATCGCTATTTCAAGAAATAGTTTTTCAACTTAAATATTTGGTAACGAGGCATTCTCTTGATGAGAATGCCTTTTCTTTTTGCTGTTCACAATTATTTCACATACGCTTCAAATACAGTTAACACACTTCCGCATTTGAGAGACTACTTTTGCACTGTCAAAAAAACAGAAGACAATGCGAAAGTTAATTTACACCATCGCCATGTTGGGCTTCTTCACAGGAGGAGCAATGGCACAGGAAATCGAAACGAAGAAAGACAGCCTCACTCTCTTGAAAGAAAGAGTGGAGACGGTGGAAGGACAAACGAGCAAATTCTCGAAGCTGAAATTCTCGGCATATCTGCAAGCACAAACAGAGTTTTCCCAGAAAGACGGAAAGACAAAAGTAGGAAAGAATACAGGATTCAATCCGCAAACGGACGATGAGGCATTTGCCCGCTATGGAATAAGAAGAGGACGATTGAAATTCGAGTATGCCGGCAAGAATGCGAAGAGTGTATTCCAGTTGGACTTGACAGAGAAAGGCATAGGCTTGAAAGACGCCTACTTTCAAGTTGACGAACCGTTCTTGAAGATGTTTTCCATGAAGGTCGGAGTATTCGACAGACCGTTCGGCGACGAAATATCCTACTCTTCCTCCCTTAGAGAGTCTCCGGAAAGGACATGGTTATTCCAAAACTTATTTCCAGATGAAAGAGACTTGGGAGCGATGATGATAGTCAAGGCACCCAAACAATCCGCTCTTGAAGGCCTGAAATTGCAAGCGGGACTTTTCTCCGGTAACGGCATAAGACAGGACGATAACTCAAAGCTCGATTTTATCGGTCATTTGAAATACGATAAAGCAGCAGGCGAATTTGAGTGGGGATTGGGAGCTTCGCTTTACTGTGGTACGACAAACAATGCAGACAGCGTGCTTTATGAAGTGCAGAACAAAACATGGGTTGCGTCAGAGGTAGAACCAAACTCGACAAACATGAGAACCTATTATGGATTGGACGCACAATTTTCACTAAGCACCGCATGGGGCTTGACGAATGTGAGAGCGGAGTATCTGTTCGGCACGCAACCATCGGTGGCTAACTCGTTCTCATCGCCGAAAGCCAACACATACGACCCTGCAAAGCCTTTCAATCACAAGCGTAACTTCATGGGCTTCCACGTTTACTTTGTGCAGGACATCTATCGCCTTCCCGTCAGTGCAGTCATCAAGTATTCATACGCAGATGCCAATACCGATTTGTCGAAAGACGAGATAAGTAATGTAGCCGACCTTTCCCAATCGAGCCTCGGTCTCGGTCTCTTGTGGAGATGCACGAGCAATATAAGGCTTATGGCATATTACGACATCAATTCAAACGAAAAAACAAACCAAATAGCAAAATACAGCAAAGACGTGGCAGACAACTTGTTCACATTGAGATTACAGTATAAGTTCTAATAAATTCAAAACATTAAAACAGTATAAGAGATGAAAAAGACAGCAATTCTATTACTTACAGCCTTGATTTCGCTATCGGGCTATTCACAGAAAATCAAAGGAAGCGACACAGTATTGCCGCTAAGTCAAAAAGAAGCCGAGGCTTATGCCGCAAAGGGAGGCAAGGTCAGCGTTAACGGCGGAGGCAGCGGGGTCGGAATATCCGCACTCATGTCAGGCAGTTGCGACATCGCCCAAAGCTCGCGAAAGATGAAGTTTTCCGAGAAAAAGAAACTCCAACAGGCAGGCAAGCAGGCAAAAGAGGTTATCATAGCATACGATGCCATAGCCGTGGTAGTCAATCCTGCCAACAAGGTAAGCCAACTTACGAGAGCCCAATTGGAGCAAATCTATACCGGAAAGATAACCAACTGGAAGCAAGTGGGCGGAGAAGACATGAAGATAGTCGTTTATTCGAGGGAATCTTCTTCCGGAACATACGAGTTCTTCAAAGAAAGTGTCATGAAGAACAAAAATTACATGCCGGGAGCTCTTGCAATGCCTGCAACAGGTGCAATCATTCAATCGGTCAAGCAAACCAAGGGTGCAATCGGTTATGTGGGACTTGCTTACCTTACCAAGGGTGTGAAAGCCTTGAAAGTAAGCTACAACAATAAGACTTACGTCGCTCCGAGCGTGGCAACCGCCAAGAACAAACCCTATCCTATCGTTCGTCCTTTGATGTACTACTACGAGGTGAAGTCCGCAAAGAAAGTGAAACCGTTCATTGACTTCGTTCTCTCGGCAGAAGGACAGAAGATAGTTTCGCAAGTCGGATATATTCCGATAAGATAAATCGAATTTGAAAAGATACGAAAATGAGATATGAAATCAAAAAGGGAGGACGCAGCCTCATAGAAGCAGGAATAAAGCTCACAGGGAGCTTGAGTTCTCTCATAGTGATATTGATAGTCATTTTCTTGTTCAAAGAGGGTCTGGGATTGTTCGGGAACAGTACTGTGGAGAACGGATACCTCATCGCAGTACACCGGGACAATCCTCTTTCTTCGCTTAACTCCGAACAAATACTCGGTATATTCGGTGGAGTGCCGTGAACCCTCATGGCGGAAAAAGCCCGCAAGGCGAAATAACGGTTGCCTATAATATAGACCAAGCTCTCGAACAAGAAGACAGAACGAACATGATTGCCTTTCTGCCCAAGGAATACCTCGCAGAGGTGGACGGCATGAAAGCGGTGGATTGCGGAAACATAAACTTTGCGGACTTCTTTGCCGGAAAGACATGGATGCCTACCGCACAGCCCGCTCCGCAATTCGGAGTGCTTCCCATCATACTCGGCACTCTTATGGTAAGCTTTGCAGCCATTGCGATAGCCTTGCCGTTTGCCTTGGCGGCAGCCGTATTCCTTTCGGAGATTGCCGACAAGAGACTGTACAAACTGCTTAAACCTGCAATCGAGTTGCTCTCCGGCATTCCTTCCGTGGTTTACGGTTTCTTCGGTCTTATAGTTGTTGTGCCTATAGTTCAAAAGACATTCGGACTCGACGTAGGCGAAACGGCATTGAGCGGAGCAATCATTCTCGCAATCATGGCTCTGCCGACCATAATAACCATAGCGGAAGACGCAATGCGGGCAACCCCCGATACATTGAGAGAAGCCTCTCTCGCTTTGGGTGCAAACAAATGGCAAACCATATATAAGGTTGTCATTCCGCATGCGAAGAGCGGCATAACGGCAGGTGTCGTACTCGGTATCGGTCGTGCGATGGGGGAAACGATGGCAGTGCTTATGGTATGTGGTAACGCAGCCGTCATTCCTCACACATTGTTGGAACCGATAAGGACGATACCCGCAACGATAGCCGCAGAACTCGGAGAGGCTCCGCAGGGAGGAGCCCATTACAGTGCTTTGTTCATGCTTGCCTGCATTCTGTTCCTGCTCACCTTGCTGATAAACCTGTCGGTGGAGTATATTTCAAAGAGAAAGAACCTTAAAACCAAAAAGATATGAAGAAGCATAGACAGAAAGCGGCTTTCTGGATAATAGGATTGATGAGTACATGTATTATAGGAGTTTTGCTGTGGATACTGATATTCATTATAGTCAAAGGAATAGGCGTAATATCATGGGATTTCCTTACTTCCATGCCTAAGGAGGGCATGACCGGGGGAGGTATCCTGCCTGCAATAGTCGGCACGTTGTGTTTATGCGTGGGAAGCATGATTTTCGCATTCCCTGTCGGAGTAATAAGCGGTATATATCTCAACGAATACGCGGGTAACGGGAAGATTGTAGGTTTCATTCGCATGATGACCAACAACCTTTCGGCAATTCCCTCCATCGTTTTCGGTTTGTTCGGAATGTCCCTTTTCGTAAACACTTTGGGATTCGGAGACAGCATAATTGCCGGCAGTCTCACCTTGGGCATACTCGTTCTTCCCGTGGTGATACGCACGACCGAAGAAGCCTTGAAACAGATAGACGACAGCTATCGCCTCGGCTCGTTGGCTTTGGGTGCAAGCAAATTGCAGACAATCTTCAAAGTCGTGTTGCCCATGGCGATGCCCAACATTATTACGGGACTTATACTGTCCGTAGGCAGGGTATCCGGCGAAACGGCACCCATTCTCTTCACGGCGGCGGCTTACTTCTTACCCAAATTGCCGACAAGCATTTTCGATCAGGTCATGGCACTGCCTTATCACTTGTATGTGCTTGCCACCTCCGGCACAAACCTCGAAGCCTCCCGCTCCATGGCATTCGGAACGGCACTCGTGCTTGTGTTGATTGTTCTTATACTCAACCTCCTTGCCAATGCAATGAGACGATACTTCAACAAGAAAATAAAAACGAACTAAGCAATGAAGATAATAGAAACAAAGGATTTGAATTTTTGGTACGGGAATTTCCACGCACTGAAAAACATAAACATGGAAATAGAATCCAATTCGGTAACTGCCTTCATCGGACCTTCGGGTTGCGGAAAAAGTACCTATTTGAGGCTGTTCAACCGTATGAATGATTTGATACAGGGAACACGATTGGATGGCAGCGTTCTTATTTCGGGCAAAGATATATACGCAAAGGACATCGATGTCGATGCTCTCCGCAAGAGAGTGGGCATGGTCTTCCAAAGACCCAATCCTTTTGCCAAAAGCATTTTCGATAACGTGGCATACGGATTGCGTGTCAACGGAATAAAAGACAAGAAAGTCATTGCCGAAACGGTGGAGCAAAGTCTGAAAGGGGCAGCCCTTTGGGACGAGGTCAAGGATAAGTTGAACAAATCCGCATTCGAACTTTCCGGCGGACAGCAACAGCGTCTCTGCATAGCGAGAGCCTTGGCGGTGAAACCGGAAATACTCCTCATGGACGAGCCTGCCTCTGCCTTGGATCCTATATCGACAGTCAAAATAGAAGAACTTATTTTCCAACTGAAAAAAGACTATACCATAGTCATAGTAACCCACAATATGCAACAAGCGGCAAGGGTTTCCGACAAGACGGCTTTCTTCTACCTCGGCGAATTGGTGGAATACGACGATACGGACAAGATATTCACCAATCCTTCCGTACCCGCAACCCAGAATTACATCACCGGACGCTTCGGTTGATGCGGATAAATCAATAGAATACAGGAATAAAAACAAAGAAACAAAGATATATCATGGAAAAGCATATAGACAGAGAATTGAAATTGCTTACCGATTCATTGGAACAAATGTGGAATCTCGTAGGCAGGCAGGTAAGCAAAAGCAAACAGGCTTTGATGAATTACGACAAGGCTTTGGCAAGAGAAGTGGTGGCGAGAGAAAAAATGTGCAACGCATTGGAATTGACAACGGACAGCCGTTGCGAGAATTTCATCGCACTCAACAACCCCGTTGCCATGGATTTGCGATTGGTTTTGGCGGTTTTGAAAATCAACAACAACCTCGAAAGGATAGGGGACTTCGCCGAGAGCATAGCCTTTTTCGTTCTCAAATACATGGACGGCAAGATAGACGAGGACTTTGCCAAGCAGTTGCGACTCGAAGAGATGTTCGACAATGCGGAGAAGATGTTCGAAATCGCAAAGCAGGCTTTCGACAACGAAGATACCGCAATGGCGGAACAAGTCTTCGGCATAGACAATCTGATAGACGAAATAAACCACGGAGCAATACCCGTATTGGCACAACAAATCAGAAAAGAACCCGACAAGGCGGAACAATACCTGTACCTTCATCATGTAATCCGTAAAATCGAGCGTATAGGCGACCGTTGCAACAACATAGCCGAAGAAACCGTCTTTTACCTTGATGCAAAAGTTCTGAAACACTCCAAATAAGCCCTGTTTGAAATAGAACATCTTAACCCCGCGGCAGCCGAACGCCGAAAGAATTTACTCTTTCGGCGATTCGTTTTAACGGAACGGCGATTCGATTTCTCGCTTTGCAAGAAGTCGGAACGCCGAAACCTGTTTCGTTGCTTTATTCATGGAAAACACAGCCTGCAAATGCAGCAATAAGTGCCGTGCAAAGCCATTCCATACGAGCGGCAGTTCATACGTATGTTTCTTTCCGACAAATCTAAGGAAGCGTTTCGCCGAAAAACAACCCCCTTTCCGACGGTTGAAATTACCGAAAAGAGCAAAGGAAAAACGTATATTTCGGCATTTAAGAAACCTTACAACCGTTAAAAGTGAGGCATCGGGCAAAGATTAACACTTCCCGCCCTTTCCTGATAATTAAACACACTTTTCAAGCAAATACACCGCCTATACCCTGAAAATTACCCCCCCGAAAACTCAATAGATTAAAATATAATAATTCGGATTAAGCCGAAATGTTAACGGTAACACCATTGAAAATAAGGTGTTTGCAAGAAAAGAAATACTTGTGTACTTTTGCAATCCCTTAAAGAGAGCGTGTGTATATGGCATAAGGGCAAGGAGAGTTTGAAGTAACGTATAAATATAATAGAGATGAAAAAAACAATTTGCATGCTGGCACTTGGTATGTGCCTTTTGCCAATGTTGGCGAACGCAGGTGGCTCAACACCGCAACCGCCAACACCAACAACAGGTAGTTTCACAAATGCAGACAGAGCCAATTCTGTTAAAGGAGATGGTCAGGCACCAATCGCCCCTGCAACCTTATTGCTTTTGGGCTTGGCAGGCGGTTTCGCCGGAATGAAAGTTTATCGTAACACCAAAAAGGAGGATTAGCATCATGAAAAGATTATTTTTGACGGCAGTTCTCGGCTGCCTTGCCACACTGTTTGCCGTAAATGCAAACGCACAAGTTCGCATCGTCAACGGAACGGAAAGCGGAAACTACACCCTTCAGGCTGCTTTCCAATACATTTGGAGTCATTCCGCCGATGAACTCACCGTAACGCTGACGGGAGATATAGACTTGGACAGTGTCAGTCTCACAAGACCTGTGGACTACGCCGGTTTCAGAGGAACTTTCGACGGACAGAATTATACAATACAGAACTTCTCCATCAACGCCTCTCTATTCGGTAACCTGTACGGAACGGTAAAGAATTTGAAAGTAAAGAATGTTCCTTTAACCATATCGAGTGCCGAACCTGTCGGAGGCATTTGCGATATCTGCTACGGAGAGATTGATAATGTTTACACAGAGGTGTTCACCGTTACAAACACAGGCGGAGCATGCAGTGGCATCGCCGGTCTCGTGTATGGAACGGTAAAGAACACTTCCACTTATAGCGAAGCTTGGCCAACAGACGAAGGAAAAAATATGAGTTGCGGTATCGCATATATTCCGGATCCTACGAAAGGTAAGGTTATCAGTTGCAGGACTATGACAGGTGGAAATGTCAAATATCGTATCACCAATGTCGTTAGAACCGTAAATGATGGAATATACAGAGTGGATAATTACGAAGATGATAATTCGTATCCAACCACAATATGGGATCCATCATATATGGCTCCGCCTTTTGCACCTGAGTCTAGTGGAACTATAGAAACTAAGGATTATACAGCAATGGTAATAGATAATAAGATAACGATGAGAGAAGGTGGTGATGCTATACCTGCTAATATTCAGAAAGTTGTTATAACGGAGAATGGCAGTATCATCAACCAAAGCGGACAGGTTATCACCAATGCCGTAATACAAAAACCGGTTAAGGGCGGACAATGGAACTTCATCGGCTTACCGATAGCCGCAGGCGAGCAAGGCATAGGCATCTCCCCTTTGGCAAATGTAGAAGGCGACATCTGGGCATTGCAATACAAACAAGGAGAATGGGACGAAAACTACCTGCACTGGAACGAAACAAACAAAAGCTACATCAAGGAGGGCGAAGGCATCTTCGCATGGCCTGACGCCGACTACACCCTTAACATAGACGGAACATTGGTAAACGGGGATGTTACAAGAATTGCTGTTGAAAGCAAATTGTTTGTGCAAAATTTTGTGGCATTGGCGAACCCATATCCCGCAGCAATAAAGATAGCGGACTTGGTAGCTTTGAATGGTGTACAAGGACAAGTTTGCTACATATACAACGGTACATCTTATGATACACCAAATACAGGTACAATCCCTGTCGGTACAGGTTTCTTTTTGAACACGGCAGAGAATATAACCTGGTCGGCATTCTCTCCGCTTGCGATATTCACGGTATAAACATCGCCTTGGTTCATAACGATTTCTTCTTCATTGTCGATCAGGGTCAAGCTGTATCCTTCGGGTATGTTCTCTGCTATGATTTCAACGCTTTGTGCTTCGCCGGATTTGATGTTCATGGTTGCGGTATATGGCAATGCGTTCACTTCTTCTTTGCAAAGGTCGATGTCATTGCATATCAAGTAAGGTTCTGCCACTGTGCCATCGCCGAACATCTTGTTGGCGTCGAAGATGTCGTACTCTGCTGTTGCGGCTTCATTCTTGGCAAACATGACAGGGACTTTGTAACCGTCGGTGGATACCGATACGGTTAGGAAGTCTCTTTCGACAGGGGTGCTTTTCGCCGTGGTGGTTTGCGTCCATGACTTCTGCATATTTACGGTCTTGCTTCCGGTAGTTGCGAAGTTCACGAAGAAACCGTGTCCGCCGTCAACCTTTTCCGTAGAACTTGAAATGGTTCTCCAAGCGTTGCTTCCCCTTACATATACTACCTGTCCTTGAATATTGTCGGTTTGTATTCCGGAAATTATGTTGCTTGCAAGCATTGCTGCGGGGTATGGGTTCGCCAATGCCATCCAATTACCTGTGGTTCCGTCGCCGCTATTTGCCTGCACATCGGCTGTTACGGTTACATCGTCATTTACCAACGTACCTGTGCTTTCCAAGGTGAAACTTTCATTGGTGTAAACCAATATGCCGTTGCCTTTTCCTACAGAGTCGCCGCTTTGTGTATCTGTATAATAGTGCAAATAGTCTGATCCCCAATCACCTGTTCCATAATTGAACGCAAGTGCGACGATGGCAGGTTTATTGATAAAATCTCTTATGTCTTCATTCATCGCCAAACCGATGAAGTTCCAACTTCCTGCCGTTATGTTCTTCTGCATTGTGCCTTGCAAGGTCGTATTACTCCTCTTATCTATCAGGTTACCGCCATCGGCTATTACTACCTTCGCTCCGGAGGGCACATTTTTGTTCTCTTGAACCGTAATTGTATGACCGGCAGAAATAGTAAACCGAGTCTCTCCCGTGCCTTTAAAATTCCAAGTACTTATATCCGAAAAATCTCCGCTATTCTTACTAATCAATATCTTGTTGGCAGTTATTGATTCTACGCCATTGTTGACATGAACAATATTTCCGTCGCTAAAATTAAACCCCGGTTTTTTCAATCCTTCGTTAAGGAAGTCGATACATTGTTCTATCGTTGCTGATGGACCTGATGGACCTGAAACGTGATCCAAATGCAGAACATGAGAAATATCGGCATTCGTTATAAGGAAGTTACTTATTGTATCAGGTTGTAGATAAGTACCTGAATGATTTGTCACAACTTCTCCCACATAACTATTGTAAACAGCTCCATTCGCATTCCCGTCTTTTTTGACATAGGTAATACCTGCCATTTTGGACTGTCCGATTGAGGTTGCATTAAGATTTATAATAGTGTTATCTACAGCACAAGCTCTGATAGTGTCCTGATTGGCGAGCAAACCTACAATTCCGCCAATATATTTCTCATTTGTCCCGGCTTCGGTATCCAATACTTCTATTTTTCCACCGAATGAGCAGTATTCTATTATACTTTTAGCACCATAATCAGAAGAGTATCCTATCAGTCCACCTATGTGACAAGAGCTACCGGTAAGTGAAATTTTACAATCAATAGCACTACAGAAAGATATTTTACCTCCAAACATACTTGCAGTCAATAGTCCTCCATGATGGGCTACTGTTGAGGTTATTGTAATGTTACATTCTAATAGCTTTACATTATCAATAT
>OQVR01001356.1_pt1 | contig 10456 bp, 9 predicted proteins | sample 1691521 | NCBI WGS metagenome assembly OQVR01 (sample SAMN03418256, study PRJEB22391) | human gut metagenome | biome: human-gut; feature: organic feature; material: feces | host: Homo sapiens | place: Tanzania | collected 2013-01
AAATTTTAAAGTTTTAGAAAAAACTATTCCAAACAAACAACATAGAAGCCTGCTCATACCTAGAGCAGGCTTTCTTCGTTTAACCCCATAAAAACCACGAAAAAACTTTAATTCTACCCTTCTCTGCAAAAAAGTTGGCATTTTTTTGCGCTATCACAAATATTTTTTGTAATTTTGCCTTCAAATAGGAAAATTAATATAAAAAAGAAATATTATGCTTACACTTAAACTCATCAGTGAAGAAACTGAACGTGTAGTTAAAGGTCTTGAAAAGAAGCATTTCCCAAATGCTCGTGAGGCCGTAGAGAAAGTTTTGGAGTACGACAAGATTCGTCGTGAAGCTCAGCAGAAGTTGGATAACAACAAGCAGCAGGCTAACCAGTTTGCCAAGCAGATTGGTGCCCTGATGAAGGAAGGCAAGAAAGAGGAAGCTGAGAGCGCTAAGGCTCAGGTAGCTATGCTCAAGGCTGACGCTAAGGCTCTTGAAGAGATTATGGAGAAAGCACAGAACGATATGACCAACCAGTTGCTCGAAATTCCTAACATCCCTTGCGAGCAGGTTCCTGAAGGTAAGGACGCAGCCGACAACGTTGTTGTGAAAGAAGGCGGCGAAAAGCCAAACCTCGGCGAGGATGCTCTCTGCCATTGGGATCTCTTGAAGAAGTATAATCTTGTAGACTTCGACCTCGGCGTTAAGATTACTGGCGCAGGTTTCCCTGTATATATCGGCAAGATGGCCCGTTTCCAGCGTGCACTCGAGGCATTCTTCCTCGATGAGGCTCGCAAGAGCGGATACCTGGAGATTCAGCCTCCTTACGTAGTAAACGAGGACTCTGGTCGTGGTACCGGTCAGTTGCCAGACAAGGAAGGTCAGATGTATCATGCTAATCTGGATAATCTCTTCCTCATCCCTACTGCTGAGGTTCCTGTAACCAACATTTTCCGCGATGTTATTCTCGATGAGAAAGATCTCCCAATCAAGCGTTGTGCTTACTCAGCTTGTTTCCGTCGTGAAGCAGGTAGCTATGGTAAGGACGTTCGCGGTTTGAACCGCCTGCACCAGTTCGACAAGGTAGAGATTGTTCGCATCGATAAGCCAGGTCACTCTTACGAGAGTTTGAACGAGATGCTCGACCATGTTGAAGGTCTTTTGAAGAAGTTGGAGTTGCCATACCACATCCTCCGTCTCTGCGGTGGTGATATGAGTTTCACCTCTTCTATCTGCTACGACTTCGAAACATGGAGTGCTGCACAGGGTCGCTGGTTGGAAGTTTCATCAGTATCTAACTTCGAGAGCTACCAGGCTAATCGTCTCCACTGCCGCTATCGCCATACAGATGACAAGAAGATTGAGCTTTGCCACACTTTGAACGGTTCAGCTCTTGCTTTGCCACGAATCGTAGCAACCATCTTGGAGAACAATCAGACCCCAGAAGGAATCCGCGTACCTAAGGTATTGGTTCCATACTGCGGTTTCGAGATGCTTGATGACAAAAATTTCGATTAATTTGAAGTATCGGTAAGACTTCCTGTTTTTCTCGATTATACAAAACATTCGAAAAACAAAAATAACATATATTGTACGAGGATAACTTCGACTGCCACAAAGGTAGCCGATGTTATCCTTTTGCATTTTATGTGCCATGAAGCAAACTCTAAACAGCTAACCAGAAATATTAATTGATCAGCATAAAGAAGAAATTTAATAGCCCATGAACAAGATTATCAAGAAAGTACAATACTCTGAGAAAGTATTCCGCTTCGATGTAGAAGCACCACTTATTGCCAAGAGCCGAAAGGCTGGTAACTTTGTTATCATCCGTGTAGATAACAACAGCGAGCGTATGCCTCTGACCATCGCAGATGCTGACATAGAGAAAGGAACCATCACACTGGTTGTACAGAAGGTAGGTCTTTCATCTACCAAACTCTGTGCTTTAAATGAAGGCGATGAGATTCACGATGTGGTAGGACCACTTGGAAATCCTACACATATCGAGAACTTCGGAACCGTCATTTGTGCCGGAGGTGGCGTAGGCGTAGCTCCTATGCTCCCTATCATCAAGGCACTGAAAGCCGCAGGAAACAGAGTTCTTTCTGTAATAGCGGGTAGAAGCAAAGACCTCGTGATTATGGAAGACGAAGTGCGCGCTTCCAGCGATGAGCTCATCATCATGACCGATGACGGAAGCTACGGCGAGAAGGGTGTTGTAACCATAGGAATCGAGAAACTCATCAATCAGGAACATATCGATAAGGTTTTCGCCATCGGTCCTCCTATCATGATGAAGTTCTGCTGTCTCCTGACCCAGAAATATAATCTTTCCACAGACGTTTCGCTCAATACCATCATGGTGGATGGAACCGGTATGTGCGGTGCCTGCCGCTTAACCATCGGTGGAAAGACCAAGTTTGTCTGCATCGACGGTCCTGAGTTTGACGGCGCCCAGGTAGACTGGGACGAGATGTTCAAGCGCATGGGCACTTTCAAGGATGTTGAGCGCGAGGAGATGGAACACTTCGAAGAACACCTTGCAACTGTAGACGCAGAAAAGAAGAAAGAAACTACGGATGTAACCATGGACGTAGAACCTACAGATGCAAGCATCGAAGAGTTGACCGACCGTAACGCTGAGTGGCGCAAGGAGTTACGCGCTTCGATGAAAGCAAAAGAACGTACAGCTATAGAGCGCGTAAAGATGCCAGAACTTGACCCTCTTTATCGTGCCACAACCCGTACGGAAGAGGTAAATATCGGTTTAACCAAGGAAATGGCTTTGACCGAAGCCAAGCGCTGTCTCGACTGTCCTAAGCCTACCTGTATGGAAGGTTGCCCTGTAAGCATCAACATTCCTTCCTTCATCAAGAATATTGAGCGAGGCCAGTTCCTTGCCGCAGCCAAGGTTTTAAAGAACACCTCTGCCCTACCTGCCGTTTGCGGACGAGTTTGTCCACAGGAAAAGCAATGCGAAAGCAAGTGCGTACATCTTAAGATGAACGAGCCTGCTGTAGCAATCGGATACCTGGAGCGTTTTGCTGCCGATTACGAGCGCCAGAGTGGAAACATCTCTGTACCAAAGTGCGATGAACCTAATGGCATCAAGATAGCTGTAGTTGGTTCAGGACCTTCCGGATTGAGTTTTGCAGGCGATATGGCAAAGAAGGGATTCGACGTTACCGTCTTTGAGGCTTTACACGAGATTGGCGGTGTATTGAAATATGGTATTCCTGAATTCCGTTTGCCTAATGCTATCGTGGATGTAGAGATTGAAAATCTTCAGAAGATGGGCGTAAAGTTCATTACAGACTGCATCGTAGGCAAGACCATTTCCGTAAAAGATCTGGAAGAACAAGGATTCAAGGGATTCTTCGTAGGTTCTGGAGCCGGACTCCCTAACTTCATGAACATTCCAGGAGAGAATGCCTTGAACATCATGTCTTCTAACGAATATCTTACCCGTGTAAACCTGATGGATGCAGCCAATCCTCATAGCGACACCCCTATCAACTTAGGCAAGAAGGTGGTTGTTGTAGGCGGCGGTAACACTGCTATGGACAGTTGCCGTACTGCGAAACGACTCGGAGCAGACGTGACCTTGGTTTATCGCCGTTCGGAGGCTGAAATGCCTGCCCGACTCGAAGAGGTGAAGCATGCCAAGGAAGAAGGTATCAACTTCTTCACCCTACATAACCCTAAAGAGTATGAGGCAGATGAGAAAGGCGCAGTAAAGGCTGTTGTTCTCGATGTGATGAAGCTTGGCGAACCTGATGCCAGCGGCCGTCGTCGTCCAGAAGCTACAGGCGAAACCATCACGCTGGAGTGCGACCAGGTAATTGTAGCTGTAGGCGTAAGCCCTAATCCACTCGTTCCACAGAGTATCGAAGGATTGGAACTTGGCCGAAAGAACACCATTGCCGTAAACGACCAGATGCAGAGTTCCATCGAAGAAATCTACGCTGGCGGCGATATCGTACGAGGAGGAGCCACAGTAATTCTTGCTATGGGAGACGGTAGAAAGGCCGCTCTCAATATGAGCGAAAAATTATTGAATAAATAAGAAAAACAGGAAACAATAAAGGGCAGCCATGCATCACGCAGACTGCCCTTTCCTTTTCTCGTATGTAATGTTATAAAATGAAATGTAGTTCGTACATATATATTTATTAATAATTGGACTCAAACACTATTTCAGATTAATACGAAGACCGAACTGGAGATTGAAATTCCACTTCTTATCTTTAAACGTATTTTCTATTTCGCTGCCATTATCAAAATAATATTTTGCACCTGGCTCAATATAGAAGCCCACTTGTGGAGTAACATCATACTGTGCACCAAGCGAAGCCTTACCCGAGAACTGAACGCCATCACGCTTCACATCCTCTTTATGACCAGAAACCTTTGTATCATTCTTTACGTTGAAATCGGCTTCTCCACCCGCCATTACGTATGCGTGGAAGCCACCCGTGCTCCATACCTCATAGTTTAAACCAAGAGGAACACCCACATAATGCAAAACCTGATGTGTATCAAATTCTGAAACACCATAAGATTTGAAATCAGATGCAACACGCGTATAAACAACACCGGTACTCAAAGACAAGCGAGGAGCAAGCCCTATACCAACCTGTGCACCTATAGCCAAAGGAGCATGATGCTTCGCTTCTACATATTTTGGTATTGCATATCTTAAAGGAGAAGCAGCCAGGAAAACACCATGATCAGCAAAGCCGCCACCAGCAAGAGGATCAGAAGACGCATACATGCCGTTTGACATTCCATCGCTGCCAGTACCCAGACTCACATTTTCTGCATACAGGTTCATGGTCCAAGTCTGTTCATACTTGTCTTTATAACCGCGTTCAAAATGATCATCGTACACTCTGCCTGCATAAAGTTTCTGTCCAACATCTGCTTTTAACGGCTTGGTGGCATCAGCAGAAGCAGCCATCTGTCTTTCAGAATCCTCATTTTGCTTTTGCAAAACAGATAATTCCTGACCATTTGCCTCTGCATCAACAGGCCGTTCTGGTATTTCCACCTCTGCTGCAAGCATTATTTCGTTATCAGCAGCAACAGTACTCTCCCGGAAAGAGACAGAAGATTTACTATGGTTCAATTGACGCCCCGATGAATGGCGATTCACCTGATGTGCAGATGCATTGTTTTCAGCAAGCAAGATAGCATTTTTACTTTCTGACGATTGTGCTTCTGCACGGACAGCAGAAGAAGTCCTGCTTGAACCTGATGCTGTAGAGAAAGAACTCTGAACAGCTAAGTTAGCCTGTCCCGGTTCATCATCATGCAGATAAACATAACTGCCTCCTACTCCCAATAAAGCAATCGCTGCAGCTACTGACCATCTTTTCAAGACAACATAACGAGCCTGTGGTCTCTTTTTTACATCAGTTTCCTCATCACCAACCTTTTTTGACTGAGCAAGCGATTGTTCTATCCCAGCCCACAAGTCGTGGCTGACAGGCTCTTGATAGTCTGCCAACTGATCTCGAAGTTTATTTGTCCAATCGTTACTCATTACTTTTCTCGTTTATATGATTCAACTCTTTATTATCACTACAATCTGCCTGGCTCAGATAATCTTTTACCTTTTTGCCTAACAGCTTTTTCGCCCGCAAATATTGTGAAGCAGAACTACTTTCCTTGATGCCTAACAGCTGTGCTATTTCTTTATGACTTTTCTGTTCAAAAACAAACATGTTAAGAACCAGTCTGTAACCATCAGGCAATTCTCCTATCATCCTTGTCAGTTCTGCAGGCGGAACTCTTTCTACTTCAGGCTCTTCATCCTCAATATCATCGGGAACTTCGTCCACGATAGTGAAGCGCTTTTGCTGCCTGACGAAGTTGACAGCTTCATTAGTCACTATCCGCAAGAGCCAAGCCCGAAGAGCGCCCTCACCCCGATATTCAAATTTAGCAATACCGGAAAAGACTTTTATAAAACTGTCTTGCACTACATCTTCAGCATCATCGCGCACAGGGACATACCTCAGCGCTACGGCCATGGCATACCCCACATAGCGTTCGTACAATCTGTGCATTGCTGCCCGACTGCCGCTATTGATGTCGTCTAAGAGTTCCTTTTCCGATTCCAATTTCAAATCCTTTTTAATGATTAAACGATATAAAGAGAAAACCTTGCATCAAAAATGAACTTTTTTTTGATGCAAGGCACTTTTTTTATATTTTTACATTATTCTATAGAGAATACCTTACCTTCCTGAGTAAGATAACTTTCTGCAAACACCTCTTTAGCTTCATTCAACAAAACCTCTTCATTATTATATCTTGCACTATAATGTCCCAAAAGAAGTTTGCCTACTCCCGCATTTCTGGCGATAGTAGCAGCCTGTCGAGCCGTGCTGTGATAATAGAGTTTAGCCCTGTCCTCATTCTCCGAAGTATAGGTGCTCTCATGATAAAGCACCGTAACACCCTTTACCTTTTCTGCCAAATTCGGAACAAAGCGGGTATCACTGCAATAAGCATAACTGCGAGGACAAGCGGCAGGCATTACCAATCTGGCATTAGGTATTACGTCACCCTCCTTCGTAGTCCAGTCAGCTCCATTCTTGATGTTATTGATCTGGCTTACAGGAATCTCGTAATAATCTATCATATCACGACGGATATGAGGCAATGTCGGTTTCTCTCTGAAGATGTAACCACAACAAGGCACACGATGCTGGAGAGGAACGGTTTCTACTGTTACAGAATGATCTTCATAAACCACTTGCGACTTTTCTGTATCTACAGGAACAAAATCTATTTCATATTCCATTCCCTGCATAAAGAAATCAATCTGACGCTTAAACAAATCTCCGTAACTTTCAGGCGCATAAACTTTTAGCTTAGCCGTTCTACCCAGCATACCAAAGGTAGAAAGAAGTCCCAGCAAGCCAAAGCAATGGTCACCATGGAGATGCGAAATAAAGATCGCATTTATCTTAGCAAAGTGAACATGAGTGCGACGGAACTGCATCTGGGCACCCTCTCCACAATCCACCATAAAGCATTTGCCCCGCATCTCAACAATCTGAGCCGAGGCACTATGCTTAAGTGTGGGCAAAGCACTGCCACACCCCAATATATGTACTTTAAATGGTTCCAAAACTAAATCATAAATTACAGATTCAACATGATGACGTTACTCCTGGCGCTTGAAAACAAAGATGCCCTGAGTATTCTCCAACATAAGACTGTCAGAACCCAACTTGTCAATAGCAAAAGTATCCTTATTCAGCAAGAGTTTACCATTGAGAATCTTCCAACTAGTCCAAGGATTAGTTTCAGCCTTCACATTGTTCTTCACCTCTCCACCTTCCAAGATATCAAAATTCTTATCCAGAGAAGTCCATTTACCCAAGAGGGATGTCAGGTTGATAATCTTCTGGGCCATCATCTCTCCATCCTCTGCCTTATAACCGATAAGAGCAATACGGTCGCCAGCCAGCAATCCTCCCTGAACAACATCAGGATTCTCATCGTCAATAAACACCGAAAGGGTGTCACCATCATCAGAAATCAGCTCCAGATTATGCATAGAGGTTCCCTCACCGCATACACCATAGATGGTAGAATCGTTCATCGCATCCTCTACCTCTACAGAATCGGTTGTACTGATAACAGGAACATTATTTTTGTTCTTACAACTGTTGGCTGCGAAAAGCGCCACCAAAGCTATTGTTACATAAACTAATTTCTTCATAACTCTTTAGTTTTTATTATTATGTTGATGAGTCGATAAGATAATCCGATTCACCATTATTTATCTTCCTTTTTCTCCTGAAGTTTTGCTTCATCCCATAGTTTATCCATTTCTTCTAAACTCATATCTTTTAAGTTTTTACCTTGCTTCAAGCTATGATCTTCCACATAGTTGAAACGGCGGATAAACTTCTGGTTGGTTTTCTCCAGCGCATTATCCGGATTGAGTTTATAGAGACGTGCTGCATTGATGACAGAGAAGATGAAATCGCCCAATTCCTGGGTAGAATTTTCCTTATCGCCTTTAGCCAGTTCCACCTTGAGTTCTTCCAGTTCCTCCTGTACCTTTTCCCACACATCTTCTTTTTCTTTCCAGTCAAAGCCTACATTTCTAGCCTTATCCTGAATGCGATAAGCCTTGATAAGAGAGGGAAGAGAATGAGGTACACCGCTCAACACCCGTTCATTTCCGTCCTTCTCCTGCTGTTTTATCTGTTCCCAGGTTTTCTCAACAGAAGTCGCTGTTTTCGGCTTGGTGGCGCCAAGTGCCAGGGTTTCTTCCGAACTGGCAGTTCCTGTCTCTCCATTCCCTGCATCAGACTCCTTATAAACAACCTGTCCTTCATCATTGATGAACATATCCGGATTCGAAACTGTCCAGTTTCCTTCCTCCTTCCAGTTGATGAAAGGATGGCGGAACATCAATTTATCTGCCTCCTGATTGCAAACATCGCAAATATCGAACTCGCCGTCTTCTCTGCCGATGATGCTATAGAACATCACGTGCTCCAGCACATCGCCCAACTCTTTCTTGATATCCTTGTAATCGCGCTTCATCAAGGCGTCACAAAGCTCGAAAGTCTCCTCGATGGTATTCGGACGAAGACTCTCGAATGTCTGCTTCTTATCCCATGGACACTGCAGGCGCAAACGGTCCTGCACATCCAGCAAGCGGCTGAATGCCGCTAACTTTTCTTCTTTCGTATGCATAACTCTAACCTCACATTAAAGATTATCTTTCCATTTCTTGCCTGCCTTCGTGTTGAGGAAAATGGCAAAAGACAATGCAAACACAAACATCATTACATTAAAAAACAAATATGCTTCCATAACCATTACTTTTTATACTTCAACAAATCATTGGCACCAAATGCAAGTAAGAACCCACATATTGAACCAACAAAAAAACACACTATATTAAGCAAACCGAAATCACCTCCAATTATCAGAGGCGACAATCCTCCCACGGCAACGCTGCCAAACATCAGCTTCGCCATATCATAGAGAAAACCGGCTAACTGTTTTCTTCTATCTTGCTCTGAAACTTCTTTTACTGCATTACTAACCATCGTTTTGTGCAAAAATTAATAATTTTGATGCAAAGATAGTATTTTTTGCCCAAAAATTCGTATCTTTGCACCGTTTTTTAAGGAAAAAGAAAGAAAAAGAATAAAAATTAGATAGAAACAATGGAATTAGCAAGTAAATACGATCCACAAGCAGTGGAAAGTAAATGGTATCAGTACTGGCTCGACAACAAGCTTTTCAGCTCTAAGCCAGATGGTCGTGAACCTTATACGGTGGTAATCCCTCCACCAAACGTAACGGGTGTGCTCCACATGGGACACATGCTCAACAATACTATCCAGGATATTCTCGTTCGCCGTGCACGCATGGAGGGCAAGAACGCTTGCTGGGTACCAGGTACCGACCACGCCAGTATCGCTACCGAGGCTAAGGTGGTTAACCGCCTCGCTCAGCAGGGCATCAAGAAGACCGACCTTACCCGTGAGGAGTTCCTCAAGCATGCTTGGGACTGGACTCACGAGCATGGTGGCATCATCCTCAAGCAGCTCCGCAAGCTCGGTGCCAGCTGCGACTGGGACCGCACAGCATTCACCATGGACGAGACCCGCTCTCGTGCCGTTATCCACGTATTCTGCGACCTCTACAAGAAGGGACTCATCTATCGTGGCGTGCGCATGGTTAACTGGGACCCTAAGGCTCAGACTGCGCTCTCTGACGAGGAGGTTATCTACAAGGATGAGCACTCTAAGCTCTACCATCTGAAGTATTATGTAGTAGAGCAGGACTGCCAGCAGGTGGATGAGGAGAACGTGATGCACAAGGATGAGAAGGGTTTCTATGCAGTAGTAGCAACCACCCGTCCTGAAACTATCATGGGCGACTCTGCCATGTGTATCAACCCAGAGGATAAGAAGAATACCTGGTTGAAGGGCAAGCACGTCATCGTGCCTCTCGTAAACCGCGAGATTCCTGTTATCGAGGATTCATACGTAGATATCGAGTTCGGTACCGGCTGCCTGAAGGTAACTCCAGCTCACGATATCAACGACCACGCCCTCGGTTTGAAGCATGGTTTGGAAACCATCGACATCTTCAACGACAACGGTACCATCAGCGAGGCAGCAGGTCTCTATGTAGGTATGGACCGCATGGACGTGCGCAAGCAGATTTCCATCGACCTTCAGAACGCCGGTCTGATGGAGAAGATTGAGGACTATAATAATAAGGTGGGCTTCTCTGAGCGTACCAATGTGCCTATCGAGCCAAAGCTCTCTACACAGTGGTTCCTCAAGATGCAGCACTTTGCTGACATCGCCCTCCCTCCAGTGATGGACGATGACATCGAGTTCTATCCTAAGAAGTACAAGAACACCTATCGCCACTGGTTGGAGAACATCAAGGACTGGTGTATCAGCCGTC
>OQVR01001357.1_pt1 | contig 10456 bp, 6 predicted proteins | sample 1691521 | NCBI WGS metagenome assembly OQVR01 (sample SAMN03418256, study PRJEB22391) | human gut metagenome | biome: human-gut; feature: organic feature; material: feces | host: Homo sapiens | place: Tanzania | collected 2013-01
GGGCGCGGCGGTCTTCCGGCATATCGCCCTTCAGCATATCGTTGCCGTCATCGATGAAATCGCCGATTTCGAGGTCATCGTCGTTGAAGCGACGAGCGTTACGGGACAACTCCTGTGTAGTAGGAACGTCCTCGTCTTCCTCGTCCACTCCTTCGTCAGCAGGGGCAGGAACAGCCTCAGGAGCGGGGCTATCAACCTCTGCGGTACTGGTGGTTTCGTCTTGCGCAACGGGCTCCTGAACGGGCGCAGCAGCGTCCTCCGCAGCGGCTACAGGGGTGTCCACCTCGTCGATGTCGGCGATGGTGGCGTTCTTCATTTCGTTCTCGTTCATGGTATTAGTCTCCTTTATAAAAAAGTGAATGATGTTATCGACATTCGTTGCCCATAGCAGGATTCGGGCAATATCCACCACACGCCACGCGGAGGCTGCCGATTTGTGTGGTTCCCGACTCATTACTGAATCGGGGAAAAGAAAAGCCCCGGTCACACATACATGACCGAGGCTGATGGGTGGTTTATTTTTTGGATTTATCTGTGAATGCGTTTTTCTTACCGGGCTTTTTGTTTCCACCGACAAGGTCGCTTTTAGAGAGACGGGGATTCATCTTCTCTACGGTACGCGTCTGCGTAATTTCCGTATTGATTTCTCTCTGGCGCTGAATATCGCCCACGAGAGATTCAAGAGCATCGTGCTTACGAGCATTCGGATATAGGTCTACGGTTTTCGGAAGTTCAGACCAGCGAGTGGGTGCATAATTCGGGTCGCTGTACAGCGGGTGATGATTAAATCCAAACCGCTTTGCTTTCAGAAGGTTCTGACCGTTTGTCATAATCAGAATTTCTTCTTCTTCCAGATGCTGTACTTCATCGGGGTTCATAAGGTTGCGTTTACCATCGCCTTCACTGAGTGAATAGCCCTGATACGCACCGCGAATACCAGTCGAGTTTGCTCTTGTATCGCTGACGCTCTTTGCGCGAATCGTAACGATACCACTCTTGTCGGAAATATACTCAGCCGTATACTTGTCGTTACAACCGAGAACCAGCATCGTATTGCAGCAACCAATAATAGTCTCTGCGTTTTTTTCACCGTACAGCTGTGTCAACTGCGGCAAACTCTGTAGAATCAAAGAAACCGCAATTTTACGAGAACGAGCAGTGGCGATGGTTTTTTCAAAGTTCGGCCAGACACCGGTATTCGCCAACTCGTCCGCCACAACGTTGACTGGAATACGGTGAAAAAAACGCAGAGACTATTATTGGTTCTGCAACCGAGTATTCAAACCACCGACAATGTTCGGCTGAACGCGCTCACCCATACCCTTAAATACAGCCCACGCAGAAGCAGCAGGGTGATTCAGAGGCACATTCTTGAAGTTTTCTTCCCAACTGTTCAAGTCGTTATGCATCAGGGCGTTATAGATATCAGAGATGTTGCAAGTCGGAGCATCTTCCTCCCAGCTTTGCAGCTTCTTCTCGCATTCTTCCTTGCCGTAGAATTCTTTTGCCAGATACTCTACAACCTTGCGACGGTCCAGCATTGCAGATTCAGGATTTTTCACTACTTCCACCAATGCTTTCCCGTCATCCTCGGTGATAAACGGCAACTGCGTCAGAAGTTCTTTGGTGCGGCGCTCATAAATTTTGATAAGCGTCGTTTCACGCATATACGCGCAGTAGGAAACGGCAACGCGGAACAAGTTCTCCTCGGAACTCTCCCAGAAGGGGTCAGCCTTACCACCGCCACCCGTGTTCGTAATGACCGTTTTGCAGAATGCGATGACACGTTGGTCATCGATATTTCCCGTGACAGGGTCGTAGATTTCCTGTACACAGTCCCAAGCATTGGAAAGGTCAAGATTGATGAGGTTAAATACCTTCACGTCATACCCTCTGGATTCCAGCAATTTCCGCATGTCGTTGTGGATTTCGCCTTTCGGGTCCGTAACGACCACTGACTCACCGCGAACAATCGACTGGAACACAGCGGTACGAACATAACCGAAAGATTTGCCGGAGCCGGGAGGTCCAATCAGGATAAGGTTCCGGTTCCCAGTCGGCTTAAACGGCAAAGCGATAACTTCTTCACCGTCCTGTGTGAACTGACCGAGAATCGTACCTGTTACATCCTCAACAGGACCCACCTCATATACTTTCTTGGCTTGGCTTTCATTCATCCATTCTGCAGTACCGTAAGTACCGGCATTAGAAGTAACCATGCCACGGTCATCGACTTCCTTCGCAGAATTAAGGTCTTTGTTTTTCTTAGAAAGAATAATAACGACAAAGACCATCGCTACGGCAAAGACCAGCGTCGAGATGATTCCGTATCCGGTTGTCAGGGCTAGAATCAGCTTGCGGAAAAACCCTGCCTCCCATTCTCCTGTCAGCAGGGCGGCAACGTAGCCGCCCGGAAACAAAGCGAATACAAACGCGCAGATAAACAAAAGAATCAGTTGTTCACCTTTCGAGAGCATCTGAACTTTCACTTTCAGTTCGTCCCATTTTGTCATGAATCACTGTCCTCACTTTCCGTTTCAGTGTCACTCTCATCGAAATCCAAATCATCTAACTCAATGGTTTCCGAAGATGTTTGTGTTTCTATAAGCAGTAAGTTTTCTTCTTTTGTGTCATCCAGAGAATCCGTAACGACGTTCAAAATATTGTCGGTATAGGAAAATTCCCAACCAAGGATTCTTGAAATATCAGAAACCGGCATTACAACTTCGTCTGTCATTGGAAGTGCAAAGGTATCCGTCCAAATCTCTGGTGGCTTTGTGCTAATAAAGTCGAAGGTGTTGTTCGTGTTGTTGATATTGAAATACTGGCTGATATTGTAAAGTGCTCCCTTCGTCGGGATGAACACACATTCACCATAAGTTTCTGGAACAGCCAAGAGATGTGCTGCTTCATCATAGTCGGTGTTCGAGTCGTAAGCCTCTGACAGCGCACGCAGCGAAACGCACAGACGTCCGTCACTGTTGATAGTGTAATTAAGGTTCGGAACCAGAGAACCATTGAGAATTACGCAACGAATCGGGGCGTCCATCTTTCCTTGCAGGATATCCTGACCGTTCTTACGGTTCTTTACCGCTTGGTCGTAGCTTTCCTTTGTTTTATAGACATAGATACGCTCACAGGAGCCTTCCTTGCGAAGCTGTGCGAAATCTGTTGGATATTCGATTTCGTTGGTAAAATTGTCAATGTCATAGACTTCCTCGCCGGATACAATGCATTTCTGCTGTTTGCCATCGGAATACAAGTCAATATCGTTACCGGCACCAGTCAAAGAGGGATTTTCTACATAGTTACCATCTTCATCGATATATCCGGAACTGTTCTCAACATATTCGTTCTCAATCGTAGCTTGTTCTCCCGTGCCGGATTCGATATTATCGGAATTACCTCCCGAAGCAGAAGGAGTGTTGCTGAGGTTTTGCGTGTTGCGGATATAGACGGTATGTCCTGTTTCGATAGTGAGTCCCTTTCCGTCCGCATCTGTATATGGAACAAGTTCCTTTGCCTTTACAGCGGATTCGTATTCCTTATACCGGTAGGTTCCGTCCAGATACTCGTATTCCATATATCCGTTCTGAGCGCAGTTATTGGGAGACTTCACTTCTATCGGCGTCAACACGATTCGTCCATTCTCCATCTTTACACCGCCCGAAGTATCTACATCTCCGGTTATCTCGTGGGTTCCGGAAGTAGAATCCGATGCCGCAATAGTCGGAGTCGGGACTGGATTCGAGGTTGCCACGTCTTCCATCTTCTTTTCGCATCCCGACAAACAGGTGAAGATAGATGCTGCTGCAAGGCTTGCAGCAGCCATTTTTTTTAAGTTTTTCTTCATAAAAAATCCCCACTCGTCTTGAGTGGGGCCTCCGTAAAAAATTAGTTGCTCATATAAGCCTCAGGATTGACTTGTTGTGTACCGTAATACATTTCAAGATGCAGATGTTCGCCTGTGCCACCTTTTTCACTGTAACACAATCCGCTCCAGCCTGTCTGGCCGATAACAGCACCGGCAGGAATCGTATCCCCAATCTTCCATGAAAATCCTGGGGACAAATGCTGATACAGTACAAAAACACCGCCACTGTTTGCTTCACCGTAGTACACGAACACAAAATTCCCTCGCTGCGCGTTGCCAACTGTCTGAGAAACACCGTTTGCAAATCCCGTCTGGGTCCCGACAACAATTCCCTGCGAGGGTGCAACTATTGAGTACATTACGGAAGGTGGAACAATATCGGTGCCGTTGTGAGCGATGCCGCCTCGAATTGCGCCAAGATGAGAGGAAATTGCTCCTTTCCATCCCGACCAAGGTCCGCTAACAACACTCGGTGCTTCGAATAGCGTATCAACAGGATGTGTTGCATAAAACTCGCTAATCAAGCCTTTTAAAGTCCCGTTGATAACCATGCCACCAGTACCACCGCCCATTCCCGGTCCTGATGCATTGGGGTCGTAGTCCAGCTCTGCGTTGTCTTCAAAATACGCTTCGCGCCTATTGTACAGTTGCCGCATTGCTGCCACCTGTTCATCGAAGATAGCCTCATCTGAGAGGTCTCCGGTGCCAACCGTGGTATTCGTCACACCGAAATAATCGAGAACATACCGCTTTGCCCCCTCTTTTGGTGAATAGCGATACTTAACTTTTGCAACTGCAACCTTGTAGGTTTCGGATTTCTGAACTTGCTGAATTTCCGTGTGAGTGATAAGATTTCCTTTTTTGTCGTATTGCAGCTTTCCGTTTTTATCCAGTGTTGGGACAACAACTTCTTGGTCTTCTTGCCATGTCCGGGTCTCTTCAGAGACGCGGTATTCTTTATCAATCTCAACCTTCCAAAGATTGCTCTTTTTAAGGTTCTTTGCGGCATCGACCATGTCCTTTACGTGGAGTCGCAAACCGGGGTCATTACGACTTTTACAGCTTTCGCCGGCCATCACATAGAACGTCCAGTTCAGATAGTTATTAGACTCGTACAGTTCCGGGTCTATGGAAGTTGTAATGTGTTCAGGAGCGACACCGTCAGCTTTGGCTTGCTCAATCATTTTGTCCAGTTCTCTGTTCGCCGCTTTAAGAGCAGTTGCATTGAATTCCTGATAAGCATCTTTGAAATAGTTATTTAGTACCGCCACCATTACGTTTGACATACCTGTGTATCCATAGAACACAGGGTCGTCGGCAATCGCCAAACTATCTCTATAGGCTTTGCTTGCATCACCAGACTGTCCGGTAGTAACAAAGGTCAAAAAATCGTCAACGCCCGTGGAAAGTCTTGCTTTGAAATCTTCCCAACCCAATGTCACACTGTCAACAGATTGACCAATCGCGCTTTGTACAGATTCCGCAATCGAACCCGGAAGCTGAATTACGAAAATTACTCCCGCCAGCATGACAAAGAATGGTATCATAAAAAGCACGAGCGAAATTATAATGACCTTGAGTGTTGTTTTCGGGTTTTCAATAGCGGTTATTGCGGCACCTGCAAAATTTCCGCTTGCAGCTTGTCCGGCCGCTTTCGATACAGCCTTCGCGTCCTTATACGCTTCTTTACCGGTGTTATAAGTATCTGTTGCCGCCTTCACTATCTGTTTAGCATCGTTTGCTGCACTGTCGGCCAAATTGCCGGTTGAGGAGGCACTGCCTCCGAATCCTGCCATGTTATCATCTCCTTTGTGTATCCATCACTTTCTGCCGCAACTAATGGCTGCGTTACCGCCTTGCACCGCGTGGAGGTAGTGATTTCGCAAGGCACGGTATCGGGTACTACCCCGATACCGAATTCATCAAGAATGATGTGGTTGGTTTTTGGAACAACTAAGGTTATGATTAAGATTTTTTGCTAAAGCCACGACGTGTCTGACTTTTACGATAATCCGCGTCAAGGTCCGGTCCTACGTTCTCGAAACCTTTAATGTTGCGAGCCTTATTGGCTACCTCATCAAAGGTTGCAGGACGAAGTTTCCTTGCCACAGAGTCCCAGACAGGCTTGATATGAACCTTAAACGGTGCGTATTCAGGAGTGCTGCCATCGGAATCTACTTTCTGGAGAATTTGCCAGGTCGTCCATCCGTTCTCCGCAACCGCCTCGCGTGTCATTTGGAACATTCCCAAATCTTCAGATTCAACCGTACCATTGGTATCACTTAAACGTGTAACACTAGACTGAGAAGTCATGTAGGCCTCGGGAATCTGAGGACGTTTTTGTTCTTTGATTTGTTCGGATTCAGATTCAAGTGCTTCCTGTTCAGGAACTGTAAACGAATTGGTTTGTGCGTTATCTTGATAATATTGGGTTCCATTTGCGGCGGGAGTTCCAAACTCAACATTATCTGTCAAATCGGTTTTTGCATCGTCGTTTACGTCCGGTGTATGAGGTTTGAGCTTGGCACCGTCACCCGTTCCGATTTCCGTGGCTCCATCACTGTGCGGTTCTTCTGTCGGCTCTTCCTGTACAACTTCTGTCGCGTCGGTTTCTACTGCGCTACCAGATTTCAACCCACCAGTTTCTCCCACTGCATATGTCAAACCTTCCGCCGCATGGGGTTCCACCTCTTGAGACGTGTGTGTGTTTATATCATCACTTGTGTCGCTGATGTTGCTGGCACCGTCAGACGAAGTGGTTTCAGCAGAAGAATCACTGCCAGCAGAAGATTCCGGAGCTAATGTAGAAATACTGGAAGGCTCGTCAATGACACCGCTAGAATCACGACGCTCAGAACCCTCCGCGTTGGGCGCAGGCATTACAGTATTAGTCGTCGTGGTGTTGTTTGCCGGGACAGTTCCGGAGGTGTTTGCTTCGGTGGTTAAAACAGGTGTCTGTACATTTTCACCAGCAGGATTAGCATTGCCCTTTTCCTTCAGAGGTTGCTCATCCGTATGAGGAGTTTGAGGTACTGCGGAACTGCTATTATCGGGTTCTTCACCACGAGTAAAGGTGCAGCTTGCTTTAGAGCTTTTTCCGTTCTGGTTGTTGTCGAAGTTTACAATCAGCGAACCAGCAGGATTACCGTCCTCACCGTTGGATACATACATGCCCGCCACATGCCCGCCTTCAGCAAGAAGTGCTGCTTGTTCGGGATAATATTGGGCGTTTTCCTTGATATGGCGTTCCATCGCCTTGAAGGCATTCGGAGAATTGTAATCCGCATTGCTTTCAGGGTTCATCGTATCTGCCAAGCGTTGCTCATCGGTCATGTTGATTCGATTAGCCATCTCCGCTTGTTCTTGCTGGTTTTGCTTATCCTTTTCCCATGCTGCCTCAGTCGTTTTAGCAGTTACATTATCTTTGACACTTTCTCCCCGTTCGTTCGGGGCATTGTAATGGTTATATGCAGTCATTGCATCGCTGTCTTTATTCTTGCGTCCTTCAGCAATTTCAGATGCAGGAACCGTGAACCGAATTTTGTTATCGGCATTAGGCGTGATGTCTTTAATGTTGTCGCCATTCCGGTTAGTGATGTGCTCTGCCTCCCAAGTCTGATTACCACCCGCATCTTCACCAACTTTACGAAGTCCAATCGTACCATCTGTACGGCTCTTTTCCATTACAGATTTTCCGTTAGGAGCAATCTGCACGGATTTCAGATTTTCAGCTCCCTCAATGTCAGCTGCACCATTCTGCATTTCACCGATTTTGAAATTGGTCGTCTCAGAAACGCGCCCCTTTTCATCGCGCTTAACAGCGTTTGCATAGAGTTCGCCGTCCTCTCCGATTGTGACACCTTCGACATGAGTATCATTATCAAGACGCCCGGCATCGTGCAGCTTGTCCTCCATCAATTGCCTGTAAGCATCAGTGTCATAGGAATCATCTTTCAGGGTGCCTTCTTTCATCTTTGCCTTACGCTCTGCACAAGTCTCACTGCCAAGCACCTTTTCAGCCTTGCTCATATTGGAATAATTGCTGTTATTGGTATGTCCATCTTCCATCGTTTGAGCTTCGCCACCGCTCATACGCTGTTTAAAGTTCTGAATCGGGTGGATGTTGTTTGCGTCACCGAACTCTTTACCGGCATCCATCGCGTTTCTGCCGACACCGGCTACATGTCCTGCAATGGAGGCAACGTCACCGAATACACCCTTAACGCTCCGCATTAAACCGGAAGCTTCACTGATGGGGTCGAGACCTGTTGTTCTGGTAATTTTCAATCCCGCTGTCTGCATCATATCATCCAGACGCTGTGCGATTTTTATATATGCATAGGTAATAAGCCCCCACTTGACCATTTCGGTGTTGGTGGCTCCAATGAGACTGTTGTTTAAGGCTGTTCTCGCAATACCTACAACCCAAATGTTCAATATCAGCAACACACATTGAGACCAGAACATCTTGAGCCAGTTTACTGCCGTGTCTTTCGTGTTTTCGCTCGCCATTGTTGCAAACGCCAAGGGCGAGAGATTGATGGTGAAAATGCAGATGATATAGCGTTCAGCGCATTCAAGGACCAGCTTAATCAGGTTCCACCAGATAATCAGTATCAAGACGACCACTACAATAAGAGTCGCCAAGGAATGCAAGTCATATGCCGATGTGATTTCGCCGAGACCTGCCAAATCCGAACCGACGCCCACAAACGAAAACGATACCCCTGCTTCCTTTACCCCCTCTGACAACGCCGAGGACAGCGGAGCCACGATTTCATTAAAAATCATGGTCAGGAAAGTTTTTCCGCATATCACCATTACGATGCCAAACACCGCATTCCAAATCAATTTTGGAATTGATTCGACCTTTTCGCCGTGCGCAAGGTTGATAAGATACGAAATGATATGACAGCAGATAAGAACACCCGCAATCATGTACGCGATAATGTTAATTGCCTGAATGAAGAAATTGCCGATGTTGTTACCGTTGTCAAATCCGGGTACAAAGCGGGATACATCCGCTGTACTCATCGTTGTAATTTCCAAAAGAGGTTCCAGAACAATATCGGCAGCACCCAAAAGTCCTTTCGCGATTACCGATACGACAATACCAAGATAATTGTAGATGATATCGGCTGCTCCGGCGAACGCGATACACCCAGACATAAGACATCCGGCGACTGCCGCCAGTATCATTCTTCGAATCAGGATTTTGCCTTTTTTCTGATTCACAAGAGAGTTAATTGAACTCACCTTCTTTCCAAAACAAAAGAGCTTGCCCGAACACATCGAGCAAGCCCTTCGAGCCGAAGCTTATTGACCGTTAGCCAAGTTCAGCATTGACCTGCGAACCCAGTTCATTGGCAACCTTAATCAGGCCCGGAACAGCGGCAGCAATGACAACGATAATGGCGGTCGTAATCAGCCGCTTCTTATACATCTGAACATCCTTGGGGTCACTGCTCAGAAGCATACGGACCAGGAAGTACAGGAAGACAGCAATACCGATAGGAACAACGATGCCTGTCAGACCCTTAGAAACAGCGTTAGCAACGGAGTTACCGACGCCGAACACCTTGTTAATGGCAGTAGTAACATCCGCGTATGCGAACACAGTGTTCATCATCGTGGCAGCACCCATTGCACAAGCAGTGTTCAGAACCATATGCATATTGCGAATCGGATTGCGCTTCTGCAAATCATTATTGCTCATGTCAATTTTCCTCCTTCCTCTAAAAATATAGCTATATTTTTCGAAGAACCAATGCGCTGTGTCCATTCATAAACCCAACCCATTAACTCTACAATATCTATTATCCGCAGTTCGCACATGTGGGCAATAGTCTTAGATTCGTTTATTTGGTATGTATTTCACACAAACAAAAAGGCGGAGCCTTCCAAATAGGAAAGTTCCGCCGATGGTTACATATTTCTTAAGCGCTTGATAATTCTTGGTCCCAAAAGAGACTTACGGTTCTGCGTGCGAGTCGTGCGCACTGCCTTTTTGAGTGCTTCTTCATCACCAATCATTACAAGCCGTTTCTTCGCACGGGTAATCCCCGTGTAGTATAACGGCTTTGTCAGCATCGGACCATACGAAGAACTCACCGGGAAGATGCAGCAAGGAAACTCACAACCCTGAGAGCTATGCACGGTAATCGCATAAGCCAATTCTATATTTTTCATATCATTACTGTCATAGACCAACACCTCGTTTTTGGAATCGAACAGAATACATACTCGAACGCCATCGTCGTCTTTCTGAATTTCTTGGATAGTGCCAAGGTCACCGTTGATAACAGCTTCCGTGTTCTTGCGTTGAATTACACGGTCGCCTGCCATAAAGGTCTGGTGGTTCACCTCATAGAAGGGCTTCCCGCCAATTTTGGGGTTGACAGCCGCCTGAATTTCTACATTCACACGGTTCTTACAAAGATACCCGGACGGTGTACCTTTATCGTAGTGTGTGGGAGTGAGAACGATTGTCCCCTGCACCCCATATTGAGCCACACCTTTGCGGTACTCCTCTACGATGGTCTTCATAATTTTATCGGCTTCGGTCTTTGCATCCGGGTCTAT
>OQVR01001358.1_pt1 | contig 10456 bp, 10 predicted proteins | sample 1691521 | NCBI WGS metagenome assembly OQVR01 (sample SAMN03418256, study PRJEB22391) | human gut metagenome | biome: human-gut; feature: organic feature; material: feces | host: Homo sapiens | place: Tanzania | collected 2013-01
GCGGAAAGCGGCGTAGGCGCTGCAGTGCTCGCAAAGGTCAAAGGCTTCGATGTCTTCCTGTCAGACAACGGGAAGATAAAGCCGGAATATAAGGAAACCCTCGACAAATGGGGAATCAATTATGAGGAAGGCGGTCACACGGAGGAGAAAATTCTCTCGGCCGACGAGATCATAAAGAGTCCGGGCATACCCAAGGAGGCACCTATGATCCAGAAAGCCATGGCCGAGCTGACCCGCTCCGAGCCGGAGAAGTACATTCCCTGTCCCCTGTCTGTATGCGTGGCCATGAGCCAGGGCTACATCGGTTATGACCTGCAAAACGCGCTGCGGGAAGAACTGCTGGACCGAGGCATCCAAAAGGGCGTAGCCACCGTGCTTACTCAGGTTGAGGTGGACCCGAATGATGAGGCGTTCCACAACCCCACCAAGCCCATCGGTGCTTTCATGACCAAGGAGGAAGCCGACAAGATGGTGTCCGAACGCGGCTACAACGTCATCGAAGATGCCGGCCGTGGTTACCGTCGAGTGGTCGCCTCTCCCAGACCTCAGTCGATCATTGAGATCCAGTCCATCCGGGATATGGTAGAGGCCGGGCTGGTGGTGGTAGCCTGCGGCGGCGGCGGGATCCCCGTCTATAAAACCGAGGGACACCATCTGAAAGGTGCTGCCGCTGTTATCGACAAGGACTTCGCCTCCTGCGTGCTGGCTCAGCAGGTGGAAGCCGACACCCTCATCATCCTCACTGCCGTAGAAAAGGTTGCCATCAACTTCGGCAAGCCCGATGAAAAGTGGCTGGATGCCCTGACTCCTGACGAGGCCCGCAAGTACATCGGTGAGGGCCACTTCGCCCCCGGCTCCATGCTGCCCAAGGTGGAGGCCGCCGTGGAGTTTGCCGAAAGCGCCCCCGGTCGCTCCGCCCTCATCACTCTGCTGGAAAAGGCCAAGGACGGCGTAGCCGGCAAAACCGGCACCGCCATCCACCAGTAAACGCGCACAAAACCGAGGCTGTTGCAGCAACAGCCTCGGTTTTTATCAAAAACTGCGGATTTTTGTTTAATTGTCCAAAATATATTGCATTCGTGACTTTCTTGCGCTGAAATTCTGCTCCTATACTTGTATTTTCTGATCCATACAGCTATAATATAGTCCCGAGATTTGAAGACAAGCGTATGGCGAGGCCGTCATGCGCTTTTATCGTTAAGGGCAAGGAGACGATTATATGAAGCGACCGCTTTTGCTTGCACACCGCGGTTTTTCCGGCAATTACCCGGAGAACAGCCCCCTGGCCTTCCGGATGGCAGTGGAAAAGACCGCTGCCGACGGTTTTGAAAGTGACGTCCACATCACCAAAGACGGCAAGCTGGTGATTTTTCATGATGCCTCTGTGGAGCGCACCTCCAACGGCACCGGCTTCATCAAGAACATGACCTATGATGAGCTGCTCTCACTGGATATCGGTGCTTGGAAGTCTCCGGAATTTGCAGGTCAGCATATCTGGACCTTCGGCCAGCTGCTGGACTTCTGTAAGGAGACCAAGATGCTGCTGAACATGGAACTGAAAAACTACGAGGTGTTTTACGAGAACCTGGAGCAACGAGTGATCGACGAAATCTGCAAACGCCAGATGCAGGAGCAGGTGTTCGTTTCCTCCTTCAACCATATCTCCATGCAGCATTTCAAGGAGCTGTGCCCGGACATTGAAACCGGCCTTCTGTATGATAAGCCCTATCTGGACATGGAACATTATGTCCAGCGCTCCAATGCCGACAATATGCATCCCCGGTATATGCTTCTGCAATATCAGCCGGAGCTGATGGAGTTGTTTCACGGCCGGGGCATGAAGGTCAACACCTGGACGGTAAATGACGAGGAGAACATGAAAGATATGATCGCCCGGGGCGTAGACTGCATCATCTCCAACCACCCCGATGTGCTGTGCCGCGTAGCGGATGATGTCTGCGACTGAAAGAAGGGCCAAAAAGGACATATAGAAAGACGGTAGACACAAATAAATGTCTACCGTCTTTTTAGCTCAAGGTTTTCTCAAGGTTTTTGTTGTACCTCAAGATTTTCATCTAAAAAGAAAAAACCTTGAAACCATGTGGTTTCAAGGCTTTTCTGTGGAGCTGCTGACCAGATTTGAACTGGTGACCTCATCCTTACCAACCACCGTAGAGCCTTCCAGCCCTTGCTGTATAAGGCTTTGCGGCGTTTTTTTGTCCAAAAAGGATGAGGTCGCAGCCTGTTTGTTCCATTGTTTCCGTCCGCTCATTTCCCCGTGTGGGTCACGGTGTGGGTCAAAGCTTCTTCAAGATATGAACAAGGGTCCTGCCTTCGGCAACGGTAACCCACCGATTCTCTTAATTGCAAACAAACGGTTGAAATTGCATGGCACTTATTCCGTAAGCAGTATACCACAAGCCTGGCAGAAAATGAAGTGAGAATTTATAATCCACTCCATTCTTAGCGTTCAAAAAACGCACCGCTGTAACTAAAGAGTAGGCCCGCTCCACTTCTTCATATCTGCTCTCCCAAATCCACTTTGCAAGGACGGTTTTCGCACTATCTACGCTGCTGCCCTGAATGGCAAGTTCCTTCGTGACGCCAGCGCCGCAGACTGGCTGAACCACTCCGACAGCGCCTCCAGCTTCTCCGTGTTTTTCAGCTGTGCCTGCTGTTCCTCGGTCAGGTCATAATACGCGTCGCAGGCGGTCTGAAACGCCTCGTAGACCGCCATGGACATCGTGTTCCAGTAGTTCGGATAACCCAGATAGATTTCGTCATATATATCGAGGTCATCGAGGAGATTCGGTAACAATATAATGATTACTGGTAGTGGAACGTTTGATTCCGTTACACGCCTCAATATATGGAGATAGAAACATACAGGTGCTGTTTTTTGCTTAAAGGCAATGGAACTTATACACAAAAAAACGCAGCAAAAAACAGCAGAAAGTAGAAAAAACAGAAGTGTGTTGACAACGAAAGAAGCGCATGATATGTTAAAAATGCAATGAGGGCAATACGCCATCATTATTTTTGCAAACAGTATGAGAACGTTCTCATTTTGGGCGAGAGGTATTTGAATGGTTGCTACGATCATCGACGTTGCGAAAAAATGTGGATACTCAAAAGCAACTGTTTCGCGTGCATTTGCGTCTCCGGAAGCGGTTAGCGAGCGAGCAAAGGCCCGGATCTATGCTGCGGCAAATGAGCTGAATTATACGCCTAATCCAATCGCCCGGGCAATGGCTCGCCAGAAAACGGATAATATCACGTTTGTGATCCACGAAAATCAGTATCCTGCCATTCTGAATCCGTTCTATTCGTCGGCTTTGGAAGCGATCATGCAGGAAACGATGAAACGGAACTATGGCCTTTTTGTTACTACAAATGACCATGTGCGTCTGCCCAGCGGAGAAGTGAGCATAAAAAAACACATGGATGGCGTTATCATAGCCGGACAAACAGACCGGAGTTCTATTGAAAGCTTTTGCAAACAGAACATTCCTGTTGTTGTGCTGAATAATCTGATTCAGATGGAACACTTGCCTTGCATCGCTGTTGACAACTATCATGGGGCAAAATGTGCCGCTGAACATTTGATTCAGAAGGGCCATCGACGGATCGCTTTGCTGGAGGGACGTTTTTCTCCCCAAATTTACCATGACCGCCACAACGGATACATGGACGCGATCGTTAGCGCCGGACTCACAGTAGATCCTTTGTTTATACGGGATGTGGATGCCAATGAGCTGTGCGCGGAAACTTGTGCCCGTGAAATGCTGAGCTGCCCGGAGCGGCCGACTGCGCTGCTATGTACCAATGATACCATTGCGGTAGGAGCGATGAAGGCTGCGATGCGTATGGGACTCCGGATTCCGGAAGATGTAGCAGTGATCGGATTTGATGACAGCTATGTCAGCCGGGTCATTGAACCGGAGTTGACCACGGTGCGGATCGATTCCCTTCGGATGGGCAAGTTAGCGGTAGAAATGCTGTTTCGCCTGATTGACGGGGAAGAGCTTTCGGAATGGTATATTGAAATGCCAACAGAATTGATCGTTCGCGGAACCACTTGAGAATCTTTTTATCAAAACAAAAAACGAGGTGAAGAAATGCGGATCACATTTGTGAATGTCGGATATGGCGATGCCATTTTGATGGAATCAGACACGGGCTATACGGCGCTCTTGGATGGAGGCGGCAATCTGCCGCAAGAGTTTGAGGGAGATCCTTACCGTGTTCGCTGCGCCGAATATTTGCGAACCCGACAGATCCATCATATTGATGCGCTGCTGATTTCTCACATTCATGAGGACCATGTCTGTGGCTTGCTGCCGGTGCTGAAGGATGTAAGTGTTGGCGCCATTTATGTACCCTACCCGGCAGAACCGTTCTTGAAGGGCAAGCCCTTAGAAGCAAAAGAAGGGGCGGCCAGAAGTGTTCCCTTGTATACGGCGGCTTTGAACAGCTACCGTGAGATCATATCGGATGCGAATGCCAAACAAATTCCGGTCCATGTGCTCCATCCTGATGACCGGCTGGATTTGGCTGAGGATCTGAAAATCAGTGTCTTGGCTCCGAAGGAAAAGAACATCAGCGATTACATGGCTTTCATAGAGCGGGCCTATGATGAAACAGACATGGATGTGATCACAGAGATCCTGACCAAGTTAGACGCTATGTCCAATCACACCAGCTTCCTGTTGAGGATCGAAGCAGGGGACGAAGTTTTTCTGACGGCAGCAGATAGCTGCCCCGGTGACTGGGACGAGGTCGATATTTCTTTGTTCAAAAATGTAACCGTTCTCAAATTGCCGCATCACGGTCAAGTCGATAGTATTTCAGAACAATTTATGAGAGATATGCCGCTGCGGTATGTGATCACAACTGCATCCTCGGATCGCCGCTACCGGAGTGCAAATGCTGAGGTTTATGAGCGGCTTTTGGCCATGTGCCCCGCAAACCGGCCGCCGCAATTCCTTTTCACGGACGAACGATCTTACCCCCCATATTTCCACCAGCCTGACGGTTTTCAGGCCATCACTCTTGTGATCGATTCTGGAAGTATTACTCCGGAATTTATCAAATTAACCACCAAACACTAATTAAGGAGGAACCACGATGAAAAGCAAGAAACTCTTATCCCTGCTTCTCGCTCTGGCCATGGTCATGAGCATGGCTGCTTGCGGCGCAAAGACCAACGAGCCCCCCGCGACCTCCGGTACTCCGTCTGAGACGGGTGCCCCTGCTACGGAAGAACTGAATTGGCCCACCAAGGAGATCACCTTGATCCAGCCTTGGAGCCTGGGCGGCGGTCCTGACGTGATCACCCGTCAGATCGCCTCTTACAGCGACAAGATCCTGGGTGTCCCCATGATCGTTGAAAACCATACCGGCGGTTCCGGTACCATCGGCATGAACGATTTTCTGGAGGCTGAGGACGATGGCTACACGCTGTTCTGCTGCAACGGTCCTCTGTTTTCTCTGACTCCCAGCTTCATTGATGTGGACTATACCATTGATGACATCAGCCCCATCTGCGGTATCCGTATCACGGAGTTTGTCATCCTCAGCAACGCATCCAGCAAGATTACCAACATTCAGGAGCTGAAGGATTACGCTGCCGCTGGCCACACGGTGAAATATGCAACTACCGGCGGCCCCGGCAATGACAGCTACACCATGATCTCCGCACTGTTCGCCCTTCTGGACATCCCCTGCGAGGCAGTGCCTTATGACGGCGGCCAGGAAGCGATCAACGCTCTGGTTGGCGGCCATGTGGATATTGCCATCGGTTCTCCCCCGACCTATCGCGACTATGTGATCAACGGTCAGCTGAACTGCCTGGGCACCTTTATCCCAGAAGGTCTGGATGTGGAAGGCATTGGCCACATTGCTTCCTTCAAGGAGCAGGGCATTGACGTGGAGTTCACCGGTATGGACTATCTGGCCGTCCGTTCCTCTGTTGATCCCCGTATCCAGGAAAAGCTGCGCGAGTTTGTTCTGGAAGTGTATGCCGATCCTGAGTTCCAGGCGTTCATGGCTGGCATGGGCATGAAGGCATGGGATTCCGATGCTGCCGAGATCCTGAGCATGATCGATTCCCAGACTGAGGCTATGAGTCAGTACATCCCTCTGGTTCAGTAAGTGACTGAGGTGCCCTAAGTCCTTGGGCTTGGGGCACCCCTTTTTAACTGAGGTGTGTTATTATGAAAATCAAGTATAACCATGAGATCATATCGGGCATCGTGTTTGCCCTTATCAGCTCTTTTTTATGGTTTTCTATCCCTACGCAGGTCAAGACGATGGAGAAAACCGCTATTACCGCACAGACGCTTCCTAAAATCGCCATCGGCGGCATGTTTGTTTTTGCCGTCTGCCTTTTGCTGGAAGGCATCTTTATGAAGGAAAAAGAGGAATTGACCGTCACGAAGGAATCCTTTCATTCCGCTGCCTTCAAGAAGGAACTGCGCTCCATTCTCTATTGCCTGTTCCTTGTTGCCTACTGCTTTATGGTGAAACCTCTTGGTTTTGTCATCTCCACCGTGATCCTGGTTCTTGCGATCATGGTGTACTATGGTGCCAGAAAATGGTATTACTATGCGATCCCCCTTGCCATGGTCGGCATCGTATATTATGTATTCCGAGTCGTGCTTCACGTCTCTCTGCCGTAACGGGGAAGGAGGAAGATCATGGAACAATTTTTAGGCGGTTTGCAAATTCTGTTGAATTGGCAGAACTTCTTGATTATCCCCATCGGCCTGGTTATCGGCATTGTGGTCGGAGCAATCCCCGGCCTGACCTCTGACCTTGGCATTATCTTGTGCATTCCTCTGACCTACGGCATGGACCCGACCATGGCGATCTTGATGCTGTTGGCCATTTATTGCGGCGGTACCTACGGCGGCTCGATCACGGCGATCCTCATCAATACGCCCGGTACATCCGCCAATGCGGCAACACTGTTTGACGGCTATCCGATGACCGTTAAAGGGCAGGCGTTTAAGGCCCTGCAAATGGCCTTGTACGCCTCTACGATCGGCGGTCTGATCAGTGCGTTTTCTCTGCTGTTTCTGGCTCCGCTGATTGCAAAGATCACCCTGCTCTTTGGCCCTGCGGAATATTTTGCGCTGGCGGTGTTCGGACTGTCTGTTATTGCCGGTGTGTCGAATGACAGCATTTTCAAGGGCCTGATTGCTGCATGCCTTGGTTTGTTCATGACCACGATCGGCGTGGATTCTATCAGCGGTACAGCGCGGTTCCTGTTTGGTCAGAAGAAGCTGATGGCCGGTATCGACCTCATTATTGCGTTGATTGGTATGTTCGCCATCTCTGAAATTCTGACCAAATCTAAATATGATCCCAAAACGGATCATAAAATTTATGACCCCAAGGCCCTGACGAAGGATAAGATCACAAAAGAGGAATATCGGCGCTGCCGCAAGCCCATTGGCATTGGTTCTCTTGTCGGTGTTATCATTGGCGCAACGCCCGGCACTGGCGGCGGTCTGGCGGCGTTTATTGCTTACAATCAGGTCAAGCAGGCGTCCAAGCACCCGGAAACGTTCGGCAAGGGTGAGATCGAGGGCGTGGCTGTTGCGGAATCTGCTAACAACGGCGCTTGCGGTGCAACTATGATCCCCATGCTGACGCTGGGTGTCCCCGGTGACGGTGCAACGGCTATTCTGATGGGCGCATTCATGCTTCACGGCATGGTTCCCGGTCCGTCCTTGTTTGCCGAGCAGGGCAACATTCTTTATGCCATCATGCTGGGCCTGCTCGTGGTGAATGTGTTCATGTATATCGTGGGCACTGGTTTGACCCGGTTTTATGCGCATATTACCCGCATTCCCTATGAGATTCTGGCTCCCATCGTGCTGACATTCTGCATTGCAGGCTCTTATTCTACCAACAACCGCATCTATGATATTTATATCATTTTGATTTTCGGTATCGTTTCTTACTTCCTGCGGCGCATGGGCTTCCAACTGGTGCCTATTCTGCTGGGCATCGTGCTTGGACCTCTGGCTGAAAAGAACTTCCGCCGTGCTATGGTCATTTCTGAAGGCAGCTTCAGCATTTTCTTCACTCGTCCGATCAGCTGCGCGTTCATTTTGATCGCGATTGTGTCCGTGGCAATTTTTGGCATCCGGAACTACAAGTCCAGAAAGCTGGCAAAGCAGAATACTGCTGAAACTTCCGAGGCAAAATAATCGAACGGAAAACGTCCCCGCTCAGTTTAGAAACGAAAACTCTCTGCTTTGAGGGAGTGCGCTGACTGGGGTTGACTTGGCAGACGAACTTAGGCCAACATTAAAAACATAAGCGTAAAATCTAACAACGTATAAAAGGCCGCCATCTCAAAGAGCCGTTCGCTCAATGAGATGTCGGTCTTCTATTTTTGTGGCATATAGCATACTACCGGGGTTCTCGCGGGAAGCAGCTTTTCGGTCCATGCCTCATCTGTTTCGCCCACCTTGACACCCCTTCCAATTTGTCCTATAGTGATGATAGGCGAAAGCCAAATCTCGCGGCTTTCCGGTGAGGTCCACACCCCGGTGTGACCTCAGGCGTTCATGGACCCCGTAGGGCATTATGACCACCCTGTACGCAGGAAGTTCCATGAAGGTCGACAGTTTTTGGCGCTGTACCGGCAGCGCGGGTGTGTACCCTTCCGTTGAAAGCGGAAAGGACACAAAATGAACGACTATGTCGTTATTATCTATAACGGTGAGCAAGTATCAGTGCCAAAGGAGGTCGCGGACTTCCTTGAGCAGGATCGGAAACGGCAGCAGGCGCAGGACAAACAGGACACAAGGCACCTGAGTAAAAGTGAGTTTGAAACGGTGCCGTCCGGTTCGGATTGCGTCAAGCGTCCCGTGGAGGATGCGGCGCTCAGGAACCTCCAGCTTGAAAATCTGCGGAAGGCCATTGCGGAACTGGATGTGCAAGGTCAAAACCTGCTCTCCCTCCGATACAGCGATGCGCTGACGATGGATGAGATCGGTCAGATCTACGGCATCTCCAAAATGGCGGTATCAAAGCGACTGAAAAAGCTGCACGAAAAGCTGGGAAGCTCTGTCTCATGACAGGGCTTCCCAGTTTTTTTTGAAAAATTTTTCTGTTCTCTGGTTTACAAACGCGCTCTGAGTGTCCTTATAGGTGAGAGACAAATTTTCCGACTGAGTTGGCCGCAGTCATGATCGTCTCACCTGAACACAAGGAGCGTGTATGACCATGAATCCATTTGAACAAAGCACACAGCAGCTTCTGCGCTTCCTGACCTCCCACGCTGAGTGGGAGGTCATTGACTACATCCGGCAGGAAATACAGCATGACGCACCGGAGAGTGTCCCGACCGCAGATGAACTGCTCACTTTCTTCCGATCCCCGGATGCGCCGACCGAACTGGACACCTACCAGCAAATGCTGGTGACCGATAAGCTGCTGGAGTACGCGGAGATCAGTCTGCGCACCCTCTGCGACCTGATCCGCTATCAGCAGCTCAAGGAATTGGGCGTTGTCCATTCCGCAAAGGAGTTCATTCAACTCTTCCATCCCGACGAACAGGAGGACACACCATGAATCAATTTCCCAGTAAAAACTATTTTACACTGCCGAACGAAATTTTTTCGCTGGGGCTGGGCGCAGGTGAGATCGCGGTCTACGCCTACCTCCGCTGTCTTGAGAACCCCAGCACCTACCAGTGCTGGCCCAGCTACGCCACGATCGGAAAAGCTATTGGCCGTACAAAAAATACGGTCATGCAGTATGTCGATGCGCTCTCGGAGAAAGGACTCATCTCCACAGAGCCAACCTCTGTCCTGACAAAATCCAGGATCAAAAAGAACGGCAATCTGCGCTATACCATCAGGCCGATCCATGAGGCCGTTGAAATTTTTCACACACGTCAACTGTCTGCGGTTGAACGAACAACAGAGCGGCGGCAAATTCATCGCAAGCTGTCCGCGGTGAATTTGTTGCCCGGTGCATAAGGAAAGGAAGAACAGAATGAAGCATTCCACCTACACAAGCTATGATGAGCTTCCGCTGATGCTCTCCGTGGCAGAAGTCGCCGCAGTGCTTGGGATCTCCCGTGCCGGTGCCTATGAGCTGGTGCATGGCAACGAATTCCCCGCGCTCAAAATCGGCAGCCGGATCGTTGTTCCAAAGGATAAGTTTCTCGCATGGATCGACGCGAACAGCGGTTCAAAAAACGCACCGCTGTAACTAAAGAACAGGCGCTCAATTTTCTGTGTGCCAACGAAGCGGCTGAGCAAAACCGTGAAGCCCATCAATGCGGCAAGAGAAACAGCAATGGGATCACGCAGCCCAGCGGGGCCGCGACGCCTCGGAACAGCGACGCGCATGAGCGCATCGCTGTCCCGAGGCTCCCTGCGTTCTTTGGGAGCACCCCCGACCAAGCCCCAAAAGCGGCAAAACTTGCCGT
>OQVR01001361.1_pt1 | contig 10453 bp, 3 predicted proteins | sample 1691521 | NCBI WGS metagenome assembly OQVR01 (sample SAMN03418256, study PRJEB22391) | human gut metagenome | biome: human-gut; feature: organic feature; material: feces | host: Homo sapiens | place: Tanzania | collected 2013-01
TCCCTTCGTTCCTGGCGCTCGCTACTACGAAATGGCGCGCAACTATAAACCCGTCACGTTAGGCAGGTTGCCCGATAGCACGGTCTGGTTGGCAAGTTCCCATGGCTCGAATAATCCGTTGCGGTTCAGATCCTCCCAGCTGCGACTATTTAGCATCTCTTTTGTAGTGGTCGTTGGGTCGAGTTTTATTGTCACACCGTCCTTACTTACAATTTTATCGATTTCACACGAATAATTGTCTGTCGGTTTGAAGCCGCCATACAGATTGGTGTTGCAAGGAATGACGAATGAGTTGTTGCGTACATTTGTCCCTGGAATGGATGCGTTCTTTCGCATGAGTGAAGGAAGGTATGTTCCTCCTACGATAAAGATGTCGAAGTGAGTGTTTTCGTTGGCAAAGAATGTCCCGTCCGGCTTTTTGGTCTCTCGTACCTTATTTATATATTCCAAGGCGGCATCGAGCGATGAGAACGGAGTATAGAACGAACGTCCCATATATTTAGGAGCAACGTCTTTGTCTACATACACACTACCCTTGTCCGACACGAACAGACGGGTGAAGAGTGTTTCGGCGTTGACATCCTCTATAGGGTCCAACACGTGTATGGCGAAGCATCCTCCCGTCAGTTTGTTTGTATGGCTTGCCATTATAATCTCGTTGCCGAGCATGTCGCGTGTGGCGAAGCTTCTGCTTTTCATAAGATCCCATAACGAGTTGTCAAGTCCGCTATGTACGAGCGGTCCAAGCTCACGTGGTATGAATGAGTTGTCTGAAGAGAAATAGCGTGTGGCATCGGCAGACATCTCCGTGTTGTAGAAGTTGGCTGCAAGGAGATAAGTCTCAACGAAGCAGTTGTTGAACGGATAGAATCCATCGATACGTCCTACACCTTCTATTTCTTGTACAATCTTAGACAGGTTAGTCTCTTGATATTTCTTGTCTGTTGTTCCGCTTATGTTCTTGTCGCTTGGAGCATTGTTTCCCCATATTACATCATTGAATGCGATAACAGCTCCCGGTTCTAAATATATTCCTCCGCCTTGCACGCTGGCAGTATTTGCACCGATGGTGTTGGAGAATATATATGCACGTTTGCCGTCAGTGCCATCAGCCGTATCGCCATTGTCGGCATAAATGCCGGCACCGTAATAGGCATTGTTCTTTGTGATGAATGATGTGCTGACCACGCTGCCTGGCAGCGCATAGATGCCGCCGCCATATTGAGCGGAGTTGGATGTAACGACGCAGTTGCGCACATGACCGTTCTTCGGAACCAGCACTCCTCCGCCCAAAGCCTTGTGGCCGTCGCTCTCATTGGCGTTACCATCGGTGATGTAGCATCCGTCAACCATAGCTAATCTTGTCAGAGCCGTATTGTTCCAATCCATGAGGTTATTCCCCGGCCATGTGCCGAAGGTGACGGTATGATAACCATATACGTCAGATTCTAAGGCTGTAGAATTCGCTTTGGCACTGAGTATGGTGCGGCGGTTGTAAGAGTCAGGATAGTCTTCGTCCCAGCTTTTCGAGTCTTCTTCGTTGTATCCACCCTTTAGAGTCACCCCTGCCGGTATCATGAATGTATACGAACGTGGGTCGGAAGGTTCTACAAGAGTGTTGGCTTGATATTTGAAGGTGTCTCCATCCTTGTCCGGTTCATATCCTGCCACCTTCACAATGACCTTCTTGTCTTTGTTTTCCTCCTTTGCTGCCTCTTCTCCTGCAACTTTCAGAACGTTCTGAAGCTTGTCGGCACAGGCGGCGTCTTTTGGTGATGCTCCGCTTCGGGTGCCTGCTCCTGTCTGTGTCACATAGTAAATGAGCATGCCCTCTTTTCCTGAGTCGTATTTGATGTTGGCAGAGTTGTCCTCCTCATACGCTCCGATGTCTACAGCACAGTCCTTCACTCGGTCTGTGAAGTCCATATCCGTATTTGGCAGTTCTGTTTCCTTGCCGTTCAGCTTTAGCGTTTCCGTTCCGCTGTTGAGACACTTGCTTGTAGATGAGAGACGGAAATCCACTTCATTCTTGGCATTGTCACCTTTGGCGAATGGATTGTCGCTTGATGTGATGTTGCCGTACGTTGTGGATAACTTGTCATTCAAATCTGAGGCATAATTCTCAACATAGCAGTTGTGGGCGTTTTGGAACTGGTCTGGAAATGAAGATGTTATTTGATTGCCACTGCCGTAGTTGCCGTATACAATAGTGTTGTAAAGCGCCAGATTTGATACAATGCCGGAAGTAGGAGTGCTCCATTGCTGTATGCCGGTGGCTCCACCGTTCGACTGGTTATACGCTACGGTATTGTTGAAGAATGTAGCACTTTCAATGAAGATACCTCCTCCACCGCCGGCACCAGAAACACGGTTCTTCGCTACGACCATATTATATCCTGTGCCCACAATCATGTATGCACCGCCACCGTAGTGGTCTTGGCCTCCATAGTCTCTGTTGTTTGTGATTATATTATCATCTGTTACTTTTGCTGTTGCAACAGCTTTATCGTTAGTCATGAAGTTGTTCAGCATGAAGCTGTTGGATATCTTCGAGTTCTTTCCGTCCATCTACATTCTCAAATACTCGTACACCGGCTCCTCCATCTCGGTTTGCCTGGTAGTTGATAAGGTAACCGTGGCGAATGGTGAATCCGTCCCACTTTACTTTGCCCTCGTCGTACAGGTCATATATAGGCTTGTTGTAAGGTGCGTTATTGGTTTGACCGGTATAATTGCTGTAGTTAGGATGTGCAGAGTTTCCAGTCAGAAAGCGATAAGAGTTACCACCCTGGCAGCCGGTTCCGTCACCTGCCACGTCCCATGTAGGAACGCAAGCGTCTGGCTGGTAGAGGACATAGTGGCGTTGTGTCTTCTTTGATTCTATCAGTTCCTTGGCTACACCGTTGTTTGAACCGTCGTCAGGTTTGTTTTCCGAATACCATAGCTCGTCTGTACTCTTTGTGCGGTATACAGGACTCTCCTTGCGTACTTGTAGGATTGTCTCATAGTCTGATTTCCTCTTTCCCTCATATCCCTTGCGCTCCTTTATGTATTGCGAGATTAGCGGCAGACGGTCTTCCTTGTTAGGATTGCCCTCTGACGGGAAGCTGCCATATACCTTCACGCCGTTGCGGATAACGAAGCCTTTGGCATCTGTATATACTCCGGCTCCCACCCATACCTCAGCGGGAACAAAGCCAGCTTCGTTCTTATGCGCTTCATTATATTTAGATGCTTTCTCCACAGCAAACTGTAGTCCGCTTATATAGCGTTCGTAGCGTCTGTTGTTTATACAGTTGAATGAGGTAGTTCCCGTATTGTCGAGGTTATTGGTGTTGCCTTGATATACTTCCCAGTATTTAGCTATATTATTATTACTCGTGAAGTAATCCTTGATAGCCCCGTTGGTCATGAAGTAAGAATAGTGTCCGGAAGTCGGTCCATAGTATCCATTGCGGTATGTGGCATTGATGCCATTACCCCAAGAAGACGAAATCGGCTTTTCGTATGTGGAGTAATCCTTGTTGTCGAACGAAGCACTCATGAGCTTGCCTTCGGCAGTCTTTACATAGAAGTCGTTTGTCGTCTCATCAAGGAGTGTGATGTCACATACGGCATTTCCCATGATGGCATGATCCCACGACGAGCCGTCGAAGACGTATTCCTCACCTTCTGTCGCAGAATGTTTACTTAGCAGGTCGAAGTCCGGATTGCCGTCCGTCTCATCCTTAGCCTCTCCGTTATCCGGTTTCTCCTGATTGTATGAACGCACATAAATCACGTTGCCCTTCTTTGGCAGGTCAGCCTCTATAGCTCCGAGGTCTAGTGCTCCTCCGAGGTCACGTTGGTTGTTCTCAAGGTCGGTGGTAGGATTGGTAATCTCCGGGTTTCCTATCATCGGGTTGTCGGATGAGGATATTCTCGGTGCCTTGTTGATGATGACATCTGTTGCTGTGCTACTTGTAAGCGGACGGAAATGTGAGTTACCTCCGTAGTATACATTTCCCAAGGCATGTGCTCCGATGGAGTTTGTAGGGTTGGAGAAATTCTTCGCTCCATCCACTCCTACGGTAGCAATATCAATGGTATTGTTTATCGTTTCGCCAAGCATCGCCCCTTCATACATGTTGCCAGCCGAGAAGGATGTCTTGCCGATATTTTGCTTTGATGGCGGCAGACCGATATTGTTCACCACAGTTACATGGGTGAGAGTCATTCCGTTTTTTTCACGGTCGGATATGTTTATTACATATGGATAGCGTGAAGCTTCCGTTTCCGTACCGTTTGCGTTGGAAGCAGCATCGGAGTCACATGTGTTGTTGTTTACCACGCAGTTTGTCATTATGACGTTACTGTTTTCTGCGTTTGCCGTTGTCGCTATGGCAGCTCCGTAGGCTGCGGTATTGTTTTCCAGGATGCAGTTCATGAATACGGCAGTACACTCAGAGCCTACAAGCACTCCTCCTCCACGCGGCATGGTAGCCCCTCCGGCAGCATAACCTCTGACGATGGAGAATCCGTTAAGTGTCGGTTTTGCCTCGTCTTCGATACGTACCACGTGGTACACATTGTTCTCAAGTGTCATCTCGTCTCCCTGTGTACCGGTCATTATCGTACGGTATTCGCTTGGGTTGCGGTTATCGTCTGCTGGTGATGGCATCTTGTCGTACGACGGGTATCCTCCGAGAATATTCAGTGGACATACTGTGCGTGGTATTCTGATGGAATAGTCACGCTCGTCGGTTGCGGTATACGCATAATATGGTTTTATTTCACCTTCGCGGACACAAATTTCAAAGAGAGCAGTCTCACCGTTTGTGATGTTAATAGTGTGGTTCTCATATTGGTCAGTCTTACCCTCGATAAGGCATTTTACAGTCTGTCCGTTATTCAGGTTTCCGAAGAATGTCAACACCTCTCCTATTTCCGAGTGGTTCTTTTCCCATGTAGAGCCATCACCGTCGATATCGCTCGAAGCCGGGTCTACGTATACTCGCAGTACCTTATGGTTGTTGCGGTCGATGACGACCGGCACTATAGGTGTGGCTTCAGATACATAGGCTCCAATGGCAGGAATTGTTCCGAAAGCCTCTCCCGTTATGTCGAGGTCTGCCTTTATCGTCACTTGCGTAGGCTGCAAGCCAACAGGCAGACCTTTGGCATGGAGTGCCAAGCCTTCGGCAGTCTGCCAGAAATAATCGATAGCTTCCCATGAGCTTTGCAGGCCGCATAGCTTCTTTAAGTCGTCGCTTGTCTTGAAGTTATCGGTTGTATTCAGCTCTGTGAAATATAAAGGAAGCTCATCAAGTGAGAGGTTGTAGGTAGATGTTTGGAAGATATTGTTCCAGACAACATAGTTGTTTGACATTATTCCACAGTTGTAGAACCTGACGTTGTCGGTAGACGGGTTTGCGGTATACATCTGAGCGAACGATGACGCTCCGGCTACCGTGGCATCCGAGGTTTCCTTCATCGTATTGTTCCATAGTACAGAGTTCACCACAAAGCCGTAGGAGTCAATATACAAGCCTCCTGTTTTTGATGCATTCTGGTCGGCAAGGTCGGTAGCCGACATGGTATAGTTGTTTGCTATGGTACATTGTGAGAGCACTCCTCCTCCGTCGGTGTATACAGCACCGTTGATACGGTTGGTGTTGTTGCTTACGATAGTAGTCTGCACGAGCATGTCGTAAGGTTTGCTGTCAGATGTAGGGTCGTTATGCAGATAAATTCCGCCTCCTTTGTCCGCCATGTTGTTTACAACCATCGTTCTCATGATGAAGGCATTGTCTTCAGCGTATACTCCTCCACCGTTTCCGGTTGCCACATTATTATATATAAGCGATGCGCCGACAGTTCCGCCTTTTACAGCATATACTCCTGCTCCGTTTCCTTTCGAATTGCAGTATCTCACTATGCAGTTCTGCAGATGAGCATTTGCTCCGATGTATACTCCAGCTCCGTTATCAGGCATGAACGAGACATCGGTCTCATTATCGTTCTGTGCAGAATATCCTCCCTCTATGGTAAATCCGTTTAGTCGAGTCTCATGCAGGAAGTCGTTGCCTCCCGGCAGAGGAGCAAACCAAACCACGTGGTAAGAGTTGCTTTTGAATGTCCATTCCTTGTTTGTTTCGTTCCAATTTACGTCTGTGCGGTTGAAGCCGTTGGCAGAAAGAACAGTCTCGTTCTTGAATTTCCAAGGTCTTGCCACCTTGTCGTTGTTTTCGTCAAGCATCTCTCTCTCCGCCAGTTCCTTCTCCGTTCCTGCGAATCCGCCATATACGTCTACATTGTCGTACATCCTGAAAGCGAGCGGTGACTTGTCGTTGTCTTTTGCTACACGCAATGTCGGCACGTATGTTCCTTTAGCCACCCATACCTCTCCTCTTCCTTTCGTCTTGGTGTCATTACCTAAAGTAGTAATGGCAGTCTGCAGATCTGTTCCCGGATATGCGTTTCCCCATGACGAACCATCCTTCTTTCCGTTTCCCTGTTGCGTTACAAAGAGTCTGCGTCCGGGTGCAAGTTCTTCGTATGAGTACGCTCCGATGTCGATAGTATATGTTGATTTGTCAGAAGAATGTGTTCTGCCGATACCGTTTATTGCAGCATCCGTCATCTTGCCCACCATAGCATATCCTTCGGGCTTTGTAGCGTCGCCGACAAGACCTTTGTTGCGTAGCGAGGACATCTGCTCCAGTCCCCAGTCCCATTCCGGGTAAACTTCGTTCCTGAACATATATGTACGGTGGTAACCCACACGAGTTGTCGGCTGTATGAATCGTACAGCTTTCTCCTTTGAGCCATGAGCTCTCTCCGTACGGTTCTTGTGGGATACAAGAACGTTGCCGTAGTCATCGATGCCGTCATTGTCCGAATCGCCGTCAGATTCAGAACTGTAGAAAGCACAATGGCGGAATATAGGGTAGGGGGAATGGCGCGACAGGACATCATTGTTCCAGCATACCGTATTATATATCTGCGCCTTTGCAGACTGAGACCGCGGGTCTACCATGTCAATTGCAGCAGACGTATTAGAGGTGACGGTGTTGTTTACCACAACCGCCTTGTCGGAAATGCGCATACCACCGTTCACGTTGTTGTAAACCACGTTGTTGAACACCTTTGCCGCTCCTTCTATCCACATGCCACCTCCGGCATTGAGCACAGAGCCACGCGTTCCGGCTATATTGTCGAACAGCTCACAATACTTTATCTCGTTAGATGTTCCATTCTTTATCTCGTTAGATGTTCCCGTCACGCTTGGTGCAACGTAGACAGCTCCTCCACGTTCAGCATAGTTGTTTATGAAGAAGCAGTTTGAGAGTTCAAAGCTGTTTCCAGTTCCCTTGCTGTCAGTAACGAACACACCACCTCCGTAAGCCTTGCCGTCTGTTATAGTCTTCGAGGTGGCGTTACCACCGGCGATAGTAAAGCCGCTGACTACAGTCTTCGTCCTGTTCGTATTCTGTGTTCCGAGGTCTATCAGCATTACACGTGCCGAGTTGTCTGCCCTTGTAGGGTTTTCAGGATAGATGAGCAAAGTGTTGTCTACTGCATCATCAGACAGACGGTCAGCCACAAGTACAGAGCGGTAGAGGGGTCTTGCCTTGTTGCCGTCCATGAACTCTCTTGTGTCGTTGTCCATGTTGATGTTCGTCTCGTCGCCCTTGAAGCCACCGTAGAGTTGGACACCAGCCCTTACGGTCAGGAAGTTAGACTTGTTTTCCACAGAAAGAGGGTATATGTAAACCTTCTCACCGTTTCTTACGTTCTTATATCCCTTTACGTATATCTTGTCTCCGGCTTCAGCCTTATTGAGAGCGTCTTCCAGTCCCATGGCATTCTCCCATGTCGAACCGTCACCGCCCACGGCTATTCCGTCACCGTTGTGCGACAGGTCGTCGGCAGCTTTGACGTAATATGTCTTCTGTGCGATGGTGGTGACATGAAATGCTGTGAGCATCATTATTGTCGCCACAAAGCGTAATATCTTAGTTCCGTTAGTCATCAATCCTGTATGTTTTGTTTATGAAGCTGTTGTTTGTTGTAGAAGTCATCATTTGAACGAGTCAATGATGATGCTTTCCTGCTTTTCTTTTCCTGTCACTTTTACATTTATCTTATACCATGTAGCCGGTAGGAGAGAGCCTTCCGTTACATTCTTGAGGTCGAAAGTGTAGGTGCTTGTCTTTTTGTCAGCATTGCCTGTTGAGGCTGTTGTCGTGGTTTCCAGTTTGAAGGTTATCTTAGGGGTATGTCCGTCGGGGAAGGTATAATGATACACCCGTCCGTTTCGCCGGCTTATCTCCGATGTGTTTATGAAGTCCTTCTTGCCGCTTATGGCAGGAAGATTCTTTTCCTTTGTCAGCGTAGGGAACAGGTATCCGCTTCCTGCGCCTACATTCTGGTCGGTTGCTCCTCCACAGAAAGAGAACGAGTTTATCTTCACGTCGGTATATTGTACGTTACCCGTTTCAGTGTTTTTCTCGTAGGCACTTTGTGCGTCCCATTGTATGTCCACTTTGGCAGCGAGTCGGTTGAGCTGCATTCTCCAGTATTGTCTCATCTCTTCAATATTGTTGAGTGATACTTGGAGATCCTTGCTGTTGTCTTTAGTGTTTATGGCATAGCCCGTTGTCACGCTGACGAACTTTGAAACGTCGTTTCCTGCATAGTCGTTGGATATTTGCAGTTTCAGAATGTCATCGTTATGGTCTTTCCCGTCATCGCTTATCTTCATCAGTTCGCTTTCCGGGTCGAAGCCCTTTCCTGCAGTATAGGTCACTCCATATATGCGGCATTTGCCAATGGGCAGACTCATCATAAACTCGTGGTATCCGTCGTTGTCTGAATCAGGAAGCAGTCTGGAATTGGTATGCTGATGCTGTACTACATTGTTGCTGTAGAACTCGTCTTTTGTAAACGTGTCGTAATAAACCGTCCTTTTCATGTCCAGCTGAGTGTAGGCAATAATGACGGTCAGTCTGTTCCAGTCGTCATGTTCTCCGGTATCTGTTCCCGGGTCCGGTATTCTTGTAGCGTCAGAGGCATTCTCGTTTCCTGGCACAGAGATACTGAAAGCCACCTCCATAGTCTTGTTCTTTAGCGATGGCTTTTCACCTTCTTCCTTGTCGGAGCTGCATGCCGCTGTTGTGAGTGACAGGATGCCAACAACGGCATACATTATATATAATATGTAGAACTTCTTCTTCATATTGCTTACTTTTATATTTCTATGTCGTGCTGTCCACCTGGCTTCCAGTTCAGTTCCACGCTTACTCCTACGGTGTGGTCAGTAGCCGTTAGCGAGCCGTCTTCTTTAAGGAACATCTTGATGATCTTTAGCTGTCCTGCTTTCAGCGGCGTGTTAACGTCAAGCACGTTCTTTGTGTATTTCCCTTCCTTCTTTACTACTACGGTAAACTTCCAGGAGTCGGTGGTAGATGGGAAGCATACAGCGGTGAGACCTTCGAATCCTGTTCCCCCAGCCCTGCTTCCGGCAGTTGCTGTTATCCTCCTTGCTCTTATGGCTGTATTCCGTTCGGTATGGTATATGCTGTCGCTTACGGCGAAGCCCGTAGCCATGTTCTCCACGTATCCGTAGATGTCTTCAATGTCATGTCCGCGGCGGTCTACAACCACCGCTGCTGCGCAGTTCTGCATATATAGGTTCACGTCGATATCCGTTCCGAAGTCGTTGTCGCTGATATCCCGGCGTGCTGTGAATATTCCATACTTGTGGCTGTCGATGGTGTCGGCAGCAATTTGTTCAAGCGCGAGAGACTTTGCGTGCTCCGCGTTTTTTATTTCTATCAGCTTCTCGTCTCCGGTGTTTGCGAGAGCCAGATGTCTGTAGTTCTGTCTTTTCAGGTATATCGTGTATGATGCAGTATTTGCCTGCATCTTGTTTTGTTCATGATGGAAGATTGTTCCGTTAACGAAGAACGAAAGGTCGTTGTCGTGTGCATAGTCGCTGAACACGTTGGTCATAGACTTCTTCAGGGTTTCGGCATACAGCTGTTCCTCTGGTGTAGTCAAAGTCTGGTCTATCTCCGTCTTCATATTTGTGCGGAGATTCATTTTATATACTATTTTATAGTCAGAGCCACACTTGCTCAGGTCTTCGTCTATACACGATGTTACGGAGACCGTTGCAGCAAGCATCATTGCTGAAAAGCATGTGCCAAGAGATATTTTTTTCATCTTCATGCCTTAAATCAGTTAGTAAAGCTTTGCATCCGTAGTGCCGCGTATGGGCAGAGGCAGGAAACAAGCCTCTGCCCCACGCAGCTACAAAGGATGCAAAGTGAATATAAGAATTATTATTAAATCTCTACGTTGAACGTAATACCTTCCTGCCATTCGAGGTTTACGGCAAGACCAACGCTGATAGCTGTAGAGCGGATGTCGATGCCCTTCTTGGCTGAAATCTGCACGTTGTCGAGTG
>OQVR01001368.1_pt1 | contig 10434 bp, 10 predicted proteins | sample 1691521 | NCBI WGS metagenome assembly OQVR01 (sample SAMN03418256, study PRJEB22391) | human gut metagenome | biome: human-gut; feature: organic feature; material: feces | host: Homo sapiens | place: Tanzania | collected 2013-01
ATGACTTGGTTTCTCTTGTTATCAACAGCAACTGTGATTCAAAAATGCTAGACACATATATCTTTCCAATAATGTTTTTATATCGTCATTCCCTTGAAATTTCTCTCAAGCACATTTATCAACGATGCTATGGAGAGTTACCAGAAGGTGGGCTAAGCCATATAAAGCCTGTCCTTTGTCTTGCCACCCGAAATAGGCGGCGTGTCCCATATTGTCAGTGCCTACAAATATTTTTCTTCCTTTCACAGCCTTATCTCTCCCCTGCACAAAATTTTCTTTGAAATAAGTTTAACATTAGTATTCCATTCAAGCAAGAAGATGAAGTTCACTTCCGTTGTAACAAATGACAAAATTATGCTTGACTTTTTGTGATAAATGGAGAAAATCGAATGTTGAAGAAACTTTGTTGATTTGCAACGCAAAACGCGTTACAATAAAGCCGAGGTGATAACCATGGAAAAAACGATGACACTCAATCTTCGTGTGAACCCTACCGTCAAGCAGCAAGCCGAGGATGTGTTGAAGCAGCTTGGCATCCCGATGGCAACCGCCATTGATATGTACCTGCGCCAGATTACCATGACTGGCGGCATTCCCTTCTCGTTGTCCCTGCCGAAGGCTCCTGCGGCTCTGAACGCTGACACCATGACCGATGACCAACTCCATGCAGCCTTGCAGGTGGGCATTAAGGAAATTCAGAACGGTGATACCGTGGATGCTGCAAGCGCATTCGCACAGTTCAGGGAACAGCACAGATGAAGCAGTATGACGTGAAAATTTCCCATGCAGCCCTCAGCGACATGGAGCAGATTTACAGCTATATTGCTGACCGTCTGCTGGAGCCTGACACGGCTATGGGGCAGTATAACCGTATTGCAGAAGCCATCCAATCGCTGAACATCCTGCCGGAACGTTGTGCGCTGGTCGAAAGCGAGCCGGAGCGCACCCAAGGGCTGCGGCAGATGCTGGTGGACAACTACTCGGTGTTCTACATTGTGGGCGAGGATACCGTGTCGGTGGCTCGTGTGCTGTACAGTGCATCCGACCTTGTGCGCCGCCTGCGGAGAATGAAGTGAAAGGGGTGTTTGCATGACTGCTGTAATCTACGCCCGCTATTCATCGGATAACCAGCGTGAAGAATCCATTGAAGGCCAGATTCGGGAATGCACGGCTTATGCGGAAAAGAACGGCATCACGGTCATCAAGCACTACATTGATACCACAGTTTTCGCAAAACTGCCAGCCTTCAAGGTGATCTTTCAGTCGATCCTTCATGTTAGCCGACCTCCGTCAACGAGGATGGGTGGCGATGCCGCAGCTTGGATGGGAGAGACGGTAGAAAACTTCCCGCTGGAGGCTCTTTCATCAGCCAATCCGGTTCTATCATCAGCCGATGAACCTGTGCAAAGTGGTGCGGATGAGCACAACCAGCGACTTTGCAGCCTGCAGGTTTTGCTAATAAAGACCTTGAACCGAAACAACTCATGTGTGTACGCCTCCTATCAAATTTTTGTGTAATTCTATATAGCTTTTGGGGAATGTGCTGATTATATCCTAAAAATTTGTATACTTCAATACGTTAAAGAAAGTTTGGAGAACCATTCAAAGAAATGCTCTAAACAAAAGCAGAATACAGTTACTTTGACATAGCAACGCCACTTATATAGAGCGAAGCACTACTTATAAATAGTGGTGTCAGGAATTGAGATTTTGTGATACCAAAAAAGACACCCTCGCTTTTGATAGGAATCTCATGCAGGGATGTCCATATCTCAACGCGAAGGTGTCTTAATAACGAGGGTCAGATGCCACGGAACGTAAAGGTGAACTCCACAGGTTTGGTTACATCAGGAATATACTCCGGGTGGACATTGGCACCCCAGCTGTCATCACCGCCGACGCCCATCTGCTCGCCCATAGCACGGATGACCGTGTAATGAACCGGGGGCAGCTCGTAGGGATGCTTGGCACTCTCCATTTCATGGGGAGTGTAGGGCAGCGCAGAGAAGAACATGGGCTTTGCGGCATCTGCGGTAAACAGCAGCCCGCGACCCTTGCGGTCTACTACCTTTGCCCAGCGCACAGCGGTCTTTGCACCGCACTCCTGCGGCACAAGGTACTGCGCCATGTTGTCTGCGACCTTGTTCTGGTAAATGCCCAGCTTGGCACCATGCTGGCGATCCCAGTAGGTCTCCGCAGGGCCGTTTCCGTACCATTCCACCGTGTCGTAGTCAGCGTCGATCTTGAACAGTACGCCGAACTCCGGCATTGCTGCAAGTCCTTCCACCGGGTCATAGTGCAGGGTGGTCTGGATGCGGCCATCACCGAACACACGGTACTGCAGGCTGCACTCTGCTGCGGGGCTGGTCTGGAGGTTATAGAGATAGGTCACGACAACGCTGTCGGCTTCCACCTCGCAGGTGGGGTTCTGGAGGATGGTGCCGCCGTGAACAGACGGGATCTCCTTGCCGATGCCCTTGGCGGTAGCGTACAGACTTGCCAGCTTCCACTGACCGCGAACGCCGCCCATGTTGTTGCCGCAGTCGTTGTCGGTGGGAGCGCGCCAGAAGTTGGGACGGGGAATCTCCTGAATCATCTCCTTGCCGGCATAGCGGTAGGAAGTCAGGCCGCCATTCAGATCGGAGAACAAAACATCGAAATTCTCACCCCGGACACCGATGTTGTGTGTACCGTGCGTAACGGTAAACGGCGTGACCTTCTTGCTGGGAATGGAACGGACCACAGCGATCACACCCTGTCCAAAGGCGACTTCATGCCCCTTCTTTGCCCAGCTGGTGTCCTCTTTCAAACGGAAGCTGATGGTCACTGCATATTCACCGGGGAGCGCAGGAACCATAAACGGCAGCGGAAAGCTGGAACGCTCTTCGGGAGCAACATCAATATTGGTCAGTTCCTGCTGCTGATACAGCTTTCCATCACGGTGCAGCAGAGCAACGCAGTCGAAAGCATCCGTAGAGGTGAACAGGTTCTTGTTCCAGACTTCAAAGCCAGAATTGTCGATGGAAACTGCGATATTCTGATAGCAGAACTTGACCTCCTGCATCTTGGGAGAAGGAGCACGGTCACCGCCGTAGGCAATGCCGTTTCCGCTGAAATTATAGTCGGTAGGACGCTCACCGAAGTCGCCGCCATAGGCTTGGAACCACTTGCCGTAGCGGTCTTTTTTCCAGATGGACTGGTCGATGTAATCCCAGATGAAGCCGCCCTGATAGCCGCAGTCCTTCTGGTCGGCAAGCTCCGTGTACTTGTGCAAAGCGCCGTTGGAGTTGCCCATAGCATGAGAATATTCGCACTCGATGTAAGGCCGCTTATCGCCCTGTGCCAGATACTCTTTAATGTCCTTCACAGTGCTGTACATATGGCTCTCGATATCGGTGGTTTCGAGGAAGCGGGAATCGTTGACCACACCTTCGTAATGTACCAGACGGGTGTCATCAAAGCGGCGGACCATCTCGGCCATCTGGAGCAGGGTCTCACCACCAAACGATTCGTTGCCCAGAGACCAGATCAGAACAGCAGGGTGATTTTTGTCACGCTGGTAAGTGGAATTCATGCGGTCAAACAGGACGGCTTTCCACTCCGGCTTATCGTTGGGCAAAACGCCCTCGATGCCGCGAATGCCCGCCTGATGGATGTCCCATGTGCCATGAGATTCCAGATTGTTCTCTGCGATCATATACAGACCATACTCGTCGCACAGGTCGTACAGTGCATCCTGATTCTGGTAATGGCTGGTACGGATGGCATTGATGTTGTTCTGCTTCATGGTGATGATGTCCCGAAGCAGTTCCTCATGGGTGTGTACGCCCACAGCACGACCTGTAATGGAGCTGAACTCATGACGGTTGGCACCCTTGAACACGATGCGCTTACCGTTGAGCAGTATCCGATTGTTCTTCAGTTCGAACTTACGGAAACCGACTTTCTGCCCAGTCACCTCTACCAGACGGCCTGCATCGTCCAGCAGCTCGATTTCCAGTTCATACAGAGCCGGGTCCTCTGCACTCCACAGGTGGGGGTTCTCCACCGCATGGCTGAACAGCGCAGAGCCGCCGTTCAGTGCGATTTTTTCGGAGAACACTTCCAGCTCACTGCGGCGCAGGGTCAGACGGGCTGCGCCCTTGCCCTCCACCTGCAGTGCAACTTCCAGCGTGGAATGAGCGAAATCATCCCCAGCAAACAGCGTTTTGACGGATACATCTTCCAGATGCACGGTGGGGATGGCGTACAGCCACACACTGCGGAAGATGCCGGAGAAGCGGAAGAAGTCCTGATCTTCGCACCAGCTGGAGGAAGTCCACTTGAACACCTGCACGGCAAGTTTGTTCACACCCGGCTGGAGATAGGGAGTCAGATCGAATGCGTGTGCGGAGAAGCTGTCCTCGGTATAGCCCACATAAGACCCGTTCAGCCAAAGAGCCATGCCGCTTTCCACACCCTCGAACTCGATGTGGACGGGCTTGCTCTGCATGGATTCCGGCAGCTCGAAGTATTTTACATAGCTTGCCACCGGATTGAACCACTGCGGGATCTCGCCCGGCTGTACTTTTTCACGGCCATCCCACGGATACTGAACATTCGCGTACTGGGGAATGTCGTAGCCCTCCATCTGGATGTGTGCCGGAACATGAATGTCGTCCCAGCCGCTGCAATCGTGATCCGTCTTTTCAAAGCCGGGGATGGCACTGGTGTAGTTCTTTGCGTAGGCGAATTTCCAGATGCCGTCCAGCTTCATCGCAAGCGAAGATTCTCCTGCCAGATATTCTTCGCGAGAAGCATAAGTACGGAAACTTGCATGAGCATTCAGCACGTTTTCCTTGAAAAAGGTGGGGTCTTTTACTTTTGCAAAATCAAATGCAGCCATAGTATTTCCTCATTTACCTTTTATAATTTTATAATATTTCTCCAGCCTCCCCGGAGGAATCGCTGGATTCCTCCGGGGAACAGCAGATGAAGGAGAAATGATAATGGCTTCTTATCAGGCTGCTGCACGCAGCTTTTCATTTGCTTCTTCGACCTTCATACGAGAGAGGATGAAGGTGATGATGGCATCCAGAGCAAACGGAATCACCAGATACATGATCTTCAGCATATTGATGCAGGAATCCGGCTGAACGGTCAGAGCGCTGTCAAAATGGCTTGCTGCCAGCAGCCAGCCGGTGATGGCGGTGCCAAGGCCGCCGCCCAGCTTCACACCGAGAGAAGTGCAGGAGTACATCGTGCCATCCACACGCTTGTGCTTCGTCAGCCAAGTGTACTCGGAGCAGGCTGCGATCACGGCGTTCATGTCGCCCTGCCAAGGACCCTGACCAAGAGCTGCGATTGCGGTAAAGAGCAGCATCAAGGTCACATTACCGCTGCCCATATAACCTGCCACAGCGACCAGTGCACGAGAAATCGTTGCCAGAGTATAGCTCATGACGTTCAGCTTGTACATTCCGCTCCATTTGGCAACCAGCGTCGGGGTGAATACCAGAGCGATGATCAGAGGAATATTGACTGCCCAAGAGAACACACCGAACAGATTCTGGTTGCCGAGAATGTAGGTTGCATAGTAGGTGCCCATGCTGATCATGGCACCGTAGATCTGTTGCAAAATGTAGGTGACGCAAATCATCATATAATATTTGTTACCAGCAAGCAGCTTTGCAGCCTGAACCAGATTGTACTTTTCGTCCTGCTCGATTTCCTTTTTGTCGGTGGTGTCAACCAGTTCACCTTCCGGCAGCTCCTTGACAGAAAAAACAGACAGCGTATTGACAAGCAGACCGATTACAGCGTAAATAATAGCGATCGTGCGCCAACCGGCAGCACCACCGCCCAATGCCGTAACAGCACCCAGCGTAATGGACTGGATGAGCAGGCTGGTGGCAAAGGCGAACATGAAACGCCAAGAACCCATCTCGACCTGTTCGGCACTGTTCTTCGTGACGAGAGCAGTCAGTGCAGAGTAAGCAATGTTGTTGGCAGTGTAGAATACAGCGTTCAGCAGAGTATATGCGATCAGGAACCATGCGTACTGTGCAAACTGTCCCAGATTGGTCGGGATGGCGAAGATTGCCACCAGCGTAATGGCACAGCCAATGTAGCCGTACAGCATCCAAGGACGGGCTTTGCCCATCTTAGAATGCGTTTTGTCAATCATAGAACCAAAGAAAATGTCCGTTACACCGTCCAGTAGTTTGGAAACTGCAATCAGAGTGCCGACAATACCGGGGTTCAGGCCAACGGTGTTGGTCAGATAGATCATGACGAAGGAGGACAGGAACGCATACACCACGTTGCCCGCAATATCGCCTGAACCATAGCCGACTTTATTATACCACTTTAGATAACGCTTCTCAGTCATTGTGCTTTCTCCCATCTTGCTTGTTTTGTGTGGGCGCGACCAATCTGCTGCGCACTTCAGACTGGAATTCTCATTACGCAAGTTGCCCAAATCTCTTGCGTTTCGTCTGAAAATATTATAGAATCTAATGGAACAAAAAGATATAGACAAGATGGAACAAAATATGCACAAAATCAAAGAGTTTGTAATTTTTTGATAGAACATTTCCCAAATCACTGTAAAATCTCTGAAGATGAGGAGGACGCAGGGATGTATTTCAACTCAGGATATTTGAACAACTCCCGTTTGGATTTCAAAGACTACTCAAAGCCGCTGGTCGTAGGCAGCTGCGGCACTTATCGCTTGAAAAAACGCCCTAAGCTGCCTACTTTTTGGGCAAAGGGTCGTAGAGACTATCAAATCCTCTATGTGGCATCCGGTAAAGCGCACTTTTGGTTCGATGGTGTGGAGGAAGTGGTGACTTCTGGGCACATGGTTCTTTACCAGCCGGCAGAGATTCAAAAGTACGTTTACTATGTAGAGGACCACCCGGAAGTGTTCTGGATTCACTTTACAGGATACGATGTCAAAAACATCCTGAACTATCACGGAATCCCTTTGGACAAGCACGTTTTTTACAGCGGCACACTGCCGGACTACAAGATGCTGTTCCGAAAGATCATCCGGGAACTGCAACAATGTGAATATGGCTATGAAGACTATATTGCTTCTCTCTTCAACATCATTCTGCTTTTAGTAAGCAGGCAACAGCAGGAAAGCGAGAAAACAACTACGAGCATCCCGGAAGAAATCGAAGCTGCTGTTGCCTACTTTAACGAGAACTATAACACAAAGGTCAGTGTAGAGGATTACGCAGAATCGCTGCATATCAGCACGAACTGGTTTATCCGTAATTTTAAGCAGTACATGAAGATAAGCCCTGCACAATACATCCTGTCCCTTCGAATGGTAAATGCACAGAGCTTATTGGAGAACACCGAATACAATATTGGAGAAATTGCAGAGATCGTAGGATACGACAACCCCCTCTATTTTAGCCGGGTATTCAAGAAAGAGTATGGTGTCAGTCCGGCACAGTACCGAAAGAATCTGGAAGAATCTACTGAAAAATGAGAAGGATTCCTTATAAATAAGGAGAGTAGAACCATGCCGATAAAAAATGCGATCCACAGCCAACAAGTCTATGACCCCACGGATGATTCCATCATGGCAGAGCAGGAGCTTTGCATGGAGCGGCTGTATGATTACAATCATACCCGCCCTTCTGAACACGCAAAACGGGCGCAGCTTTTGAAAGAAATGCTTGCAGAGTGCGGCACAGGCTGCTGGATCGAACCTCCGTTTTATGCTAACTGGGGTGGAAAGCACGTTCATCTGGGCGATTGCGTCTATGCAAATTTTGGACTGACCTGTGTGGATGATACCCACATCTACATCGGAGAGCGCACCATGATTGGCCCACACTGCACTTTGGCAACGGCAAATCATCCGATCTGGCCCGAACTGCGCGAGAAAGCATATCAGTACAATTTACCCATTCATATTGGGCGTAACTGCTGGCTGGGTGCTGGCGTGATCGTGGTGCCGGGTGTTACCATTGGGGATAATACGGTGATCGGTGCGGGAAGCGTTGTGACAAAGGACATTCCTGCTAACGTAGTGGCGGTGGGCAACCCGTGCCGTGTGCTGCGCCCCATCAGCGAACACGACAAAGAGTGTTTCTATCGGGATCGAAAAATCAACTGGGAAACGCTTTAACCGCAGGAGGCCTCTTTATGTTAGAGCATTTTTTCAAATCGCTAGTTGCAACAGTTTCTGACCCTTACCAATGCAATCGCATCACGGATGCGTTGGCGGCAGCTGGAATTAAATTCTATTGTAAATCCAAAGATGTCAATCGGCATAACACATTTGACCAAGCGAGAATTGGAACTCTCGGCATAAAACCGAGGTATGTCACAGAGGTGTTTGTGGACAAAGAAAATGCTGATATGGCTCTGCACATTATACATACCCTGTCATAAGCCCGGAGTTCCCCTGCGAACAAACATTCCGATATAAAAAGGACGCTGCCGCCTCTGGGTGAGAGGTTGCAGCGTCTTTTTAGCATCAGAGGGCGAATGGTCAGTCAGAGCGAATGGCTCCCAATGAATGAGATTTTAGCTTGCATTTCCCTGTTCATCAAGAATGCGCCAGCCGTCCATCAGGTCTGAATTTTCCATAATAAAGGTGTGGGCGGTATCCTGTCCCCACGAGTTGTCGTATTTCAGCATCAGATAATCGCTCAACTCGGTTCGATTTTTGAACTTCAACAAGCGATACGGCTCCTGAAAAGCGACCTTTTCGACGAAATATACCGCATCCGATGTGGGAAGCATAACGCCGACATGACCGATCATAAGAGAATTGTCCGTTTCAGAGAACTGATCGTGCAGGACTACGGAGACGAGACGAATCTTATCATCTTCTACAAAGGAGAGACTGCGTTTCTTCCATTCCTGCTGAATCGTTTTCAAATGGGTAGGAATATCGGTCGTATTGGTGGTTTTAACCGGGGCGAACAGCGCATCAAATTTTTGTCTTTCATCGCCGCAAAGGGATTCCGGGTCGGAATCCAACGTTTCATAGTCCATAAACAGGGTATCCTCGGCTGAATCAAGGTCTGCCTTGCCTGTGATGGTGATAAAATCACCGAACAGCCCACAGGCAGTGATCCGACAGTTCCAGCCGGGGAAGGTGTCATATTTTTCCATCCATGCGTCCTGCATGGAGTAAGGATCGTATTTCAGATCCGAAGGCTTGGCGTTTTCAAACCCTGTGGTGAGCCATACCGGGTCCACAGCATTGTTGAACTTTTGCACATGATCAAAGAAGGTCTGTATCCGCAGGTCGGATACGCCGGCATCCTGCAAAAGCTTGGAAAGAAGAGCTTGTGTATCCGAATCTGCCAAATTGGAGTATTCGATTTGCTGAAGGACGGGCTGAGAGGTTTTTTGAGTGCAGCCCACTGCCAGAAACGCACTGCAAAAAAGTGCAGCGGTGCAGACAAGAAAAGTTCGACGTTTCAAAAAATGGTCACCTCGTTGTGTTTTTCGGAAAATTTCTTTGAGTGCCGGAGTCTCCACCATAGACGAAGAGAGCAACGCCGTTGGTCTCGTAACGAATGGTATCACAGATAAACAAAGAAAATCAATGACTTCTGTCGTATTTGACCATATATAATGTTGCAGTATCCATATCCCATACGGCTAACGCCCATTTGGGAAAAGACAATGCGACAGTTTTCTGAACGATTTTCTTCATGTCGGACACAACAGGAGTATACCCAAGTTGGAATAAGAATTTTCCGTTTTTTCCAAACGGAAGATTCAAATCACTTTCCAGATAGACGGAGGACACCAATTTGCGGAGTGCGGCACGGTAATCCCATAGATTTCCCCATGCTGCGGTGGGAGCCTGAAGAAACGCTTCGTCCACATTATAATAGGCCGCAATCGTGATGTGCGTGAGGTTTTCCTCCGTATAAGATTTGTAGAGCCATACAAATGCTATTTTGCTTTGCAAAAATGCTTGTTGGGCCTATGCCCAAACCCCATTTGTTCTGCATCATGCCGATGCAGGCTGCGCGTTTGTTCCAAACACTTTTATAACAAAAAAGATAGCCTAGGACTCTCCCATAAGGGAAGAATCCTAGGCTATCGTCGTTTATCGGGATTTCGTTTTTTCAGTGCTGTCCTTTTCTTCTGCAAAGAACAGTTCTACGTTTCTCCGCGCACGAAGAAGTTCCTGCATTTCTTCTTTCGCTTTGCGGTAGTCCGGGTATCATGAATCGCAGGGTGCGCCAAGATGGTTTTGCAAATTTTATTGCAGTAAAGCGGAGAGAGTAGGACTTATAGGAGACTGTTTGAGCTGTTTTTTATTTACAGCTACAATGATAGCCATTGGGGGATTGTGATTGGTCAGGGCTGAAAAGGGCTTTCCTAATTTGCTACAGCATCATGTTCTCGATGCTCCCAGCGTCCTCAAAGGACGATTTGATGGGGGTGTAGGGATAAGCTGTAAAA
>OQVR01001369.1_pt1 | contig 10434 bp, 8 predicted proteins | sample 1691521 | NCBI WGS metagenome assembly OQVR01 (sample SAMN03418256, study PRJEB22391) | human gut metagenome | biome: human-gut; feature: organic feature; material: feces | host: Homo sapiens | place: Tanzania | collected 2013-01
AGTAAATAAAAATGCACTACGAATACCTATATAAGTTAATATTTTCATAAATTTTAATTATAAATCATATATATTAATATGAAAAAAATAAAATTGGTTAGATCAATAGATAATTATATAAACGATAAAAAGTTTAGTATATTATATAAGAATAACAAACTAGATATTATTAATTATACTAAAATTATGGACTTCTCAGATACTAAAATTAGTATTAGTTACTTAGATAGTAAATAAATATTACCGGTGATATTATGAAAGAAAAAATATTTAGAATATTTTCTAGTAATATTAAAATTAGAGTTAGTGGTAGAAATATTAATAATTTTATTAAAAGAATAATAAAAAATAATATCAAGATAGTTAAGTTAACTCCAAGAAGTCATAAAGAAATAGATTTAATAATTGATTATAATGATTTAGAAGAAATAGAAAAATATAAAACTATTTATGATATTAAAATAGTTAGGTATTATGGAAAACTTCATATAATTAAATTCTTAAAAAAGAATAGATTTATTTTATTATTCTTATTACTTGGTATGATAATAGTATTTATATTATCCAATATGATATTTAATGTTGAAGTAATACATTCAAATAGTAAAATAATTAAACTGGTAACTGAAGAGTTAAAAGATCGTGGTATTAAGAAATATGCTTTCGCTAAAAGTTATAGTGAAGTAGAAAAAATAGAAAAAGAAATACTTAATAATAATAAAGATAATTTAGAATGGCTTGAGATAATAAGAAATGGTACTAAATATACTGTTAGAGTAGAAGAGAGAATTATTAATAAAGAAATAGATGATAACAAAAACTATGATATAGTCTCTTCAAAAAATGCTGTCATTAGGGTTATTGAAGCAGAGTCAGGTGAAAAAGTACGAGATATTAATACTTATGTTAAAAAAGGTGAAACTATAATATCAGCATATATTACTACTCCAAGTGAAGAGAGGATACTAAGTACTGCAAGAGGAAAGGTAATTGGAGAAGTTTGGGGCCAGGTTGAAATAGCAAAGACAGTTGCTAAGTTTAAAACAGCTCAAGACTTCATGGAGAAGACCTTTGGCGAGCGCGACAAGGCATTGTCAAAACATTATGACTTGTTGGATGATGCAATAAAGTCGAATGATCGTGATATGATTCTGGCTGCATTGCATGGAATAAGTTCTATTGTAACCAAGTCGCCATTGGACGATTTTGAAAAGTTCGTTGAGTTGTACAATGATACATCTCAGCCTTTGTTGGATTTTTAGAAGTTTGAATTCTAAATGAAGAAAAACAACGATATTAAAATTATAGAAGAATTGAGACGTAGCGGAACAATATTTCAAGACCCTTGTCCTGAAATGGATAGCAGGATTGATTTAAGAAGTTGTTCTCATAATATCCGTAGGAAATGATTCCTCTTTTATTATTTCCTCAAAAGAACTCTCTTTACGTTGCAATCTTATGGTTGCAATGCAAAGGGAGTTTTTTTATTGATGCCAAGTACTATGTAATACGATACTATATCCCTTTACAAGCGTGATACTAATGTCTGGATCGTGATATAAGGATACGTTGCGTGCCATGAAATGGTCGTATTATGCCTTGATATGACCGTATCATGCCTTGAAATGATCGTATCATGCCTTGATACGAAGGTTTTGGCAGAACGGTTTCAGTTCGAGAAATTTTAAAACCTCATCCCACTTTTTATAGTTATAAGCATCTATATTATTCGTCCTTGCCAACCTTCTTTGGTCCGCGCACACGTTCGTTCATACGCAGTCCGCTCTTTATTTCGATGTTGAGTCCGTCGGACAGACCGGTCACTACCTTACGGCGCTCGTAGGTTTTGTCCTTGTCGGTGCCTTTGACAATGTATACAAAGGTGTTGTCGCCTTCAAACTCGATAGCACTCTCGGGCACTGACATCACGTGGCGAGCCTCAGCAAGCACAATCTCGGCATTGGCACTATAGCCGCTGCGTATCTGCTCACCGCTGGCAGGCAGATTGACAGCGGCTTTTATTTCAAACTGGTTGGCACCATTCTGGTCAGTTGCCTTTGGCGATATATACTCCAGTCGGGCATCGAACTTAAGGTTCTGCAGCGCACCAATAGTTATCTTCATAGACATACCAGTATTGAGTCGTCCCACTTCGGTCTCGTCGATGTTGCCACGGAAGATTAGGTCGTTCATATTAGCAACAGTGGCGATAGTGGTACCATCGTTGAAGGTGTTTGAGAGAATCACCGAGTTGCCCACCTTAACGGGTATATCGAGTATCAGTCCAGTCACAGTAGAGCGTATCAGCGTTGACGACTCCGAAGCATTGGAGCGTGACACACCGTCGCGCACCACCTCAAGATTGTCTTGCGCTGCAGCCACTTCCTCGCGAGCCTGTCGCCAAGCCTGCGCTATCTTGTCGTATTCGTCGGCAGAGACGAGTCCCTTGTCGTACAGAGTCTTCTCACGTTCGTAGTCGGTACGTGCCTGACGCTCGTTGATGTTAGCCAAACGTACACGCGACTGAGCCGAACTGAGCTGTCCCATTTCTGGTATCACCTTCACCTTGGCTATCACCTCACCTACCGTTACGGTCTGTCCTGCCTCCTTCAGTATCTCGCTGATGATGCCCGAAATCTGCGGTTTGATATTCACCTCATTGCGCGGTTCAATCTTTCCCGTTATAACGGTGGTCTTGCGTATGTCCATCTGCTTAGGCACAAACTCGTCGTACACCACCGGTTGCGGACGCGACTTGATATAAAGGAACACAAACGTTCCGACAAAGACTATGGCCACAAGAGCCAATAAGACAATCTTGAAATATCTTTTCATTGCAATTCTATTTAATTCAAAACTCAAAACTCAAAATTCAAAATTCAAAATTCCGGCTCCGCCGGCTACTCATCTCGCATAGCATCTACCGGTTTAATGTGCATAGCACGCAGCGCAGGAGCCAAGCCAGCAAGCATGCCGAGCACCGACAGCAGCACCACAGCACCTATGGCAGTCCAGAAACCAATCTGGAAATGAGCCGACGTTATGCCGTCTGTAGTATTTGCCATCTCAAGTCCTTGCAACACGAGCACCACAAAGAGGATGCCGCTCATGCCAGCCACCGAAGTAAGCAGAATACTCTCCTGCATGATTTGCGACAGAATATCGCGTGGCGTGGCTCCGATGGCACGACGTATGCCAATCTCCACCGTTCGTTCACGCACAGTTACCATCATGATGTTCGACACTCCGATGGCGCCAGCCAGTAGCGTACCAATGCCCACAAGCCATATCAGCATATTGATGCCCCGGAACATATTGTCCACCATCGAGAACATCATCTCCGTATTGAACACCATAACGCCCTTCTCGTCCTTCGGACTAACGTCGTGAGCCTTCGCCACAACCATACGCATACGGTCGGTAATGTCGCTCATGGTCACTCCCGGTTTACCCGTCACACATAGCATATCGATGCTTTCGCCACGATTGTATATCTGTTGCACGAGCGATAGCGGCATGAACACCGCCTGCTGATCGTTGCCGTTGATGTTCATATTGCCGTCGGCATAGTTTACACCGACAATACTGAAGTATACCGAGTCGATGCGTATCACGTCGCCACACGGATTGCCACCCTTAGGAAAGAGATTCTTGTATACCTCCTTGCCCAGTACGCACACCTTGCGGCACTGCTGGATATCCATTTGGTTGATGTATCTACCATAGCGCATCTTAGGTTCGGTGACGCGCTGCATATCCGGCAACACACCCTTAACGATTCCGCTTGACGAGTGTTCGTCGTGAGTGACCGTTGTTCCCCATCGCGTAATGGTTGGCGTAACCACATCGAGTTCGGGTATGTGAGCACGCAGTCGCTGCACGTCAGCCTGCGTCATATACCACTGACGTCCCTTACGGAATCCGTGGTAAGGTTTGGTAGTAGGCTGCGCCCATACAATGGCTGAGTTGGTGGCAAAGCCCGCAAGGTTGTTGTTGAGCAACTCCTTCAGTCCGTCGCCCCCTCCTATCAGTCCCACGAGCATGAACACGCCCCAAAACACACCGAATCCCGTAAGAAACGTGCGCGACTTGTTGCGCGACAGTACGTCGAGTATTTCGGTAAGAGTGTCAGTATCGAATTTAGCCTTTAAGCCGAACTTCTTCATTTTATAATTAATTATTATATTTATATCTTTACCGATACAAAGCACATCGGCATAGCCGACAATTCAACATTTCTAATTCAACATTCCTAATTCCATCTGGGGTAGGGCTTCTACTCCGCCCTCAACGCTTCAATCGGTCTAATCTTTGCCGCCTTGCGTGCCGGTATGAGTCCTGCTATTGTTCCTGCTACAATCATCAGCACCGTAGCTTGCACACACGTGGCTATGCTTACGGTCGGGTCGACGAAAATCTGGGCAGAGAACAATCCGTTGTCCACTTTGGTTTGTCCTATAGTGGCGTTCATATATTGCGTCGCTGCTATGCCGAGCACCATACCTATATATCCGAAGAAGGTGGTGATGACAACGCTCTCCACGATGATGAGTCGCAGTATCGACCAAGGCGAGGCACCGATGGCTTTGCGTATGCCAAACTCACGGGTTCGCTCACGTACGGTGATAAGCATGATGTTCGACACGCCTACTATTCCCGACAGCAGCGTGAATAGTCCCACTATCCACAGCGCAGTGCTTATCAATCCTGTAGCAGTGTTGAGCTGCAAGTCCTGCGTGAATCGGTTCCATATCCATATGGTGCGCTCGTCGTCGGTAGCGGCACGGTGCTGGCGGTTGATACGTGCACGATAAGCTTTCTCAAACGCCTCGTTTTCAGCCTCAGTCTTCAGTCCGTGAAACGAGAATACGATGTTGCCCGTCTTGTCACCACTATTATATATAGAGCGGAATGTGGTGAACGGGATGAATGCGTCGTTGCTCACACGACTTTGGTCGCTGTCATATATGCCCACAACCTTAAACGCCATGTCTGATGCCTTTATTATGCGTCCGTTTAGATTAAGCGGAGCCTCGGGCATGAGTTCCTTGGCAATGTTGAGCGACAGCACTATCGACTTACGTCGCTCGTTGAGGTCGATGGGATTGATGAATCGTCCCACAAGCAAGTCGCGCTTGTTTATGTCGATATCGTTGGGATACACTCCACTCACATTGATGTCTGTAGTATAATTGTCAGCATATACCAGTGTCTGTCCTCCCTTGTCGAGTTCGGCTCCAACATCGTCGACATTGGCAGCAAATCCCTCGCGCGTCAGGTCCAGATCCTTGTCGTTCAGTTCAATGCTTCGCCCCTTGCCGAGTCCGTCGTGAGGCTTCGACGTTTCGCCTCCAAAGATAGTCATCGAATTGGTAAGCACCTTCATTCTATTGCCCATTATGCCGTGAATGAGTCCGTTGCCGGCTCCGAGCAGCACAATAAGTATGAAGATGCCCCACGCCACTGAGAATCCAGTGAGCGCCGTGCGCAACCGGTTGTGGGTTATAGTGGTCCATATCTCTTTAAAAATGTCGTGCATTATCGAATTAGGAATTTTGAGTTTTGAATTTTGAATTGGTTGCCTACGGCAATTTTGAGTTTTTGAATTTTGAATTAGACAGCTTTGTATTTTAAAATTCTGAAATTCCAAATCGCAGGCGAAGCCGAGAACAATTCAAAATTCAAAACTCCTAATTCAACATTCATGAAATAGTGGCGCGCCACTATTTCATTATTCCATTGATGCCAAACGGACTGGCTTTGTGATCAAGATTTTCCTCAATGCTTCCGATGAGTCCGTCCTTTATATGTACTATCTTGTTGGTCTCGTTAGCCACACCGCTCTCGTGTGTCACGACAATGGTGGTGACTCCCTCCTCAGCGTTGAGCTGCTTGAGCAGAGCCATCACCTCAACACTCGTCTTTGAGTCCAAGGCTCCCGTTGGTTCGTCAGCCAGGATTATTTGTGGTTTGGTGATTAGTGCGCGTGCTATAGCTACACGCTGCTTCTGTCCGCCCGACATCTCGTTGGGATAGTGGTCGGCCCATTGCGTCAGTCCGAGACGGTCGAGATATTCCATGGCGAGACGGTGACGTGTGCGACGGCTGACACCTTGATAATATAGTGGCAGTTCGACATTCTCCACGGCTGTCTTGAACCCTATAAGATTGAACGATTGGAAAATGAAGCCAATCATACGGTTGCGATATTCAGCGGCACGTGTCTCCGAAAGGTCCTTGATGAGCGTGCCTGCCAGACGGTATTCTCCCGAGTCATAATTGTCGAGAATACCAAGAATATTTAGCAATGTCGACTTGCCCGAACCCGACGCACCCATGATGGATACGAACTCGCCATTGGCAATGTCGAGATTTATTCCTTTCAGCACGTGCAACGGCTGTGCACCCTGATAGGTTTTGTTGATGTCTTGTAAGTGAATCATATTGCTTGTTTGACTGCAAATGTAATAAAAAAGTTGCAAACTCTCAACAAAAGTTTGCAACTTGATATTCTTACGACTTCCATCGCCATGTCTTTGTCAGTTTGCGCCCGAGTTTTCCGAGCACCATAGTCACCTTGTGTGGCGACAGATCCTTGCCGCAGATGATAAGCAATACGGCGGTAAGGATGAGGACGATGCCCAGTGCGAGGCGCGACGTGAAGTGTTCGCCAAAGCACAGAACACCTATGGCTACTGCCGTCATCGGCTCCAGCGCACCCATGATGGCTGTCGGAGTAGAACCGATGTCGTGCACAGCCACCACCATCAGCACAAGCGAGAGCACCGTTGGCAGCAGCGCAAGCTGTGTGGCGTAAAACCACTGGCGCGGAGTGTCAATCAGCTGTACCGTCTCGCCCATGGCAAAGGTGTAGCACAATATAGTACACAGACCGAACACCAGAGTGTAGAACGTCAGCTTGACCGACGACATACGCAGCGACGACTTGTTGACAACGACTATATACACAGCATATGTCAGCGACGAAATCATCACGAGCATCACACCCAGCGTGCTGAGCGACGCTCCTCCCTCAGTATGATTGAGCAGTGCAATGCCCCCGAGCGACAGCACTATGGCGAGGACAGTTGCTGCCGTCACCTTCTCCTTGAACAGGGCTGCCATGATTATAGCCACCATTACGGGATATACAAACAGCAGTGTCGACGCGATGCCAACATCCATGTGGTTGAAACTGATGTAGAGCGACGACGACGACGAACCCATAAGTATGCCCAACGCTACGAGCGTGATAAGTTCACGACGTGTCAGGGCGAACGACTTGCGCTGCACCAGCATCATCACAGCCAGCATGAGCGCCGCCAAACCGAAACGATAGAACAGTGTGGAGTTGGCTGTGATGCCGTCGGCATACAGATTCATGGCACCAAGTGGATTGGTGCCATAGAATACCGCAGCGGCAACTCCGCATATAGTACCTCTTAATTTAGGATTCATATCTATTGCTTAAATCGCCTCCGTCTTTATGCGCAGCCACTTGCGCTCGTCTTCATTGAGCAGCGGCGAGAGGCGTTCGTACACCATCTGATGATAAGCATTCAGCACCGAACGCTCTTCAGCACTGAGCATGTCTACAACAATCGGGGTGGTGTCGATAGGACAGAGTGTAAGAGGCTCGAAGCGCACGAAGCGACCGAACTCTGTAGTGATGTAAGGCACTACGAGCAGCACGTTCTCAATGCGCACACCGAAACGGTCGGCAAGATACAGACCCGGCTCGTCCGTTACGGTCATACCCTCCACCATCGGTGTGCCACGATACTCCTGACGTATCTGGTGAGGGCCTTCGTGCACACTGAGGTATGAGCCAACGCCGTGACCTGTACCATGCATATAGTTCATTCCTTCGCGCCACATAGCCGAACGTGCTATGGCGTCGAGCTGAGTGCCAGCCGCTCCACGTGGGAAACAGAGGTTCTGCAGCGACAGATGTCCCTTCAGTACGAGTGTATACACACGACGATGCAGGTCGCTCACGGGTCCTAGCTGTATGGTACGTGTTATGTCGGTGGTGCCGTCGGTGTATTGTGCACCGCTGTCGAGCAGCAGGAATCCTTCGGGCTTCAACGGTATGTCGCTCTCGGGAGTCGGCTCGTAGTGTACAATGGCACCGTGCTTCTCATATCCCGCAATAGTGTCAAACGAGTTGTCGCGATACAACGGTTGCTCGGCACGCAGCTGGCGCAGCTTCTCGCTTACCGACAGCTCGGTCTCGTTGCCCTGCGGCACAGCCTGCTCCAGCCACTTCAGGAAGCGAACCATAGCCACACCGTCGCGCAGCATGGCTCGGCGATAGCCCTCACACTCAGCCTCGCTCTTCACAGCCTTCATGGCAGGGACGGGCGACGGAGCGCTCACCACACGGTAATTGCCACGCACCTGCGACAGAGTATAGTTCACAGTAGCCGGGTCGATGAGCAGCGTGTATCCGCCGTAAGCCTTCAATCCCTCTATTATGTCATCGTATTCGGCAACGTCCACGTTCTGCTCCTTGAGATAAGCCACCACCTCAGGCGTCAGCTTTTCACCTTTTATATATAAGGTGGCTGAATCCTCGGCAATGATGAGCCACGACACGAACACCGGTGTACAGTGTACGTCGGTGCAACGCAGGTTGAGTGTCCATGCAATGTCGTCGAGCTGTGTCAGCAACATGCCCGATGCACCCTGGCGCAGCAGCTTGTGGCGTATGCGGTCGAGCTTGTCCGAACAAGCCTCGCCGGCATATTCCATAGGCTGAATGTTCACCTTGTCCGACGGCACCGACGGACGGTCGGTCCACACACGCTCCAGAATGTCGAGATTGGTGCGCATTGTCAGTCCGCCCAGCAGCTTCAGTTCTGCCTTCATGTCCTCCACTTCCGAAAGAGCCATACACATACCGTCTACACCCACCTCAGTAGAGTCGCCGTCCTTAGACTGCTGCGCTATCCACTCGGGAATAGTAGGAGTGTCGTCCAGACGCTCGCGCATCAGCTGAAACTCCGTGCCGGCAAGCTGCTGTTCGGCGGCGATGAAATAGCGCGAGTCGGTCCACAGCGCAGCCGAATGCAGTGTCACTACAGCCGTACCTGCCGAACCGTCAAACCCAGATATCCACTTACGTCCCTCCCAGCGCGATGGTACATACTCGCTCATGTGCGGGTCGGAACTCGGGAAGATAAATGCCGAGAGATGCTCGCGGCGCATCTCCTCGCGTAGCGCTTCCAGGCGCGACGCAATAATCTTGTTGTCCGTCATATTTGATTTGTTATTAATTTTTGATTATTGATTATTAATTATTAATTGCAAGTTTAAAAGGCAATGCTTACGCCATTGTCAACTCGTCAACACGTCAACTCGTCAACATTTTCGTGTAAAGTTAGGCAGTTTTAGGCAAACAAACAAATTTCGAGAGGCAAAAACCTATAAAAAAGAATTGACAAGCCACATCGCGAAATTTTAAGAATAAACAACACTTAAAAGAGGGCATAATAGTTTGTTTGTTTCAAAAAAATTGTATCTTTGCACTTACAAAAAAGGAGAGATACATATTTATATAACACAATAATAAAAACGTAATTTATTATGGCATTTTTAAGTAACGAAAAACTCTTGATCGTCGGTGCCGGCGGTATGATTGGTTCTAACATGGTACAGAGCGCTCTTATGCTCGGTCTCACTCCTAACATCTGTCTTTATGATATCTATGAGCCGGGTGTACACGGTGTATTCGACGAGATGCAGCAGTGCGCATTCCCTGGTGCTAACCTCTCTTACACAGTTGATCCTAAGGAGGCTTTCACAGGCGCTAAGTATATCATCTCTTCAGGCGGTGCTCCTCGTAAGGACGGCATGACTCGTGAGGATCTTCTCAAGGGCAACTGCAAGATCGCTGCTGAGTTCGGTGACAACATCAAGAAGTACTGCCCGGACGTAGAGCACGTAGTTGTTATCTTCAACCCGGCTGACGTTACAGCCCTTACAGCTCTTATCCACTCAGGTTTGAAACCAAACCAGCTCACATCACTCGCTGCTCTTGACTCTACACGTCTGCAGCAGGCTCTCGCCCTCGAGTTCGGCGTACAGCAGGACAAGGTAACTGGCGCTCACACATACGGTGGCCACGGCGAGCAGATGGCTGTATTCGCTTCACAGGTTAAGGTTGACGGCAAGCCTCTCTCAGAGATGGGTCTCAGCGACGAGCGTTGGGAGGAGATCAAGCACCACACCGTACAGGGTGGCTCTAACATCATCAAGCTCCGTGGCCGCTCTTCATTCCAGAGCCCGGCTTACAACGCTGTTAAGATGATTGAGGCTGCTATGGGTGGCGAGAAGTTCACATTGCCAGCAGGTTGCTATGTAAACTGCGACAAGTGTGGCTTCAAGAACGTTATGATGGCTATGCCTACTACTATCGACAAGACTGGCGTT
>OQVR01001370.1_pt1 | contig 10428 bp, 11 predicted proteins | sample 1691521 | NCBI WGS metagenome assembly OQVR01 (sample SAMN03418256, study PRJEB22391) | human gut metagenome | biome: human-gut; feature: organic feature; material: feces | host: Homo sapiens | place: Tanzania | collected 2013-01
AGCACAAGGAGGTCTACACCGACATGTTCATGTTCTCGGGCGAGCAGCGCTATCCCGTCACTCTGCGTCTTGGCCAGCTCTCGCACAATCTCATGATAGAGGAATATCCGCAGTCGGAGCAGTGCATTACAGCCAACGACGACGGCAGCTGGACCTTCCACACCGACGTGGCGTCGTTTCTCGGCATAGGCCGCTTTGTGCTCGGACTCTACGACGACATCGAAATCATAGGCTGCCCGCAGTTCATCGACTATATCAGGGAGAAAATAAGGTCGATGGGGGAGAATGGTCACGTTTGACAGGACTATGAGTTTTTTCCTACAGTTGGTTTCAGTCAGTCTGGTGTTTGTACGGTATTCCGTTTAAGGAAGAGTTTGCAGAAATTCTCCTAAGTGTACGTGTTTGATACCATCAACATTGCTTCCGCTTGTCCATTCGTCCAGACTGACAACGTATTTCGGATAGTTATTGGCGATATTCTGCAGATTTCCGAATTCCCGTTGGCGTGTAGCTTCATCGTTCATCATGTATGACGACTGTATATACACAACCTCATCGTTTTTGCGTGCAACGAAATCAACCTCGCGTCCACCCGTCTGCTGTCCCGTGAACACCTCGTATTGATGTTGTGAGAGATGCAGGTATATGGCGTTCTCCATAAGTTTGTGTATATCGTTCTGCATATTGAATCCGAAGTGGCAGTTGCGCAGTCCGATATCTTCAAAATAATACTTGTCTCCAATTTCAAAAGTCTTCAGTCCGTTTACGTCGATGCGTCGCAATTCCGTTTATGCCTGCTGTTTGGGAATGGCGTGGGCAAACCGGAGTATCGTGCGCTGCAAAGAGCTCCGTCAGCTCTCTTTTGCACAAAAAAGGACTGCTATACATGGGTTTTGCCCGGTACAGCAGTCCTTTTTATATTTAAGTTGTGAAAATGGAATATCGGAATGCCCTGGGTGTTCCGATATTCCAAACTTTAAAATTTACTCCGGCTTTACCTGCAGCTCCTGCTCGCAGTAGATGCAGCGGTACTTGCCGTTGGAGCTCAGCTCAAAGATCTGGTCGCACTCCTCTTCAATGCTGGAGATGCAGCGGGGGTTCTTGCACCGCACAATGTTCACCAGACGCTTAGGGGGCTTGGGCTGCTCCTTGCGGACAGCCTTGCCGTTTTCAATAATGGTCACGCTGATGTTCGGGTCCAGATAAGCCAGCACATCCAGATTCAGCCACGAAGCATCGCCCTCCACCTTGATGATGTCCTTGCGGCCGCTGGCCGTCTTTTTGCTGCGGGCGTTCTGGATCAGCGCCACACTGGCAGTGCGGTTGCCCGCAATGCCCAGCAGGTCCATCAGACCAACGGCAGTGCCTGCCTTGATGTGGTCGATGACAATACCGTTCTGGATCTCGTCAATATTCAACATATCAGTTCTCCTCCTTCGGTGCTTTGGGGTCTGCAAGCCCCAGCAGGGTCATGATCAGTGCCATGCGGACATAAACGCCGTTCTGCACCTGCTCAAAATAGGCGGCGCGGGGGTCGTCGTCCACATCCAGCGCGATCTCGTTCACGCGGGGCAGGGGGTGTAGCACTGCCATGGTGGGCTTGGCCTGCGACATTTTTTCGCAGGTCAGCACATAGCTGTTCTTCAGGCGGATGTAATCCTCCTCGTTGAAGAAGCGCTCCTTCTGCACGCGGGTCATATACAGGATATCCAGCTCCGGCATGGATTCCTCCAGACTGCGGGTCTCCTTGTAGGGGATGCCGTTGGCCTCCAGCACGTCGTTGATGATATAATCCGGCACCCGCAGTTCCTCCGGGCTGATCAGCACAAAGCGGACGTTCTTGCAGCGTGCCATGGTCTTGAGCAGGGAGTGGACAGTGCGGCCGAACTTCAGATCACCGCACAGACCGATGGTCAGGTCATCCAGTCTGCCCATGCGGCGGCGGATGGTCATCAGGTCGGTCAGGGTCTGGGTGGGGTGCTGGTGGCCACCGTCACCGGCGTTGATCACCGGAATGCGGGAATATCGGGAAGCGCGCAGCGGTGCGCCCTCCTTGGGGTGGCGCATGGCAACGATGTCGGCATAGCAGGACACCACACGGATGGTGTCGGCTACGCTCTCGCCCTTGGTGGCGCTGGACACGTTCTCGCTGGGGAAGCCCAGCACATGACCGCCCAAGTTCAGCATAGCCGCCTCAAAGGACAGCCGGGTGCGGGTGGAGGGCTCGTAGAACAAAGTAGCCAGCTTTTTGTGGTTGGCCACCTCCTGATAGGCGGCGGGGTCGGCGCAGATACGGTCGGCAAGATCAAGCAGCTGTGTGATTTCCTGCTGGGTAAGATCCAAAGGATCGATCAGATGACGCATAGATAGGATACCTCCGTTTAAAGCAGTTTGCGTAAAATGGAAAAATCAAAAAAGTTCGTGTAGTAGCTCAGCGAGCGCATCACCGGCCTGCACAAACGATTGAAACATACCTCGTCCAGCAGCAGCATGGCTTCGCCCGGGGCAAGCCGCATGGCTGCGCGGATGGATTCATCGCCGCAGCTGGCCTTCAGGTGAGCCACGTTGGAAGAGATCTGCTGGTGGCACTCCTGCTCCAGTATTTCAAAGATGTCGCCGGTCAGGTCGATGCGGGTGTAGTCCCGGTTGCCGAACAGGCTGCGGGGCAGGTAGTCGATGGAATAGATCACCGGGGTGGTGTCGGCAAGGATGCGCTTTTTGATGCAGATCACCTCGTCACCGACTTCCAGCGCCAGCGCGTGCGCCATCTCCTCGCCTGCACGAAGAAGCATCACCTGAATGCCGTCGGCATGGGGGTAGCTGCCAAAGCTGCGGATCAGCGGGTAGTACTCCAGCTTCTGGTCCAAGCGGCTGCGCAGCCCCAGCACAGCGCGGTTTACCACCGTGCCAATGCCGCGCACCCGCTCCACATAACCGGCGCGCTCCATCTCGCTCAGCGCGTCACGGATCACGGTGCGGCTCACTCCCAATTCGGTGGCAAGGTCTACCTCGGCGGGCAGACGGTCGGCTTGGGCATAGCGCCCGTTGGACAGCTCCTCCAGCAAGCTTGCAACAACGCGGTCGCTGATCACAGCGCCGCCCAAGCGGCTGGACGATGCCAGTGCGGGATCTTTCATGGATGGTTCCTCCGTTTCCGGGCGGCAAGCCGCCCCGAACTTCATACAAACGGGCAGGGAGGATCCCTCCACAGCCCCTTCTCTCCTATTATAGCATAATTTGACATTTAGAAAAGCGTCATTTATACTGGAATCTGCTGAAAAGTACGATTTTATTTTGGAGGGCGTAGTACAGATGGACTATTTTCTGCAAAAAGTAAGCGGCCAGCCCGCCCGGCAGACCGTTACCCTGCGGCGCTGCACCCCCGCCGAGGCTCCGGCAGTGTTCGTGCTGCAAAACGAAGTGCGCGCTGCCATGCCGCACCCGGAGCAGTTTGTGCCGGATACGCTGGAAAACATTACCGACTATCTGCGCACCGGGATAGGTATCGGCGCATGGCAGCAGGGGCGGCTGGGCGCGTACCTCATCCTGCGCCTGTGCGGGCAGAGCAGTGAGAACTACGCCGCCTTTCTGGGCGTGCCGCAAAGCCAGTGGCAGCACTGGGCCAACGCAGACAGCGCGGTGGTGCACCCGGACTCGGATGACGAAACCGGAAGCCTGTGCGTTGCGCAGACTGTAACTGTTATCCGGACTGACAGTAGCGCCCAGATGGGTAATCTGCGGCGGCAGCAGCGGTAAGGCTGCTGCCAGCTCGGCCGCCTGAACGATATGCAGCGGCAGGCTGTGTTTACCACGGATGGCCCGCTGCTCATCCTTGCCGGTGCCGGCAGCGGCAAGACTACCGTGCTGGTCAACCGCATCGCCAACCTTATCCGGTTCGGCTCGGCGCACGGCTCCAAAGAAACGCCCCGCCCGGTGACCGAGGAGGACGTCAAGGCCCTGCGCACCGCCATCATGACCGGTACGGATGCCCCCAGCTGGCTGGACGGGATGCTGCGCCGCAACGCAGTGCGCAGCTGGAACGTGATGGCTATTACCTTTACCAACAAGGCGGCAGGGGAGCTGAAGGAACGTCTGCGCCGGATGCTGGGCGGTGAGGAAGGAGACGAGGTGTTCGCATCCACCTTCCACTCGGCATGTGTGCGCATCCTGCGCCGCTGGGCGGAGGAGATCGGCTACCCCCGCAGTTTTACCATCTACGACACCGACGATGCCCAGCGCGTGATGAAAACGGTATATAAAGAACTGAGCATCGACGATAAATTCCTGCCCATCAAGGCCGCCATCAACCAGATGAGCCGCTGGAAGGATCAGCTGGTCAGCCCGGAGCAGGCGCTTGCAGACCACGCCAGAGACGTGAAGAGCACCCAGACCGCCCGCATCTACGCGGCCTACGAGAAAAAGCTGAAGGAAGCCGGTGCATTCGATTTTGACGACCTCATCTATCAGACCGTGCAGCTGCTGGCCGACCACCCGGATGTGCGGGAGTTCTACCAGAACAAGTACCGCTACCTGTTGGTGGACGAGTATCAGGATACCAGCGTGGCGCAGTTCCGTCTGGTCAGCCTGCTCACCGGGCCGGAGCGCAACATCTGCGTAGTGGGCGATGACGACCAGAGCATCTACCGCTTCCGTGGCGCTACCATTGAAAATATCCTCAATTTTGAAAAGCTCTATCCCGGCACCAAGACCATCCGTCTGGAGCAGAATTACCGTTCCACCTCCAACATCCTCAACGCAGCCAACTGCGTTATCCAGCACAACACCGAGCGCAAGGGCAAGACCCTGTGGACGGACAACGGCGAGGGCGATAAGGTGCAGGTGTATACCGCCGAGAATGAGCAGGACGAAGCCAGCCATATCGCGGATGTTATCGGCCAGCACCTGAAGGCAGGCGGGCATCTGGCAGACCACGCCATCCTCTACCGTATGAACGCCCAGTCTGCCCCCATCGAAAGCTACTTCACCCGCGCAGGTATTCCACATAAGATCGTGGGCGGGCAGCGCTTTAACGACCGCAAGGAGGTCAAGGACATCCACTCCTATATGTCCATCGTGGCCAACCCCCGGGACGATGTGCGGCTGCGCCGTATCATCAACGAACCCGCCCGCAAAATCGGCGCTACCACCGTTGACGTCATTGCAGACCTTGCCGGGCAGCAGGGGGTCAGTATGCTGGATGTCATCAGCCATGCAGACCAGTACGCCAAGCTCTCCCGCGCGGTCATGCCGCTGCTCAAGTTCTGGCAGATCTATCAGCGCCTGCAGGATTCCCTTGCCACCCGCACGCTGGACGAGTTCGCCTCCGATGTCATCGAGCTGACCGGCTACAAGGCCATGCTGGAAGCAGACGCCGCCAAGGGGCACGAGGATGCCGCCGACCGGTTGCAGAACCTTGGCCAGCTGGTGAATAACGTCAAAAACTACTGCGACCAGCACGGCGAGGAAGCCACGCTGGAGGGCTATCTGGAGGATATCGCCCTCATCAGCGATATCGACAGTTACAACGAGAGCAGTGATCAGGTGGTGTTGATGACCATCCACTCTGCCAAGGGTCTGGAGTTTCCCTATGTGTTCCTCATCGGCATGGAGGAGGGCGTTTTCCCCAGCGAGATGAGCAAGTACTCCGAAGCAGATCTGGAAGAGGAGCGCCGGCTGGCTTACGTCGGCATCACCCGTGCCAAAAAGGAGCTGTATATCTCCAACAGCGTCACCCGGATGCTGTACGGCCGCACCCAGCGCAACGAGCCCAGCCGCTTTCTGCGTGAGATCGAGCCGGAATATATCGAGGAGACTCGCAGTCCGGTGCTGGAACAGCGTTCCCGCATGGGCAGCTGGGGCTCTGGTTACAGCGATACCGTGCCCGGCGGGGCATCCGGCTACTCCGGTCCCTCCGGTTACAGCCGCAGCAGCTACGGCGGCGGTTATGGCTCGGGTTACAGCTCGGGCAACCGCAGCGGCTACCTGAACCGGGAATATAACGCAGGTGAAAGCCGCGGCTTTGGCGCCTCTTACGGCGGAAGAAGCACATCTTCCTCCGGTTTTGGCAGTCACTATGGCAACAGCTCCACCCAGCCGACCGCAAGAGGCAGTGGATTCAGTTCTGGATATTCCGGCAGCAGTACGACAAAAAATACTGTAAAGCAAACTTCCTTTACAGCGAATTCTGCCGTAAAACCGGCGGCTTCTGGCGCAAAGCACTATGAACCGGGCGACATTGTGGAGCACAAAGTGTTTGGCCGCGGCACGGTGCTGAAGGTAAAGCCCGCTGCCGGGGATCAGATCGTGGAGATCAACTTTGAAAAAGTGGGCATCAAGAAAACGATGGCCAATTTTGCGCCCCTGACCAAGATTACGGAGGAAGAATGACCCTATGATGACTGTTCGTTTGATCGCCCACACCCCGGAACCGGAAAAGGTGGTGGCGGCTGCCGCAAAGCTCTGCTATTCCGACGCCCACATCACCGACCTTCTGGACGGGTTGGACGAGGAAAAAACTGCAAAATTCCTGACCATGCTCAGCGACCTTGGCCATGCCAGCCCTATCGAGCATGCCAGCTTTACCTTTGGCATCGAGGGGGTCAGCCGCACCCTGCTTGCCCAGATCACCCGGCACCGCATCGCGTCCTTCAGCGTGCAGAGCCAGCGCTATGTGCGTCTGGATGATTTCCGCTATGTGACGCCCCCGGAGATCGAAGCCATCCCGGAAGCAAAAGCCGCTTTCCTTGCCAGCATGGAAGAGGACGCTAAGCGTTATCTTGACCTTGCTCATAAGCTGGAGGAGGGGCACACCGCCCGTCTGATGGCTGAGGGAATGCCGGAAAAGCAGGCCCGCGCCAAGGCGTCTAAACAGGCCAACGAGGACGCCCGCTTTGTGCTGCCCAACGCCTGCGAGACCAAAATGGTGGTCACCATGAACGCCCGCAGCCTGATGAACTTCTTCCAGCTGCGCTGCTGCAACCGTGCCCAGTGGGAGATCCGGGAACTGGCCGAAAAAATGTTCGCGCTGGTGTACCCGGTGGCACCCCATATCTTTGCCAAGGCAGGCCCCGCCTGCCTGTGCGGCCCCTGCCCGGAGGGCAAGATGTGCTGTGGCAAGACCACCGAGGTGCGCGCAAAATATGCCGCTATCAAAGAAGGTGCCGCCGTATGAGCAAAGGCAAACTGATCGTGCTGGAAGGACTGGACGGCAGCGGCAAGGCCACGCAGGCAAAGTTGCTGGCAGAGCATCTCGCCGCGCAGGGCGTGCCGGTGCAGAAGATCACCTTCCCGGATTATGCCAGCGATTCCAGCGCACTGGTCAAGATGTATCTGGCGGGGCAGTTTGGCCAGCACCCGGACGATGTAAATGCCTACGCGGCCTCCAGCTTTTACGCGGTGGATCGCTATGCCAGCTATAAAACCAGCTGGGGCAGCTTTTACGAGCAGGGCGGTGTGATTATCGCCGACCGGTACACCACTTCCAACGCAGTGCACCAGTGCTCGAAGCTGCCGCAGGAGCAGTGGGAAGAATATCTGCACTGGCTGTTTGACTACGAGTTCCGTCTGCTGGGGCTTCCCGCACCGGACAGGGTCATCTACTTGCAGGTAGACCCGGCGGTCAGCCAGCGCCTGATGACCCAGCGCTACCACGGCGACGAGAGCAAAAAGGACGTGCACGAGAAAGATACCGCCTATCTGGCGCGCAGCCGTGCCGCTGCCGAGTTCTGCGCCCGGCATCTTGGCTGGGACACCGTGCACTGCACCAGCGGGGACGCAATGCGCAGTATTGAGGAGATCCAGCAAGAGGTGCAGCAGCTTGCCCGGAAAACACTGGGCTGAACGATAAAATATGATAAGAGGGGGCATCCTGAACGATGTATCGTCTGATGCAGCCGTCCGACGAGACGGCAGTGCTGGCTTTGTGGCAGAGCCAGCATCATGATACCGAAGATTTTGCAAAAATGGTACTGGAACGCTTTGCCGGTGTGCAGAACATTTATGTAGCCGATGAAAACGACGCCATCGTGGCGGCTGCGCTGGCTGTGCCGGTCACCCTGCAGGGACGCACGGGCAATTATCTGTGCCTGTGCGGCGAGGGCAGCCTGCTGCTGGCAGGTCTGCTGGATACCCTATGTGCCCAGCAAAAGCTGCGGGGCGCTGGCTTTACCGTGGCAGTCCCGGCAGATGCGGCACAGGCTGCTCTGCTGCAAGATAAAGGCTTTTCACAGGCCTTTGCCCTGCGCTGCCTGCCCCGCGAGGTCAGCCGCAACCTGTGGAGCCAGGCGGAATTTGACACGGTGACGGCTAAAAAGCTGTGCGAGCTGCGGGAGCAGTTCTGGAAGGATACCGTGCAGCTCAACCCGGAGCGCATGGCGGTGGTGTTGCAGGAGCTGTACGCCCGGGGCGCTACCATCGTGTCCAACGAGCATGGCTACGGTATCTACTTCCGCAAGGAGGATACCCTGTATTTTGTGGAAATGATGGCTGACAGCGACCGCGCCGCTGAAATTCTGATGGAAGCCGCCCGCGAGAAGGAAGTCATCGTGGAAAAGGCGGTCATCACGGTAGGTGCTGCCCAGCCGCTGTTTCTGGGCGAGGGCACCCGGCAGGAATACGGCATGATCCGCTTTGACGCAGAGCCTTTTGACGTAAGCGAAAGCTATCTGCGTCTGATGCTGGAAAACTGAAAAAAGGAAGGTGCGTATGGCACACAACGATACACACGCAGCCCGCAAAAAGGGCGGCGCAGGCAAAATCCTGCTGGTGGTGCTTCTGCTGCTCCTTCTGGCAGCGGGCGCAGCGGTGCGGTTTGCCCGCAGCGAGATCCACGGCAGCAGTAAGTCTGGAACTGCGGTCACCGTAAGCATCCCGCAGGGCAGCGGCGTAGCTACGATCGCCAACAAGCTCAAGGACGCAGGCGTCATCCGCTCTGCCTATCTGTTCCGCTGGTATGTGGGGGAAAAGGGCGCTGCCGCAAAGCTGCAGTACGGCGATTTTGAGCTGACCACCGGCAGCTCCTACGATGCACTCATCAGCACCCTTTCCCAGTACGCCAAGGCAGAAACGGTGCGGGTGACCATCCCGGAGGGCACAACGGCCATTGCCATTGCCCAGAAGATGGAAGCTGCCGGTCTGTGCACCGCCGAGGAGTTTTTGAAGGAAGCCAACGAGGGCGATTTCAGCGCATATACCTTCTGGCAGTATGTCCCGGAGGATAAAGACGCCCCGAACCGCTTTATGAAGTGCGAGGGCTATCTTTTCCCGGAGACCTACGAGTTTTTGAAGGACGATACGGTGCACAACTATGTGGCCACTTTCTACGCCCAGTTCGATGCGCAGTTCACCGAGGAAATGTACGCAACCCTCAAGGAGCAGGGAATGACCCTACCGGAACTGGTCACCCTTGCCTCCTTTGTGCAGGAGGAAGCGGGCAACAGTCAGGACTCCAACGTGGCGCAGGTGTTCCGCAACCGCTTGGCGGATGGCTCGCCCTACCCCATGCTGCAAAGCAACACCTCCAGCTATATCCAGAGCGACGCCGACAATAACTATCTCTGGAACTGGGTCGCACCCTACTACGGCAGCTGGGACGATATCCCGGAAAATATCCTTGCAGCCTACGACACTTACAGCTGCGCCGGTCTGCCCGCAGGACCCATCTCGAACCCCGGCCTTGCCGCTATCAAGGCGGCGCTGGAGCCGCAGCCCGATGAGGAAGCCAAGGACGCTTACTTCTTTGTGACCGACCTCAAGGGCAATTACTACTACGCCCACACGCTGGCAGAGCATAATGCCAACTGCAAAACTGCCGCAGCTGTGAACAAAAGCCTGAAAAACTGAGGAAAGGGCCATGCACGTCAATGTCCGGGGCAAAGGTCTTGCAGGCGTCCAGCACACCAAGGTCTGCCACGATAAAGGCATCCACACCGGCCTTGGCGGCTTCCTTGATAGCATCCGGCAGGCGGTCGGCTTCCTCGTTGGTGGGCAGGGTGTTCATGGTCAGGTAGACCTTGCGGCCACGGGCATGGGCATAGATGACGCCCTCTGCCAACTGTTCCGGTGTAAAATTGGCCGGTGCCGACCGCATACCAAATTCAGGCAGGCCGCAGTAGACGGCGTCAGCGCCGTAGTTGATGGCATAGCGCAGGCGTTCCAGATCGCCTGCCGGAGCCAGCAGTTCCGGGATTTGCAGCATAATTCAAATTCCTCTCATTTTTCCGTATTCATAGATCGGTTCACCGCCGCTGCGGTCTTGCAGTTGGCGTTGTGTTCGCTCAGGGTATGCGCATAGTAATAGCTGCCTTTGAGGTCGGTGACAAAGAAGTACGCGTTCTTTGCAGCCTCATCCGGCTCAGGGGTAAGCGCAGCCTTGATGGCCGCAAGGCCGGGGTTCGAGATCGGCCCGGCAGGCAGGCCGGTGCAGCTGTA
>OQVR01001371.1_pt1 | contig 10427 bp, 10 predicted proteins | sample 1691521 | NCBI WGS metagenome assembly OQVR01 (sample SAMN03418256, study PRJEB22391) | human gut metagenome | biome: human-gut; feature: organic feature; material: feces | host: Homo sapiens | place: Tanzania | collected 2013-01
CCTCTTCGTAGTAACCGGGAACATAAATTACTTCCGGATTAGCTGCTTTGATTTTTGTCAGTACTGCTTTAAAGTCTGTATCTTTTTGCAGATAAGCTTCTTCGATAACAATGCTGCCACCGTTAGCGGTGAAGGATTTTTTGAAGAAATCGGCTAAGCCTTTGGAATAATCGCTGCTGTTGTCTATATAAAGAGCTGCTTTTTTGGCCTTCAGCTCGTTGGTGACGAAGTTGGCACCGACAGTGCCCTGGAAGGGATCGATAAAGCATACGCGGAAGGTGTTGGGTTTGGTGCTACCATCTTTGGCCAGTGTTACAGAGGGATTTGTCGCACCGATTGCCAAATAGGGGATTTTGGCTGTTTCACTGATATTGCAGGCTGCGATGGCGCTGGAGCTGGTAAAAATACCTGCTACCATAGGCACTTTATCCTGGTTGATGAGCTTACTCATTGCGTTGGCTGCTTCGGCCGGTTCGCTCTTGGTATCTGCTTCAACAAGTACAAGCTTTTTGCCGTTGACACCGCCGCTGGCGTTGATTTCTTTTACTGCCAGCTTAAAGCCACGCATCATTGATGTGCCGTAAGAAGCGTTACCGCCTGTCATCTCACCGATGGCGCCGATTTTAATGGTGTCGTCTGCTGCTTTGTCACTGCCGCAGCCTGCCATGAGCAGACTGGCTGCGCAGATAGCTGCCGTCATGGTTTTGAAAAAGTTTTTACATTTCATTGAAATCAGCTCCTTTGATTTTTTGATTGACTAATATTGAGAAAATATATTAATGGATTGGTATAGAAAAGACTGATAAAAAAGAAGAAGCCTGGCTTCGCATTTGTGCGAAGTCGGGCTTCGTTGCCATGTAATTGTCTATATGCCTAGTATAATACACATAAATGTAAACGTCAATAGGAAATTTGAAGACAAATGTAAAAGTACAGTATACAAGAGGAGCGGGCAGTGCATGCTTTTTCAACAATTTTATAAATATATAAATCTGGCACTATCAGCATATCCTACCGGAAAGCTTTGAAAACTTCGCTTAAAGATGATATAATAAACTATTATACTATGACTGGAGTACGCTATGCGCAGGAAAATATTATTTGGTGTTGATTATACAGACAGCGAGCTGATTAAGCTCTTGCTGTATCTGGTTGTCGGTGGCACGGCGGCCTTGGTGGAGTGGGCCTTGTTCTATATTTTTTTCCACTATCTTTTAACCGGCCTGAGCCTTACACTGCTGACCATGCTGGCAACAGCCTTATCCTTTTGTCTGGCAACACTGTATCATTATTTCTTGGGCAATGTTCTGGTTTTTGACAGTGGCAGCCGTTATAAACGCGGCAAGGAGCTTAGCCTGGTGTTTTTGGTAAGCTGCATAGGTTTGGCGTTTAACCTGCTGCTGATGTATATTTTTGTCAGCCTGCTTGATTGGCAGCCGATGCTGTCTAAGGTACTGACAAGCTGTATTGTTGTTGTATGGAACTATCTCTCACGAAAAAAATGGATTTTTAGGAGTTAGATATGCCTGTAGAATATGTAGACGTAAAAAAATTTAAAAAGGTTGTGCTTTTGTATAACCGTAATTCCGGTAAGCAGCTTTTTGCCAGCATGATGGCTAAGGTAAATGAAACCTATAAGCTGGTGAAGGAATTAGTCGGACCTAAAAATGCAGAAATGCGAGATATCCGCTTCTTTGACCAGATACCGCAGATTGCTGCGGAAATAGTTGAGGAAAAGGTTGACTGGGTGATAATTGCCGGCGGTGACGGCACGATCAGGGCTATGATTGAACAGCTGGCGAATCGCAAGTATGTGCCTTATATCAGCGTTTTTCCTGCCGGTACGGTAAATCTGGTGGCTAAGGAGCTGCTGCTGAAGGCGGATCCGCATAAGTGGTTTAAGCGTGTATCCAAAGGTATAGAGGTGCCTGTTTATCTGGGACGCGCCAATGGAAATGTCTTTTTGACGGTTGCCGGTATAGGCTTTGATTCCCTTGTAGTAGACAAGGTGACCGAAAAGGAGAAAAAGCTGCTCAACAAGCTTGCCTATGTTTGGCAGGGAACAGAAATTATGCGTAAGGAATTGCTGTTCAACAATTGGCGTTACCGTTTTCAGGTACGCTTTGATGATGAAGAACAGTGGCATGAGGCAACCTCTGTTATTGTAGGCAAGAGCCGATATTATGCCGGACGTTACAACCTCTTTAACGGGGCATCACTGTCATCACCTCTTTTACATGCGGCGCTGTTTACCGGGGATAAGCGCGGCGATTTTATCCGTTATGCGGCTTGTATTGCTATGGAGGCGCTGACGTTAGATAATGATATTATTATCCGTACCGCGAAGAAGATGGAAATACGCTGCAATGAAGAGAATTTTGCAGCAGAGCTTGATGGAGATGCTGTAACAACTGCTCCGCTTTTAATCGAGATGGAGTCCGAGCCGATTAAGTTTTTGGCGTAAGCAAGGAAATGGTGTAAGGTGAATAGGATTAGTAGAAAAATGGGCTGGCTGATTTTTATTATTGCGGCCTGTATAGTAGAAGGTTTTTTTGCCTGGCAGAGCTTCGGCGGGACGCACCCCTTTCCGCTGAACGAGTTTGGCTTTCAGATTTTTGATCATGTCTTGCGTGACAGCGTTTTGGCAGAGATAGTGTATGTGCTGTATTATCGGCGCAAGCGTGTGCCGGACAGATTACAGCGCTATTTTCCTGTTATTGTCATCGGTATTCTGTATCTTTTCGAAGCCTTTTTCATGGTTAATCAGCTTAGCCTGGATAAAGGTCTGCAGACAAGCCTGTCCGTGCTTGCCGGTATTAACAATAATATTTTTGCAGTGCTGCTGATGGCTATGTGCTACCATAAATGGCCCAACATCGGGATGAAAATCCTTTATTTTGCTGTTTATGTATTTTCTGCCCTGGCGATAGTCTTTGATGGCTTCTATTTTTGGCAGACCTCCATGCATGTGGAGAGCGTTCTCTTTCAAAACCTGAATATTTATGCTGTTAAAGGTATTTTTGCGACGATGAGCAACACGATGATTGCCGGTATTGTTATCAGCATAATTGTGATTCTGTTGCTTTTTTATGTACCGAAGCCGCAAAAGCGTAAGCCGAACTTTGCCTGGTCGCTGCTGTGCGTGGCCATGTTCACCTTGGGCTTGAACCTTACCGACAGATTACTGGGATATGCCGGCATGTACGGAGTGGAAAATGTCATTGGTATGTACGCCGAGGTAGAGAATGAAAAGACACGCATGAACTACCGCAATATGCTCTCCGTACCGGTTAACGTGAACTTTGTCAGCAAGGCGATTTTTGATACGGATAAAATTGCCGGCGGCAAGCATGTGGAGCAGCGCGAGCTGACTGCCAAGGATAAAACACGTCTGACGGAAATGGGTATTGATGAGCCTAAAGCCAAGATTGCCAAAATCAAACCGCAGTATGACAGAGTGGTTCTGCTGATTTTGGAATCCATGCACCGTGATTACATTAACTACTATAACAAGGATATTCCCGAAGAAGCTACACCGTTTTTGAATAGTCTTGTTATCCGCTATCCGCATATGAACAGGTACTATTCCTCTGCTGTGCCGACAACGCAGGGCCTGAATGCTACATTCCGTTCGCATCTGATTATGGATAAGGATCTTCCTGGTAAAAATACGCCATCACTGTTCCGCAGCGTGCAGGCGCAGGGAATGCGCGGCATTTTCATGAATGCTTCCAGCCAGTATTATGCCAACGAGCTGCGCGAATATCCGACGCAGTTCGGCATGAACGAATACTATGCCAAGGAATATTTGGAAAAGCAGGGCTATACCGGTGCCAGCGGCTGGGGCTTCCATAATGACGTAATGTATGAGGAAACACTGAAGCTGTTGGAAAAGGCCAAGGCGAAGAATGACCGTCTGGTGATGGTTACCAAAACGCTGGATATGCATCAGCCTTATCCTTACACGGGCTTCAGCTGGAACGAAATGCCGGACAATGTGCGCAGCAATCAGTTTATTACAGTGCGCGGCGTCTACTGGGTTGATAAAACGCTGGAACATTTCTTTAAGGAAGCACAGAAGCGTGGCCTAATGGATGACAGAACGCTGTTCATCATTACGAGTGACCATAATCCGCACAGCGGCGGCGAGTACACAAAGCTCGTTACCAAGGCTGATGATAAGCAGAGCATTGCACCGATTCCGTTGATTTTTGTATCGAAGAACCTGGCACCGCTCAATAATTTGCGCACCAATGAATATGCTTCGCAGATTGATTTGGCGCCGACACTGTTGTATCTTTTGGGCATTGATGTGCCGGAAAAATTCATGGGCCGCAATCTTTTGCAGCACACGGATATCCCTTATGCCTTAGGCTACTTTGGCGGTAAGGCATTCTACTGGTCGGATGAGCGTCACTTTGTCGATCAGATGGATAAGCCGGTACCGGATACAGAGTATGAGGATGCTTTAACAAACTATATTATTCATTATTATGGCTTGTGGCACCAATAAAAATTATTAAAAAATGCCGTTTCACAGAAATGTGGGACGGTATTTATGCTTTTGCTATATAAACTTAGCTACAGAAAGCAAGTATATTGTATACACTTACTATTGTGCTTTTCAAACATGCCGGTTTCGCATATAATAATAATGCTAAAATATTTTTGTTTTATGGAGGGACTGGAAAATGTTAATATTAGGTTGTATATTGGTATTGATAACCTTGTTTTTGTTAATCAAGCGTTATGAGGCGAGAATGGTACTGGTTGCTGCCGGTATCATAATGTGTGCTTGTGCCGGCAATCCGATGGCTGCACTGAATTCTTTTGCCAAAGGCATGGGAAGCAGTATGATTTCTTCTGCTTGCTCCAGTATGGGTTTTGCTTTGGTAATGCGTTTTACCGGCTGTGACAAGCATTTGATTAATTTCCTGGCTAAAGGATTAACCAAAGTACATTTTTTGATTATTCCCGGTGTTGTGTTGGCAACTTTCGCTGTAAATATGGCGTTGCCTAGTGCTGCCGGTACTGCCGCTGCGGCAGGTGCAATTTTTATTCCTATTATGATGGGTGCAGGAATTCATCCGGCTATGGCTGCTGCTGCTGTTAAATGCGGTACTTATGGCAGTATGTTGAATCCTGGCTTAGCACATAACCCGTTCGTAGCAAAAATAGCAGGCGTTGGCGTTATGGATGTAATTGCTTTCCATTATAAAGCAAACCTTGCATCTTTGGTTATTGCAGCTATTACGATTACTGTTATTGCGTACATGACTCATGAAAATAAAGACCATTTTGCAGAAGGTCTGGAGTTAGAAGAAAACTTCAAAGTAAATTATCTGTATGCTTTGATGCCGATTATTCCTATTGCTATCCTCCTTTTGGGAGCAACTAAGATTGTGCCTATATTTAAGATGGGTGTTGCTCAGGCAATGATTATTGGCTGTATTCTGGCTTTGGCTGTTACCAGAACTAATCCTGCAGAACTGACCAAATCGTTCTTTGATGGCATGGGAAAAGCTTATGCAGATATTATTGGTATCATAATTTCTGCAGGTGTGTTTGTTGCCGGTATGAATGCTATGGGACTGGTAAAAGCTTTCACTAATGCTATGCTGAATAACCCGGCAATTGTTAAAATTGCTGCTTCCGTTGGTCCTTTCCTCTTAGGCTTAATCGTTGGTTCCGGTGATGCTGCAACCTTTGCTTTCAACGAAGCGATTACTCCTCATGCTGCTGATTTCGGTATGACTCCTGTACAAATGGGTAGTATGGCTACATTAGGCGGTACTCTTGGACGTACAATGTCTCCTATTGCCGGTGCAACTATTATCGTAGCAGGTATTGCAGGTGTTAATCCGATGGAAATTGCTAAACGTAACGCTCTGCCGATGGTTTTGGCTATGGTTGTTGGTATGACTGTTCTTGTTATGCAATAATTAGGAGGCTAATATGAAAGAAGTAACTATTGCGTTAACTGGTGATTCTTTTATTACGCAACGTTTACCGCGCGACAGTAAATTTGCTGCTTTGCAAAATTACTTAGAAGCACATGATGTGCGTTTTACTAACTTTGAAATTTTATTGCATGACTTTGAAGTATATCCGGCTCCTGTAAGCGGTGGTACTTGGGCGGTTGCTCGTCCTGCTGTTTTACAGGATTTAAAAGATTTAAGTTTCAATATGTTTACCTGGGCTAATAACCATACAATCGATTGGAATCTGGGTGGCATTTTGACTACTATGAAGCATCTTGATGATAGCAAGTGCTTACATGCCGGTGTAGGTCGTAATCTGGAAGAGGCATCTCAACCTAAATATTTAGATACACCAAATGCGAGAGTTGCTATTATCGGCGTTACCTCAACAATGAACGAATGGGGTATGGCAAGTAATCCGCGTCGAGATGTTTTGGGACGTCCCGGAGCTAATGTATTGCGTTATCAGGCAGTGCATAAGGTTAAGCCTGAGGATTTTGCTAAACTGAAAGAAATTGTAGAACAGACTGAGGTTAATGCAAATCGTCTGCTGAATGAAAAAGAAGGCTTTACCAAACCTGTTGTCGGTGGTTATTATGTAGGTAATATTCGCTTTGAACCTGATGAAAATCCCGGTACTGTTACCAAGATGAATCAGAAGGATGCAGCTCGTATTGTGCGTGCTATTAAAGAAGCAAAACGTCAGGCTGATGTGGTACTCGTGAGCCATCATAGCCACGAACGCAAAGGTTTGGACAAACATTTACCGGCAGATTTTGCACGTGATTTTGCTAAGCTGTGTATTGATAGCGGTGCGGATGCTTTTGTCGGACATGGTCCGCATATCTGGCGTGGTATTGAAATTTATAACGGTCATCCGATTTTCTATAGCTTGGGTGATTTCATCTTCCAAAATGATTGCGTTGAACGTCAGCCGACAGAATTTTATGACCTGTATGATTTGAATCAGGAAAATACAGTGGCAGACGGACTGGATGCTCGTAGTGCCAATGATACTCGTGGTCTGGCTGTTGACAGACAGTGCTATGAATCTGCAATTGCTTCCTTTAAAATTACTGACGGCAAAATCAGCCGTATTGAGCTGAAACCGTTGGAGCTGAATTTTAAGGCAGGTCGTGCAATGCGTGGTCGTCCGGGCTTGGCTGATCTTGAAACTGCTAACCGTGTTATAAGTGAAATTGCCGAGCTTTCTGCACCTTATGGTACAGAAATTATCAACGAAAATGGTGTAGGCATAATTGAAATTAAATAATTAAATGTTGATGCTGATGTACAGAGATTAATTTGTACATCAGCATTTTCTGTTTGCTCCCTTTTGCCTCTATGCGGTATAATAATGCATGGAGGGAATTATGGAGATTAATACTTTTCTTGATAAATTACAAAGCTATTACAGTGAGCAGGTTTTTAACCCTTGGCGTGATTTTGATACAAGCTGTGATATAGGCCCGCAGGCTCCCGTTATCCGCAGTGCCAATCTGCGCCGTTATCTGGAGCTGCGCGCGGATGCACATTATTTGTTTATTGCCGAAGCCTTGGGATATCAGGGCGGGCATTTCAGTGGTATTGCGATTACTTCGGAGCGTATTCTGCTAGGACATCATCCTGATGTAGAGCCGAAAAGCGTTTTGGGCGAATGGAATTACCGCCGCACGAGTGACGCAAGCAGCGCAATACTGAATAATACGCAGCGCCTGAAGGGTTTTAACGAGCCCACGGATACTGTTGTCTGGAACGCGCTGAACAGTCATGGTCTTGCTTCCTTTGATGTTATTCTTTGGAATATTTTTCCGTTTCATCCGTATAAAGCAGGTAACCTGCTGACTAACCGTACGCCCTCACCTGGCGAGCTTGATGTAGGCATTGAGTACGCGCGGATGCTGCTGGAGCTGCGTCCGGGGATGAAGATTGTAGCTATCGGTCAGAAGGCAGCGACAACGCTGTCACGTTACGGTGTTGAATGTATGGCTGTGCCGCATCCGTCTATGGGCGGTGCCAACCGCTTTAGAGCGGCAGTAGCGCAGCTGTTAGGCGGTGAGATGTAATGGAATTAGAAGCTGCTCCTTTAAGCCGTGAGCAGACGTTGCATATTGCTCTTGGCATGGGCAAGGCACTTTTGAAAAACGGTGCGGAAACCTCTAGAGTAGAGGACACTATTTCCCGCTTCTGTCATACGCACGGCTATCATGATATTCATGTTTTTGTTACGCCAACGGTTATTATTTTAGGCGATGAGGAAAGCGAGGGTGCGACGATTATCAGCCGTATCCGTTATCGTAGCACTAATTTGAGCGTTATCAGCGCGGTGAACGATTTTTCCTACAACCTGAAACGCTGGCCGCTGAATTACAAAGAAACTCTGGCGTATCTGGATGAGCTGCGTCATAAGGCTCCTCCCTATGGCAAATGGCGTGTCTGCATGGCTTCGGCAATCAGCTCGGCAGCCTTTGCGGCAATGCTGGGAGGCAACGGCCATGATTTTATCGCGGCCTTTATTACCGGCGGATTATCCATGGTGCTGTTGAAGCAGCTGGGCGGTTATCGTCCCAGTGCCTTTTGGGAAAATGCGCTTTCCGGTGCGGCAATCGGTGCTTTGGCTATTTTTTGCTGTGAGATGGATGGCGAATGTACACGTACCAACATCATCGTAGGTGCGCTCATGCCGTTCCTGCCGGGCGTAGCCTTTACCAACGGTCTGCGCGATTATATGGCCGGTGATTTGATTTCCGGTAATTCGCGTATCGCCGAGGCGATGCTTTTCGCTACATCCATTGCGATTGGCCTGGCATTTAGTTTGCTTGTATGGTATCACTGGGGGTGGAAGCTGTGGGCATAAATTATTTTACAGCCTTTGGATTTGCATTCATTGCTACTGCTGCCTTCGGTATTCTGTTTCAGGCACCGCGTAAAAGTTTGCCTGTCAGCGGCTTTATCGGTGCTGTAGGCTGGGTAGTTTATTGCTATATCCGTAAGGATTTGGCGTATGATTCTTTTTATGCCATGTTTTTTGCCACGGTTGCGCTTTCGCTTTTGAGCGAGCTGGCGGCGCGCATCTTTAAGCAGCCGGTAACGATTTTTGTTATTCCCGGTATTATCCCGATTGTGCCGGGACTCGGCATGTATCGCGGTATGGCGGCGATTATAGAAAATAATTACGACACAGGCATGAACATTCTCATAACCACCGGCATGGATGCCAGTGCTATTGCCTTGGGAATGATGCTTATGACGAGCGTGTTCCGTGTAATTAAGATAAGCAAGGATCATGAACGCTTGCTGCAGCTGCTGCATAAGGAAAATAAAGAATAGATTTGTTTACAGTGAGTGAGGGAAGAAAATATGAGTTTAGCAGAGCTGTTGCTGCTGGCAGTTGGCTTGGCTATGGATGCCTTTGCCGTTTCTGTTTGCGGCAGTATGGTGCTGACGCCGGATAACAGGTTGCGCGGAGCATTACGCTTCGGCAGCTGGTTCGGAGCATTTCAGTTTTTGATGCCGGTAATAGGCTATTTCGGCGCTGTGTCGTTTCGTGATTACATTACGGAATATGACCATTGGGTTGCCTTTTTCTTATTGCTTTATCTGGGAATCAACATGATTCGTGAAGCAAACGAGGCCTGCCATGTCAAAAAAGATTATACCGTGAAGGAGATGGCGGTGCTGGCGATTGCCACCAGTATTGACGCTTTGGCAGTAGGTATTAGTCTGGCCTTTTTGAATACAGATATCTGGTTAGCTTCCATACTGATTGGCGTGGTGACCTTTGCTATCGCAGCCTTTGGCGGCTTAGCCGGCTTTAAGCTGGGTGCTATGGCCGGCAAGAGAGCTGATGTAGCCGGCGGCTTGGTGCTGATTTTTATCGGTGTCAAAATTTTGCTGGAACATACAGGAATAATTTAAGGAATAAAAGTTTAGCGGATTTGCTACCCCTTTAGGCACCGCTGAGCTTAATTTATATCATTGAAAGGAAGATACACATGACGCAAGTAAATAAGGAGCGCATGCTCGCAGAATTTAAGGAAATTGTTGCTCTGCCTTGTCACAGCCTGCAGGAGCGTCCGGTATTCGAACTGCTCAAAGGCAAATTAGAGGCTCTCGGCTTTACGGTGGAAGAGGATGATGCCGGTGAAAAGCTGGGCGGCAACTGCGGTAATCTTTGGGCATTTTTGCCTGCCAGCGCAGGAGTTGAAGGTGCGGTGCGCGTGCTGCTTTCTGCACATATGGACGGTGTTGAGCCCTGCGGCGGCACTACCGTTATCCAAAAGGACGGCGTTTTATACAGCGACGGCACCACTATTCTCGGCGGTGACGATAAATCCGGCGTTGAGGGTATTTTAGAGGGCATCCGCCTGCTGCTGGAGGAAGGCACTGCGCATGGTGCTATTCAGATTCTCTTCACTATCTGCGAAGAGGGCGGCGTAAACGGCT
>OQVR01001379.1_pt1 | contig 10405 bp, 8 predicted proteins | sample 1691521 | NCBI WGS metagenome assembly OQVR01 (sample SAMN03418256, study PRJEB22391) | human gut metagenome | biome: human-gut; feature: organic feature; material: feces | host: Homo sapiens | place: Tanzania | collected 2013-01
TTTCAATGTTGCTTCTAATGATTCTTTCATGTAATTGAAACTTTAGGAGTCAACCGTATTTACAAAAAGACACCCGTATGCTCGGGCAAGTTTGCCCAAGGTGTTAAATAAACGTGGGTAAATAAGTCTTTGGTAATCAGTTGGCTGAGTAAGAGCCATTTCCATACAGGGATGATTTCTATCTTTAGAAGCAGACCTTTGTCGATAAAATAATGTTTCTTGAGTTTTTTGAATGAGTGGAAAAGATAGAAAATTTCGGGGAAACTGGGTATTTTGATAAAATAAATTTCGGGGGAATTGGGTAAAATGCCCCCAAAACTTCGGGGAAAATAAAATAATTGAATGTATCTTCCTTGTTTTCAGATATTTTTGCTATCTTTGCAGCAAAATTTAAAATTTGTCTTATGATACATAGAATATTCAAACGCAAAATATATGGTCAAATCCTTCGTTGGAAGAAAGAAAATGAGGGAAAAACAGCCCTTCTTATAGAAGGAGCGCGACGTGTGGGCAAATCTACAATCGTAGAGGAGTTTGCTCGCAAAGAGTATCAGGCGTGCTTGATTATAGATTTCAATAAAGCCCGTAAGGAGGTAAAGGCACTCTTTGAAGACTTGATGGATTTGGATCTGTTCTTCTTGCAGTTGCAGCAAATCTATCGTGTGGAATTGTTGGAAAGAAAATCTGTCATCGTGTTTGATGAGGTGCAGCAATGTCCGCTAGCCCGACAGGCAATCAAGTATCTAGTGCAAGATGGGCGCTATGATTACATAGAGACAGGTTCGCTGATAAGTGTGAAAAGAAATACGAAGGACATAACAATTCCTAGTGAGGAAGACCGTATAGAAATGTATCCTCTGGATTATGAGGAGTTTTGTTGGGCTCTTGGTGATCAAGCCACATTTCCTCTTTTGGCTAAGTTTTGGGAAAAGAAGATTCCTTTGGGTGCGGCTCATCGCTCTTCTTTGAGAAACTTACGCCTCTATATGTTGGTAGGGGGAATGCCACAAGCGGTCAACACATATATTGAGACAAATAATTTGAGTAAGGTAGATGAAATCAAGCGAAAGATAATTAAACTTTACGAAGATGACTTGCTCAAAATTGACATGTCGGGCAGAGCCTCCAAGATGTTCTTGTCGATTCCAGCAGCACTAACTCGTAATGCATCACGCTATATTCCTTCTTCCATTATTGGCTCTGTGGATGAAGAAAAATTGATAGAACTATTGAAGACTTTGGAAGACAGCAAGATAGTTAATATGGCGTATCATGTAGACGATCCCAATGTAGGAATGCCGTTGTCCACAAACTTTGACAAGTTCAAGATGTTTGTAGCGGATACCGGTTTGTTTGTTACTTTGGCGTTTTGGGATAAGTCATATACCGAGAATATCATTTATGATAAATTGCTGAGTGATAAGCTTTCTGCTAATCTTGGCTATGTATATGAAAATCTGGTTGCCCAAATGCTTGTGGCGAGTGGAAATAGACTGTTTTATCATACATGGAAGAAAGATGAGAAGCACTATTATGAGATAGACTTTCTCCTTTCAAGAGGCAATAAGGTCTGTCCAATAGAAGTGAAATCTTCAGGCTACAAGAGCCATGCTTCACTTGATGCTTTTGCCGAGAAATATTCTCTGGTAGTATTGCAGAAGTATTTGTTATATACCAAAGATTTACATAAGGATGGCAATACATTGCTTTTGCCTCTCTATATGACACCATTTATTTAATGGAAAGGGTAAAAACTAAGCTGTGTTAAACTATTTATCATAAGCTTGACACCGTTTAGTTTTCACTCTCTTTCTTGAGTTTTTTCAATTAGTAATTGAAAGAATAGTGTTGTTTTATCAATTAGTAATTGAAAGAACTGTACTATTTTATCAATTAGTAATTGAAGTTTCACAAATGAGAAAAGGCCTCTGAAGGAGGCCAACTATGCGTAACCGCTGGTTGAGTGTAACGAGACCTGCGGACAGCTAGACTAGCTAATATCGTCCCCGTAGGGGGGCGAATAGCAGCCAAACTTGCCCCTTCTTTTACATCTCTTTCATGAAAGCATCCCAATCTTCAGCTCTTCCATCTGTACCAAATATTTTCTTATATTGCCTAACCTTTATCTTGGAGATGGCAGAGGGGGTACAGCCCAACAAGTGGGCAATATCAGCAGGCTTATAGCCTAATTTAAAGAGCAAGCAAACACACAGCTCGCGGTTGTTTAAGTCGATTATACTCCATAGTTTTTCTTTGAAGGAGGGCATTTGCTGATCAAATTCCTCTTCCAATTTCCTTTTTTCATCTTGAGTCAAATGAGTCTTTACATCACTTGTGGCAATGCTATGAATCCTAAGCCCAATGGCTGATTTTCTGATTTGCTCAACGGCTTCATCTCGCTCTTTCTTTTTGATTTGACTCATCACGTTTTGAGCTACCAATTTTTCCCTTTCCTCCGTTAGCTTTTTGCGTAGCATATCTTTTTCTAGACTTGCATTGAGCAATAAGTCTTCTAATTCATGTATTCTAGTCTTGGTCTCCATTATTTGTTTGTCGCTACTTTGATGTTGCTCTTCTTGTATCTTTTTCAATATAATGAGTTGTCGTTTTCCTTTATCCGCTTTTTGTCTCAAGATTATTATAGCAATGCTTAAAGCGAATAGTAATGCGATAAAAAGAAAAGTACCGGTAATTGACCACATTTTTATTTTATTCTTTTCTTCTGATAGTTTCGCTAATTCTTTCTCTTTACTATGAAAATCATAGAACGCTTGAGTCATCGCAAGAATGTCTGAATTAGTAGTTGAACGGATAGACTCAATAGCATTCTGATACTTGTTAAAGTATTGATTAGCTTCTGTAATTTTACCACTATGGAGAGACTCGCTAGTGAAAAAAGAATATGCATCTTCTTTTGCATAAACATCTCCATATTTAGCCAAATACTTATAGATTTGTATGGCTTGTTTTTTATCTGTATGCTTGTATACTTGTGCTGCAATGAAATAATAGGCACTGGTATCAGCTGGAGCTATGTCTTTTAAAATATCAGGCAACAAACTATTTGCCATCTTGAAATCATGCTTGTCTGTATAAGCCATTATCAAGTAGCTTTTAACACTGTTGATACATCTGGAGTTTTGAGTTGCTTCAGCTATACTTAGTGCTTGGTTGAGGCAAGTTATAGCAGAGGAAAACTGATGCAAATCCAGTAAAACTAGTCCTTTATTGCGAAGAGTCCTTGACATACTAATGGAATCTTTAGCTAGTTTTGCATAATTATACGCTTTTTGATACATTTTATATGCATCGGAATATAAGTATTGGTCATAAAACAGGTCTCCCATCTGGCTATAGATTTTGTGATCAATTGGCACTTCTTTACTGTCGATAGTACTTGCATACTTGAAATATTTGATAGCTTCAGGGGCTTTCTTATTTTCAGAGATTATTCGTCCAGCATAATAATATGCAAGTTTCAAGAACATCTTATCCCTTTTATTTTTTTTGAAGTAGCTGATGAGCATTTCTGCCTTGCTTAATTCCTGCGTAATATCTTGATCTGTTAAGTCTTTAGCTTGAATTCGTAAAAGAGCCATTGCATTTTGGTCTTCTTTATTAAAAGAAGATGTATTTAGCGTGTCCAAGAAATTTTCTGCGATACCAGGTGTACTATACATTTCCTGTGATAAAATGTATATTTTTTGATTATTGTTTCGCTGAATACAGGACGAAAATATTATCAGAAATAAAAATAAAATGTAATGTTTCATGCTACAAAGGTACTAATTTTGTTGTGTTTAGCCAAGCAATTTTATGTTAATTCGCATATTTTATTAGTATGTCAATGGTTTGTCAATAAAAAGCCTATTCTTTCCGCAAGACTTTACTTACTTTTGCAACGAATTTTAAAAGTTTAGATTTATGAAAAAAATAATTATTATGGTCGTATTGGTAGTCTTACTCTTGCACGCTATATGCACGCAATAATATTTTACTCTACCATGAGTGTTCTGTAAATATGGCGAAACGTCATAATGGTGGTATAAATAATCGTGAGAAAATTCCATGTAGAAGAGATGTTATTAGTATAAGTGAAGACTCTCATGGATTTTTTGTGGATTCTGATATAGACAAATGCCAAATGTCTCAAGTCTATTTTTTGTCTAATGGTGGACAAGTGTTATTTTCTCTAGGATGGTACTTAGCAGATTATCTTTTTGTACCAACTGACATATTAATGAGGTCGGAAATAATCCAAGTTTTTATAAATGGCAAATTATATCAAGGATATATTAACAATTAATTATAAAAGTACAATGAAAAATTTAGTAAAAGTAGTTTTTTTAGGTTTATCATTAGCATGTGCATCATGTGCTGATGATGAAAACGTACAGAGTTACACACAGGAGGTAAAGTTGCCTCATGTGGTTGCCATTAGTAGCAGTTCTAGCATTACTCGTTGTTCAAACAAAAATCAAAATGAAAAAATTTTGGCTTTTGACAGTGAGGCTGATTTTAACCAGTTCTCTTCATATTTGAAAGGAAAAAATTCAAAGCAAAGAGAAGAAATCCTATCCAAGCTTGGATTTGAGTGTTTACAAGAAATTAATGAAAAGGCAGACAAAGAACTTGAAGAGATTGGGGCTAATGCAAAATCAGAAGAAGACTTCAAAGCTAAATATGCAACTTATAAGGAAAAGTACAATGGAATTTTGGTGTCAAATACATTTGATACATCAGATTTGTCTCTCTATCTCCCTGCAACACAAGACTCTGTCGTTGCGCCTTTCATTGTAGGAAAATGTAACAAGGTATTGGTTGCGAATTCAATTCGTGAAATACCATTTAGTAATCAGATGAATGAAAATGACAAGATGGTATTCGCTACTGATTATCCAGAGTATAATGCTGTAATCTCAAGAACCGTTGAAAAAGATTATGGCAATGAAGACAAATGGCCAGTAAATGGTTTCAAGGACAAAACAAGTGGAAAGAAAACTATCTTTGGTTGCTCTGTTAATGGTGACAAAAAACTTGTTTTTCATTTTGGAGCGCAAAAGAAAATGTGGTATGGGTGGAAACGAGACAGTCGAAACTTCTTTTTTAGATTAGCAAATATGCAGGGAGTTCATAATATTGATCCTGCTGCAAAACAAAGCTATTTGAATCCAAATACATATTATTTTGGTACAAATGACAAATTTTCATGGATTGAAAAAATTGACTTTACTGTAGCGGATGCAACAATAGCTCCGAGCATTGTCGTTAATGAATATGAGATTACGGGAAAGGTATTTATTTGGACAGACAGAATGGTAGAAAGAGATGCAAACAATAACATCATATACCAAAGTACTGGAGATCCTACTTTGCCTACTCCAAATTTACCTCGAAAGAACTTTCCTTTATTGAAGATAGAGAATTCTTTCCCGTGTAAAATAAACTTGGTAAAGAAACGCTAATCCCTAAGAATATATGTTCAGTAAATTTATTTGTGGATTATTCTTTTTGGTTATTCTTTTCGCCTCCTGTAGTGAATCGAATGAAAATGAGAATGTGTATGCTAACTGGAAGGAGCGTAACGAAGCTTTCTTTAATAAGATGTATGCGAAAGCTGACTCGGCATCGCATGCAGGAAGTAGTGAATGGAAGATTATTCGAAAATGGTCTCTCCAGGAGCAGTTTGGCACACAAAAAGATAATAACATTGTTGTGACTGTGTTGGAAAGTCATGCTGCAGAAGCTATGCCGCTTTATACAGATTCGGTAGTTGTGGACATTCAGGGCTGTTTGATGCCAACAGCCAATGATGAGGATGGATACGTATTCTATTCTACATTTTCTCAAAAGAAAAGGGATTTGAAATCAGATATCTTCATCACCATTTCTGCTATGGGAATGTTGATGAACCGTGAAATAGATGGATTATCTACGGCTGTGCAGAATATGCATGAGGGAGATAGATGGAAAGTGTATGTGCCATACAATCTTGCCTTTCAGCAGCAAAGCATTGCAAGTCCATTAATCCCAGCTTATAGCACTCTTGTATTTGATATAACTCTAGTTCGCATCAAGCATTAATAAAATCAAAAGGTGAAGTTCTTTCGAATTATGAAGAGCTTCACCTTTTCTCATTCCATATTGGGCATTCTGAATGTATTCTATTGGATGAAAATATCACATGCGCAGAAAGTTGTCTTCTATCTGATAGCGGATATTGCGGTTGGTCTTTTGGAATAGTGGGGTATATCGGGAAATCAAGCAATAGACATTTTCTAGCTTGGTAAGATACCCGGATAGTTCCACCTTCATCAAGTTCTCTATTTCTGGGCGGGTGGTGCAGCCTGAGGCGATAAGCTGCAATATCTCAAAATAGCGGGTGTAGTCTTTGCCAAATTCTTCTATCTAGATATTTTTTGAGATTGTATATGGAAAAGTTGTGGATTGTAAAAACGAAACCTCCATTTCGGAAACCGTGGTTTCGGAAATGGAGGCTCTAGAGATATATTGTTTTTTTTTATTCCGCCAAGCGGATACTCATTGGGCTTACGGTGATAAGGCGTTTCTTGTATAGGTCGCCGATGGCACGTTTATATACCTTCTTGCTTACGTGGAAACGCTCGTAGATGTCGTCGGCCTCGCTCTTGTCGCCTAGGTCACACTCGCCGTCATTATCCAGGAGATACTGATAGAGGGTTTCGGCGAAGTCGGCTGTCTGCTGCATGCCGGTCTTTTGCAGGGTAACGTCTATCTTGCCGTCTGGACGAACTCTGCCTATGTAACCCTTCATCTTGTCGCCAGTATGAATGTACTGGAAGATTTGGTCTTGGTAGAGGAGACCTGGGTATTGGTTGTCAATGATAACCTTGAAGCCGAGGTCGGTCTTTTGCCAGATGAGTAAGTCTACCTCGTCACCATGGCGATAGTGAGGATGGTCTTCGTTCATGTATCGCTCCACCTTGGCTGAGGCTACAATGCGGTAGCTCTCTTCGTCGATGTGGATATGCACGATGTAGGAATTGCCCAGTACCATGCGCTTCTTCTGCTCGCGGAACGGGCAGAAGATGTCCTTCATCAAACCCCAACCGAGGAAGGCTCCATACTCGTTGACCCATTTTACTTCGAGATAAGCGAAGTCGCCCACCTTGGCAAGTGGAGTTTCGGTGGTGGCGATGACACGCTCCTCTTGGTCTAGGTAGATGAAGACATCCAGTTCGTCGCCGATGCCTACTCCCTCTGGTACATATCGGGTAGGGAGGAGAATCTCACCCTCGTCGCCTCCGTCAAGATACAGACCGAAATCTACTTTCTTTACCACTCTCAGGCGATTGTAATCGCCAAGTTTTATCTTATTGTTCATTGCTTTCTAATTAAGAATTAAAAATTAAGAATTAAGAATTCCGATGCAGACCTTTAAACTATTGAATCTTCAGAAGGAATAGCTTCATTCTTCTCTCCTAGTTCTTCACTTTTCTCTTCTTCAGTGACTTCTTCTTCCTCAGCTTGAGGTTCCACGGTCTTCTCAATCATGCCGTCCTTGAGATGGATGGTGCGGTCGGTGATACTAGCCAAACCCTCATCATGGGTAACGATGACGAATGTCTGACCAAACTTATCTCTCAGGTCGAAGAAGAGCTGATGCAGCTCTGCCTTGTTCTTGGTATCCAGGCTTCCCGATGGCTCATCGGCTAGGATAACGGCAGGATGGTTGACCAAGGCTCTTGCCACTGCCACACGCTGCTTCTCACCGCCAGAGAGTTCGGCTGGCTTGTGGTTGGCTCTCTCGCTCAAGCCCATGAAGGCGAGCAATTCCTCGGCACGTTCCTTAGCCTCTTTTCTGCCCTTGCCAGCGATGAAGGCAGGAATCATGATGTTCTCCAACGCCGTAAACTCTGGCAGGAGCTGATGAAACTGGAACACGAAGCCCAGGTGCTGATTGCGAAAATCGCTCAATTTCTTGGTGGAGAGGCTGCTCACGTCGATGCCATCCACCACGATGCTGCCACTATCAGGCTTGTCGAGGGTACCGATAATTTGGAGCAAGGTAGTCTTGCCGGCACCACTAGGACCAACGATGCTTACCACCTCACCTTTATCTATATGCAGGTCGATGCCCTTGAGCACCTGCAAGGAGCCGAAGCTCTTGGTTATACCTTTTATATCTATCATCTTAATTATAATGTTAAATATTCGATGGCAAAATTACGCAAAATATTTGTAACTGCCTAATTTTATGCATTATTTTTTGAATTTCTTCTTGATCCATTGGTTGAATGCCACGTAGGCGCTCACCTCCTCCTGATGTTGAGGCTCGGCAAAGGTCAGCGATTCGCCCGATGTGTCTCCGTGCTGGTCGGGGAAGATAATCATCAGGTTGGTGCCGAAGAAGAAGCGGGTCAACTCCTCTGGCAGTCTTTCCAATGCCGTCTTGTGAGATACCGTACCCTTACGTGCTGTGACCACCACAAACATGTGCTCGTCTTGTATCTGGGAGGCTATCTGTGGCAACTCGTTCCAATGGTTCATCAGGATGTATTCGGCGCGTACCTCTGAATGGCGATTCTTGATATACTCATTGATGAGTGCCAAGGTCTCGTTTCTGCCATGGAACACGATGCGGCAGTCCAAATTGCCAGAGAGGCGGGACAGGCGCTCTACCCAACGGTAGAAGCCTGGCTCAAACTCTGCCCTCGATGGTACTGCCACCACGATGCGGCGGATGGTGTTGAGCGGTTGCTTGATACGAGCCATGATAATCTGGCGGCTCAATCCATTGAAGAGGCTCTGGTGGAACTCCCCCCAGAACTTAGGCGATACCTCGGGGTGCATGTGCATGCCGATGATAATCTCTGAGCACTGGAATTCGTTGAAGGCATGCTTGATGCCATTGGCTATGTTGGCTGCGATGCGCACCTGTGTCTGGGTCAGCACGTCGGTGGCTGCGGCTAGCTGGCTACAGTGGTCCAGCAGTTGTCTGCCCTGCTCCTGGTTGTATCGCATGTCAGCATCCTCGTATACCACGTTGAGGCAAACCAGTCCGCGGTTCAACTTCTGGTTTCTTACCAGGAAGGCAAGGTTCATCAAGTTATCGGCATACTCTGGATACTTCACAGGCACGAGTATCTTCTCATCCAGTGCCTTCTTGTCGTCCTCGGCATCGGGCAATTCCTTATCTCGGAGGATAATCTTACGAGCCGAACGATCGGTAAGGATGGAGGAGATGATGCAGGTGCAGAGAATCATGATGACCACACCATTGAGCATATCGTCATTGACCAGATAGGTGCCCGGTGCTACCAAGATGTGCATACCCACCATCACCATGGCGATACTGCCAGCGGCATGGGCAGAGGTAAGACCAAACATCATGTGGCCCGAACTCCAAGGCAGACGGAAGCCGAGGCAAGCGGCATAGGCGGCAATGGCCTTGCCCAAGGTGCCGAAGAAGACGATGCAGAACACAACCCATAGGATATGACCACCCTGGAAAAGCAGGTTGATATTGATGAGCATGCCCACACCTATCAAGAAGTAAGGGATGAAGAGGGCATTGCCCGTAAACTCCAGTCGGTTCATCAGTGGAGATACGTGGGGTATATATCTATTTAATATAAGGCCCGCAAAGAAGGCTCCGAATACGCCCTCGATGCCTACCATCTGGGATAGAGCCGCACTCATGAAGAGCATCGCCATCACAAAGATGAATTGCATCACTGCATCACTGTATCTTCTCAAAAACCATCGGGTGAGTCGGGGGATGAGGAAAATCATGCCCGCACAATACACTGCGAATTTCATGATGAAAAATATCCAAAAGAACACGCCGTCATGCTTGCTGAACGAAGCTACCAATCCTGCCAATATCACCAGGGCGATGAGCAGCGACAGCATGCTGGAACCCACACTCAGCGTAACGCTTGGCTTCTGTTGCAGTCCGTATCTAGCCACGATAGGATAAGCTATCAGCGTATTGGAAGCCATGATGCAGCTGAGCAGCAGTGAGGCCTTGGCTGAGTAATGCAGCAGCCAAATGCTCATGCCGTAAGTGAGGGCGAAGGGGATGAAGCAGGTGAGCAAGCCATAGATGATGAGCCTAGACTTGTTTTTCTTCATGCCCTCCATGTCCATCTCCAGGGCGGCGAGAAACATGATGTAGTAGAGTCCCACCTTACCAAAGAGCTCAAAGGAAGAGTCACGTTCCAAGATATTGAGTCCATACTTGCCCACCAAGACACCTGCCAGCACCATTCCGATGATGTGCGGAATGCGCAGCTTGCCCATGATGATAGGGGCAAAGAGGATAATGAGCATCACCACGAAGAAGATCAACGTAGGGTCGGTAATCGGGAAGTATTGGACAATATTTATCATTGGCTTTCTTCTTTATCAGTTATGTTGTCTT
>OQVR01001380.1_pt1 | contig 10399 bp, 9 predicted proteins | sample 1691521 | NCBI WGS metagenome assembly OQVR01 (sample SAMN03418256, study PRJEB22391) | human gut metagenome | biome: human-gut; feature: organic feature; material: feces | host: Homo sapiens | place: Tanzania | collected 2013-01
TACGGTGAGATGGGTGGTCAGGTAGGCGATAAGGGTGTTATCACTATTGGAGAGAATGCTCGTTTTATCGTTGAAGATACCAAGCATGTTGCAAAAGCTACAATCCATGTAGGTCGTGTCGATATCGGTGAGTTCGATAAGAACGCTACTGTAAATGCAACTGTAGACGCTAAGGTAAGAGCTGAAATTGCAAAGCATCACAGTGCAACCCACTTATTAGATGCTGCATTACGCCAGGTAATTGGCGATAGCGTAGCTCAGAAGGGTTCATATGTTGATGATACCAAGTTACGTTTTGACTACTCACACTCACAGCCATTAACTGCAACAGAAAAGCAGCAGGTTGCTGATCTTGTAAATAGCAAGATCCAGGAGAACCTAAAGGTTGAGACTGCTGTAATGGATCTTGAAGAGGCTAAGAAATCAGGCGCTATTGCTCTGTTCGATGAGAAGTATGAAGACAAAGTTCGCGTAGTTTCAATGGGGGATTTCTCAAAGGAATTATGCGGTGGTACTCATACTGTAGCAACAGGTGATTTAGGCGTATTCGTACTGTTATCTGACGAGTCTATTGCTTCAGGCATTCGCCGTATTGAAGCCTTAGTAGGTCAGGCTGCAGTTGACTACTTAGATGATATGTTTGCTGAAGTATCAAAGGCAAAGGCTCTGTTAAAGGTTGGTGGCAATGCTTCAATTGCTACAAAGGCTGAACAGGTACTTGATCACGCTAAGAGCTTAGAGAAAGAGAACGAGCAGTTAAAAGAGAAGATTGTAGCCCTAGAGTGTGCTGCATTAGTCTCAAGTGCTCATGAAGTTAAGGGCGTTAAGGTAATTGCAACTAAGATTGATAATTACTCAGCTAAAGAACTTCGTGTTGCAGTAGATGATTTAAAAGTACGTCTACCAAGCTCAATTATCGTTTTAGGCTCTGTAACAGAAGACAATAAGGTAAACTTAATTGTTGCTGTTTCAAAGGATTTAACTGCTAAAGTTAAGGCTGGCGATTTAATTCGTGAAGTTGCATCATATGTCGGTGGCAAGGGCGGTGGTCGTCCTGATATGGCACAGGCTGGTGGTACACAGCCTGAGGGCTTGAACAAGGCTCTGTCTGCAGTTGACTCATTAGTAAGTGAGCGTATTTAATACACTATGTTGGTAATATCACAGAAAACTGGTGACAAAATACAGCTTGGCGGTGGTATTACCATTAGCGTATTAGAGGTAAAGGCTGGCAAAGTTCGTTTAGGAATAGATGCTCCTCGTGAAGTTTCTGTTAAGCGTCTTGGCCAGACTGAAAAAGATCCTTTCACTAAAACAGATAAAAAAGGCAATCAATAGTCTGTAGGGGCTAAAGATAGTAAAAAAGTTCTTGACATTGAGTCTGTAAAAGCAGATACTATGTCACGCTTAATTTTCAGCGGATAGATGACCGAGAGGCTGAAGGTACTCCCCTGCTAAGGGAGCATACGACTTTAAGGGTTGTATCGAGGGTTCGAATCCCTCTCTATCCGCCACGCACTCAAGGTATGTAAAGATTTTGTGATCGAATTCTTGAAAATCTTTAATTGAGTGTTATAATTCTGCGAAAATTTTGTCAATCAATTTGATTGCACCCGTAGCTCAGCTGGATAGAGTAATCGGCTACGAACCGATCGGTCAGGGGTTCGAATCCCTTCGGGTGCGCCATTCATTTTTTTCAAGTACATGCGCCTGCAGTTTTTCTGACAGAGTAACTTGTCGTCAAATTGATTTACTAAGGTGTTTTGTTTATTGTCGATTATATTTTTCTTCTGGTATCTCAAAAAGACCATTAATGGCTTAAAATAGATCTCTGATTTTTTAACGGCGGTTTGACATGGCAAAAGATAATAGCAATGATGTTTTGGCAAAATATACAGAGATGCCAAAAAATCTTGAAGCAGAAGCTAACTTCCTAGGAGCATTGATCCTAGATGGCAAACTTATCGAAAAAGTACGTGAGAACATCGGTACTTTAGATGAGAACGATTTCTTCTCTGAAAAGAACCGTATCATTTACAGAACCATTTTAGGTAGAGCTGCTACTACTGATGATTTTAATACCACAGTACTTTGTGCTGATTTAGAGAACAAGGGTCTTTTAGATAAAGCAGGAGGTATTGCCTATGTAGGTTCTTTGACAGAACTTACAGGTCCATCTTCTGCAATCGTTGAATACGGCCAAATCATCATTGATACCTCAAGGCGTCGTAAGCTAATTTCAGTATGTGAACATATTGAAAAGATTAGTTATGCACCAGAAGGTAAATCAGTTGAAGAAGTTTATGACGAGGCTCAGGGTCTTATCTATGAGTTATCTGAATCTCGCCGTTCAGCTGATTCTGGTCCTAAGCAGATGACTGCTGTAGCTTTAGAGTTGGTAAAACAAATTAAAGCTGACATGGACTCTAATAAAAAGATGCATGGTGTGGCAACCGGCTTTAGAGATCTTGATAATTTAACCTCAGGGTTACGTGGCGGTACCTTAAATATTATCGCTGCTCGTCCTGGTGTCGGTAAAACCTCTTTTGCGATGAACGTTGTAACTAACATTGCCATGAATGTTGATGAGCATCGTCCTGCGTTAGTATTCTCATTAGAAATGCCTGCAAAAGAAATTGCCATGCGTATGCTCTCAAGCTTTGGTAGAGTTTCTGGCAAAGATTTAGCATCAGGCAAGGTAACTCCAGAGCAGTGGCATCGCATCATTAGATATGTAAATCTTTTGACTGAAAAAGATGACAAAGGTAATGATAGAGTAAAACTCTACATTGATGATACCTCTGATATTGCCTTAACTCCTCTAGAACTTCGTTCAAGAGCGCGTAAGATTGCCTCAGAAAACGGTGGACTGTCTTGTATCATGGTCGACTATATTCAGCTGATGAAATCTCAGACCAAGCTAGATAACAGAAGTCAGGAAGTTGGTGAAATCTCACGTTCATTAAAACAGTTATCAAAAGAGCTTGATGTACCTATTTTGGCTCTAGCTCAGTTAAACCGTGAAGTTGAAGGTCGTAAAGATCACCGTCCTATGAACTCAGACCTGCGTGAATCAGGCTCTTTGGAGCAGGATGCTGATATGATTATGTTCATTCACCGTGAGGACGTATATAAGTCCGGTGAGAATGGCGACGGTAAGGCTACACTTATTATCAGTAAGAACAGAAATGGTGCTACTGATGATATTGAGTTACAGTTCCAGGGGGCCTATACAACTTTCTACGATAAAGATAATACAATTGCAGCTGAAGGTGATGTTCCTGACATTACTGACTCTCAAATCTATCAATAATAAAAGAAGATAAAAAGGAAAAGTTAAAATGCAATGCGTAACTGCTTCAATCGATAAGCAGGCTTTAATTGATAATGTAAAGCATATCCGCTCTTTAGTTCCAAATTCTAAAATCATTGCTGTAGTAAAAGCCAATGCCTATGGCCATGGACTTTTCCCTGTAGCCAATGCTTTAAAGGATCATGCAGACGCATTTGCTGTTGCAAGAATTTCTGAGGCCATGGAACTTCGCCGTCAGGGTATTGAAAAGCCTATCGTGTTATTAGAAGGTTTTTATAATGACGAAGACATTGCCTATATCTCAAAATACTCTTTGTATACAGGTGTTCATGATCTTGAGCAGGTAAAGAGTATTGAAAATGCCAAGTTAAAGAAACCTATTCATGCGTGGGTTCAAATTGATGTGGGTATGCATCGCTTAGGCTCATGCAATAAAGATGAAATCTTTGAGATTAAAAGAAGACTTGAAGCTAGCCCTAATGTGGTAAAACCAGTAGGTCTGATTTCTCATTTATCTGTTGCTGATACTCCAAGTGAGGTTGAGTACAACAAACAGCAGATTGATTTCTTTAATGAGATTGCTAAAGATTTTACAGGTGATTTGTGTCTTGCTAATTCAGCTGGTATCTATTACTGGCCAAAGTCACGTACTCCATGGGTAAGACCTGGCATCATCATTTATGGCATCTCACCATTTGAAGATAAAGTAGGTGAAGACTTAGGCTTAAAGCCTGTAATGACTTTAAAGAGCAATATTCTTGCCCTGCACAAGCTCAAAAAAGGTGACAAGGTAGGTTATGGTGCTTACTATGTAGCTGACAGAGATACCACTTTAGGTATTGTAGGCTGTGGCTATGGTGATGGTTACCCAAGAACAGCTCCTAATGGTACACCAGTACTTATCAATGGCAGATATGTAAAGACAGCAGGCCATGTTTGCATGGACATGATGTTTGTTGATTTAGGACCTGACTCAAAAGACAAGATTGGTGATGAAGCAATTCTATGGGGAAAGGGTCTTCCTGTTGAGAAGATCGCTGAGCTTTGTGGAACTATTCCTTATGAGTTAGTTTGCCACGTAATGCCCCGTGTTGATATAGAGTTCTCTTAATCAACATTTTTCCTAATCAAAATAAAAAAGGCTGACCTAGGTCAGCCTTAGTGTAAGAACTGATAACAATTAGTTCTTAACAAATCTCATTGATAAATCTAGAGCTCTTACATTCTTAGTTAGTGCTCCAACTGAGATGAAATCAACACCAGTTGCGGCAAAACGGCCGATGGTCTCAAGATTTACGTTACCTGAAATCTCAAGCAAAGCTTTATGATCGGTCTGCTTTACAGCATGAATCATCATATCGTATTCAAAGTTATCTAGCATGATGATATCAGCTTTAGCATCTAAGGCCTGCTGTAATTCATCAAGATTCTCTACTTCAACCTCAACCTTAATCTCAGGATGCTGGCTACGAGCTCTTTCAATTGCTTTTGCAATACCGCCACAAGCCATGATGTGGTTCTCTTTGATTAAGAACATATCAAAAAGACCTATTCTGTGGTTCTTACCACCGCCACAGGTTACAGCATACTTTAGAGCTGTTCTTAAGCAGGGAACTGTCTTTCTGGTATCTAATAGTTTGCAGTTGGTATCTTTTATTGCTTTTACATATTTAGATACTTCAGTTGCAACACCAGATAATGTCTGTACAAAGTTTAAGGTAGTTCTTTCAGCTGTTAACATGGTACGGGCATTGCCCTTTACATGGAATAACTGCTCACCAGGCTCAATAGCATCGCCGTCTTTTACAAACCAAGTTAATTCAACTTTATTGCCTAACTGTCTGTAAACTTCTTCAACCCATGCCTTACCGCAGAAAATACCTGCTTCACGGGTAATAACAGTTGCTTCGTCGCTTTCGTTTTCATCAATAAGCTGTGAAGTAACATCAAGAGTAGGATCCAGTTTACCGCCTAAGTCCTCTTCTAGAGCCATTTTCACAGTTGCTTTGATATCATCTTGTAACATAATAATTCCTACATTCGATACTGTGTCATTAGGTGACATGATACCACATATTGCCATTTGCTCAATTTAAATGATTTTTTGGATCTGATCATCTTTTTATTTATTATTTGAAATAAAAGAATTGATAAAAGTCATGGCCTATAAGAGCAAAACTATGGAATAAAAGTAAGCATAAAAGTGACAAACACTGCACATCGGCGTCTGATTTGTTATAATCTAAGTTTAAATTTCAAGAAGCTAAACTAGATAGATATTAGAGATTAAAGCGTGTTAGAAACCATCTCCATAAAAGATCAGGTCGCAGCCTTAAAAGAGCGCGCAGATGCCTTAAGGGGGTATCTTTGACCTGCAAAGTAAGACCGAACGTTTAGAAGAGGTAAACGGTCTTCTAGAAGATCCAAAGCTTTGGGATGATCCAAAAAAAGCTCAAGAACTTGGCAAAGAAAGACAAACTTTAACTGCTGTGGTTACCAATTTTAAGAATCTCTACCAGGGATTTGATGATTTGTTAACCCTAGAAGAAATGGCCAAAGAAGAGAACGATCCTGAGCTTGAGAAAGAAGCTCAAGCAGAAGCAGACAAATTAAGCCACGATTTAGAACGTCTTGAAATCGAGAGAATGTTCTCAGGTCCTAATGACAATGATCCTTGTTATATGGATATTCAGTCAGGCTCTGGTGGTACTGAGGCTCAAGACTGGGCTGAAATGGTAATGCGCATGTACATGAAGTTCGGTGAAAAACACGGCTTTAATGTTACAGTAACTGAATTGTCAGAAGGTGAAGTTGCTGGTATTAAGTCAGCTACCTTACGTTTTGAAGGTGATCATGCCTATGGCTGGTTTAGAACCGAAACCGGCGTTCACCGTCTGGTTAGAAAATCACCTTTTGATTCTAATAATCGCAGACATACCTCATTCTGTTCTGCTTATGTCTATCCTGAAATTGATGACAACATTGAAGTTTCCATCAATCCAGCTGACTTGAGAGTAGACGTTTACAGATCATCAGGTGCTGGTGGTCAGCATGTTAATAAAACCGAATCAGCTGTAAGAATTACTCATATACCAACAGGTATTGTGGTTTCATGTCAGAACGAGCGTTCACAGTTTCAAAACCGTGATCAGGCTATGAAACAGTTAAGAGCAAGACTTTATACTCTAGAACTTGAAAAGAGACAGAGTGTCCAGAAAGAGATTGAAGACAGCAAGTCTGATATCGGTTGGGGCAGTCAGATCAGATCATATGTTCTAGATGATGCTCGTATTAAAGATTTACGCACAGGTGTTGAATGCCGCGACACACAAAAAGTGTTAAACGGTGATTTAGACCAGTTTATTGAAGCAAGTTTAAAGTCAGGACTTTAAACTTATAAATTAGGAAAATTAAAAATGTCACAAGAAAACATTGGTACTGCAGAGAACCTCAACAACGTTATGAAAGAACGTCGTGAGAAACTTGAGGCTCTACGTTCACAAGGTCAGGCTTATCCTAACGACTTCCGTCGCGATGCATTCTCATCAGATATTGTCAAAGCATGTGCAGACAAAGACAATGAGACCTTAGAAAAAGAACAGAATACCTACACTATTGCAGGTCGAGTTATGACCCGCCGTGTTATGGGTAAAGCTTCATTTGCAACCTTGCAAAAAGTGAACTGCCGTATTCAACACATACAGGCAAAGATTGATATAAATTTACAATAGATTAGGTGATAGCAATGAAAATAAAAGCAGGTATTGTCGGTGCAACCGGTTATGCAGGTGCAGAGCTTGTAAGACTTCTTACCGCTCATCCCGAGGCTGAAATTTCGGCAATCAGCTCTGTTTCCTTTGAGGGTGACAAGCTGAGCGATGTTTATCCGTCTTATACATTTTTGAACGATATGGTTTGTGAAAATCAGGACGCCGTTGTTGAAAAGAGCGATGTTATCTTTGCCGCTCTTCCACACGGTCTTTCACAGGAGCTTGCCGCAAAGTGCATTGATGCGGGCAAGGCATTTATTGACCTCGGCGCTGACTTCCGCCTTGAAAGCGAAGAAGAATACACCGAATGGTACGGCGGAACTTTTCTCGACAAAAAACTTCACGAACAGGCAGTTTACGGACTTCCTGAATTTTTCAGAGATAAAATCAAGGGCAAAAAGCTTGTTGCAAATCCGGGTTGTTACACAACCTGTTCACCGCTCGCAATTGCTCCTGCAATTGTAAACGGACTTGTCAGCACAAAGGGCATCATTTGCGACTGCAAAAGCGGCGTTACGGGTGCCGGCAGAAAGCCAAATCAGGGCAACCACTATCCCGAACTCAACGAAGGATTCCACGCTTATAAGGTTGCAAGCCACCGCCACACTCCCGAAATTGAGCAGACTCTTTCAAAGCTTTCGGGCGAAAAGGTTATTATTACCTTTGTTCCGCACCTTCTCCCCGTAAACCGTGGCATTCTCGCAACTGTTTATGCCGACATCAAAGACGGTGTAACCTTTGAACAAATCAGAAAGGCTTATGAGGACTTTTACAAGGACGAATTTTTTGTAAGACTTCTTGATGACGGCAAATGTGCCGACATTCACAATATCAAATATTCTAACTTCTGTGATGTTTCAATTCATCACGATAAGAGAGCCAACAAGCTCGTTGCCTGTGCCGCAATCGACAACATGGTCAAGGGTGCCGCAGGTCAGGCTATTCAGAATATGAACATCATCTTCGGACTTGACGAAAAAACAGGTTTGGTAATCGTTCCGCCTGCATTTTAAGGGTGAATATCTATGGAAATCAAGTATATTGAAAACGGCTCGGTCACTTCCGCAAAGGGCTTTACAGCCAACGGAATTTGTGCCGGAGTCAAAGCATCTAACACAACTAAAAAAGACCTTGCGCTCATTTACTGCGACAAGGTTTGCAACAGTGCGGCTATCTTTACAAAGAACCTTGTAAAGTCCGACACTATATATGTTACTAAAAAACACCTTGAAAACGGTACGGCTCAGGCTGTTGTCGTAAATTCAGGCAATGCAAATGCCTGTAACGCTGACGGCTATGAAAAGGCTGAGAAAATGTGCAGTCTTGCCGCAGACGCTCTCGGTGTTGACGAAAACGATGTAATCGTTGCATCAACAGGTGTTATCGGTCAGCCTCTCCCGATTGAACCCATTGCAAGCGGAATTGAAAAGCTCAAAGGCACGCTTTCAAAGGACGGCGGAAGCTCTGCCGCAGAGGCAATTATGACAACCGACACCGTGAAAAAGCAGTGGGCTGTCGAAACGGTTCTTGACGGCAAAAAGGTTACAATCGGCGGTATTGCTAAGGGCAGCGGTATGATTCATATTAACATGGGTACAACTCTTTCCTTTATCACAACCGATGCGGCAATTTCTTCCGAAATGCTCAAATCCGCACTTATCGAAGCCGCTGATGTCAGCTATAATATGGTAAGCGTTGACGGTGATACCTCAACAAACGATACCCTTGCAATTATGGCATCGGGTTATGCAGGCAACAAGGAAATCACAGAAAAGAACGATGATTACAAAACCTTTACAGCCGTTCTTACCGATGCATTTAAAAAGGTTGCAAAGAAGCTTGCAAAAGACGGCGAAGGTGCAACAAAGCTCCTTATATGCAAGGTTGACGGTGCAAAAGACGATAAGAGTGCAAAGATTATTTCAAAGAGCATCATCTGTTCAAGTCTTGTAAAGGCGGCAATGTTCGGGGCTGACGCAAACTGCGGAAGAATCCTCTGCGCAATCGGCTACAGCGGTGCCGAAACAGATGTTAAAAAAATTGATGTTTCATATAAATCCGCAAAGGGTGAAATCCTTGTTTGCAAGGACGGCAACGGTCTTGTGTTTGATGAGGACAAGGCTAAGGAAATTTTGCTTGAGGACGAAATTGAAATTCTCGTGAAATTAGGTGACGGCAATGCATCTGCCGAGGCTTACGGTTGCGACCTTACCTATGATTATGTAAAAATCAACGGTGACTACCGCACATAATATGTGATTTGATTGTGTGAGCGGAAATCAACTACATAAAGGATTGAAGAAAATGGATGTTTCAAAGAGAGCCAAGGTACTTATACAGGCAATGCCCTATATCAAGAAATATTCGGGCGAAACAATTGTTGTAAAATACGGCGGAAACGCTATGATAAACGAAGAACTTAAAGCGGCAGTTATGAGCGACCTCGGTCTTATGCAGCTTGTCGGAGTCAATGTTGTGCTTGTTCACGGCGGCGGACCAGAAATCAATGCAATGCTCAAAGCCGTTGGCAAGGAAAGCAAGTTTATCAACGGTATGAGAGTGACCGACAAGGAAACTATCGACATTGTTCAGATGGTGCTTGCAGGCAAGGTCAACAAGAGTCTTGTTCAGCTTCTCGGCAGTCACGGCGGTAAGGCTATGGGACTTTGCGGTCTTGACGGCAGAATGCTCATGGCTGAAAAGCTTGTTACAGGCGCAGACCTCGGCTATGTGGGCGAAATTAAGGAGGTCAACCCCGAACCGCTCAACAACGCTCTTGCAAGCGGTTATATTCCGATTGTTTCAACCGTTGCAGGCGGTTATGACGGCAATGTATACAATATTAACGCAGACATTGCGGCATCGCAGATTGCCGCTAAAATCGGCGCAAAAAAGCTCATTCTTATGACAGATATCAGAGGACTTCTCCGTGATGTTCACGATGAGGATTCACTCATTCCCGTTGTCAATGTCAGCGAAGTTCCTATGCTCAAGCGTGACGGCATCATCAGCGGCGGTATGATTCCCAAGATTGATTGCTGTGTTGAGGCAGTCCGCAGCGGTGTAAACCGTGCCCATATCATTGACGGCAGAATCGAACATTCAATTCTGCTCGAGCTTTTCAGCGATGAAGGTATCGGTACAATGTTTTATTGATTAGCATTGCTGTTTTGCTGATTTGTAAAAACAGTAGAGGCGGTCATTGGTCGCCCGCTAAATAAAACTTTCTGTTTAACTTAAAATTTTTATTTGATAAAAGCAGTGTATTGTTTGTAGGGGAGCACCGTGTGCTCCCGCGAGAGCGTGACCGATTTTC
>OQVR01001382.1_pt1 | contig 10393 bp, 6 predicted proteins | sample 1691521 | NCBI WGS metagenome assembly OQVR01 (sample SAMN03418256, study PRJEB22391) | human gut metagenome | biome: human-gut; feature: organic feature; material: feces | host: Homo sapiens | place: Tanzania | collected 2013-01
AATAACTCAATATCCTGCTCGGCTTTGCTTTGCAGCCAATTGGCAGAATTATGAAATATTGCTCATTCTCAACCACTTGCAGTTCATTTCTCTCATCTTCACTTTCCGTTGCTTTTGCTTAAATTGTGCACGTGGCTCGCCACTCCTTCGCTACAATGGCATTGGCTCACGATGTGCCTATAGAGAATGTGGCTCGTATGCTTGGGCACCAGGACATCAAGACCACACAGATTTACGCCAAAGTGCTGCGCACCACCATCGAGCGCCATGCCACAGCCCTGCAGCGTTCAATCAGCTAAGACACGATAGAATATTCCCTTTAATAACTGCGACTTTCCCGACTCATGGAAGGTGGCAGTTATTTTTTCGCATATATACCTCTGTCCACGTATGTAGAACAATGCACGAGGATTGGGTATTGTGTCAGAGAGGAAAGAGAAATGAAACTTCTGCTTTCCGTCAATCTTGTGCATGGACAAGCGCATAGAATTGGCTATGCCGTCTTTCAATCGCAAGGTGAATTGAGTTCTGTTATACCCAAAAGAGTCAGTAACCTCCACCTTATCTATTATAGGATGTGGCTGATTACCGCCGAAAAGATAATGTCCACTCCAAAAGCCGACATATATAACATCAAAGTATGCAGATGACTTCTCGGTTTCTCCTTTGCCAATCACATAGCTTGCAGTGCCTTGTGCCAAGTCTCCTGCATCATAGTCGACATCATCGTGATAGCGTACCGATGATAATTGGCCTTCATTGTTCGGTCGCTGTCCAATATATATGCCAGACGATGCAGAGCCAGAAGAGCCTGTACCGTCTTCCGATATAGTCCATGTTTCTCTACTGCCCAACTCTCCGCAGTCGAGAAACATACAATTGCCATACTTGTCGTCAGTACCCTCTATCCATGCAGGAACGATTTTCAGTTCAATATCGTCAGCATCATTATCAACAAAATAATCTCCGAACTGATTTACAGGCATTAGACGGTTATAATACTTGTACCACTTCATGCCATTATGCTTGCTGACAAATTCTGATTTGTAGCAGTACATTATAAAATAGGTATCAATCTCCTTGCAATAAAACAGTCTGTTTCCGTCACTTCCAACTGGATAGCCACGGCTGAAAGACTCGCTGTATCCATGTCCGCTATGCCCCGTAGACTTGTAATAACCGCTAATCTTCAACGTCATTGCCTTGTCAATCAATTCCCGAAATGTATCATAAACCAAAGCCTTTGACTTGTTGGCTCTTATAAACCAGTCGCACGAGTAATATGACCACAGAAGCGCATCATTATCAGCGTATTTCAAATTAGCCGAAGCGATGTACTTGCTTTCATCTTCTTGCGACACCTCTGTTGTGTAAGAGTCCAAGACCTTGTTTAAGATTACCTCTCCTGCCGATTTTGCCAGACTATTAGAGAAATGAAACTCGATGCGCTTAGCCTTATGGTTGATATCAAAATCTCCGAAAAGGAAGTTTTCAAGATGCTCAAAAAACTCGTTCAATGTCCAATGAGGCAATGCAATGGCAAAGTTCCACGCAGCCCATGCAGCCGGAAGCGTATTGCAAATCAAGAGATATTTATATTGCGATTGCTCCAGTTCAGCAAAGTTCGCCTCATACCCCAATTGCGAACAGATACGCTTCAATATATATAATAAGTATGGCTGGAACGAAAGAGTGCTTTTGACATTCTCGAAGCCAGTGATGAAATGGACGGATGTGGTAACAGCATTTTGAAGATTGCCGGAATAGTTGTTTACCCACGGCAACGGCACCCAGTTGTTCGTTGGATATGGCTTGAACGCTTCTGCTGCTATAAGATTATCGCGCTTGGTAGGATATCCCAAATCCATTTCATTGAGATAGATATCGTCAAACGTTTCGTTAAAGTTCTGCTCGCTGCGTCCCTCCAGAAACTGCGTTTTTACTTCTACGTCCGATATTTCCGTTATTGTGATGGAGCCAGACTTCAGGAAGGCACCGTCACGGATGTCGCAGTCAAACACCACCTTCGACTTGATAACATCCGCTCTGTGGATGTGCCCGAAGATGGCTATATTTCGGGCGCATCCCTTTAGTGGAAACGTAATTGTCAAGGTATAGCTGTCACTACCCGTAAACAGACGGTTCTCGAAGATGAAGTCAAACGAAGTGTTCTTCTTCAAAAAAGCTTGTTTGCCATTGATTATTATTTCCATTTTTATTACTTTTGCAAAATGAAACATACACTAATTATAATATTCGCAAGTTTGATACTTTTTGTTGCAAGTCTTGTCTTTATTGACTATTGGAATTTCGATTTTCCACACTTGCTCATATTTCTTATTGCAAGTAGTGTCGTACTGTATATTTTAAGTAGATATGTGAAAGGTAAGTCTGCAAGACGAACACTTGCCACTTTATCATACATATCGCTTGCCACATGGATTTTGCTCCTAATATTCTTATTTATTGCTATGTATGTAATGACAATTGGCGAGGCTCACCATTAACCAGAGGTTACTCACTTTCTCCTACTCTTTGGTGTCTTGTTACGGATTAGTGTGTCATACTCGTCCTGCGCTTGCTTGATGCCAGTGTCCCCCGTGACCGTGTTCACCGTGACAAACGGCTCGCTCAACCTCTGTTGCAACTGCTTCATCGTATCAGCATAACTCTGTATAGCCTTTGTGTTCTGCACGATTGCAGCCGTAGCCAGTCCGTCCGGCTGCTGCTGCACGATAATAGGCTGTTGCTGTTGTGGCGTGCTATATGCTACTGGCGCAATAGTCCGACTCACATCATCGGCTCGTAAGGATCCGATGGTGTTAGTCCGCTGCGCATAGTCCAGGGCGTTGATGATAGGACGCGCAACCGGGTTGGCAAGCATCTCCTGCGACGCCACCCATTCCCCGGCATGAACCACGCCCACCTCCTCATATTTACTGCCATTAGGTGTGAAGCCACCTTTGGCATAGCCCTGGCTTTCACTCGCTTGCTGCTGCTTTTTGATTGCAGCAATCTGAATAGCTCCAGCTGCCACCGCCATTGCAGCAGCCACTGGTGCCAGGATATAACCCACAAGCGGAATTGCCGCTGCCGAGCCATACGCCGAGATGGCGTTCTGTGCCGTCTGCGCCACCGCTTGAATTACCTGCATGGCAAACATCTTTTTGTTCGCCTCGTTCTTTTTCTTTGCCAGCTCCTTCTGCTTCTGCTCCTCGAGCTTCTTCACCTTGTAGTTGTTGCCCTCCGCTTGCGATATCTCCTTGTCATACCGCTTCTCGATGGCAGCAGTCTGTATCTCCAGTTCCGCCTGAATGAGCGAAGTCATGCCCGAGAATATTGAAGACATGCCCGACGTGAGCGTGTCGAAAGAACCCTGCACCGCCTGTCCGAGGTCCGAGTTCAGCCACTCCGTGATGTCCTCCGTCATGTTTTCGAGGAAGTTCTTGCTTGTGTCATTATACTCCTGGCCGTACTTCTTCGCCAGTGCCACCTTTGCCTTTTGATACGCTTCCTCGATGCGCAGCTTCTCCTTAGCATCGTCGCCAGCAGCCTTTATCTCCTGTTTGAAAACCTCATCGAGGGCAGCACTATCTTTGGTGAATTTCTCCTTCTTCTCCGACTTGTTATCCCCGAAGTAGTCCTCTTTTATTTTGGCAAGCTCTTTCTGATGCTTCTTCTCGTTGTCCTCAACGGTCTTCTGATTACGCTTTTGGTTTTCAACGAGCTTATTCTGATAATTCTTCTGCGCTTGCAGCTGTTCCTTAGAACCGTCCGTGTAGACCTTCGTCAAACGGCGCAGATGCTCCAACTCCATGAGTTCAAGCGCATCATCAAACGTTTTTTTGTCGACCTTGCCATCAATATACCGCTGTTTCTCCGTAGCAACAAGCTCATTGTAATAGTCGTTCTCCTGCTTTGCCGACTGCACATTCTTGTCATCAGCGAGCTTCTTCTTCGCCTCATAGTACGCTGCTTCCGCCTCCAGCTTCTGTTCATTCGTAGCTTTGCCGTTAGCCATAACCTTCTGATTGTACTCCATATCAATCTCCGTCATTCGGTTCGTGTACTCCTCGAAGTCCTTCTCACCCTTAGCGTATGCGATACGGTTGAGAGCCTGTTCACGAGTTTTCCAATCCTTCTGCGGTTTCAACACATCCTCTGTCTTTGTCTTCTTGTCCGTCTTAGGAGGCGTGTATGGAGGGTTCTGCGTCTGCTGTTCCCGCTTCTGTTCTTTCTTCGCGTCATTGAGTGCCTCCTTCTTGATGTCTTCGCCATATATGCCTAAGATGTTCGCCTCACGCTGGTCAAGCTCCGCCAGGTCCTCCTTTGTCTTGGCAAGCGCACGTCTGTTCGAGGCACGCAACGAGTTGACACCCAACTGCACCACCTTTCCCTCCTGACCAGGCATAACCGTTTCCGTCCTTGCCTCCATCTCATCCATGGCAACGACACGCTCCTGCCTCTGTTTTTCCAGATTAAGGTCGACACGCTGCTTTCCGATATCACGCAACTTATCCTTAGCACCCTCAATCTCATACTTGCGAGTCAACGACTTCAAGTAATCATCAAGCGCCTTCTTGTTCTCCTTATACTTGCCCGTAGTATCATCCAACTGTCCATTATACTCCGGAATGATACGGTTGAGCGCATCAATCGCCGTGTGTCTGTCCTTCAGCGACTGCGTTTCATCGCGAGCCACCGCAATAAGCGCATCAATCTTGTTCTTCTCGTCGATGATGCCCTCCTGCCCACGCTTGCGTATCTCCTGCAAATCCTTTTCCGACTGCGACACCTCCGTCATACGCTTATACAATTTGTATAACGCCGTACCGAGAAGAATGGCAGCTGCAATGATGGCACCATATCCCGAAGCCAAATACGCACTTTGCTTTTTGAGGTCTGACATCAGCCACGACTGGCGCACCCAGTTGCCCTGCAACTTGGCAAGCCCCATCTGCAGAAGCAAGTGCGCAGCATGTAAGGTAGCCACCGTAGTTTTGTACGCAGCCGTTGCCGTCTTGCAGATAACAAGCCACGCATAATGCGCCTTGAAAGCAATGTTCGAAGCGTTCACCGCAATCTTATAGGCAATGAAAGCAGCTGTCAGCGAAGCCAAAGTAAAAGCGTTCTCCTTGATGAACGTGATAGAAGTAGACATGAACTTCAACAACAACGTGGTGGAAGATATGACATGCTTCATTATCGGCTGCAGCTGCTCACCGAGTGCCACCGCCATCTCCGTCACACCCTTGCGAGCCTTGTCAAGTCCTGCTTGCACCGTACTGTTCTGCACATTAAACTCATTCGTGACAGATGTACCCTCCGCAAACGCCTTAGTAGCTTCCTCCTGCTCCCAACGCACCATATCGAGGTTGCCAGCAAGAGCCGAAATCACCTGCGCAGCACGAGCACCGTTCTCGCCCATATCCTTGAAGACTGGTGCCAGTACGTCGATGTTGCCGAGTTCGTGAAGACGATCCAGCAACATAAGAAGTCCCTCGTTAGTGCTCTTCTTCAGCGTTTCGTTGAACTCCTTAGCATTAAGACCCGTAGCCTTGATGATTTTGTCGTTCTCCTTGAACATATCCATAATGACTTTAGAAACAGCAGTTGCCGACATCTCCACCGCCTGTCCCTGGCTATCCAGCACCGCAGCGAAGCCCATGATTTCCGGGATAGTCATCTTCGCCTGGGCACCCACGCCAGCCATTCGCTGTGTAAAGTTTGCGAGATAAGGAGCCGAAGCCGTACAGTTCTGTGACAATTCATTAATAACTGAACCCACGGCAAGCAGAGCCTTCTCCGTGCCGAGTCGTTCCTCGTCACCGAAGATGTTTGTCAATTTTGAAAGAGTCAGCGTAGCCCCATCACCGAGGTCGTCCAAAGCCACATTGATTTGGTCGGCAGCTTTCACGAAGCCCAAGACATCCTCCTGCGAAGTTTTGCCCAATCGTCCTGCTTCCTGCGCCAACTTATTCAACTCCTCACGCCCCGTTCTGGTGTCAATCTTTTGGAACTCCTCATTCAGTTGCTCCACCTCCGAAGCGTTCATTCCCGTAAATTTTCGGACATTCGCCATCTCCTGGTCCATATCCGCAAAAGCGTTCACCGCCGAGCGTCCTGCCATGATGATACCCGTGATTGCAGCAGCGATGCCGGCAAGAGCAGTCTGCCAGTCGTTCAACTTTCGGTTCATCCGTTCCCACAGACTCTCATTCTCTCGCAGCTGCGAGTTCACTTTGGCAATCTCCGCCTTTACGCGCTTTATCGCCTCACATTGTCTGTTCCACTCTTCGCTTCCACGTTCAAGCCCATTAAGGTTACGCTTCAGCTGTGACAATGTGCGGTTCAGTTCCTTTGGCGAAGTTTCATCGAGTCGTTGCAGAACATGCTCGACCCCTTTTGCAGCATTTTCAATCTGCGAGATTTGGCGATTAGTTTCCTTCAGTTCACGCTTTAGCTTCGTGAGCTGCTGTTTGTTTCCTGCTGCTGCCGCTTTCTCAATGGCTTTTTCGAGGTTTGCAGCCTGAGATTTCAGTTTCAGGAGCATATCTTCCGCCTGTTTTCCGTTTACAGTGAGCGTAACGGTCGCATTGGTGTTTATATTCGACATACGTCTTTCAATTTTATTGGTTTAATGATACGCAAAAATAACACCGCTAAAACACCACTCAAAAGACGAGAAATAAGGCAGTTTCGCCCGATTTAGGCACGCTGGCGCCGACAAAAACCGACGAAATTTAAGCGATAGAAAAACAAAAGGCTTGTGTATCAAGCCGTTAAGGGATTGTTAAGGGATTTTCCCTTAACCCGTCTTGATAAAGACCCCCCGACCGCCCTGTCCTTGCTGACGGCTACGACCGCCCGACCTTTGCGGAATATGTAAACAAATGTTAATATTTAGTTTCTCACACACGCAAAACCGCCTTAGTTGCGTCAAAAAGCGAAAAGGCAGAAAGTGACGAAAAAGGCTTGCAAGTTTCGCTGATGACAAAAGCGAGCCGAGGTTTCACGCTGATGCACAACCGCTCCAAGTTCCACGAAAAACGAGGGCTTCGGCTTGAGCAAATAAGGTTGAAACAAGCAAAAGGTTTCGGCAAAGCACCGAGTTTTCGGCACGATATAGGGTTTCGGCTTGAGCAAATAAGGCAGAAACAAGCAAAAGGTTTCGGAAAAGCACCGAGTTTCGGCACGATATAGGGGTTCGGATGCGTCAAATGCTCTATTTTCGGCACTTTAAGCCTCCAAGCCGAGCAAACCGAGGGTCTTGCCGTACCACGAAAGGCTATTGGGTATCGGATGGGCATCAATGGCTTGCGGATGTTGCAATATATGCGAGAAAAAGCGAAGGTTTCGGCTTCATACTGCGTACTGAACCACCGCCCACCACACCAAGCGAGCCACCACGCCACGCCCGACCCATCGGGCGGTAATGCGGCAGTGGTGAGGGATAAAAAGGTAATGCGCCTGTCGGTCTTGCCCGACATTAGGCGCACTACCTTTTCTATCCCATACCTCTGCCATACCTATTTGAATAAGCGAGAGTGCTGTCAGACTTATAGCAATCTTGATTGCCATAAGTCAGACGGCTTTCTCGCATTGACAGACAATAGAAAGCATAGCTTTACCAAACCATGAAGGCATCGCCTTATAGGAAACAGAAGGCTCTGCCTTACCCGAAGCGAATGGATATGAAGTGGAATGTAATGAAGTGGTAATGTAGGACTTCTCCATGGCTCATAGAGTCATAGAGAAACTCCGGAATGATAACGTAATGGAATGTAGCGCAATATCCTTTCGCAACAGTGGACGAAAGGATGTGGCACATAACGGACGGACACGGGAGTGGAGAGCCACTGCCTTTCGGCTGAAGAAGAGAAGATTGAGCGAAGCGAAATGAAAGGGATTGAGCGCAGCGAGATGATAGACAATAGAGCGCAGCTGCACGGACTTATGCGCAATGCAATGGAGCGTGTGTCCGTACCTATTAAGAAAGGTGAAGGGTGTGCAACACTATTCACCTTTGATGATGATAGATAGACATCTTCGATGTGCTAAAAAACAAATGACATCGCAGATGTGGAGAAGAATGACGGAATGAAATGACGTGGAAGACGGATGACGCTTGCGTGTTGATGATTGACGAGGAGGTCAGACAAGCTCGCTGCAAGCGTTGCTTGGCTGGGTGATGCGTCAATCATGTGCGTAGGTGGTGCATTGTTCGGTGGCGAGGACTGGCGTAGCCGTGAAATTGTGGGGCGTGTAATGACGTGGAGGGGCTTTGGGCTGCCGTGGAGAAATGTGTATGTTGCTTACCCCGTACCGTGACTTGTGTGCTTGCACTTTTCTCGAATGTATGGAGGACTATTCGACTTCAGGCGATTTGTCCTCCTCACATCCGAGAAAAAGAGACATGGTACGGATCAGGGAAGTGGCATACTTATTTTGCAACAGAAGCCCAAAGCGACGGAACGCAATGGAACACCCCACAATTTCACTTAGCCATGCAATGGCTTGTCCTCGCCACCGAACAATGCACCGCCGGAGCTGCCAGGCAATGAATTCGGGAGCCTGTGACCGAAATGTCGTCGTCTGCCGGCGAGATAGCGACGGATAAAGAAAATGACGGCTACTGCCGTTATCATCATCAGGACGGCAATAGCGAGCTTTGCCGTGAAGGGAACTGAAGACCTTGACTTGATAATTTCCTGCGACTTGTCGGATGAAGACTGCTTCGCTATTGCGATGCTGTCTTCCACCTGCTGTGCAGCTGCGGACTCCTCCTTTTCCTCTTGGGAAAGGTGAAGTCCGTAGAGTCTGAGAGAAGACGGCTTGCCGTGACTTATTGCTGAAGGCTTGCCGTGGTAAGATGGAGGCTTTGCCTTGTCATTGGACAGGGGCTTGCCCGATGGATAGCTTAGGTCGGAACATTGAGGGGTTGCCGACGTGTCGACACCCCCGAATGTGAAGACGCAGCTATCGAATGAAAGGGCGGTAAGCCTCTGTAGGGAACTGAATGAAAGATTCTGAGCGGATCGCCATTGAGCTTGCGAAACGGCGTTTCGCTCACTTTCATTGGAGGACGATGCTGTCTTTGTGCTCTTGCATGACAATACAAATGCACAAAGAATAAGGATTAGGATATGTTTCATATCGTAGGGTTTAGATGTTTGCATACTCTGCCGTGGCATCGAAAGATGGGCACGCTTTGGCAGCGAAGTCGCGATGTCCTCGGATTTTGGCATTGGGGAACTGCACTCTGAGTTTACGAAGAAGTGCCACCAATGCGGATTTCTGCTCCTTCGTGCGAGTATCCTTAGGGTGTTTGCCGTCGGCGGTCAAACCACCGATATAGCAGATGCCTATGGAATGGGCGTTGTGCCCTTGGCAGTGCGCTCCCACTTGTGCGAGCGGTCTGCCATGATGCACAGAGCCGTCGCGGTAGATGACGAAGTGATATCCGATGGAGGCAAAGCCTCGCAGCCGATGCCAACGGTCGATATCTGCCGTGGTGAAGTCCTTGCCTTCAGGCGTGGCAGAGCAATGGATGATGATGAGGTCAATCTTACGCATCCTTCTCCTCCTTCCGTTTCAGTTTGTCATCGAGGTACGAGCGTAGTTCTGCATACTTAGTCTGTATGTAGATAGTGACACCGAAGATAGATCCGGCGTAGATTAGACACTCTGCGAATACACCCAGGACAGACTCGTGTATTTGTCCGGTGGGCGGTACGATGAATCCTGCGACAGCGAGGAGGAATCCCCCGATGAGCATAGCTATGGCAGAGATAATCTGCACGTTTTCCTTAGTTTCTTTAGTCATAATGAATTGTCTTTTGAGAGTTAATATGATGTGGTTATCTTTGTATTGAGTTGTGGTTCGATTGGACCATTTCTCTTAGGCTTTGTGGTGTCGCGAACACCATTTTGCATCCGAGCTGTGGTGGTCTCCTTGCGGAGAGAACCATGGCTCTTTTTCGTTTACATACTGTAAGTGAAAGTGACGATGTAATCGTTGCTATCATTAAACTTTTCAGCCCTTACTATCACCCTGAACTCAGCGAGGTTAGTTCGGAGTTCTCCGAACTGGAACGGACCGTAATCTTTAGACTTCTTGTAAAATCCGATGGCGAAGCGGAAATGGCGGTCGATGCCGAGAATGTTATAGGAGCGTTTGCCATAGGCAATGCGCACTTCCGAAAGCTGTTGCGTTTCGGGGTCAATGATGGCACGGCAGTCACTGAACAACACATCAGGCTTCGTAAAATACTTGCCTCTGTTCGGGTCGCCCTCCTTATCCAGTCGGAAAGAAATCTCGTCGCCACTATTTACACCAATCTTTCGGTCGTCATAAAAGCGGTTCCAGCCACGTCGCCGTGGAAGATACTCA